>Ga0172380_10008887_pt1 | contig 10822 bp, 10 predicted proteins | sample Leawe162metaG_FD_119747 | JGI IMG/M metagenome (GOLD analysis project Ga0172380, IMG submission 119747) | Leachate microbial communities from a municipal landfill in Southern Ontario, Canada - Leachate well 162 metaG | ecosystem: Engineered > Solid waste > Landfill > Unclassified | place...
AAAATAGAAAACATCAAAAACATCCCCACCATGGCCCAACAGGCAATAAACGCCACCCAACCCGAGCCAGCCGCGACGACCCAAACGACAGAACCCGGCCAATCAACCATGGTTCCGGCGGCAGCAATGATTGCTGCTATGCCTCAATATAATAATTGCGGTGGATTTACTCTCAACCCCAAATATACTTTTGAACATTTTGTCGTGGGTAAAGGCAGCGAATTGGCTTACGCCGCCGCCCAAGCGGTGGTGAACAAACCCGGCGAGGCCTACAACCCATTATTTATCTACGGTGGCGTTGGTTTGGGCAAAACCCATTTGTTACAAGCCATCGGGAATGAGCTGGTACATCGCCACCCGGGGCTAAATGTGATGTATGTGAGCGACGAAAGATTCACCAATGATTTTATCGCCTCCATGAAAGACGGCACAGCCAAGGATTTCCAAAGCCGCTATCGCCACATTGATCTTCTGCTTATCGACGATATCCAATTTATCGCGGGTAAAGATCGCTCGCAGGAATCATTTTTCCATACTTTCAACGAATTACACCAGGGCAACAAACAAGTGGTGCTCACTTCCGACCGCCCCCCCAAAGCCATCCCGGCTCTCGAAGACCGCCTCAAATCCCGCTTCGAATGGGGGATGATTGTAGATGTAGCCATGCCGGATTTTGAAACTCGCGTGGCGATTCTGCAAAAAAAATGTTCGGAAAAAAGCTTTAATCTTAGCGAAAAAATTATCCAAATTGTGGCGGCTAGTATCCAGACCAATATTCGCGAGTTGGAAGGAACTTTAAATAAAATTATCGCTTACCACCAACTCAAGAATACCGAACCAACCGAAGAAACGGTCAAGGTGCTTATTTCCAGTGTGGAAACCAGCTCGATGCGCCACTCACTCACCCCCCAAAAACTTTTGGAAGTGGTGGCGGAATTTTATAATTTACATGTAGACGATATTTTGGGCAAAAACCGCGAAAAAAAATTATCTTTGCCCCGCCAGGTGATAATGTATCTCATGCGTGAGGACCTCAAAATGTCTTACCCGGCCATCGGTGAAGAGCTCGGCGGTCGCGACCATACTACCGCCATGCACGCCCACACTAAAATTCGTAATGATATTGAAAATGACATGAAACTGCGCCAAGAGGTTGAACTTATTAAACAAAGGTTGTATGTTAATAATGTGTAGATGTTAACATATTATTCACAGTTGCCTTTTTACTTAGTGTTTTTTGGGGATAAAAATTCACTACCCTGTGGATAACGAAGGAAATTATCCCGACTGTGTCCACAGAAATAAAAACTTATCCCCATAAAAAAATTTTTAGAAAAATTTTAATCACATACTTATCATAAACTATTAAGAATTTATTAACACTAAAAATTAAAAAAATATCAAATAAGGTGGCCTTAAAAAAACTTATCCCCACAATCCACAGCTATTATTATTACTATTATACATTTATATATAAAATAACGAGACAACACATAACGAGAGGATTATGTGTGCTCACTTGTCATTATGAAATTTTCATGCACCAAGGAAAAATTCGCCAAAACATTATCACTGGTTGCTGGAGTGGCCGGTAAAAATGTCAACCTGCCGATTTTGGGAAATATTTTGATCAAGGCCGATAATCAAAAGGTGGAATTAGTAGCCACTAATTTGGAGTTGGCGGTGGTGGCTAATTTACGATCCAAGATTGAAGCACCCGGCTCTTTTACCGTACCCGGACGCACTCTATTGGATTTCGTTAATCTATTATCCGATGAAAAAGTGGATATTGAACTGCAAGATAACGAGCTTTTGGTAAAATGCGGCAAGTCCTCCACAAAAATCAAAGGTTCGCCGGCCGAGGAATTTCCAATAATCCCGTCTCTTGAGGATGGTAAGGGATTTTTGGTGGGAGCCGAAGATCTACGCAATGGTTTGGGCCAAGTTTTGACTGCAGTAGCCAAAAATGACATCCGGCCGGAACTTTCCGGCGTGTATTTCGGTTTTAATATGGAAAATCAACCAGGGCTTACTATGGCGGCTACCGATAGTTATCGTTTGGCCGAGAAAAAAATTAAACTCAATCAAGGCACCGAAAGTTTGAAAGTGATTGTGCCGGGGCGGGCAGCGCAGGAAATGAGCCATATACTCGCGACCGCCGAAGCCGAAGAAGCGGAGAAAAATGTGCGGATGTTGGTAGGCGAGAACCAAATCGCCTTGCATTACGACAGTGTGCAGTTGGTGTCGCGGCTGGTGGATGGGCAATACCCGGATTATACCCAAATTATTCCTAAGGATTTTAAAACCACCGCGATTTTTTCCACTGGGCAAATGACCAAGGAAATTAAAGCGGCCTCGTTATTTACCACTACTGGCGTGAATGCGGTGTCGCTTGATTTAAACACTTCGCAAGGGTCGGTAGGGGTGTCGTCCACTTCTACCCAGACTGGCGAATATACTTCGGAAATCCAGGCGGAAATCAGTGGCGAAGAAAATTCCATTCTTTTGAATCATCGTTATGTTTTGGATGGGCTTAATAATATGACCGGCGAAGAGGTGGCCCTTAAGATGATAAACGGCGATAGCCCGTGTTTACTGGCGCCGCAAAATGATAATTCATATTTGTATATTGTGATGCCGATCCGGCAATAATTTGGAAATAAAAATAATAAAAAAACTCCCGGGTCATGTGGCCCGGGGTTTTGTTTCTCCTTTGGTGTGGGGGTGAGAGGATTTGCTACTTGGCGCCGATCATTTCTTCGATGTCGGCCGTGTCGTGGTATATTTTTATATACCCCTTTAATTGGTATATCTCGGGGATGTTCCCACCCCCACCCCGCATAAGTATGCGAGGCATTCTATCACGACATGCTATCATGAGGCTGGGAATGAGCCCCTCTATTTCATGGTAGACCCAATCCCCACCATCCAGAAAGATAATGTCTGGTTTGGTAGCACCGATTGTAGCAACGATTTCTTTGATGCCCATGCCCAGCCCCATCAATGAGATTAGAGGCTGGCGCCGGTCGTTGATGTGGTCCAACAGCGCCCCTTGGGTGGCTATGGCCAGCCCCACACTTCTCATAGCGATTAATGGTTTCATGGCATACCCTTCCTTTATGAGAGGTCTAGGATTTTGTCTTTTTCCGAAAAAGCTAATTGTATTTATATCCCGGTTTTTAGATTTTGTCAACTGGCGGAGGCCGTAGATCTGTGGTAATATAATAACCGATACAATCTTTATGAGTAATTGGCAAACCCTCAAATTAAAAAAATTATCCCAAGCGTTTCTGGGTCTAAAGACCGAAAGTGATATTTTGAATTTTTTGCGCGATTTATGCACTGTCGATGAATTGGAAGAATTGTCCACCCGTTGGGAAATAGCCAAAATGTTGGATAAAGGCCTACCTTATCGCGAGATTGCGCGGCAAACCGGCGTGAGCACAACCACGGTAACGCGGATTGCATATTGGTTGGATCATGGCGAGGGCGGGTATAAGATAGCTTTAAAGAAGGTAAAAGATAAGCGTTAAAATAAGCGCTTATTTTTATATATCCGTGAGTTATCCACAGGGGGCGCTTGACAGCCGGTCTTCTTCTGTGTTAGTGTATTACTACACTAATACAAAATTATGAATTGCCAATTTAATTCGCATCATTTTAAAGGGTTAAAGACAGGGTAATATATCCCCTTGTTTGTCTTTGACCCAAAATCGCTTAACCAGGCGATTTTTTGTTTAATTGAGTGTTATATCTATGAAAAAAATAAGGATAGCGATACAAAGAAATGGTCGTCTAACGAACGGGAGTATTGAGTGTTTGCGGGCGCTTGGTTTGAGGTTTGGCGTTGATACCAAACGGTTGATTTGTGCCTGTTCCAATTATAACGCGGAAATCGTTTTGTTGCGAGACGATGATATCCCGGAATTTATCGCGGCCGGGTTAGTTGATTTTGGCATTGTGGGGAGAAATATAATTTTGGAATCAGGCCAGAAATTTCAGCTAATTGATAGCTTGGGTTTTGGTCGGTGTTCTTTGGTATTGGCGGCGCCAGGTTCAGCCGGTATCAATAAATTGTCCGATTTTAATGGCCAAACGATTGCCACCAGTTACCCGAGGATTTTAGGAGAATATTTAAAGAAAAAAGATATCCAAGCGAGAATCGTTGTTATGTCCGGCTCGGTGGAGGCGGCGCCGGCTTTGGGGTTATCCGATGCGGTGTGTGATATTACTGAAACCGGCAGTTCTTTACGAGCCAATAATTTAAGAGTGATCGACACGGTGTTGTCGTCCGAGGCGGTATTAATTGGCGGTCAACCGTCACTTCTAAAAAAAGTTAATTTGTTAAATTTATGCGAATTATTGACAGTAGAAAAATTAGCGTCTCAAGTATATTAAAAATAATCCGGCGCAAACAGAGCCAAAGCCGATCAGTCGAGGCAATAGTGCGGCCGATTATTGAAAATGTGAGGACCACCGGTGACCGGGCTGTTAGGTTTTATAATAAAAAATTTGGCGGTGGGGCTGGTGTTTTTAAAGTTAACCGTGAAGAGATTGTGGTTGCTTACAAGAGCACGGATAAATTTTTGTTGAGATCTCTGCGGCTGGCTAAAAGAAATATTGAAATTTTTCACAAACAAAATTTGTGTGGCCAAAGAGAGGTAGTGCAAACCGCGCGCGGGGTGCGGGTGTGGCGTGAATTTCGTCCGATTGAGAAAGTTGGTCTTTATGTGCCCGGCGGCAAAGCGGCGTATCCGTCTACTGTTTTGATGCTCGCCGTACCGGCCCAAATCGCCGGCTGCAGTCAAATTATTATGACTACGCCGGCAGATAGTTTAGGCAAATGTAATCCGGCGGTTTTGGTTGCCGCCGATTTGTGCGGAGTGAAAGAAATATATAAGATTGGCGGGGTACAGGCGGTCGCCGCCCTGGCTTACGGTACCGAGACTATCCCGCGGGTCTATAAGATTTTTGGGCCGGGCAATCAATATGTGACCACCGCTAAAATGTTGGTTTATGGAACAGTGGATATTGATATGCCGGCCGGGCCTTCGGAATTAGCGGTCATCGCCGATAATAGTGCGCCGCCGACATGGGTAGCGGCGGATCTGCTTACCCAATTAGAGCATGGTGAGGATTCGCAGAGTATATTAATAACCTGGTCGGGTGATTTAGCGCGCCAAGTTATCAATGAAATTAATAACCAATTACCACAATTGGATCGTCGAAAAATAATCGAAAAATCATTACGTCGCAGTTTTGTGGTTTTGGTAAAAGATTGGCGAGAGGCCGCGCGCATCGCCAGTGAGTACGCGCCCGAGCACTTAGAGATTATTTCCCGCGAGGAAAAAAATATTTTGGGCAAGATCAATAATGCCGGTTCGATATTCTTGGGGCCGTATACTTGTGAACCATTGGGTGATTACGCCACCGGCGCCAATCACACTTTACCGACTTCGGGTTACGCCAAAATGTTTTCCGGGCTATCCGTTGAATCGTTCGGTAAAAAAATTCAAGTTCAGAAAGTCTCGCGTTCGGGTTGGAATAATATTAAAAAAGCGGTTACCACGATCGCGCGCGCCGAAGGGTTGGACGCCCATGAAAAGGCGGTTTTGATTCGTCGCTAATATGAATAATTTAGCCAGGAAAAGTGTTCAATTAATAAAACCATATAATCCGCCAATTGAAGGCCGGCGAATTTATCGCGGGTATTTATTGGATTTTAATGAACGAACCGAGCCCTACGGCGCAGTAGTTAAAACAGCGTTATTGAATTTTGCGGAGGAAAATAAGTTTCAGTATTATCCGGAATACGGTAACACCACACCGTTGGTCGCTGATTACGCCCAAGTGAAAGCGGAAAATATTTTAATCACCAATGGATCCGACCGGGGGATTGATTTAATTTTTCGGGTTTTTACCGGAGTAAATGATGAAGTGATTATTCCCAGTCCGAGCTTCGCGATGTTTTACCAATGCGCGCAAATAGGTGGAAATAAAATAATCACACCTGTTTATGATAGTTCAAACGGCGCGTTTCCGACAGCCGAGGTACTGGGGTTAATTAATAGTCGGACCAAACTGGTGGTTATCTGTAATCCTAATAATCCTACGGGCGGTTTGGCATCTTTGGGCGACATAGAAAAGATTTTGCGAAAAGCAAAAAAATCAATGGTGTATGTGGATGAGGCTTATGTTGAATATTCTGGGGTTTCGGCCGTGTCACTCATAAATCAATATCCAAATTTAGTTATTACCCGAACATTTTCCAAAGCCTTCGGTTTGGCGGCTCTGCGAGTGGGCTATATTATTGCTTCCAGCCAAGTTATTGACGAGCTAAATAAAGTGAGAGGGCCGTATGATATCAATATGGCCGGGGCGGTCGCTGCGCAGGCAGTGTTAAACGATTTGGCGCCGCTTAATTCTTATTTAAAAGAAGTAATGACGATGTCGAAGCCAATGGTTGAAAGATTTTTCAAGGATTATGGAATTTTTTTCTACCCCAGCGCCGCTAATTTTATATTATTCAAATTCAATGGCGCGGACGCAGTGTTTGAATCGTTAACACAACAAGGTTTTAGGTTGCGCCCCAGAAAGGGTTTTGGGTTTGACGATACTTTGCGCCTGACACTGGGGATGAAAAACCAAACCGTGGAATTTGTAGAAATGTTTAAAAAGATATGTCAGAAGAATTAAAAAAGATGGTATTTTTGGATCGTGACGGCGTATTAATTTATGAACCAACCGATACCAAACAGGTCGACAGTCCGGATAATTTGAAAATATTAGACGGAGTGGTTGACGGCTTGCGGAAATTATTATCCGCTGGTTTTGAATTAGTGATGGTTTCCAATCAGGATGGTTTAGGGACGGCGCTTTTCCCAAGAGAAAAGTTTGACGCGGTACAAAACAAGCTATTGGTCGATTTTAAATCGGCCGGCGTGGAATTTTACCAAGTGTTTATTTGCCCGCATTTGCCCCAGGACGGCTGTGGCTGCCGTAAGCCGCGGACCGGTTTGGTGGAAAATTTTTTGAGCGCGGGGATGGTCGATCTGTCCCGGTCGCTGGTAATTGGCGATCGTGAATCCGACCGGCAGTTTGCTGAAAATATCGGGGTCAGTTTTTTGCAAGCAAGAACAAACGGTAAATTTCCGAGGATTTTTGTCCGCGCCAGGACTACCGCGGAGACCAAAATTTTTATTGTGGGCAATTTGGATGGGCGGGGAAATTATAACATCTCCACCGGGATAAAATTTTTTGATCACATGCTAGAGCAAGCGTCCAAAAATTCCTTGATTGATTTAGTCATACAATCTCGGGGCGATTTAGCAGTTGATGAACATCATACCGTTGAAGATGTGGGGTTGTCTTGGGGAGAGGCGATGGCGCGGGCGTTAGGCGACAAGCGCGGTATCGGACGATTTGGTTTTTTATTGCCGATGGATGAAAGTTTGGCCGAAACCGCGATTGATTTAAGCGGCCGTCCACGACTGGTTTTTAATGCCCGGTTTAAAAGAGAAGCCATTGGTGATTTACCGACCGAATTGATTGAGGATTTTTTTCAAGCGTTAGCTGTTGGCCTGGGGGCGTCTATCCACATTAATTTGCGTTATGGTCGCAACGATCACCACCAAGCCGAAGCGATATTTAAATCATTGGGTCGGGCTTTGCGTCAGGCGGTGGCATTAGACCCACGCACAGCGGATATCATTCCCAGTACCAAAGGAATTTTATGATTACAATTATTGACTACAAAGCCGGCAATGTCGGTTCTCTAAAAAATGCCATTGAGAGTCTTGGTTTTAGTTGCCAGATTACATCCGATCCGCAAAAGATCGGGCGGGCTGAAAAAATAATTTTCCCCGGTCAGGGTCGGGCCGGTAGCGCGATGAAGGAATTAAGGAAAAGGGGCATTGATAAAATAATCAAAAAAATCAAAGCCCCTTTTCTGGGAATTTGTTTGGGCATGCAGCTTTTGGCGGACTATTCCGTCGAGGACAAGACTAGGGGTTTGGCCATTATACCCGGCGATGTATTTAAATTCGGCAACGGGTTAAGGGTACCGCAAATTGGGTGGAATAGCGTTCGGATAAAAAATAATCCCCCGCTGTTTAGAGGAATTAACAATAATGAGTATTTTTATTTTATTCATTCTTATTACTTTGCGGCACCGGAGCAGTATGTTGTTGGCCGCACCGATTATGGTATCGGATTTGTTTCCGCCTTACAAAAAGATAATTATTACGCCGTTCAGTTTCATCCGGAAAAGTCGGGCGAGGCCGGGTTAAAATTATTGCGTAATTTTTGTTTGTTATGAACATTATTCCAGCGATTGACATTATAAACGGGCAGTGTGTTCGCCTTACCCAAGGCGATTATTCCCGCGTTAAAAAATATAGCCCGGATCCCGTTAAAGCAGCCGTTGATTTTAAAAATCAAGGGGCGTCGATTTTGCATGTGATAGATTTGGACGGCGCTCGGTTGGGTTATCCAAAAAATAAAAAAATCATTATCAAAATTGCGCGTTTGACTGGCTTACCAATTATTGTCGGTGGGGGTATCCGCGATTTTCGAAGTGCGTCCGAATTGCTGTCGGCGGGAATAAGCCGGGTGATACTTGGATCAGCCGCATTTAAAAACGATTTAGCGAGAAAGTTAATTGAAAAATACGGCGCAGAAAGAGTAATGGTCGCTGTTGATGTTAAAAGAGGTAAAATTATGACTGATGGTTGGCTAAAGATCAGCACTTTGGGTATGGCTGGTTATTTGAGTCGGATAAAAAAAATCGGAATTCAATATATCCTTGTCACTGATATCTCAAAAGACGGCACGCTTACCGGTCCTAACTGGAATTTGATTAAATCGGTTATCAAGAAAGAATTTAATGTTATCGCCGCCGGTGGCATTAGTTCGCTGGATGATTTAGCAAGATTAGATAGGTTGGGCACCGGGGGCGCGGTCATTGGTAAAGCGATTTATGAGAAAAGAATCAATCTGCGAGAAGCGGTAGATTATTTTTCGCGGAGCAATTTGGCTAAAAGAATTATTCCTTGTCTGGATGTGAAAGGCGGCCGAGTGGTGAAGGGAACGCATTTTAAAAATTTGGTTGATGTCGGCGATGCCGTAGAGCTGGCGAAATTATACAGTCGCGCCGGGGCGGACGAGTTGGTATTTTTGGATATTTCCGCTACCGCGGAAAACAGGAAAACTTTAATTAAGTTGGTTGCAGCCGTAGCAAAAAATATCAATATTCCATTTACGGTTGGAGGGGGGATAAACAATATTAAAGATGTCAAAAAATTATTAATGGCTGGAGCCGACAAGGTATCGCTAGGCACGGCGGCCGTAAGAAACCCGGCGCTCGTAAAAAAAATATCACAAAAGTTTGGTTCGCAGTGTTTGGTAATTTCCGTTGATGTCAAAAAAAGCGGAGAAAAATGGGCAGTCTATATTAAGGGAGGCAAACAAGTGACTCCTATCGATGCGATTGTTTTTGCCCGGAAGATGGAAAAATGCGGCGCTGGGGAACTGTTGGTAAACAGCTTAGACAGAGACGGCACCAAAAAAGGATTTGACATCGAACTTTTAGATAAAATTTCCCAAGCAGTCAACATTCCAGTAATCGCGTCTAGTGGAGCCGGCTCGGTGAAAGATTTTTTTGAGGGGTTGGCAAAAACCGAAGTGAGCGCCGTTTTGGCGGCGAGCGTTTTTCACCATGGTCTAATCATGATTGGTCAATTAAAACAGTATCTTAAAAATAACAAAATAATTGTACGTTTATGAATAAAACTGATATAAAAAGAGTGAATTTTAAAAAAGGCGGGGGATTGGTGCCGGCGATTATACAGGATATTCGGACCAGCGCGATTTTAATGTTAGGATTTATGAATCAAGATGCCCTGCAGAAAACCCTGGCCACTAAAACGGTTTGGTTTTACAGTCGAACTAAAAAAAGATTATGGCAAAAAGGTGAAAATAGCGGTAATTTTTTATTGTTGAAAAGTATCCGGTTAGATTGCGATAACGATACCTTACTAATCAAAGTCAAACCCCTGGGGCCAACTTGCCACATCGGCGCTTATTCTTGTTTTGGAGCAGAAAAATCCTCTGATGCGATCCGGGATCTGGCTATGGTAATCGGAGAGCGGAAGTCAAAATTACCGCTAAATTCTTATACTGCTTTTTTATTTAAAAAAGGGGTAAAAAAAATTTGTGCCAAAATAAAAGAGGAGGCCGGCGAGGTGATATATGCTGCTAGTCGGCAGACAAAAAAACGCCTCATTGAAGAGAGCGTTGATTTGTTGTATCACTGGCTGGTTTTGTTGGCGGCCAAGGGAGTGTCTTTGGGGGAAATTTATCAAGAGATTGTGAGGCGAAGAAAAAATTGATGGAATTGGTTAAGAGTTTTGCGCATATTTTTTGTCTGTTTCCATTTGTTTCATCAAGTCCTGTGGGTTGTTGAATTTTTTTGGTAGCCGTAGATATTTTTCCGTTACCACGGTGATATTTTTACCCAACAGGTTGCCTGCAAAATTTAAGATGTGAACTTCCAGGCAGATTTTTTTTGTTAAAGAGTTGAGGCCGTAGTAGAGGAGCCCTTGATACACTTGCCCCTCCCAATACACCACGCAGTCGTATAGCCCTCGTACGAGGCCATTGGCACGGTTGGGGTGGAGATTGGCGGTCCTAAAGCCCAGAGTCGCTCCTTGCCCGCCACCTTCGATTACCGTACCCACAATGGTATGGGAGCGATTGAGAGCGGTGGACATGTAAACGGAAAATAACAGCAAGAGTGCGCCGGCGATTTGCGAGTAAGATAAAA
>Ga0172380_10008888_pt1 | contig 10821 bp, 10 predicted proteins | sample Leawe162metaG_FD_119747 | JGI IMG/M metagenome (GOLD analysis project Ga0172380, IMG submission 119747) | Leachate microbial communities from a municipal landfill in Southern Ontario, Canada - Leachate well 162 metaG | ecosystem: Engineered > Solid waste > Landfill > Unclassified | place...
GCAGGGGCAGATCGGTCTGCAGAGACGACGTGCGCGGCTGATCCAGAAGGCGATGGCAGCCCTTTATACCGCAACACTGCTCTTTGTCGCATCCAGCCTGGCTATTGCCGTCAATGTTGCCTACGGCAGCGATAACCAGGCATGGATTCCTACCTTGCTGGCCCTCAGCGGCGGACTGTTTCTTTTTGTCGCCTCGGTGGTACTACTCTATGAGAGCCGGTTCAACCTTCGCTTCGTTCACCGCTCCATCGATTTCATCGAATTTCTTGAACAAAAAGCCGAGGAGCAGAATAAGTAACTCTGCCCCTCTTTAACCCCTCTAAATCTCCCTTTATGCCCCAGAGGGTACTTATCAGGAGAGACTTAAATGCTTCCCCCCTGATAAGGGGGGACTGAGGGGGGTTAGTTTAGATCTTCACTATTACCCTTTCAAACCAACTTCTTTTGCCAGCGCCCGCCAGGCAGGAATACTTCGCTCAATCATGTCCATATCAAAACAGTAGGCAATCCGGAAGAAGCCGGGGGCGCCGAAACCGGCTCCCGGCACCAGCAGGATGCGATGCTTTTGTGCCAGCATGACGAACTCCACGTCATCGGCCAGCGGCGAGACCGGAAACAGGTAAAACGCCCCATCCGGCTTGACCATCTTGAATCCCATGCCGGTCAGTTCCCGTACCAGCAGATCGCGCTTCGCCTGATACTCGGCAACATCCACCGATTCATCCTGCAGTGAAGCGACCAGCCGCTGCATCAGTGCCGGAGCATTGACAAAGCCGAGCACCCGGTTACTGAAGATCGCCCCCTCCATAAACTGCCCGGCAGTCGCCATGCGCGGGTTGGCAGCCAGATAGCCGATCCGCTCGCCCGGCAGCGCCAGGTCCTTGCTGTGAGAGGTGACGATGATAGAGCTTTCCACCAGCGGGAAGATATTCGGCACCTGTGTTCCGTCATAGGCGATACGGGCATACGGCTCGTCTGAGATGACATAGATGAGGTGACCGGTCCGCTCGTGAATCCCTTTCAGCAGATCCCCCAGGCGTTTCAGGCTTTCCGCCGGATAAATGACGCCGGTAGGATTATTGGGCGAACAGATGATGATGGCACGGGTCTTGGCCGTAATCGCCTTTTCAATGGCAGGAATATCGAGCTGGAAAGTATTGTGGTCGGTCCAGACTTCCACCGGCACGCCGCCATGATTGTCGATGTAGAATTTATATTCGACAAAGAAGGGGGCCAGGATGATGACCTCTTCGCCCGGATTGAGAATGGTTTTAAGCACCACGTTCAGCGCGCCGCCGGCACCGCAGGTCATGATGATATTATCGCCCGGAACGGCAAGCCCGGCATCTTTGGATATTTTTCCCGCCACTGCGGCCCGGGTTTCCAGATACCCGGCATTATTCATATACTTATGCATGCCCGGCAACGGGTTCTGGGCCAGCTCCAGCAGCTGGCGTCTGAACGACTCCGGCGGCTCCACATCGGGGTTGCCGAGGGTAAAATCATAGACATTCTCCGCGCCGAATTCCTGGCGCAGGCGTGCACCTTCCTCAAACATCTTGCGAATCCAGGATGATTTGGATATGTGACTGGCGATCTTCATTGCAATAGCCATTACAATTTCCTCCATGATAGGTTTTCTGATAGGATGATGGACGCGGAATATTACAGTAAATTACGGAGAACTCAAATGGAAATTCCGCTCTATCCGGCGGCCCGACCGCTGGCGCTGACGGATAAACCTCTGCTGGATCGCCTCTGCGCTAAATTGCAGCCGTGCATCTCCGAATTGACCTTTGCCGGGCTGTACCTGTTCCGGAAAGCGCATGATTACCGGCTGACTGCACTTGGAGATTCTGTTGTCGTACTGGGCAGGGGGTACGAAGGAGCAGAGTACTTCCTGCCGCCACTCGGCGGGAATGTTACGCACACACTGAAGATCATGTTTGCCGACGGCTGGACTCTGTATGGCGCGGATGAGCCGTTTGCCGCCGGATATCTTGCCGAAAAGTCCCTGCAACGTACTGAATTGCGAGACTCCAGCGACTATCTCTATCTGCGCGAAGAACTTGCCACATTGCCGGGGAGCCGCTTTCACAAGAAGAAAAACCGCATCAATTATTTCACCAGTCGCCATGACCACAAGGTTTCCCTCTTTAACGGCGACCATATTACCGGCTGCCTGAACCTGCTGGATCGATTGATTCAGAATTCACGCGATGACATTGGAAGTTCACTTCGCCTGGAATTGGAGGCCACTTACGAAGCGGTGCAGCAAGCTGGCATTCTCGGCCTTGACGGTGTCGTCGTCACCATAAACAACTGTGTGGCAGCCTTTGCCCTTGGCGAGCGTCTTAACCGGGAAACCGCGGTATGCCATTTCGAGAAGGCCGATCCCTTTACCGAGGGTCTGTATCAGCTGGTAAACCGCGAGTTTGCCCGACTGTTGTTTCAGGAGTGCCGCTACCTGAACCGCGAGCAGGATCTGGGGGATGTGGGGCTGCGGAGTTCAAAGTTGTCGTATCATCCGGTGGAACTGGTGAAGAAGTATATGGTTAAATGTCCTGACTAGAAAGATTTTGTTGCACATTACATAAAATAATAGTAAAAGACTTGTTCTTTTAAAGACGGCAATTTATGCCGAAATCTCCTTGCTCCGGGTAGGACCGGGGCTCGAATCCGTGAGGAGGATTACCAACATGAGGAAGTACGAAACAATTTTCATCCTCCAGCCTGAACTGAGCGAAGACGACATCAAGTCGGTCACCGCAAAGGCGCAAGACGTCATTTCGACGTACAAGGGCGAGTGCTTAAGGATGGATGACTGGGGTATCAGGAAACTGTCCTATCCCATCAAGAAGTCTGCCAGGGGCCGTTATTACTATCTTCGCTTTGACGGAGAGAGTGCTCTGATCGCCGAACTCGAACGTCGTCTCCGTCTTGACGACAAGGTGTTGCGCTACCAGAGCGTTAACATCACCGACCTGCCAGAGCGCATTGTACCGGAAAAGAAAGTCGAACTGCCGGAAGTTTCCGCAGAAGAGACTGTTGAAGAAACACCAGCCGCTGAAGAAGCAGCCGAATAATTTCCTGGAGGAGATATACTCATGAGTGACGAAAGACCAGCAGCAACACCATCATCTTATCAGCGTCCTGCAGGTGCCGGCCAGCGTCCAGCAGGCGGACCGGGACAGCGTCCGGCAGGCGGTCCCGGCGGCAATGGCGGACCTCGCAAGCGTCGTCCTTTCCAGCGTCGTAAAGTGTGCCGCTTTTGCGCAGAAAAGAACCTTACCATTGACTACAAAGAGCCTCGTACACTCCGCTTTTTTATTACGGAGCGCGGCAAGATTGTTCCTCGCAGAATTTCCGGGAACTGCGCTGCACATCAACGACACATCACTGAAGCCATCAAACGGGCCAGAAACATTGCTTTACTGCCGATTGCCGCTAATCACGCAGTAAACTAACAGTACCTGAATGAATCTGCAATCACCAGCCGACCACAACCTGCTTACACGCCTGAAAGCGTCTTTGCTTGGGGTGGTCGGTTCGTTTGTTTTGTTTGCAGCCTATCTGGCGGTGCCTCCTCTCGGAATATTTTCCGGAATCCTGGCACCGTTTCCTGCTGCATACAACCGGTTGGTTAATGGCCGTGTATCGGCACTGATCGTCATACTTGGTGCGGCTACCGCCATGACAGCCCTGTTTGGCGTGTTTGCCGGTTGCCTGTACCTTGGAATGTGCGGGATGATAGGCGTTTTTATGCCGGAACTTCTTTCGCGTGGCGTTAGTGGCAGTCGGGCACTTTTCTGGACAACGGCGGCGAATCTGCTTGTTTTTTTTGTCGGTTACATTGCGTACAGCGCAGTATCCGGCAGTAATCTGCAGCAGCTGATTGCTACCGAAGTTTCAGGCAGCATGAATCAGGCTGTCGCCTTATACGAAAAAAGCGGGGTTACGGGAGAAGAGCTGGAACTTCTCAAGCGTTCGATGTCTACAGCCGCCGAAATGCTGAAGCGCCTCTACCCCGCTCTTGTCACGGTAATGCTTGTCGTTATTGCCGGATGTAATCTTGTTCTGCTCAAAAAGAGCACGGCCAAAACAAATGTAAATCTGGCAATTGACGATTTCAGTACGTACAGGAATCCCGATCTGCTCGTCTGGATTCTGATTGCTACCGGGTTTTCCCTGTTGTTGCCGGTTTCCCTGCTAACAACACCGGCACTCAACCTGTTACTGATCATCATGCTGCTCTATTTTTTTCAGGGCATGGCTGTTATCTCCGCCATGATAGCAAAACATTCCGTGTCTGCAATCATACGGATACTTTTATACGGAATCCTGATTATCCAGCCGTACCTGCTGGCACTTGTTGCCGGCATCGGCTTGTTCGACCTCTGGATTAATTTCAGAACCCCAAAAACACAGGAAAACCTGTAGTTCCAACTTCGGTCACGATCCGGAACTGGAATAAAAACTTAACAGGCTCGAAAGGAGAGAAAATGAAAGTTATTCTGAATGAGAACATTGAAACGTTGGGTCACATTGGTGACATTGTAAAGGTAGCACCCGGGTATGCCCGCAACTACCTGCTCCCTAAAAAGCTGGCCGTTTTGGCCACAGACAATAACGCCAAGGCTCTTGAACACACAAAACGTCAAATGGCATACAAGAAGAACAAAGCGCTTGAGGCAGCAAAAAACCTCGGGGCAAAACTGGAAGCTCTGTCGATTGCTCTTTCGCATAGAGCCGGCGAAGAAGGCAAACTGTTTGGTGCTGTAACCAACATGGAAATAGCCGCCTACCTGAAGGCCAATGGCTTTGAAATCGATCGCAAGAGCATTGTCCTCAGCGATGCTATCAAGAACACCGGCGAGTTTTCCGTAGCCGTGAAGATTCATCCTGAAGTAACGGCCACATTGAAGGTGACTGTTACCGCTGCATAGTACTGACCTCGTCCATTAAAAAAGCCCGCGGATTTCTGATCCGCGGGCTTTTTTGTTGTGTCCAGCCATCCCCTCCCCCTCTATTTCCGCTACTCTGGCACCTTGCGGTTACATCGCGTTAATGGTAAGCTTGACGCATGTCTTCATCCGCCATAACCCCGCATATTCTGGAGTCTCTCCGGAATCCGTCCGCATACCCGGTTCAGACCCGGGCGGTTGAACTGATTCAAACACATGTCTCCTGGTTGTTTCTTACCGATACGCACGTTTTCAAACTGAAGAAACCGGTTAATTTCGGTTTTCTGGATTTTTCAACTCTCGAACTCCGCTGTTTTTACTGTCACGAGGAGCTTCGCCTCAATCGCCGTCTCTGCCCCGATATCTACGAACAGGTTGTTGCGCTTCGAGAAACTGATGCAGGTGCTGCATTTATCGGCGATGGAAAAGTTATTGAGTACGCGGTCAGAATGAAGCGGCTCCCCTCCGACAGAATGCTCGACAGGCTCGTTGACAGCGGCACCATTTCAGTGGAAGAAATCGAGATCATAGCTCGAAAAATAAGTTTATTTCACTCCACGGCCCTCACTTCTCCGCACATATCTGAATTCGGATCCATAGAACAGATTCAGTTTAACTGGCGGGAAAATTTTGAACAGACGCTGCCGTTCCGAACATCCACTCTTCCGTTGGCAATAAGCGAATCAATCCGTAGCTATGTTGATACGTTTATTGATTCACGCCGGACTCTTTTTAATGAACGAGTCGAGAATGGGTACATCCGCGAATGCGACGGTGATATTCACCTCGGAAATATCTGTCTGCACAATTCCACCGCTTATATTTTCGACTGCATCGAGTTTAACGAACGCTTTCGCTGCTCCGACACGGCTGCTGATATCGCTTTTTTACTTATGGATCTCGATTTCCACCGGCGCCCTGATCTGGCAGATGCAGCGCTGCGAACCTATATCTCGGAGTCCGGCGACTCAGTTCTTGGAGAGTTGATTACTTTTTACAAGGTATATCGGGCTTTCGTGCGCGGCAAAGTCGAAAGTCTGCAACTTCTTGATGATGGGATTTCCCTGGAAGAACGTGCCATTGCGGAAAAACTCGCCATCCGCTACTTCCGGCTGGCACGGGGGTACAGCGTGAGAAATCGCCTTTCCCCTACCCTGTTTATCACCTGCGGCACAATGGGATGCGGAAAGAGCGCTCTGGCTGATCAGCTTGCCTTTGAACTCGGCTTTGTAACATTCAACTCGGATGTTGTACGCAAACAACTTGCGGGGTTGCCACCGGAAAAGGAAGTCCGGATATCTTTCGGAGAAGGGCTGTATTCGAAAGAAATGAGTCAACGTACCTACCTTCAACTGGAACGATTGGCCGACAAAGAACTTGCCTCAGGCAATTCGGTACTGATCGATGCGGGATTCGGAACAGCAGGCGAAAGAGTCCGGTTTACCCGATTGGCTGTATCTCGTCAGGCAAAATTTGTGATTTTGTTCGTACAATGTGATTTGGACGAGCAGAAGCGCAGACTGTCAGAGCGTTCCGCTGGCGGAGGCTCTGTTTCGGATGGACGGGTTGAGCTGCTGGAACAACAGATTCGTGGGTTTTATCCGCCAGATGATTCGGAGGACGCGGTCACGATAAATTCTACAGGCAGAACACCGGAACAAACGCTGGATTCAGTGTATGAGAGGTTGTTCCCCTTATGAACCGGCTCCGCACTCAAATCATCCACCGTCTGCAATTACGGGAATCCTGGGTGATTTTTTTCATTCTCGGTATTATCATGATGTCTTTTCCATTTTTAAATATTTTCAACAAGCCCATACTTCTGTTCGGATTGCCGCTGCTGTTTCTGTATTTTACGGCTGGCTGGATAATTTCTATTATCGTAATCTACCTCTTCATGATTGCCAGTCGTAATGGCAAAGAGCCGACAGAGAAGAACGAATCATGACCAGTTTCATCCCCTCAGTGGCTGCCATATCTGTTCTCTACACGGTGTTGATATTTCTGATCGCATGGTACGCACACCATCGCAAGGAAACCGGACGTAGTATAATCAGCAATCCGATTATCTATTCCCTCTCGCTTGGGGTGTACTGCACATCATGGACGTTCTATGGCAGCGTTGGAAAGGCGGCTACGACCGGGCTTGATTTTCTGTTGATTTATCTTGGGCCATCATTAACGGCATTTTCCTGGCTTTTCCTTCTGCGCCGCATCATCAGGATCAGTAAAGAGCATAACATTACCTCCATCGCCGATTTTCTCAGCCAGCGCTACGGTAAATCACCATGGCTTGGTGCCCTGGTCACTCTCATCGCCTTCCTCGGCATAATGCCCTATATCGCACTACAGTTAACTGCGGTAACCACCAGTTTTTTTCTGCTCAGCAGCGCTCATACGGCCCCTATCACATTTATTAGAGTTGGAGCCGACACCTCGATTCCGATCGGCTTGATTTTAGCCTTGATCCTGGCGCTGTTCAGCATTGTCTTCGGAGCCCGGCGACTGGCATCGTCGGAACGACATGAGGGTCTGATTGCGGCAATTGCATTTGAATCCGTGGTAAAACTGATTGCATTGCTGGTGGTAGGGCTGTTTATCACCTACGGTCTTTTTGACGGTTTCATTGATATCTTCGAGCGTTTCAAGACCGTTGATCCTGAACGATTCTCACGGTTATTCACATTCAATACGTCAAAGAGTGACCCCAATTACACATCCACATTTACGCTCCTCTTTTTATCTATGGGAGCGATTATGTTTCTGCCGCGCCAATTCCATGTCATGGTCATTGAAAATTCCGATGAACGCCACATAGCTACAGCAATGTGGCTCTTCCCCGCCTATCTGTTCCTGATCAATCTCTTTGTCATGCCGATTGCAATCGGCGGCATCCTTGCCACCGGCAGCAGCAGTCGCGCCGATTATTTCGTGCTTTCACTGCCGTTACTGGCCGGGCATCATGGCATTGCTCTGCTCGCATTTCTGGGTGGTCTGTCGGCGGCAGCCGGCATGGTGATGGTGGAGTCAATCGCCATATCAACCATGCTTCTGAACCATATCTTCATGCCGGTCATAATCCGGATTACTCCCCGTGCATGGTTTCCTATTTTACTGATCAACCTCAAGCGTTTCGGAATAGTACTCGTTGTCCTGTTAGGCTATTTTTATCACGAGATCATAGGTGACTCGTACACCCTCGTAAACATGGGACTTATTTCATTTTCTGCAGCCGCGCAATTTATGCCTGCCATGCTGGGAGGGCTTTACTGGAAACGAGGCAACAGGGTGGGAGCAATCAGCGGAATCCTGCTCGGCTCTCTTATCTGGTTCTATACCTTGCTCCTCCCTTCGTTCAGTAAATCGGGCTGGATATCGGATACTCTGCTTTCAAACGGGCCCTTGAACATTGCGCTCCTTAAACCGACTGAACTCTTCGGGCTGACCGGCATGGACATCTGGAGCCATTCCCTGTTCTGGAGCATGCTTTTCAATATCAGTTCGTATATCATTTGTTCGATACTGCTTCAGCAAAACGAGCAGGAGCGTGATCAGGTACACAAGTTCATAGGCGTTTTCGGTCGGGTAGAGACCCATCGCCGGTCAGAGCGAAAACGGCTTTCAAAACCGGTTACAACGGATCAATTCGTCACCCTTATGGGCAAGTTCATTGGTGAAGCCGAGGCCAGACGTGCGCTTACGCTCTACTCCAGCAACCGGGACAAGTCAGGAGATGGATCCATATCCGAGTTTGAGCTCCCGAATCTGAAACGGTTTACAGAAAAAACTCTGGCCGGCTTTGTCGGTGGTGCTGCCGCCAGAGCCATTGTAAACAACTTCCTCTCTGATATCGGCTCCAGCATGGAACCGGTGTATGACATTTTCAGCAGCGTCCGCACTAATCTTGACCAAAACCGCGAATCACTTTTTGTCCGGCTGAAAGCTTCCGAAATCATCAATCGCACCCTGGACCTTCAGGTAATCATGGATGACTTGCTCAGGTTGTTGATAAAAGAGTTCAGGCTTGATGTTGCGCTGATCCGCTCAAAAAATAATGAGGGCACATTTTCAATCCTCAGCTTTCAGGGTGCAGGTTCTCAGGAAACCACCCCACCTCACTGGTGTCTGGAAAATATACCTTTTATCGATCTGGCCTACCATGATCATAAGGCCCATTTCATAAATGACCAGCGCCAAGAGCGCTCCGCTGCAATGTCTGATCAAGAGGTGACAGAAGGTTATATCTCCTGTGCTCACATCCCGATATACCGGGAAGGTGAACCGGTAATCGCCATTCTTTCACTGTTTTCCAATTCCATCGCCGGCCTTTTTACCCAAGAGTTCATTGAACTGCTGTCAAGTCTTGCAGGACAGCTCGCTCAGGCAATCACAATCGTGCAGGAGATTGAAGCCAAGCAACTCGAACGGACTCAAAAGGAAGTGGCCCTGCTGAAATCGGCCAAAATCACGCGAGACATGGAAATTGCCCAGCAGATACAGAAGTCGTTTCTGCCCGATTCCGCACCGACAATAGCCGGTGTCGATATTGCCGGACGCTGTGTTTCTGCCGCTCATGTTGGCGGAGATTATTACGATTTTATTCTTCGAAGTGATCAAATCGTAGACATTGTTATTGCCGATGTATCAGGTCATAGTGTCGGAGCAGCTCTGATCATGTCGGAAGTACGCACGTTGCTGAGAGCTGAAGCTAATTCAGTTCACACGCCGCGTGCCGTTCTTGAGACCCTTAACATTCAACTGCATGATGATTTATCCAGGGCCGAACTGTTTATCACCATGTTTTACGCGGAATATAATTCGGAAAGCGGCATTCTCAGCTACTCAAACGCCGGCCACAACCACCCGGTTCTGCTGCGCGCTGCCGAATCTCGCTCGCTTGAACTGGATACGGATGGACTGATACTGGGAGTTAAAAAAGATGTGCTATTTGAAGAGTGTTCTGTTGAATTAATTCCGGGAGATGTACTTCTTTTCTACACAGACGGTCTGACTGAATCGAACAACAGAGATGGCGAAATGTTCGGCACCTCAAGGGTGTACGAACATCTCAATACGGTCAGATATCTTCCGGCAAACGAAATCATCGATTCATTTTATGCAAGAATCCTTGATTTTACCGGTTCTCAAAATCTCCAGGATGATATATCGTTTATAGTAGTAAAAATACTCTGAGCATATGGAGATCGTATGGATATTAAAACGGAACTTACGGATGGGGTTGCTGTACTGTTCATCAAGGAAGACCGACTTGATGCAAATAATTCCGAAGAGCTTAAAGTAGAATTGCATCGACTTTTCGGGAGCGGCTCAAAAGATCTGATTATTGATCTAAAGGAAATCCATTTTATCGACAGTTCAGGACTTGGAGCACTGGTTTCGGGCTACAAGAACGCCTCAGTTCTGCATGGAAGCCTCAAATTGTCCAATCTGCAGTCCCAGGTAAAGTCAATGTTTGAACTTACCAGGCTGCATAGGGTGTTTGATATTTTTATGACTGTTGATGAAGCACTGCAGAGCTACCGGTAATTTCCTGACTAGTATTCCGGTTGCCGTATAATGGAGTTTTCAGACAAGAAAAGTACTTCGTCAACGCACTTAATCCTGTTTAGGAAACTGAATCGGGGATACACGTAATGACGGGAAGCGTATGAAAAACGACATTGTCATTGATATCACAATACCAAGTCATACCCGTCACTTGCGTATGATCGGCAAGATTGGTGAAAAAGTGGCTCAGGAGATCGATTGTCCAGAAGGGATTCGAAATGTTTTACCGGTCCAACTCGCCGTAGTGCTGACGGAGGGGCTGGTCAACGCAATAAAACACGCAAAAAAC
>Ga0172380_10008889_pt1 | contig 10820 bp, 11 predicted proteins | sample Leawe162metaG_FD_119747 | JGI IMG/M metagenome (GOLD analysis project Ga0172380, IMG submission 119747) | Leachate microbial communities from a municipal landfill in Southern Ontario, Canada - Leachate well 162 metaG | ecosystem: Engineered > Solid waste > Landfill > Unclassified | place...
CAGGCAGCGCGTGGCGGTGATCGAGGGCGACCAGCAGACCAGCCAGGATGCCGAGCGCATCCGTGCCACCGGCGCCAGTGCGATCCAGATCAACACCGGCCGCGGCTGCCATCTCGATGCCCACATGGTCGGCCACGCGGCCGGGCAACTCGACTTGTCGCGCGGCTCGGTGCTGATGATCGAGAACGTCGGCAATCTCGTCTGCCCGGCCGCCTTCGATCTGGGCGAAGCGCACAAGGTGGTGATCCTCTCCGTCACCGAGGGCGAGGACAAGCCGATCAAGTACCCCGACATGTTTCGCGCCGCCGACCTGATGCTGTTGAACAAGTGCGACCTGCTGCCCTACCTCTCCTTCGATGTCGACCTCGCCATCGCCTACGCCCGCCGCGTCAATCCCGGACTGGCCGTCATCCGGACCTCGGCCACGAGCGGCGCCGGAATGGACGACTGGCTGGCCTGGCTGGAGCGCGGCGCGGCATGATGGCGAGCCGCATCCGCGTCACCGGCGTCGTCCAGGGCGTGGGTTTCCGTCCTTTCGTCTGGCGGCTGGCGCGCGAACTGGATTTGAACGGCTGGGTGAGGAACGATGGCCAGGGCGTCGAGATCGCCGTCGAAGGGGGGGCGGCGCCGATGCAGGCTCTCCTCGAACGCCTGCGCCGCGATGCGCCGCCCCTGGCCCGCGTCGATGGCATCGAAGCCTCTGCAGCAATCCTGGAAGGGCGCAAGGGTTTCGTCATTACCGGCAGTCTTGGGGGAAAAATCGGCACCGCCATCGCTCACGACACCGCGATCTGCGCCGATTGCCTGACCGAGCTGTTCGATCCGGGCAACCGGCGTCATGCCCATGCCTTCATCACCTGCACCCACTGCGGCCCGCGTTTCACCGTCACCCGCCGCCTGCCTTACGACCGGTCGCAGACCAGCTTGGCGACGTTTCCCCTGTGCGCACTATGCGCGGCGGAATACGCCGACCCGGCCGACCGCCGCTGCCATGCCGAGACGACCTGCTGCCCGAACTGCGGTCCGCTTCTCTCGCTCGCCGATGGGCAAGGAAAGACCTTGCCGGGCGAGCCGATCGCCGAAACATGGCATCTGCTCCGGGCCGGCGCCATCGTCGCGATCAAGGGGCTGGGAGGCTTCCATCTGGTCTGCAAGGCTGACGATGCGGATGCCGTGGCCCGGCTCCGCTCAGGCAAATCCCGCGAGGAAAAGCCCTTCGCCGTGCTCCTGGCCAACGTCGCATCCGCTCGCCACTATGCCGACGTCGACGCGGCAGAGGCCGCACTGCTCGACTCTCCCGAGCGGCCTATCGTGCTCTTGAAGAAAGGCAGCGGCTGCGACGCAAGGCTGGCCGGTATCGCCCCCGGACTGAACTGGCTGGGCGTGATGTTGCCGGCGACGCCGATACAGTTCCTGCTCTTCCATGAGGCGACGGGACGGCCGGCGGGATGCGACTGGCTGCAGACGGCGCAGCCGCTGGCGTTGTTGGCGACCAGTGCCAACCCCGGCGGCGAGCCGCTGGTGATCGGCAATGACGAAGCCGTCCTGCGCCTGTCCGGCATCGCCGATGCGTTTCTCTTTCACGACCGCGACATCGTCGCTCCCTGCGACGACAGCGTGCTGCGCGGCGCACAGTTCATCCGCCGCGCCCGCGGTTACACGCCGTGCGCCATCAAGCTGGGCTCTGCCGGGCCCAGCGTCCTGGCCACAGGCGGCTTTCTCAAGAACACGATCTGCGTCACCCGCAATGACGAGGCCTTCGTCTCGCAGCATATCGGCGATCTCGACAATGCCGCGACCTGTCTCTGCCACGAAGAGAGCGTTTCGCGCCTGCTCGAACTCAGCGACGTTTTTCCTGAGATCGTCGCCCACGATCTTCATCCGGATTTTCATTCCAGCCGTTTCGCCGCCGAGTTCGCGGCGAAGCACGGACTGCCGACGATCGCCGTGCAGCACCACCATGCCCATATCGCCGCGGTGCTGGCCGAACACCGTCACCAAGGCCCGGTGTTGGGGCTGGCTGCGGACGGCGTCGGTCTGGGCGCGGATGGAGGCGCCTGGGGCGGCGAACTGCTGCAGGTCGAAGGCCATCATTGCCGGCGCTTGGCAAGCATCGCGCCGTTGCCGCTGCCCGGTGGCGACCGTGCCGCGCGCGAACCCTGGCGCATGGCGGCGGCGGTGCTGTGGCGGCTCGGTCGCGGCGAGGAGATCGCAGCGCGCTTCGCCGGGCAGCCGGCGGCGGCCGGTCTGGCAGCCATGCTCGATCGGGGCGTGCATTGCCCGCCGACTTCCAGCCTCGGCCGGGTCTTCGATGCCGCCGCGGCGTTTCTCGGCGTGCGCGAGGTGGCGGCGTTCGAAGGTCAGGCGGCGATGCTCCTGGAAGGTCTCGCCGATCGCGCCGGGCGGGCTTCGCCGTTGTGGCGCATCGGATCGGACAGGACACTCGACCTGCTGCCGCTTCTCGCGGCGATAGTCGATGGCGACGATCCGGCCCAGGCGGCCGCGCAATTTCACGGCACCCTGGCCGCGGCGCTCGCCGACTGGCTCTGCGTTGCCGCGGACGAGACCGGCGTCGGGACCGTGGCGCTGGGCGGCGGCTGCTTCCTGAACGACATCCTGACCCGGGCGCTGACTACTCGCCTGCAGGACGCGGGTCTGGAGGTGCTCAGCGCGCGCCAATTGCCGCCCAACGACGGCGGACTCTCTCTCGGCCAGGCCTGGGTGGCCCGGCATTTTCTGGAGGCTTGAATCATGTGTCTGGCATTGCCCGCGCGCATCATCGAAATCCGCGGCGACGATATGGCGGTGATCGAACTGGGCGGCGTGCGCAAGGAATGTTCGCTGGCCCTGATCGACGACGCGGTCGTCGGCGATTACGTCATCGTCCATGTCGGCTATGCGCTGACCAAGCTCGACCCCGAGGAGGCGGAGAAAACCCTGCAACTGTTCGCCGAACTGGGCGATGCGACCCTGGAGGCAGAGAGGTGAAATACGTCGATGAATTCCGCGACGGCGGGCTGGCCAAAGGATTGGCCGCGGCCGTGAGCCACGCCGCCGTGCGCGGGCGCGATTACAGTTTCATGGAGTTCTGCGGCGGCCATACCCACGCCATTTTCCGCTATGGCGTGGCGGATCTCCTGCCGGCCAATGTGCACATGATTCACGGCCCCGGCTGTCCGGTCTGCGTGCTGCCCATCGGCCGCATCGACATGGCCATCGAACTGGCTCTCGAGCATGGAGTGACATTGTGCACCTACGGCGACACCCTGCGCATTCCCGCGTCCAACGGCCTGTCGCTGTTGAAGGCCAAGTCGCAGGGCGGCGATATCCGCATCGTCTATTCCTGCGCCGATGCGCTGGCGCTGGCGCAGCAGCATCCGGAGCGGCAGGTGGTGTTCTTCGCCATCGGCTTCGAGACCACGACGCCGCCCACCGCCGTGGTGATCCGGCAGGCGCACGATTTGGGATTGGAAAACTTTTCCGTGCTCTGCTGCCACGTGCTGACGCCGGCGGCGATCGTCCACATTCTGGAATCGCCGGAGGTGCGTGACGACGGCACGGTGGCGCTCGACGGCTTCATCGGTCCGGCGCACGTCTCGACGGTGATCGGCAGCCGCCCTTACGAGTTCGTCGCAGTGAAGTATCGCAAGCCCGTGGTCATCGCCGGTTTCGAGCCGCTCGACGTGATGCAGGCCATCCTGATGCTGGTGAAGCAAGTCAATGAAGGCCGCGCCGAAGTGGAGAACGAATTCTCGCGCGCGGTGACGCGAGAGGGCAATGTCAAGGCGCAGAGACTGGTGGCGGAGGTGTTCGAATTGCGCCGCGAGTTCGAATGGCGCGGCCTGGGCATCGTGGCTGATTCGGCGCTCTCGATCCGCGAGAATTTCTCCCGCTTTGACGCGGAAAAGCGTTTTCCCCTGAGCTATCGCCAGGTGGCCGACAACCGCGCCTGCGAGTGCGGGGCCATTCTGCGCGGCGTCAAGAGGCCGTGGCAATGCAAGCTGTTCGGCACGGTATGCACGCCGGAGAATCCCATGGGCTCGTGCATGGTGTCCTCGGAGGGCGCCTGCGCCGCGCATTACAGCTATGGCCGGTATAAGGAGTCGGAACGGGTATGACTGACGTGAAAAGAGGCTATGTCCGCCCCCTGGATATCAAGCAGGGCCGCGTCGACATGAGCCACGGCTCGGGCGGCCGAATGACGGCGCAGTTGATCGCTGAACTGTTCGCAGTGGCATTCGCCAACGACTATCTCGGCCAGGGCGACGACGGCGCGGTGCTGCCGGCGGCGGCGGGCAGGCTGGTGATGAGCACCGATTGCCACGTCGTTTCGCCGCTGTTCTTTCCCGGCGGCGACATCGGCTGCCTGGCGGTCCATGGCACCATCAACGATGTCGCGATGATGGGGGCGACGCCGCTCTACCTCACCGCCGGGTTCATCCTCGAGGAAGGTTTTCCCTTCGCAGATCTCAAGCGCATCGTCGACTCCATGGCCCGAGCCGCGAAGGAGGCGGGCGTGCCGGTGGTCGCCGGCGACACCAAGGTGGTCGAGCGGGGCCACGGCGACGGCGTGTTCATCACCACCACCGCTCTAGGCTTCCTGCCCGAGGGCGTGAGCCTGTCGGGCAGTCGGGCGCGACCCGGCGACCGCATCCTGGTTTCCGGCACGCTCGGCGACCACGGCATGGCGATCATGGCGCAGCGGGAAAGTCTGGGCTTCTCCTCACCCATCGTCTCCGACACGGCAGCGCTGCATGGAATGGTCGCGGCACTCCTGGCAAGCGGCGCAGACGTCCATGTCTTGCGCGATCCGACGCGCGGGGGCCTGGCCACCACCCTCAACGAAATCGCCGAACAGTCGGGGGTCGGCATGATGATCCAGGAGCCGGCGCTGCCGATCAATAGAGAGGTCGCCGCGGCCTGCGAGCTGCTCGGCCTCGATCCGCTCTACGTCGCCAACGAGGGCAAGCTGGTGGCCGTCGTTGCGGGCGAGGATGCCGAGCTTGCCCTCGCGGCGCTTCTCGCCCACCCGCTCGGGGGCCGTGCGGCAATCGTCGGCACGGTGCATGAGGACAGTCATCACTTCGTGCAGATGACCACCGGATTCGGCGGCCGGCGCATCGTCGACTGGCTGAGCGGCGAACAGCTGCCGCGCATCTGCTGACGATGCGTGGTGCACGGGATTAAAGCCGCCTGGGAATCATGACCAACGAAGACTATTCCGCGCAGCCCTGGGTCGATCTGACGACGGCGCAAGACGCCGAGGCCTGGATCGAGCAATACGACCGGGATCTGCAGCGCTGCGTCATCAATACGACCGGTTACGGCGTCTGCTTTTTGCTCGGCCACGGCGGTGAAATATTCATGCACACCGGCGAGTGCGCCATCCTGCTCGACGTGACGGCCGAAGCCGAATGGGCCGCGCCGGCGATCACCGCCGCAACGGGGGTGGCGGCGCCGCGTTCGCGGATCTGGCTGCTGCCCGACGACAGCTTGACGCAATTGCTGCTGGGCTTGAGCAGCTTGATCGCCTCAAGCAGGCTGGTCATCAGCCATCGTTACAGAAAGTAGGCGGGGCGGCTGGGCCGCCTACTCTTCGTATTCGTAGCAATGACCGGAGTGGGCGATGCCATGCTTGCTGAGGAAAAGCGTCGCGGGCGTTTCCGGATGTCTCGATGGCTGCATGTCATCCCCTTGGGTGATGCGTCGCGTGCAATTGCTTGAGACGCTCGCGGGCGACATGGGTATAGATCTGCGTGGTCGAGATGTCGGCATGGCCGAGCAGGAGCTGCACCACGCGCAGGTCGGCGCCGTGGTTGATGAGGTGGGTGGCGAAGGCGTGGCGCAGCACATGCGGCGAGATCGGCTTGACGATGCCGGCCGTGGCGGCGTGGCGCTTGACGAGCGTCCAGAACATCTGCCGCGATAGCCCGCCCTGGCCATTGCCGCTGCGCGCCGTGACGAAAATCTCGTCGCAGCTGCGGCCTTTGAGCAGCGCCGGCCGCGCGTCGGTCAGGTAGCGCGATAACCATTCGACGGCGATTTCGCCCAGAGGCACCAGGCGTGTTTTTTCCCCCTTGCCCAGGACGCGAACGACGCCGTCGCCAAGGTTCACCTCAAACAGCCGCAGCCTGACCAGTTCGCTGACGCGCAGGCCGGAGGCATAGAGCAGTTCCAGCATGGCGCGATCGCGCAGCCCCAGCGGACGGCTGGTGTCGGGCGCCTTGATCAGACTTTCCACCTCGGCTTCCGACAGTGTTTTCGGGAAGCGCTGCGGCATCCTGGGTTGCTCGATGTTCTGCATCGGGTCGCTGCTGATGAGCCCGAGTGCCATCAGGAAGCGGGAGAAGCGGCGCAGCGCGGCATGCAGGCGGCGCTGGCTGGAGGCCTTGGGCTGTTCCGCTCCGGGGCGCCCGTGGAGATGGGCGAGATAGCTCTGGATGTCTTGCGCTTTTATGCCTGAGAGGGCGCCGCCGACCGTTTCAAGCCAGGCGGCGAAGGCGCCGAGGTCGCTGCGGTAGGCGGCGAGGGTATTCTTCGCCAGGCCGTCCTCGAGCCAGAGGGCGTCGCAGAACTGGTCGAGCAGCGTGGCGTCGGCGGCCGTCATGGCTTGACTATGATCTCCCTGACGCAGGGCCGCCCCAAGTCAGGGAAAGAAAATAACTGCGAGCGGTGCGAGCCACAGTCACCCCCTTCCTCGGGAAGGGGGATGGGAGGTAGGTACTTCATGATCCAGCAGCCAGCGCTTGATGGTCAGGAGCAGGCCGCCGCGCTCGCGGGCGAAACCGCCCAGCGCGCCGTTGGCGGCGATGACGCGGTGGCAGGGTACGAGGAGCGGATAGGGATTGGCACCGCAGGCGCCGCCGACGGCGCGCGGGGCATTGGCGATATCCCTGGCCAGCTCTCCGTAGCTGCGCGTCTGGCCGGACGGGATCAGCGCTATCCTTTCCCAGACGCGGCGCTGGAAGGGTGTGCCGGCCGGTGCGAGCGGCAGGCCGAAGACGAATGCCGGGTCCTTCAGGTAGGCGCGCAACTGGCGCACCGCTTCCTTGGCCAGCAGGGTCTTGGGGGCCTGTTCGGTGCGGGCATCGAGAAAATCGATGCCGAGCAGTTCATCGTCGTCGCAGGTCACGCCCAGCGAGAAGCCGGGCGCGGCGACGATGGCTTGATAGCGTGGTGCGTTCATGGCATTCTCCGCTGAAGAGATGGGTAAAGTATAAACGCTAAGCGACGGTGTCCCACTTGGCGAGAAAGCGATCCAGCCGGTTGGCGAAATTCTGCCGGTCGCCGTGGCCGATGGCGGCGGGGCCGCCTGTCTGAACCCCGCCCTCGCGCAAGCCGGCCATGAAGTCGCGCAGCGACAGCAACTCGCGGATATTTTCCGGCGAATAGAACTCGCCCCTGGGATTGAGGGCATGGCCGCCTTTTTCTATCACCGCCGCAGCCAGGGGAATATCCGCCGTCACCACCAGGTCGCCGGGGCGGAGCTTATCGACGATGTGCCGGTCGGCGACGTCGAAGCCACCCGGCACCTGCACCGCGGAGAGCCAGGGCGAAGTGGGCACCTGCAGCATCTTGTTGGCGACCAGGACCAGCTTGATCTTCGAGCGCTCCGCGGCGCGGAAGAGAATGTCCTTGATCACCTTCGGACAGGCGTCGGCATCGACCCAGATCTGCTTCGCCTGTGCCGTCATGGCGATGGGCAAGCCTTGACCTCGACCAATGCGAACTCCGGCAAGTCCTTCATGATGACGGCGAGCGGCCGGCAGCCGGTCTTGCTGCAGATTTCGTAGCCGGCGGTGAACGGGGAATGGCTGAGCGAGAGTTTCTCGAGCGGCGGCAGCGTTGCCCGGTAGTGGTAGACGCCATCCCTGAAGACCGCGTCGGGGGGGGGTTCCATGCCGGCGCCGCTGCCCCGGATGCGCGCTTCTTCGAGAATCAGGTGGCGACCCTCGACGCGGTAATCCTCTTCCCAGCGGATCTTTTCGATCGAATGCGTCCAGGCCAGGGTGAATGTCGACAGCGGCAGGGTCGCCATGAGCAGCCCGGCGGCAAGGCAGATGCCGCTCATCTCAAGCGGGTGCTCAGTTGGGTACCTTGCGATTCATGAACCACTGCCAGAGGAAGAACACGGCGGCCATGGCGAAGCCGATGTCGTCCGTCATGGGAACGGCGGCGACCAGCATGGCGGCGGAGGCGAAGGCGAAAATGCGCCAAAACATGCCGACCGGCTGCCACAGATAGCCTATGGTCATCGCCGCCCACAGGCCGACGGCGAGCAGGGCCTTGAAGGCGATATAGGCGACAGTGAGGGCGGTCCAACTTCCCTGCAGCATCAGCGCCGGGTCGTAGATCGCCATATAGGGCACGACGAACCCGGCGATGGCGATCTGCGTGGCCTTGAAGCCGATGCTCATCGGCGAGGCGCGGGCAATCGAGGCAGCGGCGAAGGCGGCCAGCGCCACCGGCGGCGTCAGATCGGCCATGATGCCGAAATAGAAGACGAACATGTGCGAGACGATCAGCGGCACGCCGAGCTTCAACAGGGCCGGGGCGGCGATGGAGCTGGTGATGATGTAGTTGGGGATGGTCGGGATACCCATGCCGAGAATCAGGCAGACGATCATGGTCAGGAACAAGGAGGCGAACAGGCTCTTCTGGCCGATGGTGAGAATGTAGCCGGCGAAGCTGGAGGCCGCCCCGGTCAGGGTCAGGACGCCGATGATGACGCCGACCACGGCACAGGCGATGCCCACCGGCAGCGCCTGCCGGGCGCCGTCGACCAGGCTCATCTTCATGGTGTGCAGGGTCTTCTCGCCGCCATGGACGAACAGGTTGGCGACGGCGAGTACGGCGATCACCGCCATCACCGGCTGTATCCCCCATTTTGCGAAAGAGGCGGCGGCAAGACCCATCGCGAACCAGAAGACTACCCGGAATGCGGTTTGCGAGATGCGCGCGGCGATGGCGCTGCCGAGAATCAGGATGGCCGTCAGCGCCAGGCCCATCATGCCCGCGAACATCGGCGTGAAACCCTCGAAGAGCATCACCACCAGCGCCGCCAGCGGCAGAATCAGGTACCAGTTTTCCTTGATGGCGCGCCAAGGGTTCGGGCACTGCTCCTTGGGGATGCCGAGCAGCTTGAGGCGTCCGGCCTCCAAGTGCACCATCACGAATACCGTGAAGTAATAGAGGAAGGCCGGTATCACCGCGGCCTTGACGATGTCGGCGTAGGGCACGTTGAGCGTTTCGGCCATGATGAAGGCGACTGCGCCCATCACCGGCGGCATGATCTGGCCGCCCATCGACGAGGTGGCCTCGACGGCGCCGGCGAAGACCGGCGTGTAGCCGAAACGTTTCATCAGCGGGATGGTGAACTGGCCGATGGTCAGCACGTTGGCGACGCCGGAGCCGGAGATCATGCCCATGAAGCCGGAAGAGATCACTGCCACCTTGGCCGGCCCGCCCTGGGCGTGGCCGACGAAACCCAGCGCGACGCTGTTGAACAGCCGGATCATGCCGGCGTGTTCGAGGAAGGAGCCGAACAGGATGAAGAGGAAGATGTAAGTGGCCGAGACCAGGGTCGGGATGCCGTAGATGCCTTCGGTGCCGAAGGCCAGCTGGTCCACCAGTTGCGCGATGGTATAGCCGCGATGGGCGAGTTCCCCGGGCAGGTACTGTCCGAACAGGCCGTAGAGCAGGAACAGGCCGCAGACGATGGGCAGCGCCACGCCGAGAATGCGCCGCGCCGCCTCGAACACCAGGAAGACCACGATGGCGCCGACGATGAGGTCGGTCAGGGTCGGGTCGCCGGAGCGCTGGATCAGCTCACCCTCATAGATCCATTGGTAGAAGGCGAGGGCGAAACCGGAGGCCGCCAGTATCCAGTCGTACCAGGGGATGCGCGCTTGCGGCTTGGCGCGTTGCACCACCGGGTAGAGCAGGAAGGCGAGCAGGAGCAGGAAGCCGACGTGCAGCGAGCGGGTGACGAGGCTGGACAAGGGCGAGAATCCGGCCACCATCAGCTGATAGGCGGAAAACAGAATGGCTGCCCAAGTCACCGCTTTTAAGGCCCAACCGCCTAGGTTGCGGGTATGCCCGTGCTCCTGGAATTCCCCGGAAGGGGCGGGATGGTCGAACACACTCTGAGGCGTGTCATTCGCTGATTGGGCCATGGCGATCCGGAAGAGTAGTTAAGGAAAAGCCGCGACGACCGAGATGAACATCGGCCGGCGCGGCTGTCGTCAAATCAAGCCGGGTGATTACTTGATCAAACCGACCTCGCGGTAGTACTTTTCGGCGCCGGGGTGCAGCGGCAGGGGCATATTCTTCGGCCCGTCCTCGCGCTTGATGGCTTTTGCCGCGGCATGGGCGGCGACCATCTGGTCGAGGTTCTCGTACATGGCCTTGGTCATCTTGTAGACCGTGTCGGTCGCTACGCCGGAATGGGAGACCAGGAAGTTCTCGATCGCGACGGTGGACACGGCCGCCGTCTGCCCGTCGTAGGTGTTGGCCGGGATGATGCCGGCGATGTAGGCCGGGTCATTGATCTTGGCCACGACGTCGGCGGGAATCGCCACGACGACGATCTTCACCGAGGTCGCCAGGTCGCGTATGGCGGACACGCCCAAACCGGCCGAGATCAGCGTGGCGTCGATCTGGCGGTTTTTCATCAGTTCGACCGATTCGCCGAAGGGCAGGTATTCGACCTTGCCCAGATCCTTGTAGCTCAATCCGGCACCCTTGAGGATGGCGCGGGCGTTGATCTCCGTGCCGGATTTCGGCGCGCCGACGGCGACGCGCTTGCCCTTCAGGTCGGC
>Ga0172380_10008890_pt1 | contig 10820 bp, 10 predicted proteins | sample Leawe162metaG_FD_119747 | JGI IMG/M metagenome (GOLD analysis project Ga0172380, IMG submission 119747) | Leachate microbial communities from a municipal landfill in Southern Ontario, Canada - Leachate well 162 metaG | ecosystem: Engineered > Solid waste > Landfill > Unclassified | place...
CATCACCAAGGACATGGGCCGCAAGCTGGAGGACGCGCAGCTCGCGGACCTGGGCCACGCCCACCGCGTCGTCGCGGACCGCTCCGTTACGACGATCGTCGAGGGCGCGGGATCGGACGACGCTATCCAGGGACGTATCCGCCAGTTGCGAGCTCAGATCCAGGACACCCCGTCCGACTTCGACCGCGAGAAGCTCCAGGAGCGGCTCGCGCGGCTGGCCGGCGGCGTCGCCGTCATCAAGGCCGGCGGCGCCACGGAGATCGAGGTCAAGGAGAAGAAGTTCCGCCTGGAGGACGCGCTTTCGGCGACCCGTGCGGCAGTCGAGGAGGGCGTGGTGCCAGGCGGCGGCGTCGCCTACCTGCGCGTCGCTCACGTCCTGGACCCGCTGATTGCGAGCGCCACAGGCGACGAGCGCACCGGCATCCTGCTGGTCAAGCACGCCCTGGCCTACCCGCTGCGCCAGATCCTCGAGAACGCCGGGCTCGAGCCCGCAGTCATCGTGGAGCAGGTCCGGGACGCTAAGGACAAAAACGTCGGCTACGACGCCGCGGCCAACCGCATGGGCAACATGTTCGACCTGGGCATCATTGACCCGGTGAAGGTCACGCGCGTGGCGCTGGAGAATGCAGTTTCAGTGTCGGCGCTGATGCTGACCACCGAGGCTGCCGTCGGCGAGCTGCCGGAGCCGAAGGCTCCCGCAGGCGCACCGGGTATGGACGACATGGGGATGGGCTTCTAGCTCCATCCTCCAGCGATTGCACGAGGGGCCGCCGAGAGGCGGCCCTTCTGTTTGTCCGAGCGATCGAGACGACCGCCGCAAGCGACTACCCGAGGAACGCTCGCAGCCCGGCGGCTACGACAGCTGCTGCCGCCATAGCAAGCAGGGCGGACGCACGGAGCACGATGAGCGTACCGGCGGTCGCCACGCCGACGGCGCGGGTGGCCGCGATGGTGGGATCGTCTGCGGGAAGCTGGGTCACGATGAGCGCCGCGAGCATGCTCGCCGCCAGTCCGGGCTGCAGACGCTCCATCAGGGGCACGCTGCGCGCCCCTAGTAGGGCCCCGGCGCCCTTCATCAGCGCCGAGACGGCGCCGGAGCCGATCACCATCAGCCACACGGTCATCGGCTGCCCCACAGTCGCGCGACAAACAGCGCAATGGCCGCGGCGATCACCAGCGCGGCCCCGAGCGGCAGCACGAGCAGCAGCAGCGCCGCGAGGAGCGCCGAAACCACCGCAGCGCGACGGCTCATCACGTCACGCAGGTGCGGGCGAATCAGCGCGACGAACAGCGCAGGCAGCGCGGCGTCGAGGCCCAACTGCTGCGGATCCAGGATGTCGCCCGCCACCAGCCCAATCAGCGTGCCGACGGCCCACCCGACGTAGATCGCGAGCCCGGCGCCCAGGAGGATCCCGCGGTCGATGCCTGACCGCGTCTGGGCCATCGCCCAGGACTCGTCGATGAGCACCTGGAGCCCGAGGAACTGGAGCCATCGCGGCATGCTGGCCATCGCCGGCGCCGCGACGACGCCCATGGGGACGTAGCGCGCGTTGAGGCCGCCTGCCGCCACGACCGCCGCTACCCACGAGCCTCCGTCATCAAGGATGGACACAGCCGCGAACTGCGCCGCGCCGCCGAACGTAGTCAGGGACATCACCATCACGCTGAGCGGCGACATGCCCGCCTCGCGGGCGACGACGCCGAAGGCGATTCCGAAGACGAACACCGGCACCAGCGCAGGCACCGAGCGCCGGGCACCCTCCGTCAACCGGGAGTGCGGGTTGTCAACACGGGTCATCGAGTGCGCGCGTGGAGGCTAGGAGAGCCAGAGCACGTCGCCGTGCCGCTCGGGGTCATGCGGGCGGGAAGCGAACACCGCGTACTCCGCCTTCGACGCCTCGATCGTCGTGCCGGGGCCGTGGCCCGGCAGGACGACCGTCTCGGGCTTGAGGGTGTGCAGACGCGTCACGATCGACTCGATCTCCTCGGCCAGCAGCTCCGGCGAGCGGGAGTAGCCCGGGCCTCCGGGGAAGAGCGTGTCCCCGGTGAGCACGGCGCCATTCACCAGGAGACAGATGGAGCCGGGAGTATGCCCGGGCGTGTGGATCACCTGGACCGACACATCACCGACCATGAAGGTCTCGCCGTCTGCCAGCGGCTGGACGTTCCGGGACTCCTCCAGGTTGGTCTCTTCCGCGCCCGCAAAGACAGGCGCCTGGACGAACCCTCGCAGCAGGTCGAAACCGTGCCAGTGGTCGCGGTGAGAGTGAGTGACGACTACACGCTCCACGGGCGTATCTCCCAGGTCCGCGATAACGGCCTCCACGCCTTCGGGCACGTCCACGATGGTCACTCCGGCTCCGGATGCCGCGGGCCGCAGCACGTAGCAGTTATTGCCCATCCGGCCCAGGCCCAGGAAGCCCTCGATGGTGATCTGGTCGTCGGTGTAGACCTGTGGCATGGCGTGTTTCTCCTCTGTCAGGAGGGTATCGCAGTCTTGGAATGCACCCGAAACACAGAAGTGTTATCAATTAACGAAGCGCGGGACGTTGGTCGCGCGCAGCTAGAGAAGAGCGCCTCGTGGATTCCACCCCCCTCGCTCCGCCGCAGGAGATCGTGCCCGGGCTGTTTCGCCTTCGCACGCCGATGATGTCTTCCGCCCTCCCATTCGTCATGCCATACGCCTTCCTGGGCCCAAATGGCGTGACGCTGTTCGACGCTGGGTACGGCATCGACCCGGCGGAGGCTGCCATGGCGGACCAGCTGGCCGCCATCGGCCGGCATCCGAGCGACATCGAACGGCTGATCGTCTCCCACGCCCACGCCGACCACATCGGCATGGCCGCGTGGGTGAAGAAGCAGTCACCAAAGAGCGAGCTCATCCTCACTCGCATCGAGGGCGAGCATTACGGCCGCCACACCCACAATCGCTGGGAGAACGAGATGAGCGGCTGGGGCGTCAGCCACGGCTTCGACCGCGCGGAAGTCGAGGAGGCGGAGCGCATCGAGCGCCAGGAGCGCGAGGAGTCCAGCTCCACCGATGCCGCAGCCGCCACGGAACGCAGCGCGTGGGAGATGGAGCGGGTGACGCCTGACGTCCTGCTGGAGGACGGGCAGGAGCTGACCTTCGACGGCTGGACACTGCGTGCCGTCTGGACTCCCGGACACACCCCCGGCCACCTCTGCGTGTACGAGCCGAACCACCGCCTGACACTCACCGGTGACCACGTGCTCTCCCGCATCACGCCCAACGTCTCGCTCGGGCAGGATGACGAGGAGTCGGGCCGGCATCCGCTGGAGGAGTTCATCGCGTCCCAGAAGAAGGTTGCCGCGCTGGACACCGTGCTCGGCCTTCCCGCCCACGAGGACGTGCTGCCGAACCTCCCGGAGCGGTGCTCGTTTCTCATCGAACACCACGACCACCGAGCCGACGAGGTCATGAGCGGCATCGGCGAAGGTGCGCCAACGGCGCTGGAGGTGGCCTCCCGGGTCACGTGGAACAAGCCGTGGAGCACCTTCGGCATCCACAAGCGCCGCTCCGCGATGGGCGAGACGCTGGCGCACCTGGATCTCCTGCTCCAGCAAGGACGTGTCCGTCGCCACGTGGACGATGACGGGCGCATCCGCTGGGAGCGCGCCACCTAGCGTTCGCTGAATCGAGGCCTCGACGAGGCCGACCCGTAGCAATTGAAGAAGCCCGCGATCAGGTCGCGGGCTTCTTCGTGTTCCATCGGTGCAGCGTCAGACCACGATTCAGACGTGAAACAACAAAGAAATATCACAGACACGCGACCTTCATAGCCGTGACGCCGATGTGAAACGCGGGCGGCTCAGACTCCCGACTGAAGTGGAGGTTCAATCTTGAGAAGGCTGCGTGCGTTATCGGTCGGGGCGGCGGCTGGTGCGGGACTTGCTCTCGTATCAGGAATCGGCGTTGCTGCGGCCCAAACACCTGAAGAGTTGCAGACGAGCATCGACGATCTCGCCGGTGCACTGGACATCGGCTGGCTCTTGATTGCCAGCACCCTAGTCCTGTTCATGCAGGCGGGATTTGCGTTGGTGGAGGCGGGCTTCGTCCGCACCAAGAACGTCGTGAACATCCTCATGAAGAACGTGCTGGACGCGTGCTTCGGAGCAATGATCTATTTGACCATCGGCTTTGGACTCGCCTATGGGGTCGACGCAGATGGCTCGGCCAGCGGTTACTTCGGCTGGGGTTCGTTCTTCCTGGACGGCTTCACCGACTACCACACGTTCTTCTTCCAGTTCGTGTTTGCCGCCACCGCGGCGACCATCGTGTCTGGTGCCATGGCGGAACGCACGAAGTTCGGCTCGTACATCATCTACACGGTGTGCATCACCGGTGTGATCTACCCGATCGTCAGCCACTGGATCTGGGACGGCAACGGCTGGCTCACGGCGTTCACGGATGACCCGATGAACGGCGTCGGCATGGTCGACTTCGCCGGCTCCACCGTCGTCCACTCGGTGGGCGGTTGGGCGGCGCTGGTTGGGGCGATCGTCGTGGGCGCCCGCAAGGGGCGGTTCGGCCCCGGCGGCCAAGTCACGGCATTCCCGGGACACTCGCTGCCCCTGGGCGTACTGGGTGTCTTCATCCTGTGGGTCGGCTGGTACGGCTTCAACGCCGGCTCCACGCTGGGCCTCAGCGGCGGCTTCGCGGAGATCGCGGCGCGCGTCGCCGTGACCACCACGCTGGCGGCCACAGCTGGCGGCTGTTCCGCCACCCTGCTGTCGTGGCTCCGTGGCGGCAAGTCTGACCTGTCGCTGTCGCTCAATGGCATCCTGGGTGGTCTGGTCGGCATCACGGCCGGCTGCGCCACGGTTGAGCCGTGGGCAGCGATTGTGATCGGCCTCGTGGCCGGCGTCGTCATCGTCTACGGCGTCGCGCTGCTGGACACGCTGAGGATCGACGACCCGGTGGGCGCAGTGCCAGTGCACCTCATGAACGGCGTCTGGGGAACCCTGGCCGTGGGCCTGTTCTCGAGCGAGGCGCTCATGGACAACGCGTACGGTGTCACCTCGACGTACGGCATCCTCCTCGGCGGTGGCACGGACCTGCTCATGGTCCAGCTCATCGGCATCCTCGCAGTCGGTGCGTGGACAGTTCTGGCCTCGGGCGCATTGTTCATGCTCCTCAAGATGACCATCGGCCTGCGTGTCTCCGAGGCGGAGGAAGACGCTGGTCTTGACGTCTACGAGCACGGCATGGAGGCCTACCCGGAGTTCACCGGTGGCCGCGACCCATTCGCCGCGCTCACGTCCGAGCGCTCAAACTAGCGCTGCGGACCACAGGAGGTTTCGGGAATGCAAAAGATTGAAGCAATCATCCGGCCGGACAGGCTCCAGGTGGTGAAGACCGCACTGGAAGACCTTGCCCACGCCGGCATGACCCTGACAGAAGTCCGTGGCCACGGCGTGCAGCGCGGCATCACGGAGCAGTGGCGCGGTCGCACCTTCGCGGTCGAGTACCTCACGAAGATCAAGCTCGAGATGATCGTCAAGGACTCGGACGTGGAGCCGATCGTCCAGCGAATCGTGGAGGCGGCGCGCACCGGCGAAGTGGGTGACGGAAAGATCTTCGTCTCACCCGTGGGCCGTGCAATCCGCATCCGGACGGGCGAAGAGAACGAGGCAGCCCTCTAACCAGGCTGTCGATCGCATCCGTCCCCTGGCGTCCACCCTCCCGGACGCCAGGGGACGGCAATCCGCTCATAGGGAGAGAGATTGATGATCCGCGCTGGAGACCTCGTCATCGACCGCGACCGCTACCTCGTCACGGTGGACGGACAGCCTGTGCGGCTCACGTTCATGGAGTTCAACGCACTCTGGCTCATCGTCGCTCAGGCCGGCAAGGTCGTGACCTACGAGGTGCTGGCAGAGGCGCTGTGGGGACCCACCGTCCCTCACGCACGACGACGGCTAGCCGTCATCATCTCCCGCATCCGGTCGAAGCTCGGCGAGGCCGCCGACGTCATCGACACCGTGACGCGCGTCGGTTATCGCCTGGCGCCTGTCCTCGTGGACTGATCGCGATCCGCTTGGCCTGTGTAGCACGCCCCCGTCGTCCCCCCGGCGGGGGTTCTTGTTTCGGTCGCCCGAAGGCGTGCACGCTTCCCGCGTTGCCCTTGGCGCTGACGCCAGACACTCGTGACGCGGGAGCGCCGAGTGGCCTCGAGCGATGCACATCGGGCCAGGAGTGGCAGGAGGCGGACGTCGCTAGCGTCTCGCGCCGGGGCGTGCGGACTGGTACGTCTCGACGAATCGATAGCCGACGTTCCGCACTGTGTCGATGAACTGCTCTTGTCGCTCGATCTTGGAACGGATCCGCCGCACGTGGACGTCGACCGTGCGCGATCCGCCGTAGTAGTCGTAACCCCACACCTGGTTGAGCAGCGCCTCCCGGGTGTAGGGCTTGCCCGGGTTGGATGCCAGGAACCGCAGTAGCTCGTACTCCTTGAACGTCAGGTCGACGACCTCGCCGTCGATGGTCACCTTGTACCGCTCCAGGTCAATGACCAGCGATCCATGTCGGATCACGCTGCCATCGTCAGCTGCACCCTGGTCCCAGATCAGCCGCGAGATCCGGAGATGGATCTCCTCCTCGTCCAGCGGGGTGATGGCGAAGTCGTCCGCACGGATCGTCGGCGTGATGAGCGAGAGCTGATGCGCAGCCGCTAGCAGCATGACCGCACCGGTGTTGGTCACCGCATCATCGCGGAGGATCATCGCGAGCGCGCCCTGTGTCATGCCGAGGCCCAGGTCCACCATGATCAGGTCCGGGCGCCAATCGCGCACAGCGATCAGGCACCGGTCAGAGGTGGCCTCGACACGCAATGTGCGACCGTCCCGCCGCGCAGCAGACTCGACAGTCCGCGCCGTGGCAGGATCCTGAGAGAGGAGCAGAATCCGCTGCATCGCAGAAGTGTACGCAAGTCCTCTCCACCGGACGAGATCTACGCGAGATAATGCGCGGAACGGCGCTGACGAGCCTCAGAAACAGTCCAGAAACAACCAGGGCGATACCATCTTGACCATGTACGAAGACTCGATGACCCCGGACTCGCGACAGCACGTAATTCAGGCCTGCCGCGATCATGATGTGCAGTTCATCCGCCTCTGGTTCACGGACATCCTGGGCTCCCTGAAGTCCGTCGCCATCACGATCGAAGAACTGGAGCACGCCCTCGACGACGGCATCACCTTCGACGGTGGCGCGATCGAGGGTTACGCGCGGCGCGGCGAGTCCGACATGATCATCGCGCCGGATCCCACGACCTTCCAACTGCTCCCGTGGCGACCGCGTCCGCAGGCTGTGGCGCGGATGTTCTGCGATGTGAAGCGCCCCAACGGCGAACCGTTCATCGGGGATCCACGCCATGTCCTGAAGCGCGTGCTGGCAGCCGCTGCAGAGCGCGGCTTCACGTTCTATGTGTCGCCAGAGATCGAGTTCTTCTACTTCAAGGACTCGAACGGCACAGAGCCGCTGGACCAGGGCGGCTACTTTGACCTGACCACGCTGGACAATGGATCCGACCTCCGCCGGGAGACGATCCTGATGCTGGAAGACCTCGGCGTCGGCGTGGCCCTCAGCCACCACGAGGTCGCACCCAGCCAGCACGAGATGGACCTGCGCTACACGGACGCGCTCACCATGGCGGACGCAGTGATGACCTTCCGCATCGTGGTGAAGGAAGTGGCCATGCGCCACGGTGTTTACGCGACATTCATGCCGAAGCCGATGGCCGACGAGAACGGCTCTGCGATGCACCTGCAGTTCTCGCTCTTCCGTGGCGAGGAGAACGTGTTCTTCGATGCCAGCGCCGCCGGGCAGCTCTCGAGCGACGGCCGCAAGTTCATGGCCGGCATCCTGGAGCACGCGCCGGAGATGGCCCTGGTCACGAACCAGTGGGTGAACTCCTACAAGCGACTGGTGCCGGGCTTCGAGGCCCCGATCTACACGTCGTGGTCGTACACGAACAACGCAGACATGCTCCGCGTCCCCGCGCATCGCCCGGGTCAGGAGATGGCCGCGCGTGTCGAGTACCGCGCGCCGGATTCCGCCTGCAACCCGTACCTGACGTTCGCCGTCGCGCTCGCCGCGGGCCTCGCCGGCATCGACCGGAACTATGACCTTCCCCCGGCAGCCGAGGGTTCAGTAGAGGCGCTGTCTGAGGCGGAGCGGCGCGACCGCGGGATCGAGACGCTCCCAGGCTCGCTGGGCGAGGCGATCGAGCGCTTCGAGGGCTCCGCGTTGATGCGCGAAACGCTGGGCGATGTGCTCTTCGAATCACTGATCGAGAACAAGAAGCTGGAGTGGCAGCAGTATCGCCAGCAGGTCACGCCGTTCGAGATCCAGCGTTACCTGCCGTCTCTCTAGCGACGGCTCACACGCAGCCAGTTAGCGTCTCGCATCTGGCGGCGGCACGCCTACGCTCTCCGCAGAGATGAGCGCCTGCAGGAACTGCTGCTGCACGTTCCCGATCTCGCCCGGTGCGTGGTTCGCGAACACAACCGAATGGCCTGACCCCTGCGCCATGTCGCGCAGCGCGTCGAAGTACTGCGTGGTGAGCACCACGGACATCACCTCACGCGCGTCCACACCGGTCGCCTGTTGCAGCGTGGCCACCGAGTCCCGGTAACCCTCCACGATCGCCTTGCGCTGGTTCGCGATGCCCTTGCCCGCGAGCTCCTTGGCCTCCGCGTCGGCCTCGGCGGCCTTCACGACGAGGATCTTGTCCGCTTCCGCGCGGTGCGCAGCGGCGGCGCGAAGCCGTTCCTGCGCGACGATCTCATTCATCGCCGCAGCGACGTTCGCCGCGGGGCGCACGTCGTTCACCAGCGAGTTCGCGATCGAGAATCCGTACTCCTGCATCTGGTTCGCAAGCGTGGCCTTCACGGAGTCGGCGATGTCGTCTTTGTTCTCGAACACCTCGTCCAGGCCCATCGTCGGAACCTTCGCGCGGACGGTGTCGTAGATGAAGGACTCCATCTGCTGCTCGTGGTTGGAGAGGCGGTAGAACGCGTTCCACACGTCGTTCTCGTCGCGCACCTGGTACTGGACCGCCAGCTCCAAGTCTACGAAGACATTGTCCTTCGTCTTCGTGTTGATGTTCACGATCAGCTGCCGCACACGCATCGTGACACGCCCGACAACCTGATCGATGAACGGCACGCGGAAATGCAGGCCAGGAGGTGCGATCTTCGTGAACCGCCCGAAGCGCTCCACGATGGCGTGGGTCTGCTGATCCACGGTGTATGCACTGGCGAAGAGAAGGATGAGCAGGAAGAAGGCGCCTACGCCGGCGGCTATGAGCATGATGATCTGAGAGTTGTCGTCCATGCCGGGAGGCTATCACGCCCACTCTGCGGTCGGCGTATCCTCCCGCAGCGGCGCACGAGCCGTCGCACAACTCGCACCTACGGAGGCCACCGATGGACAGGGATGCGATTGAGAGGGCGGTGCAGCTAGCCGGCGTCTCGCTGCCGCCGGACACCGAGATCAACATCATCGGCGGCGACCCCATCCTCAAGTCACCGGTCCGCCTGGGCGAAGGCGCAGCGGTCGCGCGCGCCCTCACGGGCGTCGGGGCGTCCGAGGTGTGGCGCACGAAGACCGGCCGGCCGCAGGCGATCGAAGTCGACGCACGACACGCCGCCGCGACGTTGCATTCCGCTCGACGGCTGGAGTTCCTCGGCGAGCAACCGGACTTCCTCGCAGCCCCGCCGCGCGCACTGGCGATGACCGACATCTTCGACGCCCGGGACGGCCGCCACGTCCAGCTGCACGGCTCCTTCACGGACGCACCGAAGGTCCTGGAGGTGCTCGGCCTGCCGGAGGACGCCACCACGTATGACCTGCGCCGGACGGTGCGAGACTGGGACGCCTTCACGCTGGAGGCGGCGCTCATCGAACGCCGGCTCTGTGGCGCAGCGATCCGCACGCGCGAGGAGTGGGCCGCCCACCCGCAAGGACAGGCGATCGCCGACCGCCCCACGGTGACGATCACGAAGATCGGCGAGGCACCTCCGGAGCCGCTTCCCGACGGGCCACGCCCACTCTCCGGGGTGCGGGTGCTGGACCTCACGCGCGTGCTCGCCGGGCCCACCTGCGCGCGCACGATGGCGGAGCACGGCGCCGATGTCCTGCACGTGATCGCGCCACACCTCGCACGCACGGGCCTCTTCGAGGTGGACACGGGATTCGGCAAGCGCGAGGCATTCGTGGATCTCAACGACCCGCAGCAGGCAGACGGCCTGCGCGACCTCGTGCGTCAGGGCGACGTCTTTTCGCAGGGCTATCGTCTGGGCACCCTGGCACGGCGCGGCTTCGGCCCGGAGGAGCTGGCGAAGCTCCGGCCGGGGATCGTCTACGTCGCGGAGAACTGCTACGGGCCCGTCGGCCCGTGGGCGGAACGACCCGGCTGGGAGCAGTTGGCGCAGGCGGCCACCGGCATGGAAGCTGGCGAGGGCCTCCACGCGCCCGATGGGCGGCCTCGGCTGGCCCCGGCGGCTGTCAACGACTACTCCACCGGCTACTTCGCCGCCTACGGCGCCATGATGGCCCTGGTACGGCGCGCCACCGAGGGCGGCTCGTGGCTCGTCCAGGTGTCCCTGAGCCAGACCTCCATGTGGTACCAGCGGCTGGGGACGGACTGCGACCCCGAAGCCGCGGAACTGGGCGACCTGTCTCCGTTCTTCGCGGAGACGGACTCCGCATACGGTCGCCTGCGCCACCTGAAGCCTGCGTTGAGCCTCTCCGAGACACCGCCGCACTGGGCCACCGGCCCGCGACACCTCGG
>Ga0172380_10008891_pt1 | contig 10819 bp, 19 predicted proteins | sample Leawe162metaG_FD_119747 | JGI IMG/M metagenome (GOLD analysis project Ga0172380, IMG submission 119747) | Leachate microbial communities from a municipal landfill in Southern Ontario, Canada - Leachate well 162 metaG | ecosystem: Engineered > Solid waste > Landfill > Unclassified | place...
CCAGGTTATGGGACTATACTTTATATTAAAGGTCCTATGGTGGAAAATCTATCATTTTATGATATCAATTGCGTTCGTAGGGATAGTAGAGAACTAGTACAAGACCCAGACTCCAATAATGTTTTGATCACCTACAATGGCAGAAATGCTGGAGTGTTAACTGAAAACCAAACTCTTTGGGCTTCAGACTGGACACATTCCAGAAGTTTAAGGCCAATAACACAGTTGATAATTGATGGGTTAGTTGCACATGGACTACTTAAACCTCTCTATGAACAAACCAAAGAAGATGGATATCAGTACCCTTCTGAGTATTCTATTTCTATGGGATGTGACCCTGAATTTGAAGTAGTCAACATGGAAGGTGGGAATGTTTATTATGCTCCAGATGCATTAGGTGAAAGATTTAATGAAGACTTTGACTGTGGTAATATGGGCTTAGATGGGTCTTTAGAAGTAGTGGAACTGAGACCCAAACCAGGAGACCCTGTTAAAGTTGTTGAAAACATTCGGGGACTTCTGAAAAACTTTGGTTCTCACAGCAGTGCTATAAATTTTACGCTTGCTCCAAGTTCAGAAAGATTTGCATGTGGAGGGCATATCCATATTGGAATAAAACCAAAACCTTCACCTAATTTTTACCAGACCCTTGCTGGTGTGTTGGATGATTTCATCGGACATCCTACCAAAGGTTTGAATGGAGAACGGCGAAAGAATTCTGGATATGGAAGAATTGGTGAATGGAGACATCAAGATCACGGTATGGAGTATAGGACTCCTCCTGGAACTATTTTTCGTAATCCAGAATTTTCCAGAATTGTACTCCAACTTGGTTATAACTTAGCTTATCAATTTGGCAATAACAGGAAACTGGAATATGATGTTCCTGTTACCCAAGAAGAATTGGTTAGGGTTGGTGGTCTTACACAAGACGACGCTACTTTATATCTCAACGAATGCAGTAGACAAACACCTTCTTGCAAGGAGTGTCTGTTAGCTGCTTGGGATATTGAAAAAGAAAAACCGAAACAAAGGATAGTATTTAGTTTTGGTGAAGACTGGACACAAGGAGTTATAGAGTTTGTTAATTCCTTTTCTGAACGTAGCAGACCATCCCAAGCTATGGCTGTAAATTTGTTTGGTTTGTCTGAAGAACGTGGAGATGTTTACACCTTTAAAGTCCTTGATAGAGAAGTTGTAGAAAACCACAATTCTGCTAACTCCAGATCTTACGGGTTCTCTCGTAAGTTTCGTGATGGTAAAGAAAACAAGGTCAAGATGATCGAAATTATGGAAACTCTATTTTCCATATTAGGAGTTCCTCTTGTGAAAGAGGGAGAAGAAGATAAGGAGGTCACTCCTATCCCTCATAGGGCAGTAAACAGAAATGAAGAATTTCCTGTGGGTTCGGAATTTATAATGCAATATAGGGATGAAAATCTTCAGGTTCGTTTGGATAGATTAGATTCTTATAAATATGGTTTGTGGGTCTATAATTGGAACCGATATTATGGACCTAATACATTTGTTTCCAGACCAGTACCTTCACTTCTTAGTTCCAATAATTTATATACTTGCTAATAAAGGAGGAACCATGTGCATAATTGCAGCATGTAATAAGAAAAAACTTTCAGAACTGCAAATCTGGTACTGCTGGACTAACAATCCAGACGGAGCAGGAATAGCTTGGATACATGAAGGGAGGCACTTCTATACTAAAGGCTATATGACCTATAATGATTTTATCCAGATGTATAAACAGATAACTATACTTCCCCATGTAGTCCATTTTAGGACTGCGAGTTCTGGGTATATCACTCCTTCTCTGACACATCCTTTTGTGTGCAGTGAAAAAGTCCCAAAAGACACCACTTGGGAAGGGGAAGAACAGTTGATATTTCATAACGGAATTATCTCTGGCTGGGAAATGATGGCTAGACTATTCAAAATCGACACTAACAATCTGTATTGGAGTGATACACGGTTGCTCAGTTTGATTCTTTCGCAGTATACTGCGGAAGAAATCATCCTGCCAGAAAAAACTGGAAAATTCATTCTGTTCCGTGAGGGCAAAATGTACTCCCACGGAAAGTTTGAACTCGAGGACGGTATAAAGTTCTCCAATACCGGGTATAAGGAGGATCTGTATGAGTACTATTTTGTGGTCTCGCCTGAAGGAAATAAGTCAAAACATCGTAGGAAAAAAGTGCGAAATTTATGCAACAACAGAAATGTTACACCAAAGAGCGGTGGTCAAATCGACACCGGAATTGGTGGAAATTATACTGAATCTGGCATACAGCAAAACCAAGAAGCAGGTTATCGAGAGTCTTACCCATGAGCTAACTCATGTCTTATTAAATGACTCTCAACATTCAACAGAATTTAAAGAAAAGTGGAAAGATTTGGAAATAGATATGACCAAGAGATATGACCAAGAGATATGATAGTGTAACAGCTGGCCAAATTATTGAACACTCCCCTACTAACCAGTACGGGCTTTGCGAAGCCGGGATCTCACCGGCTTCTGAGATTGTGTCCCCAATCTCAAGATATTCTTGGCAGCATTCAGATCACGGTCTATAACTAGACCACAACACGGACATTCATAGGTGCGGTCAGATAGAGACATCTTCTGTCTATGACCGCACCTATGGCAGTCTTGAGTCGTGTAGGCTGGATTTACTTTAATAAGTTTTCGACCAGCATTCTCAGCTTTGTACGAAAGTTTATTAAAGAACCCAGACCACGCTACATCTGAAATGCTTTTGTTGATACATTTAAAATTGTTTTCTTGCATACGGTTGATATTAAGATCTTCTACACAGATAATATCATATAGGTTAATAATTTGTGTAGAAACTTTGTGAGAAAAATCATCACGTTTATTTATGATTCGCTCATGAACTCTTGCGACTATCTTACGTCTATTAATTCTTTCTTTTGAACCCTTCTCGGTCTTAGATAATTTTCTCTGTGCATTAATAAGAGTTTTATCTTCAGATTTGAAAAATCTTGGGTTTTGGATTTCAGTTCCATCTGACAAAGTAGCAAAGGTTTTGAGACCAACATCAATTCCTACAGACTTATTGGTTTTGGGCAAATGGTTGGGTTGAATTTCTTGTACAAATGAAACATACCATTTATTGGTAATAGATCGTTTAATTGTAACAATAACTGGTTTCCCAACCAAATCTCTGGATAATTTAATTTTAATACTTCCTATTTTGGAAACTGATAATTTATTATCTCTTAGTTTGCAACCATTTATAGCTTGTGGGAATGTAATAGAATCATACCAACCCTTGCCTTTGAATCTAGGATACCCTGGCTTTTCACCAGCTTTCACTCTGCGAAAGAATGATTTAAATGCAAGATCTAACCTCATTGCGACATCCTGAATAACCTGAGAATGTATAGCAGTAAGTGTTTTCCTTTCAGTTTTTAGATAAACTATGAATCGACATTGATCATAATATGATAATCCCTTTTTATTTTCTTCCCAAGATTTCTTTCTCTGTTCCAGCAAATGATTATACAACCACCGACACTCCTCTAGTGTAAAATTTAAAAGAGTTTCTTGCCGTTTGGTAGGGTATATACGATATTTAAATGTCTTAAGCATTAGGTATAAGATAGCTTAATCTGAAATGAATTAAAAGTTGTATACAAATAAACTAAATTTTAGGAGGGTCTTATGGTCAGAATTGCATTTGCAAATTGGGGAGATAGGGGAGAATTTACTGGAGAAACTACAATTGGCATTTATCCTTCCAAAGAAGATGCTATGGAAGCTTTGGCTGGATTATGTCCATGGGACTTTAACCCAATGGGAGCATCTAGCGATTACAAGGACTTTATATTTCACTCCTATGAAAATTATGAAAGTCGCACAGCTAAAATGTTGGTAGAAGCTCGTAGACATGCCAAAATGATGCCTGGTGGTAGTGGTAGGGCACCAAAGAATTGGGGGAAATAAAATGAAACCATTCACTAAGTACGATTGGTACGGTTTTGCCGGAGCAGAGGAAGTAGAAAACAAACCGGCCCTAATCGGTTATTCTGGTGACTACATTATTGTGGCAGATGTTAATGGTATTGGAGTTTATCCTTCTGATACAGTTGAAGCCTTTGGCATAGAACTCCCTTACGAAATCGCTAAAATTGTAGCCGAGAAACTGGAAACTCTGAATATTACCAAAGAACTTTTAGTAGAAGAACTGGGATTTACCCAATACTGAGTTTACAGGAGGAGATTATATGAAATTTTATACAGTTGATGGTTCTCAAATTTGGTTGGGAGAAGAGGGCATTTATTGCCAAAATTGTTGGTACACCTTGGGGAATGGTTGTGAGGATTGGCAAAGAATTGAATATTATTCCAAACAAATTCGTCCTGGTGGTAATGAATCCTGTAAAAAATGTAAGATATTAAACTCTGATCCTACCACTGCTTTGGAATTTGATAAAGCTCTTATGCAAAAGCAATCAGAAGAGTTAAATAAAAAGAAAGAAAAAGAAATAATCATCACTAAGATAATGAAACGCCTTATAGATTTTGAAAAGAACCCTCCAGGATCATATAAATGGACAAAAGTAAATCACATACTAAACGAAATGGACTTAAATAAACTAAAAAGTCTTATTTCTGAGTAAAATTTACCCAGTATTGAGAGAGAAATAAAATGAAAATTATAAAATGGACTCAAAATAAGCCAAAAGAACCCGGTTATTATTATCTATATGACCCTTGGTTAGATAAAGGTCCTGATCTGGTTCATATTTCCAAAGATGGTGAGGGATTGGGAATTGATATGGGATTTTATTATTCTGGAGATGATATAAAAGACATAGGTTTGAGTGAATGTTGGTGGTATGGTCCAATAACAGAACCAAACATTCCTGATGAAATCAGACTTAAAAGATAGGATAAAACTCTATGCTTACCATATCTAAACACAAACCAATCCTATTGGTTCAGGGGAAATTTAAACTTGCTTCCGAGACCGGCTTTACCCCAGACACCATGTGGGTTCAATTGCTCCTTTCTGAAGAAGCAATTGAGACTTTATCTCATTTAGGAATTGTGGAAATTGAAAAAGGAGTTGTGGAAATTGAAAAAGGAGTTGTCCTACTTATGGGAATTTCTAAAGCTTCCTTTATGGATGGTATAATTTCTATACAACTTCCAATTCCTATAGATAAGCTGGATTTAATACGATCCAAGGTGAAGGAGACTGACTGGATATGTTAATTACTAAAGAATGGATTGATCAAGTATGTCCAACCCATGGACGTACATCATGTGATGATATTAATCTCAATAATGCTTATGGTGGCTGGGATGGTACTTATCATACTGATAATGGAAATAAGAATATCAGAATCCCCAGATGTAACCGGTGCTATTTACTAGCAAATGAAGGATTTAATGCCAATGATCTTGAATTTAAACCTGTATTAGACGTATATTTAGTATGGCAAGATATCCCAGAAAATAGAAAATAGGAGGAATCAAAAATTATGGCTAAGGTAAGATGGTCTGGTAAAGTCCGTCCCAGTTATACTGGAGGACATTCCACAACTACGATTGCTTTACAGAATGAATTGGCTCCTTATTTCAAAAGAGCCTTTTTTAACACTGAAGGTTCTATGGAACCATTTTCAGCTAATTTTTATTGTGATCATCACAATCAACCCAGAACTTATGGAAAAGTATTAAATATTCCTGATGGACCTCCTCCTGGAGGAAACACTTTCTATGAAAAAAGAGGAAGTATCTCAGAAAGAGAAGGGTCTCCCAATATTAAATTGACTTATCGTGGAAACACTATTGGCTTGCTCTGTCCAGAAACCCAGACTATTTGGGGTACTGCTTGGACACATTATAATGAATATCGTCCTGCTATAGCACACATAGTAGAATTTTTGGAAAATGAAGGCTTACTTACAAAACTCGAACCTATTGAAATAGTTAAACCTACTAAGGATAAAAAGGTAGAGTTTTCCATAACCATTGGTGGTGACCCTGAGTTCGAACTCATTGATGTGAGTGGAGAAGTGGTTGAAGCTCATGGAGCAAATGAATTCAGAATATTTGAATCCTGTGGAAATGTAGGAGTTGATGGTTCTGGTGATCAAATTGAATTACGTCCAGAACCAGGGCCTCCTGAAGTTGTAGTGGATAACATTCGCCAACTTCTTGAACATTTCAATGAACACTATGGTGAAAAATACAAATTAGCAGCAAGTTCTTCCACCTACCCTTGTGGGGGACATATCCACATTGGAATCACTCCTTTGCCAGATGAAAGTTACTATGACAAATTATCCAAAATTCTTGACCACTTCATTGGCAAGCCTACCAGGGGATTGAATGGTCCTGCTAGGAAAAGTGATAATGAATATGGTTATGGAAGAATTGGGGATTGGAGATCACAAGATCATGGCATGGAGTACAGGACTCCTCCAAGTGCTGTTTGGAAGAATCCAGAATTCACCAGAATTGTTTTAAAACTGACCTATAACTTGGCTACTTCGCTATCCAACAATTTGGAAATTGAATATGATTCTTCCAATCTCACTGTTCAGGATTTGACAGATATTGGTGGTCTTCTTGAAGATGAGGTCAGTCAGTATTTATCTGAATGCCAAAATTCAGCACCAGACAGCAATGAGTGCTTACTGGCTGCTTGGGGAATTGAAAAGAAAGTCCCTAAACCCAAAATCAGAGTAACATATAATGAAGATTGGAATTATGAAGTTAAAAGGATTATAAACAGTGAATTTAGGAAGGTGGAAGTAAGTAAGAATGTACATATCATCCTCTATGGTCTGAATAAAGAACGTGGAAATGTATATACTTTTCCTCTATCAGGAAAACAAGAAATACCTCATCCCATTAGCTCTTTGGGTTGGAATCATTTTGGATTTTCCCGCAGATTCAGGGATGGCAGTACCACCATAAGTGTAATTCGTGAAGCTGTTAAAGTAATTACACAAGTTGTTCTGAATTATCTTGATGGGAAAATTCCTGAAAAATCAGTTGAAGTGCCATCTGTGTCGGAAATACCAATTTCCCCTCGTCAATACCCAAATGGCACATTTCTTATGACACCTGATCATCATTACCTTGATATAGATGATGCTGGTAGATTTTTTGCAACAACTTTGGAGCAATTAGGACGATATAGAATAGAGGAGGAATAGCAGATATGTGCATAATTGCTGTTTGCAACGATCGAAAGCTGACAGATGCTGAACTATTAAATTGCTGGGAAAATAACTCGGACGGTGCTGGAATGGCTTGGTTTGACAAAAAAGAACATGTAATCAAAAAGGGATTTATGAACTATGATCTATTCAAAGCTGAATATGCTTCAATAGATATTCTTCCCCACATAGTTCATTTCCGGATTGCAACAGCAGGTGGAGTCATTCCAGAACTAACCCATCCATTTATCTGCACAAAGAAATCCCCACTTTCCTTAGAGTGGAGAGGAAAAGAACCTGTATTATTCCACAATGGGATTGTTTTTAACTGGCTATCATTGGCTGAGATGCTCGACATCCAACTTCCTAATCCTTATTGGAGTGATACAAGAGTCCTTTCCAGCATTATCTCACAGTGGGGTATGGACTTCCTGGAAGAAGAAGGTGGGAAATACGCTGTCTTGTTTGAAAAAGAAATTCAGATTTTTGGAAAATTTATTGAAGAAAGTGGAATCAAGTTTTCCAATCCTGGTTATGAAAATGTCTGGTTCACCTATAATGACTATTCTTACAAAGGGACTAAGAGTTATTCCAGTACCTATGTTAATGGAAAATCAGGTAGAATCAATGTCTGCAACAGTTGTCCAGATGGGAATACTAACATCTGCAACTATTGTGCTGATAAGGAAAACTCTCCTTGGTTAAAAATAGCTGCAAAGTCTAACGAATATATGCATTGTGATTATTGTCGTCACTATCCAGGAAGTTGGGCTTGTTCAGACTGTCCAGACGCTCCTTTAGAAAAAAAAGAACCAATCAGGGACCCAAACTTCTGTGACCTGACTTCCAATAAAAAATGCGTGTACAGGTTTTCCACTTATGAAATTGAATGTCCAGATTGTTATATATACAAAAGCAAGAAGGTAAGTATGGAAGATCCTGATTATTGTGAATTCACACCGGATAACAAGTGTGCTTTCCGGTATGCAGAACACTGTCCTTCCTGTGAAACTTGCCTCTCCTTTGGGTATCGGGAAGAAAAGGAGCATATTCCGTTTTCTGAATGTGATGGAAAATGTGATACTTGTGATTTATATGACGCTAAAACCAATTCTTGTACTGAAGTAGATAAAGAATTGGAAGGAAGGAAAGAAAGGCTACTTCTTTTAGAGCATAAAATAGATGCTCAACTGAGAGCGGAACTCAGTCAAGAACATCCAGATGAGGAGGAATATGAAGAATGCAGAGATAAAGGTGAAGCCTGTTACACCTGTGCTTCGTTTGATTCAGACAAATGCAGGTGTTCTGTGTGGGATTGAACAATAAACATTTAAAGGAGAAACATCATGGCACACACAAAAGCAGAATTTAAAGTTCTTCCCTGTAATTGTCCTCACACCTTCCAAGATAAAACTTACAGTAAGGGTATGAGAGCACACAACCCCTGCAAAGCGGGTGCATCCGGAGTAGCTTACAGATGCACTGTATGTGCAAAAGTTAAAAGCTAAAATGAAAAATAAGAAAGAACAGCAGGAAGAGTCCGAAGCCCATTTAAAAGCGTTTGATCAGGCGATGACCATTTTAAATAAGCACAACCACGGTAGATGTGATGTCTACCACACAGAAGACAAAGTCTACTTTGTCTGTAAAAAACCTGTCCGATGAGAGCCAGATGACGACTGGCCGAATCCCCTGTGTAATTACAGGGGACACAGGGAGTCAAAATTGAAATTATAAAGGAGAATAATTAATGAAATTTAAAAGAGTAATTTTGCCAACAACAATTACAGTTCCGGACAATGATTATTGCTTTTGTCCAGAAGGACAATGTCCCCATTTTATGGGATATGGTAATGGAATATACTGCAACGAAATGCTGACCCCACAACTTATTTGGGAAAATAACCTTGTAATAAAACCTACCAAATGTAAGAATTTGGAACTTTATTGTAAAGGGGAAACGGAATGAAATCCTGTAATTACTTTAAACCCAAACACAGAGACCCTGATAAATGTGATGAAGCTGTATACCTTGAAGGGATTTATCCCAGATATCTACTTTGCACCAGTGACAAACTATCTTATTGGTTTTGTCCTTTCCAAAATAATTATACCGAAGCATTAAAGCTGATTGGAGGATAAGCTATGATAGCTGTAATACTGCACACCAAAGGGATGGAATCTTTTGGTATAGTAGTGTCCACGCCAGACAAATGGGGGTTGATACAAAACACGTTACACCCATTCGACTGGACTGGTTGGGATTGTACTTTTGAGGTGGATGGTACGATGTATGAAGGTTTTGGTTGGGCAGTTGGTTATAATAGGGCCAATAAGGTCCTGCAAGAGAGAGATGCTAAGTTAGCTTCCATAGTCGTTGAACCTAATGGTTGCACTTTAAGACCTGTGGAGGAAGTCAAATTAAATTCTTGGAGAAAGTAATATGAAACAAGAAATTAGCACAGAAGATTGGTGGAATTCTCTTTATCAAGAAGATAAAGCCTATGTTTTTTCTAAACCTATGTCACCATGTCGTCCAAGTGATATGGATTGTATGAATCTCCAATTCCAATATCTCCCAACACATATCCAAGAATATATTATCTCCTTTCATAGAGGGGACTTCTCATGAAAAATCCTGGCAACAATTTTATTGAACATGTGATACGAACAGTCCTATCCTGTAGAACAGAAGAACAGTTAGATGTGGCATTAAAATATGTAAGACTCACTAAAAAATACTATCTGAATATGTTTGGTAGTGAAAATGCTGCAGGACAATTTCGTCTGGATATGACTATTTTAGTATATGTTAAATTACTGGAATTACAACGTGATAAACAAAATTCTGCTAATAATTAAACAGGAAACCAAAGTTCCAAGGTTAGAATGGATAAGATTGTCTATTTATCCTATACAAGGAGACCACCATGTCAGAGACCTTCACCCTCAAGTGGGAGCAGGTGGTAGCAAACCGAGTCGTCAAAAAGGAGAAATTCTTCACTTCTAAAGAAAAGCGAGACCAGTTTCGGAAGGAAGTTATGCAACGGAAGCAATTCTTTAAATTACTCACTGTCAAAGGTGACAGAATAAGGAGATAACTATGTACCAAAAATATACTTGGCCTTGTGGTTGTATTTTTATAACAGAACCATTTTCAAATTATCAATGGTATCCATGTTCTGAACATTCTGACTTAGATATGGCTGACGTATTGTGTGATATTCTTCAAGAAAAGGATGCTGCTATTGAAGATTTAGAAGATGTCTCATTAACTATTTCCTATGTATAGGAGGTGATATGTCAAAATATGTATATATAGTCCAAAGTGGAAATGCTGGTAATGACTACGAAGCAACTATGACCATTTTCTCCACCAAACAAAAGGCTTTGAATTATTGTTATACACTAATGCATAAACAAGAACCTGTCTCTGATGTTATTGCAACAGATTGCATAAAAGATGGCTGGGTGTTAGCTACTTATGATGAAAGACTGATCATGTGGAGAACAAATAGAACACTTAGTTATGTAAGTTTAATGTCACAGGTTTTGCTTTAAAAGATCAAAATCATAAACCACTTAAAATAAGGAGATAATAAAATGA
>Ga0172380_10008893_pt1 | contig 10817 bp, 9 predicted proteins | sample Leawe162metaG_FD_119747 | JGI IMG/M metagenome (GOLD analysis project Ga0172380, IMG submission 119747) | Leachate microbial communities from a municipal landfill in Southern Ontario, Canada - Leachate well 162 metaG | ecosystem: Engineered > Solid waste > Landfill > Unclassified | place...
CACCGTGCCAAGGGTGAAGATGAACAGGATGAGCCAGGAAGGATGACCGTTGGAGGCGATCCATACTGCCCAAAGTGTCGGCCACAGCAAAAGCAGGATGCCGATAGGTCGGTGCAGGCGGGTGAGCTGGATATAAAGAAGGATGCGTTCGGTGAGATTCATGCCGGGATTTTAACCTGCCGCGTCATTCGGGCCTTCATCGGAATGACGGATGTTATTTGAGCTGCAGGATTTCCGGCATAAAGACCTCCGTCACCAGCAGTGGCGCACCATGCAGATGGAACAGCGAGCGGCGCGCCCAGAGGACGCCTGGAATATCCGGCATGTCTAACCTAAGCCCGATATGCCGGGTTATAACCCGACCTACATGGAGTGGGTGGTGAGCGTGCAGTACCTTGAAATGCAACGGTTGACGTATCACCAGCGGGTGTTTGAACAACAGACTGCCGAGCGAGCGATTGCCGAGTCCGCGCATGGTTTTCCATGCGTGGCGCAGGTCTTGCTGGCGGCAGGTGCTGTGGGCGAACACGACAGGCTTGCCATCTGCGTACAAAAATACTTCACGAGAATAAGCGAAACGGTGCGGTGCGATGCCGAGCAGGGCGGCCTCGTCGTAGGCGATGTGCGCCAGGCCGCTGCGCACGGGCTGTACGGAGAATGTTTTGCAGCGTTGCTGGATACGCTGGGTGAGTGAGCCGTGGTCGTGCAACCACGGGCGCAATTCGACCATACAGCCGAGTGAGGCGCCATTCCAGAATCGGTCAGACTTGCAGGAATTCATGCTTGTTTGCCATCCATCTTTGCAAGTGCGCGTGCGCCACATCGGGTGCGTCGCGCAGCAGTTCGTCTGCGGTGTGACGTGCTTGTTCCAGCAGATCTTCGTCTTCAGTCAGGTCGGCGAAGCGCAGCATCGCCACGCCGCTCTGGCGTGCGCCCAGCAGTTCACCGGGGCCGCGCAATTGTAAGTCCTGTTGCGCGATGACGAAGCCGTCCGTGTTTTCGTAGATGACTTTGAGCCGTTCACGCGCCAGTTCGGACAATGGTTGCTGAAACAGCAGTACGCACAGACTTTCTGCCGCTCCGCGTCCGATCCTGCCTCGCAGTTGGTGCAGTTGCGCCAGCCCCATGCGCTCGGCGTGGTCGATCACCATCAGGCTCGCATTGGGCACGTCCACACCGACTTCGATCACGGTAGTGGCGACCAGCAGTGGCAGTTCACCCGCTTTGAACGCGGCCATCGTTGCTGCTTTCTCTGCGGGAGGCAATCTGCCATGTACCAGGCCCACCTTCAGCTCGGGTAATGCTTCAGTCAATTGCTGGTGGGTGTCGATGGCGTTCTGCAATTCCACTTCAAGCGCATCCGACTCTTCAATCAGGGGACATACCCAATAGACTTGCCGGCCCTGGAGGCATGCTGCACGCACACGTTCGAACACTTCTTCGCGCCGCGCATCGCTCACCAGCTTGGTGACGATGGGGGTGCGCCCCGGCGGCAGTTCGTCGATCACCGACACGTCGAGATCGGCGTAGTAACTCATCGCAAGTGTTCGGGGAATGGGTGTGGCGCTCATCATCAACTGATGTGGTTCGGTTTGTTGTGGGTCTGGTTTGGGCGTGCGTTGTTGGGGCTTCAGCCCCGTACAACTGCGGTCTGCTCCTTGCGGATACAATCCGGCATCGCTGGATATCTCATCGTGCTGCCGGATTGAAATCAGACTTGCAGATTCCTTGCCTTTGTTGCGCAAAGCCAACCGTTGCTGCACGCCGAACTTGTGCTGCTCATCCACGATGACCAAACCCAATCGGCAGAATTCGACCGAGGCCTGAAAGAGTGCGTGGGTGCCGATGGCGAGCAGGGTGTCGCCGGAGGCGATACGTTCGGCGGCGGCGGTTTTTTCCTTCTTCTTTAAACTGCCGGACAGCCACACCGCATCAATACCCAGCGGCAGCAACCATTCGCGCAATTTCAAATAATGCTGCTCGGCCAATAGCTCGGTCGGTGCCATGAAGGCCGCCTGATAGCCATTCTCGATGGCCTGCAGTGCGGCCAGTGCGGCGACGATGGTCTTGCCACTGCCTACGTCGCCCAGTAACAGGCGCTGCATGGGGTGCGCCTGGGTGAGGTCGTGGCGGATCTCGCACCATACTTTCTGTTGCGCCCCGGTGAGATTGAACGGCAGCTTGCCCAACAATGCTTCGGTCAGCTTGCGCTGTGGCGGCAAGGCCGGTGCGATGTGTTTGCCGCGCTCGCGGTGGTGCACCCGCATCGAGAGTTGTTGCGCCAATAGTTCGTCGAACTTGATGCGCTGCCAGGCGGCATGGCTGTGCTCTTCCAGCGTGCCAGCCGAGATGTCCGGTGTCGGGTTGTGCAGCAGGCGCAGGCTGTCACCGAAATCCGCGAGACGCAGTCTTTTTAACAGGGTGGGGGGCAGCGTGTCGGTGAGGGGAATGTTCTCAAGCGCATTGCCGATGAGTCTGCGCAGCACGGTCTGCGACAATCCGGCGGTTGTCGGATAGATCGGCGTCAGGCTTTGCTGCAAGGGTGTGTCGTCATCCACCGCACGGCATTTCGGGTGCACCATCTCCGCCCCGAAGAAGCCCATGCGCACTTCACCGATGGCGCGGATGTGCTTGCCAACGGCGAGTTGTTTCTGCTGGCTGGGGTAAAAATTGAGGAAGCGCAGCGTCAGTTCGCCATCATTCTCGCGCAGGCGGCATACCAGGCAGCGGCGCGGACGATACATCACCTCGCACTGTGTGATGACACCCTGCACCTGTACCGTGACGCCCGGTTGGGCATGGGCGATGGGGGTGAGGTGAGTCTCGTCCTCGTAACGCAACGGCAGATGCAGCAACAGGTCGGCGCGGTGATGGATGCCGAGCCTGGCCAGTTTGGCCAGGGTGGCCGGGGCGATTTTGGCGGGTGTGCTCAATCCTGAAGAGACATCACCCCGTCCGCCTCGATCAGGGCGCCGCGTGGCAGGGTGGCGACGCCGACGGCGGCGCGGGCCGGATAGGGCTGGCGGAAATAGCCGGCCATGATCTCGTTCACGCGGGCGAAGTGGAGCAGGTCGGTCAGGTAGATATTGATCTTGACCACTTCGTCCAGACTGCCGCCGGCGGCATTGGCAACGGCGCGCAGATTCTGGAACACGCGGTGAATCTGCTCCTCGACCCCTTCTGCCATCTGCATGGTGGAAGGGTCGAGGCCGATCTGGCCGGAAAGATAGACGATATTGTCCACGCGCACCGCTTGCGAATAAGTGCCGATGGCGGCGGGCGCATCCGGTGTCTGAATGATAATTTTGTTTGCCATGTCCTGGTCCCCTGAAAAAATGAGCGTGCGATTCTAACTGATTAGCCTGGAGAATCGATCATCTGCCAGCCGTAAACGCTCTGCCAGCACATGCAGAAAAGCCTGGTTGAAATGTAGTTGGCAGTTGCTGGAAAGCTGGGCCAGCTGGCTGGGCAGCATCTTCATCACGGTAATTGAAGTATTGGCGCTGACGGTGGCGGAGCGCGGCATTTGCCTGCCGTTGATATAGGCCATTTCGCCGAAGCAATCACCGCTGCACAGCACATTAAGCAGGCGCCCGCCACGCGTTATGCTGACGCTGCCGTCAATCAGGACATAGAACTCATCCCCCGATTCGTCTTCGCGCATCATCACCGTTTTTTCCGGCTGTTTATGCCACTCTCCAATGCGCAAGATTTCCCACAACTCAATATCGCTGAAGTCCCGGAACAGATTCAATTTGCGCAACGCGGTGAATTTTTCAGCCTCGTTCACTTCGAGATCGCTCTTCTCGAAATGTCCCAGTGCCGCCAGCTCGTTGCCGAAATCGCGCCAGCTGGGAAAACGGTCTGCCGTATCTTTCTGCATGGCCTGTAATACGATGCGCTCCAGCGGTGGCGGCAGGTCTTTACGCAACCGGGTCGGTGCAACGGGTGCTTCGGTCATGATCTGCTGGTACAGGTGGGCCAGGTTTTTCGGGCTGTAGGGAGAGTGCCCGGTCAGCAGGCGGTACATCACCACGCCCAGTGAATAGATGTCCGTCTCGTGTGATACCGATTCACCGCGTACCTGTTCCGGCGACATGTAATTGGGTGAACCGACATTGCTTTGCGTCTGTTCTATATCGAGTCGTACCGCGGCACCGAGATCGGAGATCTTGATTTCGCCCGTATCGGCCAGCAGCAGATTGGCCGGCTTGATATCGCGATGGATGATGCCGTTGTACTGTGCATAGTTCAGCGCGCGGCAGCACTTGAACATATGTTCGACCACCCGGTCGAGTGGCAGCAGATCGTCCGCATGGATATGCTTTTCCAGTGTGCTCCCCGCGACGTATTCCATGATGATGTAACTGACTTCTTCGCCGATGACCGCATCCAGTGTCTGCACGATATGCGGATGGTGCAATTTTCCCGCCAACGCGGCTTCGTTCTGCAACTGTTTGCGGTTCTGCCGCCCGTTGCGCGGATCGTCAAGGAATTCCTGCTTGATGAGTTTGACCGCCACTTGACGATCTTCAAACGGGTCGTGACCAAGATAGACCTCACTGGTCGCACCCTGACCCAGTTTGCGCAGCAGACGGTATTTGCCAAGGAATGAAGGGGGTGTCATTTCGTTGCCGCCTACGGAGGGCTGATGGCGACACAATTTACACCATGCGCGCGCGCGCGAATAGTCTTGTGCGAGATGGTTGCGCGGCTTGTTCTGCAGTGGGCTTTCGCCGATAATCAGACAGCATCGAATGAGGGGAGCCCTTCATTCGACATTTCCTTGATAAACGGGCAATTTTTTTGAATATCAATTTCCAGCGTGCGGTGGATCGATTTGCCGGAGTGCCGATTTGTGCGGTTCTGTCTCTGTTTGAGAAGCTGCGGCAATTCGTGACTGATACCGCCGTACCGGTGCCACCGCGCCGCATTCTCATCGTGCTGCTGTCCGAGATGGGTAGTTTGGTGCTGGCGCAGCCGATGTTTACCGAACTGAAGCGGCGCTATCCGGACGCCGAACTGCACATGCTGATGTTCGCCAAGAACCGCGAGGTGCTCGACTTGCTTGGCGTGATGCCGGCAGAGAACGTCATCACCCTCAACGACAAAGCGCTGGGCAGTTTTGCGGCGGACAGTCTCAACGCCCTGCACCGCATGCGTGCGCTCGATCTTGACGTGGTCATTGACTGCGAACTGTTCTCGCGCGTCAGCAGCATCTTCTCTTATCTGTCCGGCGCGAAGGTGCATGTCGGTTTCCATGCGCACACGCAGGAAGGTCTGTATCGCGGCTCGTTCATGAACCGCAAGGTGCTGTACAACCCCTATCGCCATTTGTCGCAGCAATTCCTCACCATGGTCGATGCCATCGAATCGGACGGCAGCCCGCTGGCGAAGGCGCTGCCGCATGAAGTGAGTGCGCCGCCACTGTTGCAGTTCGCCGAGGGTGAAGTAGCGCGCGAGGTCGCACAACTGGAGCAGGATTTCCCCGTGCTGGCCGGCAAGAAACTGGTGCTGGTGTATCCCGACGGCGGTATTTTGCCGATCCGCGCCTGGCCGCCGGAATTCTACGAACAACTGTGTGATGCGCTGTTGCAGGAGGGCTATGCGCTGGCCCTGATCGGCCTGCCCGATGCCAAGCCGCTGGCGAAACGCATCGTGGCACATTGCAAACATGATCACTGTATCGACCTCACCGGCTACACCCGCTCCGTGCGCCATTTGCTGGCGGTGTTCCAGCGCGCATCGTTGCTGGTGACCAATGACGGCGGGCCGGGACAATTCGCCGCGCTTACTGCCTTGCCGACGCTGGTGTTCTTCGGGCCGGAAACGCCCGCGCTGTACAGCCCGCTGGCACCCAACATCCACTGTCTCTACAGCGGCCTGTCCTGTTCTCCCTGTCTCACCGCCTACAATCACCGCAACTCGCCGTGCGACGGCAACAACCAGTGCCTGCGCCAGATCACGCCGCAGCAGGTGCTGGCGCAGGCGCGCGCCCTGTTGCAGGAAGCGCCAGCCGCATGACGCCATTCAAGATACGCATGCACACAGCGTCATTGCTGCGCCGTGTCTTCTCGCGCCGCTTTCTGAAATTCGGCACGGTGGGTGCGTCGGGCACAGTCATCAACATCGGCATGCTGTACCTGGCGCAGGAACACATCTTCAATTCGGTGCAATCGACCGATATCCGACTCAACCTGTCGCTGGCGCTGGCGATCTTTGTTGCCACACTCAACAACTTTTTCTGGAACCGGCTGTGGACATGGAAGGATCGCGTGCAGCACCACCATCGCCCCTGGCTGTTCCAGTTCGGACAGTACACGCTGGCCTGCTGGTTGAGCATTGTGCTGCAAGTGTTGTTCACCAACCTGCTTGCGCCGCACTTCTACTACCAGATCGCCAACCTCATCGCTATCGGCCTGACCAGCGTGCTGAACTTTCTGCTCAACGACATCTGGACCTTTGGCCGCGTCAAATTCGGAGCGCAGTCGCAACGGGGAAAAACCGACTGACCATGTACAGACATTTCGCCGAATCGCGCCCCTTCGGGTATTTCGCGGCGCTGCTGCTGGCGGTGTTCGTTTATTTCTACGGCCTCGACAGTCAGCACATTCCGCGCAACGGCGACGAGGACGTATATGCCCACATCACGCGGCTGACCGCGCACAGCGGCGCGTGGCTGCCGCTGCAATCCGAGTTGGACCAGATGCGCAATACCAAGCCGCCGCTGCTGTTCTGGCAGGGTATCGTTGCCACCGATTGGGGCGCAAGCTGGGATCGCTGGCACCTGCGCTACCCGAGCGTGCTCTACACTCTGCTCACCGCGCTGCTGGTGTTCCTGCTCGGCCGGCGTCTGGCGGGACAGTTCGCCGTCGGCGCAACCGCCGCCTTGATCTTTCTCGCTTTCTTCAGCACCTACCGTTATGGCCGTCCCTTTCTGGTCAACCCGGCAGAGACGTTCTGGCTTTTCCTGCCGTTCTTCACCTTGTTGTACTGGCGACCCGTCAGCTTCGAATCACGCTGGCTGATTCCGCTGATACTGGGAGTCGAAATCGGCATCGGCCTGTTGTACAAATCATTCGCCTTGCTCGCACCGGTCGGCCTGGCACTGGCCTGGTGGTATCTGCACCAGCACCGCTATCAGTGGAGTGTTTTCCTCCGGCACGATGTGCCAAAATTGCTGCTGATTGGGTTGCTGTCCTTGTCGCTGTTCGCTCTGTGGTTCGCGTTCGACCCCGATCCGCAGGCGGTGTGGCGCGAATTCGTGCTGGGTGAAAATGCCGGCAAGTTCGAGGCGCACGGCGGCAGTTACTGGGCGCAGTTGTTGTGGGGTGGCAGCAGCGTGTGGGTGCTGTTGCTGGGTTATCCGATGAATGCGGGCTTGCTTGCTTTGCCGGTGGCGGCGTTGTTCGTCATCTCCTGGCGCCACCGCTATCGCCTGTCCGGCGAAGAGAAGCTGTTGTGGCTGTGGATGGTGGTACTGTTCGTCGTGTTTACCCTTCCCAGCCAGCGCTCGGCGCGTTACCTGCTGGAAGCGATGCCCGTCGTTGCTCTGCTATGCGCACTCAACTGGCAGCGTTTGCCGCGTTGGACTTTCATCGCCACCCTCGTCGCCAGTTCGCTGGTATTGGCGCTGCTGGCGTGGCTGACGCTGGGGCTGCAAACCGCCGTGACCCACGGCATTACATTCTGGGTGCTGCTGGCTCTGACGCTGGGACTGGTGCTGCTGGGCTTGTTCAAGGCGGCGTGGACGCGCGACTTGTCCAACGTGGTGGCTTTGCTCACCCTGCTCGCACTGGCTGTTTTTCTGCAGCCATTCGATGGTGCAACAGGGCGCTATGACGCAGCGGCACAACAGTCTGCACAGGGCAAGGCGGTGTGGGTGCCGTGCAACTTCCGCGCCCAGGACGAGGGTTATCGCTTCCTGCTGCCCGGTGCCGAGGTGCATGGTTATAACGAAAACTGGCAGTTGACGCCGGGCGAGTTGAAAGCGCGTTATCCGCTGTTTGCGGTACAGCTGCCGTTGCAGGCGCAACCCTGTGCCGACTGCATGGTGATCGGCCAGCGCCTGGAATTGCGCGGCCGCCACAACAACGAAGAGCTGTATGCCATGCTGCGCGGCGAAGTGTTGCCGCACCTGTTTGTGCGCGAATGGCTGTTGCAGGCATCGCCGACCACGGAGAAAACAGAAATGCAAAAAGAAGGATGTCGTTAATGGGGAAATACCAGCGCCTTGCTTTGCTTGCGTTTGTGTTGCTTGCGTTCACTCTGGCGCTGTTCAAGGCAGCGGGCTGGCATTTCACCTACGGATTTCGCCTGCCGCCGCCGGTGATACAGACCGCCGTGCCACCGGTGCCGGTCAGCAAGAAAACCAGACGGCGCGCACCGGTGCCGGGCATTGTCATGGGACGGCTGGAGGCGCATCTCGCATCGAGCCGACAGCAGACCACGACTCATGCCGCATCGCTGGTCGAACTGCACGACGGACGTGTGCGCGCATTCTGGTTCTCCGGCAGTCGTGAAGGTGCGGCGGATGTGACCATCAATAGCGCGATCTTCGATCCGGCAGCCAATACCTGGAGCGCAGAACAAGCGGTGACCGGGCGCAAGGAAACACAGCGTGGGCTGAACCGCTACATTGCCAAGGTCGGCAACCCGGTGGCGGTACGTGCGGCGAACGGTGAACTGTGGCTGTTTTATGTCACTGTCTCGCTGGGCGGCTGGGCCGGCAGTTCGATCACGCTGATCACTTCTGACGATGACGGCGAGCACTGGAGCGTACCGCGCCGGCTCATCACCTCGCCCTTCATCAACATCAGCACGCTGGTCAAGGGCGCACCGTTCTTCTATGCCGACGGCACCATGGGTCTGCCGGTGTATCACGAGTTCGTGACCAAATTCGCCGAAATCCTGCGTCTCGATCAGACCGGCAAAGTAATCGACAAGCAGCGGCTGGCGGCAGGCGGTATGGGTACATTGCAGCCGGTGGTGCTGGTGCAAACCCCTCAGCAGGCACTGGTACTCAACCGTTATGCGGGCAAGGACGCGGAGAAGCGCGTGATCTCGATGGCGACGAGCGACGGCGGCTGGCATTGGCAGGCTCCGCAGAAAAGCACCCTGCGCAATCCGGATGCGGCGCTGACCGCGCTGGTGCTGGACGACGGCAAGCTGCTGGCGGTGCTGAACGATCAGGAGCACGGGCGCGAATCGTTGAGCCTGCAGCTGTCGGCTGACGGCGGCACGACCTGGCGTGAACTGCACCGGCTGGAAGAGATGAACGGCCTGCGCAACATCGAGCTGACGGAAACCGCCTGTCTTGATGTTGTCACCCACCTGTTGCGCGGCAGTGATCCCGTGCTGCGCGGGGCGGACGAGGTGCAACTGGCCGGCTACGTCGCCTCTGCCAAACCGCAGATCATCGGAGGCGGCAATTGTCATTTCGAGTTCTCATATCCCTACATGATCCAGACCCGCAACGGCGACATCCATCTGGCCTACACCTGGAACCGCACCTTCATCAAACACGTGCGCATCGATCCGGCCTGGCTCAAACATCGATTGCAGGAGGCGCCATGAACAGATGGCGTTGTGGATCGGACTTCAGTCCGACAAATGCATGTCGGATTGCCACGCAGGGGTTCCCGCATCCTTTGGGTGCAGCCCGGCCCACGGAGGTGTACGCATGATGCCCTTCACCGATTGGTTCGGGCTATCCGGGCTGGCGCTGGTCTGGCTGTTGCTGGCCGTGCGCCTGCCGTATGTACAGCATCTTGCACCTTGGCGACGCGCAGGTTTGGTCGCCGGCATCTCCGTGCTGGTGATGATTCCCATGTTCGGTCTGTCGCTGGCGGGTTGGTTGCGCGGCATGGTCGGCGACTTGAGCATCACTAGCGTGCTATTGCTGGCCGGTGCATTGTATGGGCGCTTGCGCCCGGCGGCGGCTCCGCTGTGGGATGCGCGCGAGCGCGGTGCATTGCTGGTATTTTTGAGTGTAATGGCGCTGCTGCTGTATCCGTTCGCACTGGGGTGGGGGCCGCTCGATCCTTACCGCTCCGGTTACGGCAGCATCGGCTTGTTCGTGATGCTGGCTCTGCTTGCCTTGTGGGCCCTGCGGCGGGGGCTGGGCCTGCTGCCGTTGGCGATCGCACTTGCAGTCACTGGCTGGAGTTTCGCCTGCTACGAATCGACCAATTTCTGGGACTATCTGATCGACGCACCGCTGGCACTGTATGCGATTGGCGCCACCGTCAAGTCGCTGCTGCTGAAAGTTGCAAAGGGGAAAGGTGCATAAGCTGAAGCATAATGCGGCCACTCCCGCACCACCGTCTCGTGGTCGCACGCTGGCGCTTTCCGCACTGGGCGGGGCGCTGGAATTCTACGACTTCATCATCTTCATCTTCTTTGCCGCGGCCATCTCGCAGCTGTTTTTCCCGCCCGACATGCCGGACTGGCTGCGTCAGGTGCAGACCTTCGGCATCTTTGCCGCTGGTTACCTGGCACGGCCGCTGGGCGGCATCATCATGGCGCATTTCGGCGATCTGTTCGGGCGCAAGCGCATGTTCATGCTGAGCATCTTTCTGATGGCGGTGCCGACGCTGACGATCGGGCTGTTGCCGACCTATGCCGTCATCGGCATCTGGGCGCCGCTGCTGTTGCTGGCCATGCGTGTGTTGCAGGGTGCGGCGATAGGTGGAGAGGTGCCGGGTGCCTGGGTATTTGTCGCCGAACATGTGCCGCCACGCCATATCGGCTTCGCCTGCGGCACGCTCACCGCGGGCCTCACCGGCGGCATCCTGCTCGGCTCGCTGGTGGCGACG
>Ga0172380_10008894_pt1 | contig 10817 bp, 10 predicted proteins | sample Leawe162metaG_FD_119747 | JGI IMG/M metagenome (GOLD analysis project Ga0172380, IMG submission 119747) | Leachate microbial communities from a municipal landfill in Southern Ontario, Canada - Leachate well 162 metaG | ecosystem: Engineered > Solid waste > Landfill > Unclassified | place...
CAGGTCGGTGCCAGGTCGGTGCCAGGTCGGTGCCAGGTCGGTGCCAGGTCGGTGCCAGGTCGGTGCCAGGTCGGTGCCAGGCCGGTGCCAGGTCGGTGCCAGGTTGGTGCCAGAGCAGTGTCCATTTCTGGCGCCAGCAGAAAGGTGGAAAACACGGCGCCCGGCAGTCGTTGCGCTGGCGGGCAGTTGACGTGGAGCGCCCCCATCCCATCGCGCCCCGGTGTTGCCGGGTCGCGCCTTCCCTCGCGGGGCGCGAGGGAAGGGAGGCGGCTTCGCCTGCACACGCCATGGGATCCCAGCTTTCGCTGGGATGACAGGCGCTGTGCCATGGGATCCCCCGGTTGAGCCGGGGGATGACGGGCACTGGGCCCGCAGCCCGCGCAATTGCCAAGTTGCAGCCACAAACGAACGGATGCCCATGATCGAGACAGACGAGCCGCGCGCCTGCGCCCATTGCCTTGCCGGTCCTTTCGCCACCCTGAGCTACGCCGAGGAGCTGGTCGTCAAGACCCGGGCCCTGCAGTCCGAGCTGGCGACTGCGCCGCGGCTGCGCGAACGACTGCCCGTTCCGCTGGAGGACATCCAGCTGCGGCCCGCAACCGCCCGGACGGGCTACCGCGGCAGTGTCAAACTGGTCTTCGGCTGGGACAAGGCGGCCCGGGAGGCGCGGCTGGGGATCTACCAGCCCGGTAGCCACCGGCTCATCGACTTGCGCCACTGCCGCGAGCACGACCCGCGCCTGGAGCCCGTGTTGGAGGCCGTGCGCCAGGGTGTGGCCCGCCACGGCCTGCCGGTGTATCACGAGGGAAAGGCCACAGGCTTCCTGCGCTACCTGCTGCTGCGCGTGTTGCCCGACGGCCGCCAGCTGGCCTGCTTCGTGACACCCCACGCCGAGGGCGGCTGGCAGACGGCGCTGGAGGAGTTGGCCCGCGACCTGCGAGCGGCCTTTCCCGAGCTGCGTTGCGTGGCCCAGAACCTCAACCCCACGCCGGGCAACAGCGTGCTGGGCGCCCGGACCCAGCTACTGGAGGGCCAATTCCACGTGCCCTGCCGCTTCCTGGAGACCCCCGTGGCCGTCAGCGCCACCTCCTTCATCCAGGCCAACCTGACTGTGTTCCGCTCGATCCTGGCGGAGCTGGATGGATGGGTCCGGGGCTTTGGGGCCGCGGCGCGCGTGGCCGACCTCTACTGCGGCTGCGGGGCCATCGGACTCAGCGTGACGCGCACCCAGCCGCTCTTCCTGCTGGAGTCGGAACACGCCAGCCAGCTGCCGCTGATGGAAGCCGCCCGCGCCGACGGCCGGGAGGAGATCGCGGTCACCCGCGGCCGGGTGGAAGAGTGCCTGACCAGTCTGGAACTCTTCGAGCCTGAACTGGTGATCGTGGATCCGCCCCGCCGCGGGCTGGATCCCACCCTCCTTCAGCTGCTGAACCAGCTGAAGCCGCGCGCGCTGGCGTACCTAAGCTGCAATCCGCGCAGCCTGGCCCGGGATCTGGACGGACTACTGGCCGATCCCGCCTGGCAGGTGGAATCCCTCGCGGGCCACGACATGCTGCCCGGCACGGAGCGGCTGGAGGCTCTGGCCCTGCTGCGACGCTCTTGATGCGCGGCACTTTGGGCTTGCAGGCCTGCCCAGGCAATCCCAGCTTCCCCCGCCCGACCACCCCTCACGAAAGGATGCCCCGGATGCTGCGAACCAGCCTGTCGCTCAGTCTGCTGTTGGTGGGAATCGGCGCCGCCGCGCCCGTGGATGCCCCGCGTGCCGCCGCCGCCGCCCAGGCCCTCCTGAGCGCCCGGGGCGGTTCCGTCCTGCTGGAGAGCCTGCAGCCCCTGGCGCCTGCGCCGGACGGCCAACCGGCCCTCTGGCTGGCGACCTTCCAGGGGGGCGGCTTCGTCCTGCTACGCGGCGACGACCGCCTGCCGCCCGTGGCCGCCTGGTCGGAGACAGGCGCCGCGCCCTGGCCGACGGAACTGCCGGCCCTGCTGGATTGGCTGGAACTGCAGCGCCTGGACGCCGAGTGGGCGCGCGCCCATTCCTGGAGCCACCCGGCGGCCCTGGCGGCCTGGCAGGCGCTGGAGGCGGGTCAGGCCGCCCGCGAGGGCGAGACCGTGGATCCCCTGCTGACCAGCACCTGGGACCAGGGCTGGCCCTACAACCAGTACTGTCCGGCGGATCCCGCCGGCCCCGGCGGCCACGTCTGGTCGGGCTGCGTGGCCACGGCCATGGCGCAGATCATGAACTTCTGGGAGTGGCCGGACACAGGCGCCGGCTCCCACAGCTACGTGCATCCCACCTACGGCAGCCAGAGCGCCAGTTTCGAAACCACCACCTACAACTGGGCGGCCATGCCGGACGACGCGGGCACGCCCGCCGGCGCGCTGCTGCAGTACCACTGCGGCGTGGCCGTGGAGATGGACTACGCCCCGGACGGCTCCGGCGCCTATGTGGGCACGGGCTGGCACAACGCTTTGCTGGCCCTGGAAAACCACTTCCGCTATCCCGCCGTGGCCGAGTTCATCCAGCACACCCAGTTTCCCGGCGCGGCCTGGGCCACGCGCCTGAGCCAGGAGATCAACGCCGGCCGGCCCGTGCTGGACAGCGGCTACGGCTCCGGCGGTCACGCCTTCGTGCTGGATGGGCTGCAGGACGGTCTCTTCCACCTGAATTGGGGCTGGTCGGGCTGGTTCAACGGCTGGTTCGAGATCGAGGCCCTGACCCCCGGCGGAATGGAATTCTCGATCCAGCAGGGCGCCATCGTCCGGCTGGAGCGGGACACGCCGCCCGTCGTGCAGGTGCCCGACCAGCTGGTGGAGAGCGGCCAGGCCTTCGCCGTGATCCAGCTGGACGCCTGCGGCACCGACCCCCAGGAGGAACCCGGCGCGCTGGACTGGTGGGTGGAGGTGACCCCGCCCATCACCACGGAGTTCAACGCCGTGACGCGCAGCGTGCGCGTGCTCTATCCGGCGGGCTGGACAGGCGCCGCCGACTTGAGCTTTTGCGCGCTGGATCCCCAGGGTCTCTACGCCTGTGACACGGCGCGCTTTTCCGTGCTGCCCGGCTCCCTGGTGCCGGCGGCGGTGACGGACCTGCGCCTCAGCCCCGGGCCGCTGGGCACCCGGCTGGATTGGACGGCCCCCGTCACGGACGCCAGCGGGCTCTGGCCCGTTCAGGTGACGGGCTACGCCGTGCACGGCTTGGCCCAGCCCTGGTACCAGCCCGGCCCAACCTCTCTGCGGGCCACCCTGCCCGCCGGCGCCACCAGTTGGACGGACTCGCCGGCAGCCGGTCCTCTCTTCTATCGTGTGGTGGTCCTGGGCGAATAGGTCGTCCCGCCGGTCCGTCGCCGGTGTTCGCCGGGCCGCCGCCGCCCGCCCAACGGTCTGTCTGCCGGGCTCAAGGCACGAAAGAGCTCAATGAAGCTTGACTCCGTGCTGAGAGGAGCCTATCTTCTGCGTCTTGCAAATTTATGGAGCGACAGGTGAAGACCTACACCGTCAAGCCCGGCGACGACCAGCCTGTCTGGTACATCGTGGACGCCGCGGACCTCGTGCTGGGCAGGCTGAGCAGCCACATTGCCCAGATTCTGCGCGGCAAGCACAAGCCCATCTACAGCCCCCACGTGGACGCCGGCGACTTCGTGGTCGTCATCAACGCCCACAAGGTGAAGCTGACGGGCAACAAGGCCGACCAGAAGACCTACTTCTATCACACGGGCTTTCCCCAGGGCGCCAAGACGGTGACCTTCCGGATGGCCATGGCCAAGAATCCGGCCTGGGTGATCGAGCACGCCGTCAAGGGCATGCTGCCCCACAACCGGCTCGGCCGCCAGCTGATCAAGAAGCTCAAGGTGTACAACGGCACCGAACATCCCCATGCCGCGCAGAAGCCGGCCGAGTTGAGGTTCTAAGATGGTCACCCGTTCCAACAAGCGCTTCTACGCCACCGGCCGCCGCAAGACCAGCGTGGCCCGCGTGTGGATCGAGCCCGGCAAGGGCGAGATTTCCATCAACGGCCGCCAGGTGATGGAGCATTTCCGGCGCGAGACCCTGAAAATGGTCATCGAGCAGCCGATGGAAACCGTCAACCTGATGGGCAAGCTCACCATCTATGCCACCGTCAACGGCGGCGGACTGGCCGGCCAGGCCGGCGCCCTGCGCATGGGCATCAGCCGCGCCATGGTGGTGATGGACGAGGAATACCGCAGCCCGCTGCGGAAAGCCGGCTTCCTGACCCGCGACTCCCGCATGGTGGAGCGCAAGAAGTACGGCCAGCCGGGCGCCCGCAAGCGCTTCCAGTTCAGCAAGCGCTAGGCCCCGCACTGCGAATGTGAACCCGCGTGAAGAGGCTGCCGCCGGGGCAGCCTTCTTCACGTATCAACGACACACACGTCCGGATTCGGGCGGCGGTGCCCCGCAAGGGGTTCCGCCCGGAAGTGAAGGACGTGGAGGCAAAACCCAAAGGAGTCCCTATGTCTCGCGTGACCGTGCAGCAATTGCTGCTGGCCGGCTCCCACTTCGGCCACCTGACCCGCCGCTGGAACCCCAAGATGCGCCCCTACATCTTCATGGAGAAGAACGGGATCCACATCCTGGACCTCAAGAAGACCGCCGTCCTGCTCGAAGATGCCGCCAATCGCATCGGCAAGATCGTCTCCGAGGGCGGCGATGTGCTCTTCGTGGGCACCAAGGACCAGGCCCAGGACGTGATGAAGGACGAGGCCACGCGCTGCGGCATGCACTATGTCAGCGAGCGCTGGCTGGGCGGCATGCTGACCAACTTCCGCACCATCCGCAACTCCATCCGCACGCTGGAGAGCATGGAAGAGAAGCAGACGGACGGCACCTACGAGCGGATCAACAAGAAGGAAATCCTCCAGATCGAGCGCCAGAAGGGCAAGCTCGAAATGACCCTGGGCGGCATCCGCACCATGAAGCGCCTGCCCGGCGCCATCTTCGTGGTGGACACCGTGCGCGAAGCCATCGCCGTCAGCGAGGCCCGCAAGCTGCACATCCCGGTCTTCGCCATCTGCGATTCCAACTCCGATCCCGACCTGATCGACTACGTCATCCCGGCCAACGACGACGCCTTCAAGAGCATCGCCGTGATCACCAAGTGCCTGGCCGACGCCGTGGACGAGGCCCGCAGCCTGCGCAAGGAAGGCTTCGGCCAGGAAGGCGAGCAGCACGCTCCCGAGCGCGGGGATTCCAAGACCGCGCCGCGGCGCCGCAAGCGTCGTCCGGACGAGGCCCCCCTGGGCCACGCTCCCGAAGCCCATGCGGCCCCCGTTGCCCACGCGGCAGCGGAAGCCCCGGCAGCCCCGGCAGCCCCCGAGGCTCCCGCCGCGCCCGTCCAGGAAGCCGGCGCCGAGTCCGCCGAGTAGTCGTCAACCCCGAAATCCACAGGATTCCCTCATGGAGATCTCCGCCAAGGACGTGATGAAGCTCCGCCAGATGACCGGCGCGGGCATGATGGATTGCAAGAAGGCGCTGGCCGAATCCAATGGCAGCCTGGACGAGGCCGTGGACTTCCTGCGCAAGAAGGGTCTGAAGACCGCCGAGAAGCGCGCCGACCGCGAAGCCAACGAAGGCAAGGTGGTCTGCCTGCTGGCCGACGACGGCCGCGCGGGCGTGCTGCTGGAACTCAACTCCGAGACCGATTTCGTGGCCGGCACGCCGGACTTCCGCGCCTTCGCGCTGGACTGCGCGGCCCAGGCCCTCGCCAAGCGCCCGGCCGACGTGGAAGCCTTGCTGGACCTGCCCGCCGTGCAGAACCCGGCCATCAAGCTGGCCGACCAGCTGAGCGACATGGTGGGCAAGCTGGGCGAGAAGATGGGCGTGCGGCGTTTCTGTGTCCTGGCCATTCCCGCCGGGCGCCAGGGCAAGGTGCACACCTACATCCACCTGGGCGACAAGCACGGCGTGATCATCGCCGTGGCCTGCGACAAGCCGGCGAGCGTCGTCGCCCCCGCCTTCCAGGAGCTGGTCAACGACCTGGCCCTGCAGGTGGTGGCCTACACGCCCAAGGGCGTCGATCGTGACAGCATCGACCCCGCCGTCGTCGAGCACGAGCTGAACCTCTACCGCGAGATGATCCGCGCCGAAGGCAAGCCCGAGCAGATGGTGGACAAGATCGCCCAGGGCAAGCTGAACAAGTTCTATGCCGAGTCCACGTTGCTGGAGCAGGCCTTCCTCAAGGAAGAGAAGAGCACGGTGCACCAGGTGGTGGACCAGTTGGGCAAGCAGCTCGACGACAAGGTCGTCGTGGAAAGCTTCGCCGCGTTCATCATCGGCCAGTAGGCACAGGCGCCCGCTTCGGCGGGCGCTTTCATGAGGATCCGCCCCATGGAGCAGCCAGTCTTCAAACGCATCTTGCTCAAACTGTCCGGCGAGGCGCTGGCCGGGGAGAAGGGTGGCGGACTCGACCAACCCACCCTGCGCCGCGTGGCGGAAGAAGTGGGCAGCATCCACGCCCTGGGCGTGGAGATCGGGCTGGTGATCGGCGGGGGCAACATCTTCCGCGGGATCAGCGCCGCGGCCTCGGGCATGGACCGCACCACGGCCGACTACATGGGCATGCTGGCCACGGTGATCAACTCCATGGCCCTCCAGCAGGCATTGGAAAAGGCGGGAGTGCCCACCCGGGTGCAGAGCGCGCTGACCATCACGCGCGTGGCCGAGCCCTTCATCATCCGGCGGGCCCTGCGGCACCTGGAGAAGGGCCGGGTGGTGATTTTCGCCGCCGGCACGGGCAACCCCTATTTCTCCACCGACACGGCGGCCGTGCTGCGCGCCAGCGAGATCCGCGCCGACGTGATCATCAAGGGCACCAAGGTGAACGGCGTCTACAGCGCCGACCCCATGACCCAGCCGGACGCGGAGTTTTTTCCCCGATTGACCTACCTTGACGTCCTGTCCAGGCGGCTGAAGGTGATGGACAGCACGGCGATCAGCCTGTGCATGGACAACCGGTTGCCCCTGCGGGTACTGAACATGAACGAGCCGGACAACCTGCGCCGGTTGATCCTGGGAGAGGACCTGGGAACCCTGATTTCCGGAGAGCGCGCATGAGCCACGACATCATCGAGAAGTGCAAGCACCACATGGACCGCGCGGTGGAAGAGGTCAAGCACACCTTCAGCTCCGTTCGGGCGGGCAAGGCCTCGCCGGCCATCCTGGACCCCATCCGGGTGGATTACTACGGCACGCCCACGCCCCTGAACCAGGTGGCCAACCTGAGTTGCCCCGAACCCCGGCTGATCGTCATCCAGCCCTGGGAGCGCAAGCTGATCTCGGCCATCGAGAAGGCGATCCAGAACTCGGACCTGAACCTGAACCCCTCCAACGACGGCATGGTGGTGCGCGTGCCGCTGCCCGAGTTGTCCGAAGAGCGGCGCCGGGACCTCGTCAAGCACGTGCACAAGCTGGCCGAGGAAGGCCGCGTGGCCGTGCGCAACGTGCGGCGCGACATGAACGAGCATCTCAAAAAGGCCCTCAAGGCCAGCGAGATCTCCGAGGACGACGAGCACCGCCTCTTGAAGGAAGTCCAGGACCTCACCGACCAGCACATCAAGAAAGTCGACGAGCTGGTGCGCGTGAAGGAAACGGACATCATGGCCGTTTAGGCAGGTTGGCGGGTGGCCGCGGAACCCGGCGGGTTCGCGCGGCGTCAAATGGCGAGTTTTTCCGCAGCGGGACCGGGCAGCCGAGTCCCGCTGCCTGATAGGGGGGCACGCGGTGCAGGAACGCATCCGCAATTTCTGCATCATCGCGCACATCGATCACGGCAAATCCACCATTGCCGATCGCCTGCTCGAGTTGACCGGCACGCTGCCGCCGCTCCAAATGCGCAAGCAGGTGCTGGACGACATGGAACTGGAGCAGGAGCGCGGCATCACCATCAAGGCCCACCCGGTGGCCATGAACTACCTGGCCGCCGACGGTGTCAGCTACCGGCTGAATCTCATCGACACCCCGGGCCACGTGGACTTCGCCTACGAAGTCAGCCGCAGCCTGGCCGCCTGCGAAGGCGCGCTGCTGGTGGTGGACGCCGCCCAAGGCGTCGAGGCCCAGACGCTGGCCAACCTCTACTCGGCCGTGGCCCAGGGCCTGGAGATCATTCCCGTGGTGAACAAGATTGACCTGCCCGGCGCCCAGACCGAGCAAGTCGTGCACCAGATCACCGAGCTGATCGGCTGCGAGGCCGACGACGTGGTGAAGGTGAGCGCCAAGACCGGCCTCAACTGCCAACTGCTGCTCGAGGAGATCGTCCGCCGGGTGCCCGCCCCCCGGGGCAGCCTGGAGGCGCCGCTGCGCGCGCTGATCTTCGACTCCCTCTACGACAATTACCGCGGCGCCGTGGGTTACGTGCGCGTGGTGGACGGCACCGTGGCCGCGGGCGCCGAGCTGCGCTCCATGCACAAGCCGCGGGATTTCCAGATCGACGAAGTGGGCACGCTGACCATGAAGCGCATTCCCGGCCAGATCCTCACGGCCGGCGAGGTGGGCTACGTCATCCTGGGCTCCAAGGACGTCAAGGACGCCCGCGTGGGGGACACGCTCACCCTGCGCCGGGGCGGCGCCACCCAGGCGCTGGAGGGCTACGCCGAAGTCAAGCCCATGGTGTTCTCGGGCCTCTACCCCGTCTCCGCCGACGACTACGAGGAGCTGCGCGACGCGCTGGCCAAGCTCTGCCTCAACGACTCGGCCCTGGTCTACACGCCGGAAACCAGCCTGGCCCTGGGCTTCGGTTTCCGCTGCGGCTTCCTGGGCCTCCTGCACATGGAGATCATCCAGGAGCGGCTGGACCGCGAGTACGACCTGGACATCATCACCACCATGCCCAACGTGGAGTACCTGGTCAAGCAGCCGGGCAAGCCCGAGGAGGTGGTGGACAACCCGGCGGACTTCCCACGCGGGGAGAAGCTCGAGTACGTGCGCGAGCCCTTCATCAAGGCCACGATCATCACGCCCGTCGAGTTCATCGGCAACATCATGAAGCTGGCCATGGACCGCCGCGGGATCTTCAAGTCCACCGAGTACCTGGACACCACGCGCGCCTCGCTGGTCTACGAGTTCCCGCTGGCCGAGATCGTGTTCGACTTCTACGACCGCCTCAAGACCATGTCCAAGGGCTACGCGTCCTACGACTACGAGCTGCTGGACTTCCGCGAGAGCCAGCTCAAGCGGCTGGACATCATGATCAACGGCGAGCCCGTCGACAGCCTTTCGATGATCGTCCACCTGGACAAGGCCTGGGACTGGGGCAACAAGATGTGCATCAAGCTCAAGGAGTTGATTCCGCGTCAGCTCTTCGAGGTGGCCATCCAGGGCGCGCTGGGCACCAAGGTCATCGCGCGCACCACGGTGAAGGCCATGCGCAAGAACGTGACGGCCAAGTGCTACGGCGGCGACATCAGCCGCAAGCGCAAGCTGCTGGAGAAGCAGAAGGAAGGCAAGAAGCGCATGAAGCAGGTGGGTTCCGTGGAGATTCCGCAGGAAGCCTTCCTGGCCATGCTCAAGATCGAGCGCTGACGCTCGCTGATCGGGAAAGGCAAGGCATGAACTGGATTCCCTGGCTGATCGTCCTGGCCTTCACCTGGGCCCTGGTGGACAATCCCCTGCAGCCCAAGGCCTGGCGCGAGTGGCGCCGCACGCGCCGCGCGGCCCATCGCGACAAGGAGCAGACCAAGCGCGAGCGCAAGGGTCCCACGCGCTACTGGCTCGAGTTCGTGGGCTCGATGGTGCTCTTCCTGTTCTTCTTCCGCGCCATGGTGGTGGAAGCCTACCGCATCCCCTCGGGTTCGATGGAGCGCACCCTGCTCATCGGCGACTTCCTGCTGGTGAACAAGTTCGTCTACGGCATGCGCACGCCGGACTGGATCGGCGTTCCCTTCACGCGCTTCGGCTTCGACATCCCCTATGTCGAACTGCCGGCCATCCGGGACCCCAAGCCTGGCGACATCCTGGTCTTCCGCTATCCCAAGGACCCGCTCACCAACTACATCAAGCGGCTGGTGGCCGGTCCCGGGCAGAGCATCCAGCTCCAGGACAAGCGGCCCTTCGTGGACGGCGCGGAGTTCGCCCCGCCCGCCGAGCAGCAGTTCGCCATGCGTCAGGTGCTGCCCCCGGACTTCCACGACGTCTACATCTGGCCCGGCGGCAGCGGCTGGAACAAGGACCAGTGGGGCCCGGTGACGGTGCCGGCCAAGGGCATGAGCGTGGAGCTCTCGCCGGAGACCTGGCGCCTCTACAAGGATTCCATCCAGCTGGAAGGCCACAGCCTGACCACCAACGCGGCCGGCGGCTTTCAACTGGACGGCCAGCCCGCCACGAGCTACACCTTCGAGCAGAACCACTACTTCATGATGGGCGACAACCGCGACCGCAGCGCGGACAGCCGCTACTGGGGCTTCGTGCCGGAAGAGAACATCGTGGGCAAGGCCTGGATCATCTACTTCTCATTCGATACCACCAAGCTGAACGAGGAGTTCTGGCAGGTGATCCGCTGGGGCCGCATCCTGCATTTCATCGAGTAGCCGCCGCGCGCCCGGGCGGGGATCTTTCACCACAGAGGCACAGAGGCACAGAGACAGAATTGGATTTGCCTTGATTGGGCCTCGAGATTCCAGAAGTCGGTTTGAGCTCGAAGACAAATAGACTCGATGACGATTTGTGTCACGTGAGGTGAAGGCCGTCAGGCCTGAACCAGAACCAGGTGGTGACGCCGTCAGGCGGAACCAACTACGCGGTTGCAGGAAGGATGAACTGCCGCCAGCGGAAGCCCGCCGGGAGGCGGGCTGACTCTGGCGGGTGAGAAA
>Ga0172380_10008895_pt1 | contig 10816 bp, 9 predicted proteins | sample Leawe162metaG_FD_119747 | JGI IMG/M metagenome (GOLD analysis project Ga0172380, IMG submission 119747) | Leachate microbial communities from a municipal landfill in Southern Ontario, Canada - Leachate well 162 metaG | ecosystem: Engineered > Solid waste > Landfill > Unclassified | place...
AGCTCTCGGCGCCATTGTCAACGGAGGCAATCTTTATCAACCGTATCTTTTGAAATGGGTACGTGATAACCGCGGCCGGTTTACTCCGGGCTGCAAGCCCGTTTTGGTCCGTCGCGTTATTTCTAAGGCGACGTCGGACACCCTGATTTCAATTTTAGAGGATGTTGCTTCCGGAGAGGGAACCGCGCAGTGGGCCGCAATTCCCGGTTATCGCGTAGGCGGCAAAACCGGAACCGCCACGAAAGTGGAAAACGGCCGGTACTCCCATACCAAGTATTTTGCTTCTTTTGCCGGTTTCATTAAAACTCCGGAGCGGAATTTAGTTATTTACGTCATGGTGGATGAACCCAGGGGCGCTTATTACGGCGGGGTGGTTGCCGGTCCGGTTTTCAACCGCATCGGGCAGCGAACCCTTTTGGCTCTGGGTATCGCGCCTGACCAGGAAATAAAACAAACAAAATAAATATAAGATGAAACTACGCGATTTGCTTGAAGGTTTACCGGTAAAGAAGATTTTTCCGCCTTCTGAAAATCCGGAAATCACCGGTTTGGCTACCGATAGCCGAAAAGTCAGACCCGGCTATCTTTACGCCGCGATTATCGGTGAAAAAGATGATGGCCACCGGTATCTTCCGGAAGCGTTAGAACGCGGAGCCAGGGTGGTTTTGACTCAGGCCGATTTTGAGTCAGCCGGCCGGGCGGTAACTGTGGTTATGGAAAATACCGGGGAGGTTCTGCCGGAATTGGCCGGGCGTTTTTATCGCTATCCGGCGCAGAAGCTGCGGATAGTCGGAGTGACCGGTACCAACGGTAAGACCACCACAACCTACTTGATTGAAAGTGTCGTCGCGGCCGCCGAAAAAAAGGCCGGTGTAATCGGCACCATTAATTACCGGGTGGCCGGTCGCCAGGTGCCGGCTCTCAACACCACGCCGGGACCGTTGGAACTCCAGGAGATTTTCAGTCAGATTGTAGAAGCGAAATGCCAATATGCGGTTATTGAAGTTTCTTCACACGGGCTTGCCCAGGGAAGGGTCAGAGGCCTTCCTTTTGATGTTTGTCTCTTTACCAATGCTACGCCTCACGAACACCTTGATTACCACGGTACCTTCCGTAACTACCTGGTCGCGAAAGCCAGCTTATTTTCGCGTTACCTGGCTAAGAGCAATAAAGAAAAACGGGTGGCTATTATCAATCGCGACGATCGGGCCGCCCGTTATTTTTATCGTTCGGTTCCCGGAGGCGTCCGGTTTATCAGTTACGGGTTCCGTCGCGGCGCAATGGTGCGGGGTTTTGGGCTGACCATGAAGGAAAAGGGCGTTTCTTTTCGTGCCCGGACGCCCATGGGCGAAATTGAGATTACGGTCAATCTTCCGGGTCGGCACAACGCTTACAATGCTCTGGCCGCTCTTGCCTTCGGGGTCGGTGAAGGAATTCCGCTTCAGACAATTCGGCAGGGCATTGAGGAATTGAAAACAGTACCGGGCCGCTTTGAAGAGATTAAGACGGACCGGGGATTCCGGGTTGTGGTTGACTATGCCCACAAAGATATCGCTTTGAAGAATCTTCTTATGACCGCGCGCGCGGTCAGGAAAGCATCCGGGGAAAAACAGGGTCGCGTTCTTTTGGTTTTCGGTTGCGGCGGAGACCGGGATAAGAGCAAGCGGCCCAAGATGGGCCGGATTGCTTCTGCTTACGCCGATTATTTTATTATTACCTCTGATAATCCGCGCAACGAGGAACCGTCTGCTATTATTAATGATATTGTAGCCGGCATCCTGTCTTCCCGGCGCAGCCGGTACGAAATAATTCCGGACCGCGCCGAGGCGATTCACCGGATTATTTCTTTAGCGGGAAAAGGGGACGTTGTGTTAATTGCCGGTAAAGGTCACGAAACCTATCAGGTCATGAAGGATACCGTTATTCCTTTTGACGACCGGTTGGTTGCCGGCAAAGCGCTGTCCGAACAACGATGAATAAACTGTCATTCCCGCGGATAGTAAGCGGGAATCTAAATATTTAAGGTATGGATTCCCGTCTAAAACATACGGGAACGACAAAAGAGCGGATGGAAAAGATAACCGTAAAAGAACTTCTGGATTGGACCGGCGGATTGCTTAAGCAGGGACGACAGGATTCCGTGATTCGTTCCGTTTCAATTAATAGCCGCAGCCTGAAACGCGGGGATTTTTTTATCCCGGTTGCCGGAGAGAATTTTGACGGGCATAACTTTATAGCCGCGGCCGTCGCTAAAGGTGCTTCCGGTTCTTTGTTTGCTTTGGGAAAATTTAGTCCCTCTCACCTTTATCCTCTCCCCAACGGGGAGAGGCGAGGTGAAGGGGGATTTATTTTAATCGAAGTTCCCGACACCAAAAAAGCGCTTTTGGCCATCGCCGAAAATTACCGCCGAAAATTCAAGATACCGGTTGTCGCCATAACCGGAAGCAGCGGCAAGACTACAACTAAGGAGCTTATCGCGCATATTCTTTCCGCTTCTTATCGCGTAATAGCTAATGCCGGAAACTTTAATAACGAAATCGGTCTTCCCCTTTCTATTCTTAAACTGAGCATGGCTGACCGGACGGCGGTTTTGGAGATGGGCATGAACCATCCCGGAGAAATTGCGAATTTGAGCCGGACCGCGTCTCCGAATTTCGGTTTGATTACCAATATCGGTTCCGCGCACCTGGGTTTCTTGCGCAGCAAAAGCCGGATAGCCGCCGCCAAAGCGGAATTATTGGTTTACCTGAAACGTGGTTGCGCTGTTCTTCCGGCCGACGACCGTTTTTTTTCTTTCCTGGCCTCTTTTCCGGTGCGGGAGCGCATTACTTTCGGTTTGAAGAAGGAAGCCGATTATTTCCCAAAAAATATCAGGTTCACGCCGGAGGGTACTCATTTTCTGCTCGGCCGGAAAGAAGGAACATTCCTCCCGCTTTCTGTTCCTCTTTTCGGTCTTTTCAATATCAAGAATGTTCTGGCGGCTTCAGCCCTGACCCTGCGGTTTGGAATTTCGGAAGATGTTCTGACCGAACAATTGGCGAAATTCAAACCGGCGGAACACCGTTTTCAGGTTTTGGAAAAGTCCGGAGTTTATATCGTTGACGATACTTACAACGCCAACCCCGCTTCGTTCCGGGAGTCGCTGTCTACTTTTCGGCGCCTGGCCGGAAATAACCGTAAGATAATTGTAGCCGGTTCTATGGGGGAACTGGGGCGTTTTTCTCAAAGGAGTCACTTTAGCCTGGGAAGGTTCCTGGCGCGGGTAAACCCGGACCGCTTGATTCTGGTCGGTCCGGAAAAGGAATCAGTCAGAGAAGGCGCCTGTTCGTTTGGTTTTCCCGAAAGTAGGATTTTGCGGGCGGAAGATAATCAAGCCGCCGGTTCTTTTTTACAGAAAAATCTGCAACCCGGCGTTTTCGTTTTTCTCAAGGGTTCCCGTTTCCTTAAGTTAGAGGAAATCGTTGAGCATTTTATGCTAAAATAGCTGCAATATGAAGGGAATGTGGCGGAAATCCGGGTTCGCGCTTTTGGAATTAGCGGTGGTTGCCGCTTTTGTTTCTTCGATTTCTTTTACCGCCTACCAGGTTGTGCGCAAGGGGAACGAAGCCGCTTGTCAGAATAATCTGCACCAAATTTATCTGGCGCTGGTTAATTTTCAGATGGACAACGGCTCTTTGCCCAACGCTGTTTTTTTTCCGAGTTCTCCGGACGATATAAAAGGAATCAATAATTTACTTAAGGATAGTCTCAGCGGTAACAAAGCCGTCTTTTTCTGCCCGTTAATTCCTTCCGAACTTAATAAACGCGGTACAAACTATCTCTGGAACGATACCGTAAGCGGTAAAAGTTTGGATGGAATCCCCGGTTCTACCTGGTTGATGACCGAAGTAACTTCAATTAGTCCCGATGTGCCGTCTCCGCACAGCAGGGGTTATCAGATTCTGCGCGCGGACGGCACGGTTAGTGTTGGTCCCAGAATAAATTTTCCGGTGGTAGCAGCGCCTTCTACCAAACAGCCGGAGTCCAGCTTTACGAAGCAGAAGCCGGAGCCGGAAGCAGCAGCGGGTCAGGTGAAGAGACCGGTTAAGGTTCGGGTGGAAAATTTGCCGGAGAAGATCGTTGTCGGAGAATTACGGGTGAAGATTGTCGGCTATGATGAATCCGGAAAGATGGCTCCGGTTGACAAAACGGTAAGTATCGCGAGTGTAAACGGCAGTATTCAACCAGAAACGGTTGTGCTTTCCAAAGGCGTCTGGGAAGGCGACATGTCCTTTTCCCGGAGCGTTGGGGTAGATACTGTCCTGGTGGTGGACGAAGAGGGTGCTTTTTTCCCCGCGAAGGTTGATGTGGTCCCTGGGCTGCCGGAAAAGATTGAAATCTTATTGCCGAAAAATGATTTAAAAGCCGGGAAAGGTTTTGAGCTGGAAGTTCTGGTTCAGGACAAGTTTGGGAATATCTGCCTGGTTTACGAGGGAAAGATGAAGTTGGAATGTTCTGACCCCACCGCCCAGATGCAAAAGATGCAGCCAATACTATTAACCGGAAGTCAAGATCCGGATCAGATTGGGAAATTCCGGCTCGCTTTTTTTAAGGCCGGAAACCAAAAGATAAAAGCAACCCTCCAAAGGGATTTAAACGGTGACATTACCGGAGAAAAGGCCTTTGTGGTAAATCCAGGCGCTGTTGACCATTTCACGATTGACCGGATTAATTCGCCGAAGATTGCCGGCGAACCCTTTAGCGTTATCATTCATTCCGAAGACCGATGGGGAAACACGGTCAAAGGTCCTTATTTGAGCGACACCACCGGTACTTTGATAGTTTCCCGGGAAAGTTATATTTCCGGAGCCAGAGTGGAGGAGGTTCTGGTTACTAAGGCGTCCAAAGAGACCTGCCTGGTGGTGGAAGACGGAAATAACCATTCCGGAAAGTCTAATCCGTTTGAGGTAAAACCGGCTGTTTCGGCTGATATCAGGTTGGATGGCATTCCCATGGTGGCGGTTCTGGGCCAGGAATACAAATTTAAGGTTCTTTTCAGCGACCGTTACGGGAATGAAGTTTCGGAATACGCCGGTGAACTTGAGTTTATGTCTTCCGATCATAATTTTCGGTCTTCCCGGGAACCTTCGGTTATATTCGGTACGCCGGGAAAGCAGGTTCTGATGGTTAAAGACAAGAAGACCGGACTTGCTTACGATTGGACAATTGTAGTCATCAGGTAGTAATGTAGGGGAGGGGCTGCGTCCCCTCCTGTATCACGTGGGCTGAAAGCCTTAGTCTTATCGGGTGGGGATGCAACTCCGCGCCCCTACACAAACTTTTAACGTAATGCTCTATAAACTACTTTATATCCTGAGTGTTTACTGGTCCGGGCTTAATGTTTTTCGTTACCTGACGGTTAGGATGGTTCTGGCTGCGTTTACCAGTCTCTTCCTGGTTCTTTATTTTGGTCCGCGCTTTATTAAGACCATGCAGCATTTGAAGCATCCAGACCTGTTGGAATTCCATGCTTCCAAGTACGGCACTCCGACGATGGGAGGTATTTTAATAGTCGGCGCTGTTATCATTTCCGTAATTTTATGGGCGGACCTTTCCAATAAATATCTTCTGCTGACGCTCCTTTCCCTGGTCTGGCTCGCCGTAACCGGTTTTTACGATGATTACACCAAATACATTCGAAAAAAGGCAGAAGGAATCAGGCCCCTGGTGAAGATAGCCAGCCAGGTTAGCCTGGGCCTGGTTATCGGTTTAGCCCTTTTTCTGGGTCCCTTTCAGTTTGGAACAACCATCTACCCGCCTTTTTTTAAGGAAATTATCTGGAATATGGGTATCTGGTATCTCTTGCTGGTAATCTTTGTTTTGACGGCCAGTTCCAACGCGGTTAATATCACAGATGGTTTGGACGGTCTGGCCATCGGTTCGGTGTTGATGGTGGCGATAACCTTTACCTTTATCAGTTATGTTGTGGGTAATTATGTTTTTGCCAATTATTTAGGTCTTGCTTTTATCCGGGGCGTGGGTGAACTATCGGTTTTTTGTGCCAGTCTTATCGGAGCCAGCCTTGGTTTTCTCTGGTTTAATGCCTATCCGGCCGAAATTTTTATGGGTGACACCGGGAGCCTCAGTTTAGGCGGCAGTCTGGGTGTGGTGGCCATCCTTACCAAACAGGAGTTCGCCTTGTTTTTTGCCGGCGGAGTTTTTGTGATTGAAGCGCTTTCGGTAATTATCCAAGTTGTTTCTTTTAAAACCCGCAAGAAACGGGTTTTTGCCATGACGCCGCTTCACCACCATTTTGAACTGCACGGCTGGCCGGAATCAAAAATAGTCATTCGTTTCTGGATTCTGGCTATTATTTTTGCGCTCTTTTCGCTGGTGACCCTTAAAATTCGTTAAAAAATTGACAGAGAAAGCGAAAAGAGTGTAATATAAAAGAAATTGGCAAACATTCCAATACATTTTATTTTTTAACGGAGGCAAAGAATGGAATATGTGATGGGCTACCTTTCGGCGCTGATTGTAATAGCGGTGGGCTTGCTGGGAATTATCCTGGCTTTGATTGTTTTGGAAGTAAGTAAGCCGAAATTTGCGGTTGCGTTGATCCTTTCCTTGCTCATTGTCGGCCTCGGCGGTTATTACTATTACGTTGTCGGCCAGGCGGAACAAGGTGTTGCCAATCCCAACGTTCTCAATTCTATTCTGAAGGTTTCCGCGGAGACGTCAATTCCTCCGTCTGTAATTTTACCTTCGTCAATTCCGACGGGAGAAATGATTCCTTCGGTTCTTCGGGGACAAAGTGGGAGCCAGGGAACCGTAAAAAAACAGTCAGCCCCACCGGTAAAAATAAAGGTTAAAGAATCAAAGTCTATGGAACGGTAATGCCTACAAGCGATTTTTGGAATATTCCAGAAAAGAAAAAAATCGCCGTCGGCATCATTCTCTTTTTAATTCTTGCCTTTTTTTTGGTTTTAATCGTCCGTTCCTGCCGCAGGCCGGAAGGGGAAAGTTCGACAAAATATTTACAGGGTCTTGTCAGCGTGATTCCGGAAACCCGTCTTGACGCCGCGCTTGGTTTAGGACGCATTAACGCAAAAGGCGCGGTATCTGACCTGGAAAAAGTCCTTACTTTAGACTCGGATGAAAGAGTACGCCGGGCCGCCGCTTATTCCATCCTGATTTTAGACCGGATAAAATTTCTCAATCTCCTAAATTCGCCGGATGCCAAGATCCGGATGATTGGTCTGGAAACGATTAGCCGCAAGGAAAAAGAAAAGGCGTATCCCTATCTGGAAAAAGGTCTTTCTGACCCCCTGCCCGCAGTGAGACATGCCGCCCTGGTTCTTTTCGCGCGGATTCCCGGTTCGGAAGCAACCGGTCTTATTTTGCGTTTGGCGGAGAAGACCACGGAAGATAGTTCTCTACGGGTCGAAGCCCTTTCTTTCTTAAGCCGCAGAGGCGGCCCGGATACCCTGAATCGCTTAAATAATTTGGCTGGCAGCGAAACTGATTTTACGGTGAGGGCTGCCGCGGCCGACGCGGCTAAAGAGGTTAAATTCAGAGAAGAGGCGGTAACGGGAAAATGAACGGTAACAAGCGTTTCGGATTTACCCCGTGTAGGCGGCGATTGTCTTCTAAGGGGTTTACTTTAATTGAACTTTTAGTAGTAATTGCCATTATCAATATTTTAGCCAGTCAATTATTACCGGCTTTTTCCAGCGCGCGGGAAAAAGGTCGTCAGGCTAACTGCATTAATAATCTGAGGCAGTTTTCTGCCGCGATTGAAATGTATCGCCAGGATTGGGAGTATCAATTTCCGTACTGGTTGTCCAATCTGCAACCGAATTACCTGGGCACCAACCCGAAAGTCCTGACTTGTCTGACCGATAGGGATAATGGAGCGTTTGGACACGGATTTGAGGCTTGGGGCGCTTCCGCGGCCGATAACTGGAACGGATGTGACAGGTACGACGAGGCCAACCCAAAGAGCGGCCGGATTAACGATCCTGATAATCCCCGTAATTGTTCCTACCTTTTAATGTTTAATCCGGATCCGGCCGATACGGGTGAAGTAACTGCCGGCGGGGTGCCGGGTTCTGATGTTACTTGGCGGGAGTATTCCCAATATATGCTTACTTCATCCCCGTACAGGGGGCATACACCGGTGGTGCGCTGTCTCTGGCACAAGAACAAGGGGTTCGGGCCGGTTTTGAATATTGCTTCCGAGGATTATAACGTCTATCTTTCCGAGTACAGCGATTGGGGTGCTTCCTACCGGTAAAAAACGTTGTCATTCCCGCAGATAGTAAGCGGGAATCTACAAAGCATACGGGGGGTAGGCTTAGGGGATTGGATTCCCGGCTTAAGCATTCGGGAATGACAATTTCTTAGATTTGGGCTTTTAATGCAGCAGCTTTTACCGATTCCGCGACAGAATCGGCCACGCGGCGGTCCAGGGGCGAGGGGATAATATAATTCGGCGAGAGTTCTTTGTTGGAAACCAGCGAGGCAATCGCCAAGCTGGCCGCAATTTTCATTTCTTCGGTAATACTCACCGCTTTTGCCTGAAAAGCGCCTTTGAAAATTCCCGGAAAAGCTAACAGGTTGTTGACTTGGTTGGAGTAGTCGCTTCGTCCGGTTGCCACGATTGCGGCGCCGGCGCCCTTGGCTTCTTCCGGTGAAATTTCCGGAATCGGGTTGGCCATCGCCAGGACGATGGCTCGGGCGGCCATTTTCTTCACGTCTTCCGCGGTAATCAGGCCCGGCACCGAAACTCCGACAAAAACATCCGCGCCGGCCAGCGCGGAAGATAAACTTCCGGAGAGTTTTTTCCGGTTGGTGAGCAGGGCTATCTTTTCTTTGGCGGTATTGGTTTCGCCGTTCCTGCCTTCATATATGGTTCCGCGGCGGTCACAGACAATGATTTCGGTAACGCCGGCCGCCAAAAGGAATTTGGCAATCGCAATACCGGCGGCGCCTGCCCCGGAGATGACCACTTTAATATCTTCCTTCTTTTTCCTTACTATTTTTAAGCCATTTAACAGGGCCGCGTATGTTACCACCGCGGTTCCATGCTGGTCGTCGTGAAAGACCGGAATTTTCAGTTCTTTTTTTAGTCGTTCTTCAATCAGGAAGCATCGGGGGGCGGAAATATCCTCCAGATTTATGCCGCCAAATACGGGTGAAATTAAGACGACGGTGCGGACAATCTCGTCTACATCCTGGCTGGCGATGGCGATGGGAAAGGCGTCAATCCCGCCGAATTCTTTGAAGAGAATTGCTTTTCCCTCCATTACCGGCAGGCTGGCTTCCGGTCCGATGTTGCCCAGGCCCAGTACTGCGCTGCCGTCGGTTACCACCGCTACCATGTTTCCCTTGCTGGTGTAGTCGTAGAGACGTTTTGGGTCCTGTTCAATTTCCTTGCAGGGCGCGGCTACGCCGGGCGTGTAAGCAAGGGACAAGTCAGTCTTGTCTTTTAGCGCAACCTTGCTGCACACTTCAATCTTTCCCCGGTGTTTCAGGTGCAGGGCGAGCGATTCTTGAAAGTAGTCCATATTTTTTGGACGCAGATTACCGCAGATACGGATTAAAAATTACCTTAAAGAATTGCCAGGAAACGCTCTAATAAAGATTATCATTTAGTATTATCCCGTTTTTTCTGCGTATATCTGCGTCCTATTTAGCTATTTTTCGTTTGGCTTTTTATGAAGTTTATGATTTCCTCAACCGCCTGGTCTATTATTTCCGGAAGTTTTTCTTCTTCGGTCGGCGTAAAATCTTTCAAAACATAATCAGCCCATTCCGCCGAAGACCCCGGTGTTCCGATGCCAAGCCGGAGACGGGCAAACTCGTTTCCGATTGCCTCAATGATTGATTGCAAACCGTTGTGTCCGCCGGAACTGCCTTTAAAGCGCAGCCGCGAAGTTCCCAAGGGCAAAGACAGGTCATCGCAAACGATCAGAATATTTTCTTTAGGGATTCGGTTGCGTGTCAGAATGCTTAAGACCGCTTCGCCGCTGCGGTTTACGTAAGTGTGCGGTTTAGTGAGAATCAGGTTTCGGTCTGCAATTTTTACCTTCGCCACAAATGCCTTGCCGTTCTTTCGAAAAGATACCGCGCCGGATAAGGATGAGTTTTCGTCTTGGCGGGATAATTCGTCTATAACGCGAAATCCTAAATTATGCCTGTTTTTCTGGTAGCCGGAGCCGGGGTTGCCTAACCCCACCACTACGTAAGGAAACATAATAAATACGCGGAACCGTTATTTCTTTTTTTCTTCCTTGGGCTTACCCTCTTCCTTGGTTTTTCCTTCTTCCTTGGGTTTGTTCTCTTCCTTCTTCTTGCGTCTTTCTTCGGACGTTTTTTCACTGATGACTTCCGGTTCCGTTGCCGCCGCTTCATCCAATGCCACCGGCGCCACTACTTCTTCCTCCACCTTTTTGGGAGCCAATACCGAAACGATTGGTTCTTCCCCGTGTTTTAAAATTTCAATCTCATCGGCCAGTTTCAAGGCCGAGACAAAAATGGAATCGCCGATTTTTAACGCGCTGACATCAACGATAATCTTTTCCGGAAGTTTTCCCGCCAATCCCTCAACCTCAAGTTCCCTTAGAATCTGGTCAACGATTCCGCCCTCTTTTTCGCCGGGCGCTTCCCCGGTCAGTTCAATCGGGATGGCCATGCGGATTTTTTCCGAGGTGCTGACTTTATGAAAATCAAGGTGCAAGAACTTTCGGTCGACCAGGTCGTGCTGGTAATCTTTAAGAAACCCGTGCATCTTGGTTTCCTTGTCATTTTTATGAACAATCAAGTCAAGCAGTAC
>Ga0172380_10008896_pt1 | contig 10815 bp, 8 predicted proteins | sample Leawe162metaG_FD_119747 | JGI IMG/M metagenome (GOLD analysis project Ga0172380, IMG submission 119747) | Leachate microbial communities from a municipal landfill in Southern Ontario, Canada - Leachate well 162 metaG | ecosystem: Engineered > Solid waste > Landfill > Unclassified | place...
GCGTGGTGAGACGGCTCATAGATACGATGCAGGAGCGGCGGTCCCTTGTCCGACCCTTGCAGCGCAACGCCGTGGCACGAAGCGCAGTGCGTTCCGAATAGCTTCTTGCCGACTGCTGGATTGGGCATCAGGCCGGGACTGGGCTTGGGCACCTGCCAGCCCTGGGCCTGTACCAACTGGCTGGGCAGGCTGAAGGCCGCGATCAGTCCTGCCACGCGCAATCGCCTACGAATTCTCGCCATTGCTCCCTCCTGTCTTGCCGTGTCCGCCATGCCCGCCGTGACCGAAGAAATGCATCAGTGGGCACAGCAGAAGCAACAGATAGACCCATCTTCCGGTCAGATGCTCCCAATGCTCACGAATCACGAAGAAAAGCGCGACGACTGCGATCATGGCAATGACGACACCCCCTCGGGATCGATACCACGGCTCGGGATGGTGATGGCTGCTTTCTGGATTCATGATTTGCTTTCTCGATTTTGATTACTGCCGGGAGGCGGTGCGGAACAGCAGGCCGTGGGTTTCGCCGTGGCGTGTGCCTTGGCGTTTTCCTCGCGCCAGGCGTGGAATGCCATCCGCCAACGGCGGAAAGCCCTCCGTAGTTTCCGGACGAGGTCAGTGGGAGTGCCCACCGCTTGACCCGCTGCTGGAACCACCGCCGGAATAACCTCCACTGGTAACGCAGCCTCCCAGCAACACCGTGATCAACGCTGCCGCAACCATCCACATCTTCTTCGACATCACCTTCTCCTAATGTTGAAACCATGGGACAACTCTCTCTCCGAGAGTTGATGTATGTATCAAACACAAACCCTCTGTGTGACCGATTCTGGAGAAACCCAGATCAAGCGCTGCCATTGTCAACCGACGATGCTGACCGAAAGGTTGCGCGAAGATTACAAAGTTGACTGGAAGATGTAATTCAAAAGAGGGATCGATCCGAAGACAACAGTGTCTCAGGTCGCGACCGGGACCACGACACGGGTATGATCGCATCGAAGACAAGGGGCAGCAGTAAAGTAATGAACACGAAATCCTTTCGCACGAAGTGGGCGCTCGGCATCCTGGTACTTGTGGCTGCGTTCATCGCGTCGCAGTTGACCTACCGAAACAGCATCACCCGGTTGTACGACCACCTGATGGTCGCCGCGCACATTACCGAGCAGATGCACGCTTCCGAGAAGTTCCACTCAGCGATGCACCTGATGCTAATTGCCGCTACTGGCTATGCCGAAACCGGCAACGATGCCTTCCGTACCGAGTTCGCCCAGCAGAAGGAGGTCGCTCGCGCCTCCCTTGTCACCCTGGCGACCCAGCCTCATGGAGAGTCCGCGCACACGCCCGATGCCGGCGACATCGAGAAGAACTTTGCCAGCTACAGCCAGGCACTGGATGGCGTAGTGGCTGCCGGTAACCGGGGAAACGGGAGCGAAGGGCGCGCGCTGGCCCGCTCGCGCGAGCTCTTCGATACCACCTTTGCCCATTACTATGCCGGATTGCACCAGCGGCACGAAGCCGACCTGAACCTGGCGCAGGCGTCGGCACAGCGCATCCGGTTCTGGACCAGCACGCTCTTCTACGCACAACTCGGTCTCACCGTGCTCATCGGCGTGCTTGGCCTGGTTTACCTCGAACGCATCGCGCGCGGTTTCCTGGCGGTCGCAGAGCGCCTGGCGGTCACCGACGGGCTCACGGGGGTGTTCAACCGCCGCTACCTCGACACCACCCTGGACGAAGAACTGAGCCGCGCTGGACGACACGGGCGCCCGCTGACCATCGCGATGATCGACATCGACCACTTCAAGCGTTTCAACGATGCTCATGGCCACCAGGCCGGCGACCGGCTCCTGCGGGATCTGACCAAGCTCATGGGGCAGAACGTCCGCGCCGAAGACCGCATCGCTCGCTATGGTGGCGAAGAGTTCGTCATCATCCTTCCCGAAACGCCTCTTGGCGACGGGGTGGTCGTCGCCGAGAAACTCCGCCAGGTGACGGCAGATCGGTTCCCCATCGGCGGCGATCGGGCCTTTCCGGTCACCATCAGCATCGGGCTGGCCGAGTTTCCAGGCGACGGAACGACGGGGGACGAACTCATCCGCGCGGCGGATGAACGGCTGTATCGCGCGAAAGCCGAAGGACGCAACCGCGTTGCCCCATCGGTGGAGCCGGTTGTGGGCGCCGCGCCCACGGCGCCGTCTATCACGTCGGCATAGAGGTTCCGCGTGTCCGGTCGCCGTCCCGCCAGCACCGACTTTTGCTTGGCGGCTTGCCAGGCATGGTCGAGATGGATCGGCATGTGCGGAATTTCTGGCAAGCACGAAACTGGGACTCCTTCAACAATATAGCCTGCCAGTTGCTCATGACGGGTTCCGCTGCCGGCAACAGCGATGCGCTCCGTCAGCCCTCCAGCCCGCGCTTCAGCCGCCACTGCTTGACCAGCGCATAAATCGCCGGAATCACAGCCAGCGTCAGCACCGTCGACGAAATCATGCCGCCGACCATGGGCGCGGCGATGCGACTCATGACTTCCGATCCGGTTCCGGTACCCCACATGATGGGCAGGAGACCGGCCATGATGGCCACGACGGTCATCATCTTCGGCCGCACGCGTTCGACCGCGCCCTCCATCACTGCCGCATACAGGTCCTCAGCGCCCGGTTGCCGTCCCGCCAGCGCCGACTTTTTCTTCGCCGCTTCCCACGCATGATCGAGGTAGATCAGCATGACGACACCCGTCTCGGCCGCCACTCCGGCCAGAGCGATGAAGCCGACCGCCACCGCCACCGAAAGGTTGTAGTTGAGCAGCCACATCAACCAGACTCCGCCAACGAGCGCGAATGGCACCGAGAGCATGACGATCAGCGTCTCGGTGATTCGTCTGAAGTTGAGGTAGAGCAGCAGGAAGATCGACAACAGAGTCACGGGGATCACGATCTTCATTTTTTCAATGGCCCGCTCCATGTACTCAAACTGACCGCTCCATGTAACGTAATAGCCGGGCGGGAACTTGACGTTTTCCGCCACGGCCTTCTTTGCGTCGGCCACGTAGCCGCCGATGTCCCGGTCGCGGATGTCGACGTAGATGTAAGCGGAAAGCAGTGCGTTCTCGGTGCGGATCGATGGTGCGCCCTTGGACACCGATACTTTTGCCAGCTGGCCCAGGGGAATCATTGCGCCTGCCATCGTCGGCACCAGCACCTCACGTGCGATCTGCTCCGGATCGGAACGCAGTTCGCGTGGATAGCGCACCTGTACGCCGAAACGCTCACGGCCCTCGACCGTGGTGGTCACCATTTCACCGCCCAGGGCCGTACCGATCACGTCCTGCAGATCGCCCACGGCCAGTCCATAGCGCGCCAATTGCTCGCGGTCCGGTTTGATGTTGATATAGAAACCGCCGGTAATGCGCTCGGCGAAGGCGCTGGTGGTGCCGGGTACGGCTTTCACCGTGGCTTCGATCTGCTTGGCCAGCTTCTCCATCTCAGCCAAATCCTTGCCGAAGACCTTGATCCCGATCGGCGTGCGAATACCGGTGGACAGCATGTCGATACGCGCCTTGATCGGCATGGTCCAGGCGTTGGCGACGCCGGGAAATTGCATCGCCTTGTCGAGTTCGGCAATCAGCTTGTCGGTGGTCATGCCGGCGCGCCATTCTGATTCCGGTTTGAGATTGATCACGGTCTCGAACATTTCGGTTGGCGCCGGGTCGGTCGCCGTGTTGGCGCGACCGGCCTTGCCGTAAACCGAGCTAACCTCGGGGAAGCTCTTGATGATCTTGTTTTGCGTCTGCATGAGCTCCGCGGCCTTGGTGATCGACATGCCCGGCAGGGAAGCCGGCATGTAGAGCAGGGTTCCCTCATTCAACGTCGGCATGAACTCGGAACCGAGCTTTGTTGCCGGATAGATCGAAATGCCAAGGGCCAGCAACGCCAGCGCGATGGTCAACTTCTTCCAGCGCATCACCCCGGCGATGATCGGCCGATAGACCCAGATCAGGAAACGATTCACCGGGTTCTTCGCTTCCGGCATGATCTTGCCGCGGATGAACAGCATCATCAGCACCGGCACCAGGGTGATAGACAGCAGCGCCGCGCCGGCCATGGAGAATGTCTTGGTGTAGGCCAGCGGCGAGAACAGCCGGCCCTCCTGGCCTTCCAGGCTGAACACCGGCAGGAAGGAGACCGTGATGATCAGCAGCGAGAAAAACAGCGCGGGCCCGACTTCCTTACAGGCGGCGAGCATGGCATCGGCGCGATCGTTGGTCGTATGGCCCTCGGGCAGGCGCTCCAGATGCTTGTGCGCGTTTTCGATCATGACGATCGCGGCATCGATCATTGCACCGATGGCGATTGCGATGCCGCCCAGGCTCATCAGGTTGGAGGTCATGCCCAGCGAGCGCATGGCGATGAAGGCGATCAGGATACCGACCGGCAGCATCAGGATCGCGACCAGGGCGCTCCTCACATGTAGCAGGAAAACGAAGCAGACCAGGGCAACGATGATCGATTCCTCAAGCAGCGTTCGCTTGAGGGTATCGATGGCGCGGTGAATCAGTTCGGAGCGGTCATACACCGTCTGCACCGTGACCCCTTCGGGCAGGCCGGGGCCGATTTCGGCGATCTTGGCTTTCAGGTTATGGATGACTTCCAGCGCGTTCTGGCCATAGCGGGCCATGGCAATGCCCGACACCACTTCGCCCTCGCCATTGAGTTCGGTCAGGCCGCGCCGTTCGTCTGGCGCCAGTTCAACGCGGGCGATGTCGCGAATCAGTACCGGCGTTCCCTTCTCGCTCTTGACGACCAGCATTTCGATGTCACCACGGCCCGTGAGATAGCCCTCGCCACGCACCATGTACTCGGTCTCGGCCATCTCCACGACCCGGCCACCGACATCGCGATTGGAGTCGCGGATCACCTGGGCGACCTTCATCAACGGAATGCCGTAAGCGCGCAGCTTGACCGGGTCGACGGTGACCTGGTAGGTCTGGACGAAGCCACCGATAGAGGCGACTTCGGCGACGCCGTGCGCCTTGGTCAGTTGATAGCGGACGTACCAGTCCTGAATGGTGCGCAACTCGGCCAGCGTCTTGTCCTTGGCCAGCAGCGCATACTGATAGACCCAGCCGACCCCGGTGGCATCTGGCCCGAGCGACGGCGTGACGCCCTTGGGCATGCGGCTGGAGGCGAAATTCAGGTATTCGAGCACACGCGACCGTGCCCAGTAGATGTCGGTGCCATCCTCGAAGATGATGTAGACGAAGGACGCGCCGAAGAAGGAAAAGCCGCGCACCACTTTCGACTTCGGCACCGAGAGCATGGCGGTGGTGAGCGGATAGGTGACCTGGTCCTCGACCACCTGCGGCGCCTGTCCGGGGTATTCCGTATAGACAATGACCTGCACGTCGGACAGATCCGGCAGCGCGTCGATCGGCGTACGCAGTACGGCGTAGATCCCGGCGAGGGTGACGAACAGCGTGGCGAGCAAAACCAGGAAGCGGTTCCTGCCCGACCATTCAATGATATTGGCCAGCATGGCGTTCCCCGCTTCAGTGGCCGGAATGGGCCGAGGGACGCGACGCGCCCGTGCCCTCAATCTTGACGATCACCCACTCGCCGGGTTTGCGCTCGACGAAAGTAAAGGCGACCGTTGCGCCAGGCTTGAGCGTGCCGATCAGTGCGGAATTGGCGAGCATGAAGTCCATCGTCATGGCGGGCCACTTGGGGCTGGCCACCGGACCGTGGGCGATGGATACCGTCCCCGCCTTGGCGTCGATGGTGTCGATCTTGCCATCCGCCTGGTGGCTGGAACCCTTGGCGACAGGTGCCGCCTGCTTTGCCTCGACCCCCGCGCCAGCAGGCGCCTTGGCTGATGCCTCACCTTCCGTCTTGGGCGCCGCACCGTGTGCCGAATGTCCGAAGCCGCCGACTGCCGCCTTCAGATTGCTTTCCGCATCGATCAGGAAGTTGGCGGCCACCACCACCGGCTCGCCGTCCTTGACGCCCTCAATGACTTCAACGTAGGTGTCGCTACGGGCGCCGAGCTTGACCTCGCGCGGTTCGAAACGACCTTCTCCGGCCTGGATCAGCACGATGCGGCGGGTTCCACTGTCGATGACGGCCGAGATGGGTACCGTGACAACGGGCCCTTTCGCCGCGACGGTGACTTCCATCTGGGCGTACATACCGGGTTTGAGCAATTGCCCTGGATTGGCGAGTTCCACGCGAACCGGAATGGTGCGGGTCTCGGCTGTCAGCGTCGGATAGACGTAGGTGACGGAGCCTTTGAAAATCTTTTCCGGGTAGGCATTGATTTTCACCGTGGCGCCAGCGCCGACTTTCACCAGTCCGATGTCCTGCTCGAAGACGTCGGCGACAACCCACACGGCCGACAGATCGGCGACTTGGTACAGGGCTTCGCCCGGCATGAAGCGCATGCCTTGCAGGGCTTTTTTCTCGGTGACGATGCCACTCACCGGCGAACGGAAGGTCAGGGTGCGCCTGGTCTCGCCGGACTTCGCCAACGCCTTGACTTGCTCTTCGGAGATGTCCCAGTTCTTGAGGCGCATCAGGCTCGACGCAGCCAGTTGCCGCATGCCGGCCTGGGCTTCGCCGCCGGCTTCGTGCAGGGAATCGACGCCTTGGGCGGCGATGGCGTATTCGCGCTGGGCCGATACGAGTTCGGGACTATAGACCTCGAACAGGGCCTGTCCCTTGGCCACCGGCTGGCCGGTGGCATTGACGTGCAGGCGTTCGACATAACCCTCGAACTTGGGCGAGATGGCATAGGTGCGGCGCTCGTCCGGCTCGACGCGGCCGGCGGCGCGGACGAGCTTGTCCAGTGCGCGCAGACTGGCGACCTCGGTTCTGACCCCGAGTTTCTGTATCTTCTCGGTGCTGATCTTGATCTGGTTGGCGGGCGTTGGTTCTTCTTCCTGGGCGCCTTCGTAGACCGGCACATAATCCATGCCCATCGGGTCTTTCTTTGGTGTCGGCGAGGTGTCGGGAAGCCCCATCGGATTGCGGTAGTAGAGCAGCTTGGGTTCCTTCTTGGCGCCGCCGGGGGCGATAGCTGTCGACTGCGCAGCGGGAGCAGCGCCATGCTCGCCACCGCTCTTGCGCGCTCCGATCCAGTAGCCGCCACCCGCTGCCATTGCCGCCACCGCGACGGCGACCACCATTCCCGTTCCCTGTTTCATATATCTTCCCCGATGAGTCGTTCGATGTCCGCCAGGCGCGCCTGCTGCTCCGCCTGCGCCTTGATGACGTCCTGCTTCGCCTTGCGAATCTGCCGTTGCGCGTCGAGCAAGGTGGCGAAATCCACCTTCCCGGTTTCATACCCCGCGAGCGCCGCGCGAAAGGTGAGTTCGGCCTGCGGCAACAGGCTGGATTGCGCCAGCGTTTCCACGCGCCGTGCGGCGTTGATGCCGGCCAGGTTTTCGGAAAGATCGGCCAGCAATTGGTTGGCGGTCGCCTCCTTGCGTGCGCGGCTGGCCTCGATCATTTTCTCGGCTTCACGTTCCTGGCTGCGGCGGCTTTCCTGTTGCAGTGGTATGTTCAGCTCGAACATCAGTTCCCACATGTTCACGCGGTTGCGCGTCTGGATCGGCGAAATGCCGAGAGTGAAATCGGGGTAGCGGTTGCGATAGGTCAGGTCGCGGTTCTTTTCCGCCGCGCGAATCCGCGCGTCATCGGCAAAGAGGTTTGGATTCCTGCCGCGCAGGCGATCTTCCAGCGTCACATAGTCGAGCCTGGCGACTGCTGGAATCGGCCGCAGACGTTCCGGGACGGCCAGTGCGGACTGGGCCGGGCGCGCCAGCAGCCCATTGAGGCGGGAACGCGCATGGTGGCTTTCGGTCTCCATCTGGATCAGCTCGCTTCTTGTCGCGGTGCGTTCCACCTGGACACGGATCGCGTCTTGTTGCGGCACCAGGCCACCGGCGTAGCGCGCCTGGGTGATCCCCTCGATGCGATCGATCAGATCGATGACTTCCTTCGTCAGGATGACCAGCTTCGCCGCAGCGAAATACTGGGCATAGGTGGCCTTGATGCGCGCCGCCTGTTCGGTCCAGGTGATACCGGCTTTACCCTGCGCCACATCGGCCTCAGCCTCGGCCGCATCGCGCTTGAGATCGCGCTTGCCCCAGAAAGGCAGCGGCTGGGTCAGCGTGTATTTGGTGCTGCCGACACGGCTGGGCAACAGGTTGAAGCTGGTGCCGGACTCGGCGCCGAAGTTGGTAACGTTCTGCAGCTCGGTGCGCAGCATCGGGTCGGGCAAGGCTCCGGCCGGATAGACGCGCTCGCGCGCGGCTTCGGCTTCCAGACGCATGGCGGCATATTCCGGATTGCGCGCCTTGGCATAGTCGAGCAAGCTTTCGACGCTAGTGCCCAACGCGGCTTCCTGCGCTAGCGCGGGTGTCGCCGCAGCAAAGGCCAGCATCAGGATCAGCGCCGGCACGGAGGGCGTTCCGCGCCTACGGACTCCCTGAAGAACATGTAAATGGTTCATGGATGACTTGTCCAAACTTGAAAGGCGATTCCTTATTTGCCAGGCCGACGTGGCTTTTTCTTTCGAGCCACGTTTGATCCTGACGCTGCATTTTTATTGCCGTGCTTTTTTCTACCAAGATACACAATAAATACTGCAATCCCCGCCGCAACCAATCCCCAGAGCAGCATGTATTCGAGGAAGGCCGGCGGCGCAGTTTCGATGCGGCGGACGGGCATCCTAGTGGGTGTTCTCTCTGGGCGTCGGCTCGGACTCCGCATCGCTTCGGGCTTGAGACGGCTCGGATTGATCTGTCGGCGGTATGGGTTGCGCGCCTGCAGTGGCAGGGTGACTTTGTTCCGCGTGTGACGCGTGACTCCTGTTTTCCTCGCCGGCTCCATGACTGTTCCCCATCGCATGCTGATCTCTCGTCATCATGGGCAACATGAGCAACATCATTGGGCCAAACGCATGAGCAGACCCTGTCAATAGGCCAAGCACTGCGAACACCACCACGACGTGGAATTTCACGCAGTGCATGTTAGTTAGCCTCCCCAAACTGGATGAGCGGAAGCGCGCAGTTCAGTATCCCGACGACACCATATGCATATGTGCCGGCGGTGATTTCAATCAAGGCGGTTGTGACGACGGCGGTCATCATGGCCTTGTGTCCGTCTTAGTGCTGAGCGAAGACCTGCGTGGTGCCATCGGTTCTGACCAATAGGGTTTGGTAAGGAACAGGCTTGGCGCTTTCCATACCGGGTGAGCCGGGGGGCATGGAGGGAACGGCCAGGCCCAGAGCCTTGGGCTTTTCCTTCAACAGTCGCTGGATGTCGGCGGCGGGGACGTGTCCCTCGACGACATAGCCGCCAATCTTCGCGGTATGGCAGGAGCCCAGTCGATCAGGCATCCCCATTTTCTTTCTGGCCGCCGTGACATCTTCGACGTCATGGGTATTGACCTGAAATCCGTTCTGGCGCAAATGCTCGACCCATTTCCCACAGCAACCGCAGTACGGGCTCTTGAACACCTCGACCGGAGCCGAGGACTGCGCAAAAACGGGCGCAGAACCGAGCAGTGCTATGAGTACGAGCGAATGAAGACGGAGTTTCATGGCCAAGTTCCCTAGTTAGGCGGATGGGCATAGTTTGACCGGACCACCCCGACAGGAACCTGACCGACAAATTACATTTCTGTAATCTTTCACACGGATGTAGAACGACGTGTAGTTGGGAGCCGCAGCCAGCGAACTTCTTGCAGAGCGTCAGTGCTTGTGGTCCGTATGTCCGTCCTTCGCCGCCGCAAGTGGCACAGCCAGCGGTGTAAAGCGTGCCTGCTCGGCGGTCTTGCCCGCCAGGGTGATAGCAACCACCACCTTCATGTCCGGCGTCGAGGCGTACTTGCCGACACCCTTGAGGCGGTTGTCGCCATCGGGGACCAGCGTGATGCTGACTTTCTGCTTGCCGGAGAGGATGGTCGCCGTGCCGCCAGCGCCGACTGTTGGAATCTTGGCGCCAGCGTGGTCGGTGATGAACACGACGACCGGATTGTCCTTGGCTTCCTTGCTGTCCTTGGCCATCACCAGTTCATAATGATAGGTGCCGGCCATGCGCAGTTGGCCGCCATTGGGCGCTTTCTGGGTATCCAGAACTTCATCGCTGTGGGCAAACAGGGTTGGACTCGCCAGACCGAAGACGCTGGCAGCGGCTATGAAACGCAAGGCTCTCTTCACGGGAAACTCCTTTGTGGTTGGGGGGGGTTAGAAACTTTCGCTTTCGTGAGCAGCGAGCAGTCGTTCCAGGGCCGGTTTGCCCCACAGCCAGAACATCAGCGGCGTGAGCAGGGTGTCGAGCAGCGTCGAACTAATCAGGCCGCCGAAGATCACCACCGCCACCGGGTGCAACACTTCCTTGCCTGGCGCGTCGGCCGAGACCAGCAGCGGCAGCAGGGCGAAGGCGGCCACCAGCGCGGTCATCAGCACCGGCGTCAGGCGTTCCAGCGAACCGCGCACGATCATGTGCTGGCCGAAAGTTTCGCCCTCGAAGGCGCACAGGTTGATGTAATGGCTGATCTTGAGGATGCCGTTGCGCGTGGCGATGCCGGTCAGGGTGATGAAGCCGACCAGCGCGGCGACCGACAGCGGCTGGCCGGAGATCCACAGCGCGATGACGCTGCCGATCAAGGCCAGCGGGATGTTGCCCATGATGATCAGCGTAAGCGCCGTCGAACGGTAGCGGCTGTAGAGCACCATGAAGATCATGGTCAGCGACACCGCAGCGAGCAACGTGATCAGCCTTGCGGCTTGCTCCTGTGCCTGGAACTGGCCCTCCA
>Ga0172380_10008897_pt1 | contig 10813 bp, 21 predicted proteins | sample Leawe162metaG_FD_119747 | JGI IMG/M metagenome (GOLD analysis project Ga0172380, IMG submission 119747) | Leachate microbial communities from a municipal landfill in Southern Ontario, Canada - Leachate well 162 metaG | ecosystem: Engineered > Solid waste > Landfill > Unclassified | place...
AATAGATGCGATTGTCAAGGGGGCAGAATTACCAAGGGGACACCCGGCGGAGAACATAATCAAGCAGGCCAACGATGCCGACAAAGTGATCGCCGAAAAAGACTCTTTGACTTGGAAGAAAGTCAAAGCGTGGTTTGTTAAGAACCTGCTTTATGTAGAAGGCCGCTTCGCCTATCTCGACAGTGAATATCTGAACGGTGCTTTGCAAGGCTCATATCGCAAGGCAAAAATGATATTCGATGCGGCGCGGGGTGCAGGCGCCAAGACAATGCACGTCTTCGAGCAACTGCAATCTGACGTTTACGCACAAGTCCCACGTAAATGGAAGCCAGTGCTCGACCGCTTGATCGAAGCAAAGCGTTCTATCCTGATTGCCGAAAAGATTGCTGATGGGAAAATCCGGGAGTCAGCTTATTACAAAGACGAAGGCTTCAAACTGGCCGGCAATGCCACTGTGGATGATTACCGCGCAATGCTGGCGCATATCAAAGAAACAGCAGGCCCGGAAATGTTCAAGAAGCTCGACGACGCAAGCAATATCGTGTCGAACACATTGAGGGGGTACATTACCAAGCTGAAAGACGCTGGAGTTATTCAAGAAGGGCTGGCTGATTACCTGCTTCGAGTCCATGAGTTCTATTCGCCGCGTGAAATTATCAGACTGATTGACGCTGAAACGCCTATGACCGACATGAAGGGGAACAGGGTTGATGTTGGTGAAAGCGGTGTGGAAGCACTTGCAGGCGGCATAGATCAACTTCTGAACAACGATTGGGAAGTGCTGGCCGCGCAGTACATAGGCCGCGCAGAAGCACGTATAGCCAAGAACGCGGCGAACCTTGCGCTTGTTGAGCATATAGGTGATATAAAGAAAATGGGCGGCGCAGACAATCCGGCCAAGCTTGATATCGAAACTCCGTTGATGGACGAGAAGGGCAACTGGACTTCTCCGGAACTTAAAGGAAAGTACGGAGCATTGGAAGGAACACGACAGAAGTACCAGCCGCTTTACACCCCGGAACCTCCGCCCAATATGGCCCGTATCCCATACTTTGAAGCAGGCGTTCGCAAGAATATTCTGATGCCGTCAGACGTTGCCGCCGATTGGGTTTTGTTCGATCCGGCAATGCAACACAGCATGGCCCGTATTCTTGGTATGCTCTCAGGCTCAAACTTTGTCAAGGCTATGGCAACCGGCGCAAACCCGGAATTCGGAATATTCAACGTCTTCCGTGATATGCAACTTTACACGTTTACAACGGATGTTTATTCAAAATTCATTCCAGTTGCCTATGGTCAAATGGCCGCTGACATGGCCGCACTTCGACCAGGCTCAAAGGCTTACAAGAAGATGCTGTCAGACTTCATCCAGGAAGGTGGCAGTCTTGAACTTCAAGCGGATATGGGCCGTGAATCGGCGATCCTGAAATGGGTTAAGAAGTATGAACCACTTGAGAAGCTGGCAAATATGATTGTCGAATTCAACCGCGTATCTGAAACATGGACACGCCTTGCGCTGATGAAACGCGGCATTGATTCAGGCATGACAACACAAGAAGCGGCGCATATGGCTCGGAAGGTTTGCGACTTCGCTACAGGCGGAAAACTCTCCAAAACCATTGACAAGGTTATTCCGTATTTCAACCCCGGCATGGTTGTTACCCGTAATGTCGGAGAATACTTTGCCAAGAATCCGGCAATGGCATTATTCAAGTCTGCCCAATATGTCGCGATGGGGATGGGACTGGCATACTGGAACAGGATGCTTCATAAAGACGCATGGGAGTCAGTATCCGACAGAGACAAAGAAAGCATGTGGATCATTACAACGCCGATTAAGTACAAAGACGCGACTGGCATTGAGAGGCATGTTTACATTCGTTTTCCGAAAGATCAGGCGTTGCGAATGTTTTCGACCATAGGCGAACAGATGTCGGAAAAGTCTTTGACTGGCAAGGCGGATATGGACTCGATAAAGACTTCGATTGACGACGCTTTTCCTATTAACGTGGAAAAGCTGATTCCGCCGACAGTCAAAGCGTTTGCGGCTTACGCATACAATCAGGACTTCTGGAACAAAGTCCCGCTGTGGAATGGGCGCAAGGTTTCACCTGAAAACGAATGGACGGCGCAGACTCCTTCACTTGCCGTATTGTGGGGCAAGACTTCCGGCATGAGTCCAGAGCGCACGGCTGGCGCATTGGCAAACATCTTCCCAATAAATCCGTACACCTATATAATTGGCGCAATTGGTGATGCCGTCCTTCCAGACGACAATCAGGTGCATAAAGATTTCAGTGAGTACATGCTGAATCTGCCCGGCGCGCGAAAGTTGATCCGCTTGTCTTCTCCGCTTGAATTGTCGGAACAAAATATTGACCGCGCAAAAACGCTTGGCGTTCCGATTGTGAATGAGGACGGCACTCCGCGCCCACCTCGTGTTGTGCGTGATGAAATAAAAGAAGCCGACATGACACGCGGCGACTTGCGGCAGAATCTTGATAACGAACTCGACAAGCTCGCAATGAGCATCAAGCTTGGTGAAGCAACAAAAGATGAATTGTATAAGTGGATGGATTCCATTCCCGACCCGCAAGAACGGACACGCCTGCGCATACGCCTCAAGAAGAAACATAAAGACGTTTGGGGCATGTAAAATCTTTTCTGAAAATATGTCTTGCTTTCAAGACACCCCTTTGATATCTTGTTTTTATGCAAATGAGGAAAACAAGAAAGTCATCTCGTTCTGCTTGCTCCTGGACTGAAAAACAAATCACAGCACACCTTGAATATTCAGGTTCGTCGAATGCAACCATTCACCGGAGAAAGGATTAGGCATGTATTTAGCCTTGTCTGACAAACTCATAGATGCGGAACAACAAAAGACTTTCTTGCGGTGCAAAGAGATTAGTAAGCGTTACGACTCTATGACTTGGTGGCGCAAAATTCTCAGTGACACATTTGAAGATTCACGCAGAGAAATATTCAGAGAATGGCAAAAATTTCAGATATGGGAAACGCTCCACATAGCAAAGCAAAGAAGGAGGAATCATGACGCAGTCAACAAAACTACTCATTAGGCAGAATCGTCTCAGAAGAATTAAGCGGATATATCAACAGGAGCTTGACGATTATCACCCTTGTCTCAAACGTATACCTACGCTTGAACCCTTTGTTATAGGCGTTCGGCTGGGGAAGAAATACGATTGGAGGATAAGGGATCGTTTCAAGCATTGGATTCGTCGGTCTGGGATTCCATACAAACTTGAAATTAAGCGTTTGGCCGATTGGGTGGTCGGCTGTTGGTACTACGAGCCGCTTCCTGATCCGCTTGACGAAGCTGACCATTATGCCGCGAAACTGCAATTTGACAAAGACCTGAGACGGCAAATACATAAATACGGAGGTTTGAAGTGAACCTGAAACCACTACCCGGCCATGCGCTTTGTGAAATCGAAACACAGTTCAAGGAACAGGAAGGACTGATTTACATTCCCAAGCTGGGCCGCCGCGTCAAGGGCAAGATTGGCCGCTGTCTGGCGATAACGCTTTGGTCTGATGTGCCTGCATGGATATGGAAAAACGGGCACAAAGTGCTTGTTGACCACGCCTGTCACATGAACGGTATGTATGACGAGATTGGCGGGCGGCGTGTGGCATTTGAGGCATACGGTGAGTTTCATTGGGGTGACAAGCTCTTGGCGAATGTACGGCTTGAGCATATTGTTGCCGAAATAGCCGAGGACGTTGACGCGAAGGTTGAGGGTGATGTCGGCGGAGTGCCGCGCTGTACGCATTGCAGAAGCAAAGGCGAACTCAATATCATGCTGGACAGTTCAGGATACTGCCCGGAGTGCGGACAGAACGCCAGGGGCGAACGCAAGGACGGCAAGCCAGATCAATACGGCATACCACTGAACGACCGGATTACCGACGACGAGAAAGAGGCGTTTGATCCAAGTCCGAAGCAGGTCAAAGGCACGATAACGAGCTATCCGGGGGTGAAATAAGATGTCATCTAAGAGTAGAAGTAACTGGCGTATGCCGGTCTGTTTTCGGAAGGTATTCTGTTCCGGCAAGTGCAGAACGTGTATCAGGTTCGGCAATTTCAGGAGAAGAAAGAAATGATGCTCTACGTGGCAGGCGCATTGTTTACATGGGCATTCGTTCATACGATCGGTGTCAAGAAACCAGTCGCGTGGACGACGGTGTTTTGGGCGATGGTGTTATGGCCAGTGTTTTGGGGGGCATATTTGGCAGACGCGGAAATGGAGAAAGGCGGCAAGCATGAGTGACCTACCGATAGATTCAACGAAATACAACAATCCAAGCGACTGGACTATTACAACGATTAAGGGCAAAACGCCTTATCGCTGTCCAGTCTGCGAAGGCCGGGGAATTGTGCCACATGGGTTTTACCTATATCCTGCGGGGCAAACCTTCACCGACTCAGAGACAAGCCCTGAAAAATGCCGATCCTGTAATGGGACGGGAATCGTGGAGGTATGAACATGAGTGACTTATACGCAAGCGATCTATCCAATCCGTGGAAGAACGCGAATACAGAAACACCGAATATTTATGAACGAGCAAAGGATGAAAGAATTAAAGAACTGGAGCGCGAGCTTGCAGAAAAGGACGCGAGAATCAAAGAGCTTGAAGCGCAGGTCGAATCAGAGCAGGCGCGATTTACGGCAACACGAGATATGCTTACTACGAGAATCAAAGAGCTTGAAGCTGTTGTCAGCATGACGGTTGATTCGCAAGGATGGGACGGCAACAATGATTCCCGTTGGCCTATGTTCTACGAATCCGCAAGAAAATGTTTAAAGCAGGAATCGAAAGCGAGGGAAGAATGAAAATTACAGTACAGGTCGAAGTGCCGGATGATGAAGATTGTGTTGGATGCCAATTCAATGAGTCATTAACACATGTACAGTGTTGGTCGCCGATGTGGAAAAAGAAGATATGGGAAGGCACAAAGCCGCGTCCTGAATGTCTTGAAGCGCGGAGGAAAGCAAAGGGGAAACAATAATGAAGTATAAGACAGGAATATTGGCCGGATTGCTCGTCCTGATTATCTGCGCTTTTATCGCGTGGATGTGTGGATATAATTTCGATACCCGCAATGCTATTGTTGGCATATGGACGGGATTTTCCTTTTTGGTCTCTTGTTTTGCTGGGGCTCTTGTTTACGATATGTGTTCTGATTGTAAGCAAGGCGAATAAAATAGAAAGGATTAAACAATGACCTACCCTGAGAAACTGAGGTGGCTGGCGGATCACGATGGCGCGGAGATCGAAGTTGAAGGCCCTATTGTGTGGTGTCTTTTGAATGATCTGCACAGTCTTATCGATGTAAGGATATGGGAACTCCGCCTTTCCCGTGCTGAGGCAGATAATCGCAATCCGGGATATTTTGTCACGAGTTGGGTTGGTAGGGAATTCAATATGGGGCTGGAAGTTGGAATGCGTTACTTCGACGGCTGGTTGTTGCGGAAGAAGGTAGAAGAAGTTATTTCCAAACATATGAGTTGTCTCAACTGTGGCAGAAAGAGCAAGTTATGTTCTCCCGAAATTTGCGCATCACTGAATAACTGCCACAATTTCAGCGAGTGGATTGCTGAATCCAAACTCATCCTGAATACAGAAGAGCTGAAAGCGGAACTCTTCGCGCAGGGGATTCGAGCATCAGAAGAAATCATTAAGCAATCTTTACAGACACCCAAGTCCAAGCCCGAAGAAAAGAAATCCTGCTTGGATTGCGAATCATTCGGCGATTGTACTGAAAATTGGGATGCATGTCTCTATCATTCAAAGTTCAAACGCAAGTCCAAGCCCGAAGAAAAGAAGAAACCCGCTACCCTGGAAGATGTCAAGGAAGTGGTAAGAGAGATGGAAGCCAAGCCCGAAGAAAATAAGTCGTGTACAAATTGCATCAGGGAAATGGTTTCGTGTCTAAGCCTTAATCCGCCGTGTAAAGCTTTAAGCCGGTGGGAACGCAAGCCCGAAGAAAAGAAGCCCGTAGTCAAGGCGTGGGTAAGGTGGGTAACAAGCGGACTGGGTGTTAATAAAATTTACGGTTGCTCATGGCTTGTAACTGGTTTGAATGATAATGAAGTAAAGCTAAATGAAAATTGGCATAATGTGAAAGTCTTAATCAAAGACGGTTGCGAGCACACGGACACGCCGAACGACGAGGCAAGCTGGACAAAGATTGGAGGGTGAAAGAATGGAAGGAGATACCTTGAAAGCGATTGTTCGACCCGCCTTATGGTTCATGCTGTCAGCGGCGCAGTTTGGCCCAGAGTACGCTGAATGGTTCTGGCCGCGCATCATAGACTGCCTCATTCGCGGATGGCTGGCCTTCTTTTTCGCGTGCATGGCGGTCAAAGCGTTGAGGTCGAACGCTGAGCATAAGCCGCGAACGGTAGCGAGTCGTGCTCCATGTTCTTGTTCGGCCAACAATCCGATAGACCGTGGCGAATCATATGGCCTTGACGAAATCATCGAATGGGCGTCATGGGTGGATCGCACCGAAGGGACAGAGGTATCGTCGGGCGAAAAGGCAATATGTGTAGCCCACGCTATACTGGAAGCCGTTGAACAGTACAGGCCGAACGCCCAGATTGAGCGTTTGGCGCGGAGCGACAATACGCTCCGATCTAATGTTGGACAGTCATCATGAGACACCCACTCGACAGACGCAAAGACCTTGGAGAGCGGATCACCTGGACCTGCGGAGTCTGCGGCAAGGTGATCGTCGCCCACGCGACGACATGGCATCTAGCCACGCTACATCACGAACGCGCCGAGTTCCGCGCTGGAACTCGGACGCACAAAACTCAGGACAGACGCCAACAAGGATATCTGTCCAACACACGTTAGATTTATGAAAAGGCTAACGGAATTAGACAGAAAGGACTTATGAAAACCGAAACCGAGATTATTGATCGTTTGTTTTTAGAGTTGTCCCAATTTTCGCAGGCCACCACAGCGCGCGAAACACAGCTAATTAAACAAGCTCTCAATTTGAGGGACGCTCTGCGCGAAACATTGACGTATATTGAGCATAACGACGGAACAACAATTAAACAGCGCGAGGTAGATTCGCGTTGGAAAAGATGGTGTGATTTGGCGCACAAATCCAACACAGAGGACGCAACATGAAAACGGAAACAGATAAATACACGAAGCTGACCGAGCTTGACGATCTTGCCACGCGCCAGACAATCGCAATAAAGGCGCAGATAGGCGAGGAAATCCACCGAATCTGCATGTTGACAAAGTGGACATCATCGCGGGTAATCCGTGAATACCGCGCAATCCGGGGCGAGTACGCGAAATCAGAGAGCTATTATTTCGGAGCTTGCCAGATGGATCAGCTTTTTTCCAAGAAACAACTCAATGTTCTTATGGAAAATCTTGTTCCTATGGACTGCGTAATGGCTCTGATATGCAAGACGAACTACAGCAGGGCCGAACGCTCTGCCGCACTACGCGACATATCAGCCAAGAAAATAAAAGCACCGTGGACGAGGATCAAGGGCGGGGATGCTTATTTGAGAATCCATACAGACGAATGCAACCGCAAGCGCAAGTCGTCAGATGATACGCCTATGGCCGGGTCAAATAATCCAGATTGGATTTCTGCTCAGGTCTGTGATCATGGCGTACCGATAGAAGAAGCTTTGGTAAATGTGCAGGCGCGGGTGTTCAAAGAGGCACAAAAAATAAGCGCGGTAGCGGCTAGGTCTATCATAATGCAGGCGGCGCGATTATGCGGGATAGTCGCAGGAGGGTGTTGAGAAGATGAACGATTTCCAGCAGGCCAATAATCAGCATCCTGACGAAGGTGACTGCAAGGATGTTACATGCCCGGAATGTAATGAGAAGTTCACAATACCGGAGAACGTTTACTCGACTGCCTGCCCTAACTGCGGGAGTGAATGGCTTGCGGCGAACGATGCGCGGCTTTCAGGGAAGGGGCAACCATGAGACCATCGGTTCTTGCTAAATTTCATGCCGGATTGATTATTAAATCGGCTTTGGATTCCGGATGGGAACCGGCGGAGAAATACTCGCGATTGAAACGCGCACGGATTGTAATGGAAATGAACAAGTTGAAGTTTTGGTTGCTGACAGGAAAACGGAAAGGCTTTGATGCCAGTAATGATGTTCCGCCTCTACAAACAAGGAGCAACCATGACCGCCCTTGACGAATTGAGGGCTGATATCCTGTACTGGCAACAGCGCGTTGAGCTTGGCAAGATTTGCAAGGCGGCTGTGACTTACCAGAGCGCGAAAGGTTGCTGGCGTTCTATCAGCGGAAATTAAAGGAGCTGGAAAACGAAAGGAAAACCGATGAAAATAACAACTGACTGGCTGAAAAAGAATAATGCGTGTAGCGAAGGCGTGAAATGGTTTCAGGAGTTTTCCGAACACGATAAGGCTTCCGGTGTAATAAATCAACTCATGGGGGAAAATCGTTTCTCATGGGCGAATTGGTTGATATGCCGGTTAATGGATCGCAAAATGAAAATCCAGTACGCTATTTTTGCGGCTGAACAGGTGTTGAAAATATTCGAGAAAAAATATCCAGATGACAAACGACCACGACAAGCGATTGAGGCAGCAAAGTTGTTGATAGAAAACGATACGCCTAAAAATAGGCAAGCCGCCGCCTACGCCGCCGACGACGCCGCCGCCTACGCCGCCGCCGCCGACGCCGCCTACGCCGCCGCCGCCGCCTACGCCGCCGCCGCCGCCGCCGACGCCGCCTACGCCGCCGCCGCCGCCGCCGACGCCGCCTACGCCGTCGCCGCCGCCTACGCCGCCGCCGCCGACGCCGCCGCAAGAAAAAACTTGCAAACAAAAATAATCGAATACGGACTGTCCTTGCTGGCAGAGGCTGAAAAGAAGGAGGGGGCGTGAAAAGAAAAACAATCAAGGCCGTGATCGGAAAGGTTGACAAAGTTAGAGGCGGCTGGATAATCTGGCTGGCTCCAGACTGTAACACATGGCTGACGGTGTATCACTCTGAGGTAGCTATAGCTCCTCAGTCTGGCGATATTGTTACTTGTACTGTGCCGCGAGTACTCAAGCTGGAAAGGCCAACACCATGAAAACGGAAACCCCGATTTTATTTCAGGCTGACATGATCCGGGCAATTCTGTCAGGCACAAAAACTCAGACACGCAGAATCGTCAAGGGCCAATGCAAACACTGTATCATCGAGGAATATGACGGCAAACAAATGATCTGCCGCCACTGTGAGCATGGATCAGGGTACATCAAATGCCGTTACGATGCCGACGAATTATGGGTGAAAGAAACCTTTGCCATTGAGAGCAATGAAAATTTGCAGGATGTATATACCAAACCGCGCAATCCACTTGGCCCTGTGATTTGGAACAAGGACGTTTACGGCTCTGATTTCTTTGTGTGTCCACGCTACAGGGCAAACGAACCTGAAACTATTCTTGGCGACGATGAATCAGGCATGAAATGGAAGCCGTCAAGATTCATGCCGCGTTGGGCTTCCCGCATACAGCTTGCCGTGAAGAAAATCAGGGTTGAACGGGTGCAGGACATTACGCCTTTCGATTGTTTGGCTGAGGGAATGAGCGCAACGCTCAACGAAATAGGATTGCGTTATGCCTATGGACAACTGTGGAATCAAATTAACGAAAAACGCGGCTTTTCTTGGGACTCTAATCCATTTGTCTTTGTGATCGAATTTGAAAGGATTAAGCCATGAGCCGATGGACAAGCGAGGATCTCCGGTGAACTGTTCCCTTTCCGACCTCCTCGCCAAGTGTGATGCCCGCCAGAAAGCCTCTGTCCTGGCACAGCTGGGCCAATCTACCGCTATCACGCCCCAGGACGTACAAACACCGTCACCGTCACTGATCGTTCGTTCTACGCCATCCTGCAAGGCCGTCAAAAACCGCCAAATGAACAAAACGGAGGCCGAATACTCACGCCTTCTCGAAATTGACAAAAAAGAGGGCAAAATCATTGGCTGGTGGTACGAAGCCGTCACCGTCAGACTTGGGCACGACTGCCGATATACCCCGGATTTCTTCGTCAGGCACAATGACGGGGTATTTGAGTTTATCGAGACGAAAGGAAGCCATGTTTTCGAGGATTCACAGGTAAAATTTAGAGTTGCCTGCGAATCGTTTCCGTTCTTCCGCTGGACTTGGGCACAGAAGAAAGACGGCCAATGGCGGATCTCACGTCACTGGCCGTCACCGTCTTAACTCATGATCCCAAGTCAAAGACCAACCACAGTATCAATATCAAAACCATAGCCCAGAATACTATGTGCATGAATAACAGCATAAATCCATCCTTCCCCGTCACCGTCTTACCTGGTCAACCAGGGCAACTACCCCGATCACCACAGCAAGCACGGCATACACCAAAACCGTCCCTGCCATCACGTCAAACATAACTCCCCTCTCTAGCCGTTACTACCGGCCATAACCTAGGGTTGTCTTCGCTGATCATCAAGGCGTCGTAAGTCTCCTCCGCTTCGTCGTATTCCGCTTCCGGGCTTTGATATAACCCTACCATTTCATTCAGCCCGTGTATCCGGTTGAAGATCTGCTCAATTCCTTCAGCCCGTTCGTCAAGTTCTGCCTGTGCTAGCATTATCATAAGTCCTCCATACTTTTACAGTCCAGTTTATTTGCCTTTTTGTTATCTCAATCCGTCTTTGCTCAAGTCGCAACCCTGCAACCTCCTCACCGTCTCATTGTGTTGCTTGCACAATCGTGTGCGCCTATCCGTAGGGCGGCCAAAGCCC
>Ga0172380_10008899_pt1 | contig 10813 bp, 10 predicted proteins | sample Leawe162metaG_FD_119747 | JGI IMG/M metagenome (GOLD analysis project Ga0172380, IMG submission 119747) | Leachate microbial communities from a municipal landfill in Southern Ontario, Canada - Leachate well 162 metaG | ecosystem: Engineered > Solid waste > Landfill > Unclassified | place...
ATTTCGCCGCGCAGGATCTTGGCGAAGACGTTTTCCGGGTTGTAGGCCATATCGTGTCCTCTTATTCGCGTCGCCCTCAATGCGTCCGATTCAACAGGCAGCACTTCTTGTATTTCCTGCCGCTGCCGCAGGGGCAGGGTTCGTTGCGGTTTGCCGGGGGCGTCGCGGCCGCCGCTTCGGATCTCAGCGAACGCATGTAGTCTTGCAGCGGCGCACCGGAAAGCTTGTGCCAGGCCAGTTTTTGCAGGTACGGGCGGCTGTGGCTGTAGAACGCCTTCAGGCCGGGACACAGATAGTTCAGACCTTCCTCGCCCTCCGCCGTCGTCGCCAGCCTGTCCTTCGGGCACCCGCCGTTGCACATGGACAGGACCGCGCATTGCCGGCAATAGCGCGGCAGGCGCTCGCTCTTGTCGCGGCCGAATTGCAGCAGCGCCGGGGTTTCCAGCAGTTCGGCCAGCGGCGTTTCGCGAATGTTGCCGAGCCTGTGCTGCGGGTCGACGAAGTGATCGCAGGAGTAGACATCGCCGTTGTGTTCGAGCACGACGATATTGCCGCAGTCCTGGCTGGACACGCATAGCGCGTGCTCCATCCCGAGGAACGGCCGCATCGCCTCGTCGAAGTTCTGGACTTGGATCCGTTCCATATCGCGATGCACCCACTCGTCGAAGACGGTGCAGAGGAAAGCGCCGTAGGCTTCGGCCGGGACGCTTTGCCCGCTGACTTCGCGCCCGCCCTGGCGCGCCACCAATGGCAGGAACTGCAGGAACTGAACGCCGATGTCCTTGAAGAAGCGATACACCGCTGCGGGCTGGCGCACGTTCTGCTGGTGAACCACGCACAGCACATCGCAATGGACCCCATGCCGCTGCAGCAAGCGATACGCCTGCAGCACGCTCTTGTGCGTCGCTCGCTGGTGCGTGTCGATGCGGTAGCGGTCGTGCAACTCCTTCGGCCCGTCCATGCTCAGGCCGACGAAAAATCCTTCTGCCGCAAGGAAGCGGCACCATTCCTCATCCAGCAGGGTGCCGTTGGTCTGAATGCCGTTGAGGATTTCCCGCCCGGGTGGCCGGTGCTTGCGCTGAAGCTCGACGACGCGCCGAAAATAATCGAGTCCGGCCAGGGTCGGCTCCCCGCCGTGCCACGAAAACAGAATCGACTCCTTCGGGCTCGCCGCAATGTGCTGGACGATATATTGCTCCAGCAGATCGTCGGCCATGCGCGACGTCCCGCCATTCGGATAAAGATCCTTCTTGCTCAGGTAGTAGCAATAGTGGCAGTCGAGGTTGCACACCGCGCCTATCGGTTTCACCATGACCTGGAATTCGCGTGAAGCTGTAAGCATCGTCTACTCAATGGTATTGTCGATAGGTGTTAGTTTAAACTGAACGAACGTCATCGAAGGGAAGCCAAATGGAGCATCACGCGCACAACCGCTACGGCGCGGTCGCCCAGGCCCTGCATTGGGCCACGGCGATCCTCGTCCTGATCGCGTTCATCTATGGCCCTGGAGGATCGGAGCAGCGCGTCTACTCGCCCGCCCGCGATTTTGAGCGGCAGCTGCACGAGACCTTGGGCTTGTGCGTATTCGCGCTCGTCGTCATGCGCCTGCTGTGGCGGCTGCTCGCCACCAGCCCGGTGCCTGCGCCGGTCGCGCCCTGGATGGGCATTGCGGCGAGGGCGGTGCAAGGGGCGCTCTACCTGCTCCTCTTCGCGCTGCCGCTCACCGCCATCAGCGGTGCCTGGCTCGAAGGGCATCCGCTGACGCTGCTCGCGGGCGTGAACATTCCACCCCGCCTGGCGATTTCACACGATGTGGGCGCCACGCTTGCGGAAATTCACACCTGGTTCGGCGATGCGCTCCTCTGGCTGGCGGGATTCCACGCGCTCGCCGCGCTCTACCATCACCTTGTCCTCAAGGACGGCGTGCTCGCCTCGATGCTTCCGCGCGGGTTTCCCCTGCGTTGAAGGCTCAGGAAAGCGTTTTGTGCAATGCCTGGTCGATGTCCCAGAGGATGTCGTCGAGCGTTTCCAGGCCGACCGACAGGCGAATCAGGTCCGGGCCGACACCGGCGGCGATCTGCTGTTCCTCGGAGAGTTGGCGATGCGTGGTCGAGGCGGGGTGGATCACCAGCGTCTTGGCGTCGCCGATGTTGGCCAAATGCGACAAGAATTCGACGCTGTCGATAAACTTCGCCCCCGCCGCGGCGCCGCCCTTGATGCCGAAGGTCAGCACCGCGCCGGCGCCCTTCGGCAGGTACTTTCCCGCCAGGGCGTGGTAGCGGTTGCCGGGGAGTCCGGGGTAGTTGACCCAGGCCACGCGCGCGTGGTCTTGCAGATAGCGCGCGACGGCCAGCGCGTTGGCGCAATGCCGCTCCATGCGCAGCGACAGGGTCTCCACCCCTTGCAGCAGCAGGAAGGCGTTGAACGGCGACAAGGCCGGGCCGAAGGTGCGCAGCCCCTCCATGCGGCATTTCATGGTGAAGCCGAAGTCGCCGAAGGTCTCGTAGAAGCGCACCCCGTGATAACCGGGCGAGGGATCGGTCATGGTGGCGAAGCGGCCGTTATCCCACGGGAACTTTCCCGACTCGACGATGACGCCACCCATCGTCGTGCCGTGGCCACCGAGGAACTTGGTCGCCGAATGCAGGACAACCGCGGCGCCATAGTCGAAGGGCCGACACAGGTAGGGCGAGGCGAAGGTGTTGTCGACGAACAGCGGCAGGCCGGCCGCATCGCCGATGCGCGCGACGGCAGCGAGGTCGATGACGTTGAGCGACGGGTTGCCTATCGTCTCGACAAAAATGGCCTTGGTCTTCGGCGTAATGGCGCGCGCAAAGTTCTCCGGCGCGTCGGGATCGACGAAATGCGTGGCGATGCCGAGCTTGCGAAAATTCACGTCGAGCTGGGTGTGCGTGCCGCCATAGAGCGTGCGCGCCGCGACGATCTCGTCACCGGCCTCGACGATGTTGAGCAGCGCGATCATCTGCGCCGCCATGCCGGTGGCGACGGCCACCCCCGCCCGGCCGTTCTCCAGCGCGGCGACGCGCTCCTCGAGCACGGCGACGGTCGGGTTGGATAGCCGCGAATAGACGTTGCCGAAAGTCTGCAGGTTGAACAGGCTCGCCGCGTGCTCCGGTGAATCGAAGACGTAGGAGGTCGTCTGGTAGATCGGCACCGCACGGCTGCCGGTGGCGGCGTCGGGAATCTGTCCGGCGTGCAGGCTGAGGGTGTCGAAACCGTAGTCGTGATCTGGCATCTGCCTATCCTCAATGGGGTATCCAGTTCGGCCGCCGCGACGAGATCACGCGCGTATTGACACCGAACCAGTTGAGACCGCCGAAGAGGCGGGCGTATTCGATCTTGACGCAGCGGTCCATGATGACGGTCAGGCCGGCCGCCTCGGCGAGCTGCCTTGCCGCCTCGTTGATCACGCCGATCTGCAGCCATAGCACCTTGGCGCCGATGGCGACGGCATCCTCGGCAATGGGCAGGCAGTCGGCCGGTTTGCGGAAGACGTCTACCAGGTCGACCGGCTCGGGAATCGATCTCAGGTCCGGATAGCACTTCTCGCCGAGAATCTGCGCGTATTTCGGATTGACCGGGATCACCCTGTAGCCATGCTCCTGCATGTACTTGGCGGCAAAGTTCGAGGGTCGGAACCAGTCGGCGGAGAGTCCGACGATGGCCAGGGTGCGGCTATCGCGCAATACGCGGCGCAGGGTGATGATGTCGCTCATGGGGTGTTTCCGCTCGCTCGTGACCGCCCAATGTAAGGCCTGGTGCAGGGTTTGTAAATTGCCGGATCGAGGCCGCGTTTCGCGGGGACACGGAAGGCACGGCGGTTGGCCAATTCCCTGGCATCTGACATATCATTGGGCAAACGGGCGGCGCTTCTGCAACGCCTCCGCCCGCCCGGGAGAGAGTACCGTGGATAACCCGCTGGGCCGTCTGTACCGCCGGGTCGCTCGCGCAGCGACTGCGCTATTGCCGCTTTTGCCATCGCGCGCGCGGATTCCGGTGTATGGCAAGCCGCTGAGATGCGACGTCTTGCCGCCGCCCGCGCTGGTTCTGAAAGTCGCGGAATCCCAGGAGGAAATCGACAGCAGCTTCCGCCTGCTGCACGATGCCTACGTGGGCGCAGGCTTCATGAGACTCGATCGCTCGGGCCTGCGCGTGACGGTCTACAACGCTTTGCCGACCACCACCATGCTGATCGCCTGCTATGGCGGAAAAGTCGTCGGCAGCGTTTCCCTGATCCGGGAGAGCCCCTTCGGTTTTCCCATGCAAGAGGTTTTTAACATCGACGCGATCCGCGCGAAGGGCGGCGGGGTTGCGGAAGTCTCCGGGCTGGCCGTGCAGGACGGCTTGCAGGCGAGTGCCGACCTCGTCCTGTTTCCCTTGTTCAAGTTCGTCTATGAATATGCGACCAAGTACGTCGACATCCGCCATCTGGTGATCGCGGCGCATCCCGAGCACATGGATTTCTATCAATCGATCCTGCAATTCCGCCGCCTGCAGCAGGCGTCCGTCGCCCACTACGACTTTGTCGATGGTGCGCCGGCGGTCGGCGGCCACCTCGATCTCAAGGCCTTTCCCGAGCTGATGCGGCGCCGCTACGAGAATCAGGAGCCGGCAAAGAATCTTTACCGCTATTTCGTCAAGATGAAGATGCCCAACATCGTCTTTCCCGACAAGCGCTTCTACACGACCAACGATCCGGTGATGACGCCGCTGCTGCTCGACCACTTCTTCAATCGGCGCACCCAGGTGTTTGCCCATCTCAGCGACGAAGAAAAGTGCTGGTTGCACGAGGCCTATGACCTGGCCGCCTACCATGCCGTCTTGCCCGCGCTGCCGGAGGACAGTAGAGAAGAGCCGGGCCGCGCGCTCCGGCATGAGCGGTTCTCGGTCGCCTGTCCGGCCAGACTGGTGCTTGGCAGCGGCAGGAACAAGCAGGTCTACCAGATGCAGGTCGTGCAGTGCTCGATGAACGCCTTCCGGGCGCGCACCACCGATGCGCTGCCGGTGGACGTCGATGGCGAAGCGGAGATCGACCTGGGTCGCGCGGACAGAAGCGTAATGCGCGTGCACGTGCTGCGCCAGGCCAGCCGCGCCGCCAATACCTATGTGGTCAAGGTGATGGAGCCGGACCTGGCGTGGCGCAAGTTCGTCAGCGCGCTGCGCAAGGCGTGGATCAGGAGCGATCTCGACGCTGCCACGCGTTACCTGGAGTGATCGACGGCACGGCGCCTGCGTAGCGGCGGATGCAGAATTTTCCGCTACCGACCGAAATGGAGTGCCCGTATCGTTCGGCCCATGCTTGGCCCTTCCCCTCCCCATCTCGCTCTGGCACCGGCGTCCCGGAAATAGCTTTGCTCATGACGCTCAGGCTGGCCCTTGCGCTACTTTTTCTTGGCTATCTGACGCCGGCCCTGGCGCTGCCATTTGCCTCCCGGCATGTCCTGGTCGTGGAAGATGGCACGGGCAGGGTGCTGCTTGAGAAGAACGCCGATGTGACGGTGCCGATCGCTTCCCTGACCAAGTTGATGACGGCGATGGTGGTCCTCGACGGGAATCCGGACATGGATGAGATCATCAGCATCGAGGAGCCCGAGGTCGCCACGAAGAAGCGCAGCCGGTCGCGCGTTCCGCTTGGCGCCGCGCTTCCCCGGAGAGACGTGTTGCAGCTCGCGCTGATGTCTTCCGACAATCGCGCCGCCGCGTCGCTGGCCCGCGCCTACCCCGGCGGCGATGCCGCCTTTATCGCCGCGGTCCATGCCAAGCTGGACACCCTGGAGATGACCCATACGACCATCGAGGAACCGACGGGGCTCTCCAGCAATAACAGGTCCACGGCGGCCGACCTGGTCAAGATGGCCGGCGCTGCCGCCAGGTACCCGGACATCGCCCGCATTACCACGGACAGCCACGACGTCGTCGACATCAACGGCACGCCGGTGGAATATCGCAACACCAACCAGCTGGTGGGCCGGAAAGGCTGGGACATCCTGCTGTCGAAGACGGGGTTTACCTCGCCCGCAGGCCGCTGCCTGATCATGCGGCTGCAGTCGGCGGGGCAGACGGTCACCCTGGTGCTGCTCAACGCCAAGGCAAAGTCTTCGAGAAGGCTCGATGCCATCAGCGTCCGCCGCTTCCTGGCCGACGCGCAGGCCCAGCTTGAGCCGGCCGCGCCATTCACACGCGCCAGAGCCGCAGTCCATCACCGCCGGGTTCAGTTGGCCAGGGCCGACGCGTCCTCCAGTTGAGGGGGAAGCCGGCGCCGGTTGTTCTGTCCGCGCGCGCCAGGAGGCGGCGAACGCTTGGCTCGGGCGATATAATGGCCGCTGCATTCCCCCGCCCGCCTTCAACCATCGACTGGAGTATTCATGAGGATTCTACGCATCGCACTTGCCGCGCTTATTGGCACCCTGAGCCTGGCTTCGTTCAGCACCAACGCCGCGGAAGCCGCTCTGAAGACCGTCGCGGCGCTGCACCTGAACAAGGCCGCCCTGGCCGGCCAGACGATCAGCGTCCAGGGCAAGGTGGTGAAGGTCAACAACGGCATCATGGGGCGCAACTTTGTCCACCTGCAGGATGGCACGGGTGATGCCAACAGCAACAACCTGGTCGTCACCAGCAAGCAAACCGCCAAGGTCGGCGACCAGGTCAGCGTTTCCGGCGTGGTGGTGGTGAATCGGGATTTTGGCAGCGGCTACGCCTACCCTCTGCTGATCGAAGAGGCCAGCATCGCAGCCAGGAAGTAAGGGCGGAGCCTTTGGCTAAGCCTTGCCGTCGCGCTTGGCCAGGAGCATGCCGGCGAGCCAGGAGAAGAACAGTCCCTCGCTGTGATCGATGAGCAGGGAGTTGAGCAGGCAGCCCAGGGCGATCGTCAGCAGCAGTCCCTGCGCCGCCATGCGCATGGGCGGTGACAGTTCCCGGGCGCCGCGCCAGACGCGGTGGAACAAGGCCAGCAGAGCGATCAAGCCGACGACGCCCAGCTGCACTGCGGTGAGCAGGTACTGGTTGTGCGGATTGTTGTGGACGGCGAGGCTGGCGCCGGCGTTCGCCTGGGTGTAGGCGCTGGTGTAGCCGCCGGTGCCCACGCCTATGAGCGGATGCTCGGCGATGATGGCCAGGCTGGTGCGGTAGAAATCGAGGCGCGCGCCGATCGAGGTTTCGCCACCGTTGCCGGCGCGCCATTGCTGGTAGTCGACAGACATCAGCAGCAGACGCTCCACCATGGGCAGGTGCAGCGCGTAGGCGATGGCCAGCAGCGCGGCGCCGCAGAGGGCGGCGAGCGCCAGGCCGCGCCAGCGGTAGCGGTCGAAGAAGAACCAGGCGGCGAGTCCGCCCAGAACCAGGTAGCCGGTGCGCCCCTGCACCATGAACAGCACATTGAATGCCGCCAGCAGAGCCACCGCCGCCAGCAGCAGACGACCGCGTCGCGTCGTCTGGGCGAGCGCGGCTATCGCCGCCAGGTAGGCGGCGTAGGCCATGAGGATGCCATGGGTGATGTGCAGCTTGAACACCACCGGGTTGTCGGGGCCGCGGTTCACGGTGGGTTCGACCGGAATCAGGTGCGACCAGATACCGAAGGAAATCAGCAGGGTGACCCCCATCGCCGCAGCGAAGGCGAGCAGGGCGTACTTGCTGTCCCGCTCCTGCCAGCGCGCGCTCAACAATATCGGCAGCAGCAGCAGATGCGAACCCTTGCGCAGGAAATGCAGGCTGTCCTGGGCGCTGCCCGGGCCCCAGGCGCAGCCGAGCAGCAGCAGCGCCAGCAGCGCCAGCGCCGCCCACGCCAGCGGCTGCTGGCGCAGGCGTGCCAGGCGTTGGCGCCAGTGCCCGCCCGCGAGCCAGGCGACGAGGATCACGGCGAGCAGCAGGTTGTCCAGCGCAACCGAGATGGGCAGCGAGGCGCCGAGGGCTATCGCGGCCCAGCGCAGGGTGGTATCGGCGCGTTGCGTCAGCGCGGTCATTTGTCGCCGCTTTTTTCCAGAAGTGCGCTGATCACGGCGAGCAGGTGCGTTACGTTGGCCTCGATGGAAAAGTTTTTCTCGACGAAGAGGCGGCCCGCCTCGGCCATGCGCCGCATCTCGGCGCGATGTTCGAGGGCCCAGTTCACCGCCGCCACCCAGGCGAGCCTGTCGCCGGGCTCGACCAGCAGGCCGGTGCTTTGGTGCTGCACGGTTTCCGGTATGCCGCCGGTGCGGCTGGCGACGACGGGGATGCCCAGGCTCAGCGCTTCGCACTGGGAGACGCCGAAGGGCTCGTAGCTGGAGGGCATGACGACCAGGTCGGCGCGCTTGTAGAGCGGCGCCAGCGGCGACACCAACCCGGCCAGGCAGACCTGCCCGCTGAGTTTCATGGCCTTGATCGAGGCGGCGAGTTGCTCCTGCAACTCCCCTTCGCCGGCGATCACGTAGCGCAGGGTCGGATGTTTCTTCAGCAGTTGGGGCAGCGCCGAGAGCATCAGGGCGTGGCCCTTTTCGGGGCGCAGCATGGCGGCGTGCAGCAACACCGGTCCCCGATGTTTGTCCAGCCAGGACTCCAACTGCGCCGGCAGGGGCGATTGCGTTTCGGCGGCGAGTCGCTCCAGGGGCAGCCCCGGATGGAGCACGCGGACCCGCTCCGGGTTGATGCGCGGGTTGGCGAGCATGGCCGCCCGCAGCGCTGCGCTGCAGGTCAGGGTCAGGTCGGCGAGCAGGTTGCTGTGCCAGGCCCGGGCCGGCCCGGCGAGATAGGTGCGCATGCGGACGAGGCGCGGGCGCGGGTGTACCAGACGGGCGGCGACGGCGATGTTGTTGGCATCGTGACCGCTGTGGCTGATGACGGCGTCGGGACGCCAGTCGGCGATCAGGCGGCGCAGGGCGAGGATGCTGGGCGGGTGCAGGCTCATGCGCAGCGGCACGGTCGTTACGTCGAGTTGCAGGGCGCGCGCGCGGTCGTGGATGCGGCTGCCGGGGCGGGCCGCCAGGCGCACGGCGATGCCCCTGGCCTGCAGGGCGCTCATCTGCTGCAGCGCTTGCAGCTCCTGCCCGCCGAGATTGGGCGAACTCTCCGTAAACAGCAGGCGGCGGATGTTCACAGCCAGCGGGTGTCGGCGCTGCTTATCGCTGGCAGACCGGCGAGGTCGCCAGCGATGGCCTCGGTGTCGCTGCCGTTGCGGCCGGCGGCGCGCCAGCGCGGCAGCCGCTGACCGTGCAGGCGCACCAGGCCGGCGCGCGGCGCAGTGCGCGTCGCGCCGGGCATGGGCACCAGGCAGAGGCTGGCCGGGCCGAGGGCGTTCGCCGCCCAGTGCGAGTAGCCGGAGAGGGGCGTGGCCAGGAGCAGCGGGCAACAGGCCAGCGCGAACAGATCGCCGACCGGGTGCACCTGCGAACGATGGTCTTCGCCCTTGTAGTGATAGGGCGAGGGGAGATCCAGGCTGAACGCATCGAAGCGCTCGAAGATCTGGCGGTAGGCCGCCGGATCGCCGTTGCAGGAGAGGTAGAAGCAGACGTCGGGCTGGCGCGCGACGATGGCGGCCATCAGCTGTTCATACCACCACAGCGGCACCGCCGGCCATTTCGGAGCTATGTCGTACGCTTCCGCGTCGGCGAGCCGGTAGTCACCCTGGCGGATGTGCACGCCCACCACCGGCCGGCCGCGTCGCTCGGCGAAACAGGCAGCGACGGCCTGCCGCAGCTCCGGCGTGAGCCTGATCCTGGCCGCCGTTTCGAGGTAGAGGGGGTCGAGCTTGTCCGCCGGGCCATCGAGCGAGCGCAGGATGATCTTCTGGCCGGCGAGACGGGAGAACAGTTCGGCGTCGCAGTGGCGCACCCGCTGCGCGCCGATGCGCGCCATGAGCCCGACGCGCCCGCGAATCGTGTCGGCGACGGAAAAGGAATCCAGCTCGTGCCAGTCGAGAATGATGTCGTGGCCGTAGGCCTGGCGCAGGGCGAAGGCCAGGGGCAGGGTCTCAAGGCGGTTGGAAATGCCGACGAACTCGTCGATGTAGAGTTTGGGCATAATGGCCGCCATTATAGTGGACAGGCTGAAGCCGCTTGACTTTCCCCTCTGCTCCACCGCGCCGCATCCTGCTCTCCTGCACGCAGCGCCTGGGCGACGTGCTGCTGGCCACCCCCCTGTTGCGCTCCCTGAAGCGGGCCTGGCCGCAGGCGCAGGTGGACATGCTGGTGTTCGCCGACACCATCGCCGTGCTCGAGGGCAACCCCGACGTGGCGACGGTGATCGCCGTGCCGCGCCGCGCCGCTTTGCCGGAGCGGCTGCGCGAACTGCGCGGACTGTGGCGGCGCTACGATCTCGCGCTGTCCCCGCTGCCCACCGACAGGGCCCGCCTCTACTGCTGGGCGGCGGCGCCCTACCGGCTCGGCCTGTTGCGCCGCGAGGCCAAGGACCGGACCAAGGGCTGCTTGCTCAACGCCTGGCGCTACTTCGACGACCTGGACACCCATAGCGTGGCGATGGGCCTGGCGCTCGCCGAGGCGCTCGGCATAACAGCGGTGCGCGAGGTGGTGCCGCCGGCGCCGACACCGGCGCAGCGCCAGGCGCTGCTGGCGCGCCTCGCGGGGGGCTATCGGCGCTACGCGGTGCTGCATTGCCATCCCCAGTTCCGCTACAAGATGTGGACGCCCGAAGCCTGGCTGGCGTTGGCGGCGTGGTTGCGCGCGCAAGGGATTGCCCTGGTGTTTTCCGGCGGCGGCGAAGCCGCGGAACGCGCCTACGTCGGCGACATCGCGGCTGCCTGTGGCGGCCTGGATTGCGCCGGGACTTTGAGCCTGGCGGAGACGGCGGAATTGATCCGCGGCGC
>Ga0172380_10008900_pt1 | contig 10811 bp, 7 predicted proteins | sample Leawe162metaG_FD_119747 | JGI IMG/M metagenome (GOLD analysis project Ga0172380, IMG submission 119747) | Leachate microbial communities from a municipal landfill in Southern Ontario, Canada - Leachate well 162 metaG | ecosystem: Engineered > Solid waste > Landfill > Unclassified | place...
CATTCGTCATTCGATATTCAGGGGTCATTCGTGGATTCGTCATGGGTCATTCCATACCGAACGTGTTTCCGCCGCTTGCGGCTTCACGCCCCCGGAAGCGGACCGCAAGCGGCAAAACGCCGCGGGGCCGTTAAGCGCCGCGGCGTGGAGGAGGATGAAAATCATTTGCTTCGGCGAGTCACGATCATCAGTCCGCCGAGGGCGAGCAGGCCGAGCGTCGCCGGTTCGGGGATGACGTTGACCGCGATGCGATCCAGGGAGATCGACGTGGATACGTTATTGGCGACCCCGCCGAACAGATAGCCCAGCGTGTAGGCGTCGGTGGTGTCCCAATTGCCTGTGGCGTTCAGGTCAATACCAAGCGAAGCGTTGTCGAATGCGGTCAATTCCGTAGCGCTCTCCGCATCGTAGTATTTTACGGTAATGGTGGTGTTGGTCAGAAGGACGCGAAGTTCGTCGCTGGCGGAGACATTGACGGAGGCACCCCCAACAGTCTGGGTTGTCGAGTAGCCGCCTGTGCCGCCCGCGTCGGTGCCGATATACCAGTCCAAACTCACGCCGCCGCCGACGTCTATCAGGCGAACGAAGACGCTCCCGAGGGTGTTGGTGGTGGTTTGCACCAAACCGAAGCGGTACTGCATCCCCCCGGCCAGGCCGCCGGCGAATGTGGTGGTCATGGACAGGCCGGAGGGGAAGTCGGTTCCCGGCGTGGCGGGCGCGGCGGTATTCAGAACGCCGATGCCTCGGTTCAGTGAGCCGCCGGACTGGTTGTCCATCGCCAGTGTGATCTGGGAACCGGCCTGCGTGACGGTGCGGGTCAGACCGGTCGCGTCCGCGCCGTTTTGGGACAGCGCCCAGCCGTTGCCGATGGGATCGCTGGTGAAGTGATCGTCGATGAGCACCGCGGCCCGCGCGGAGGCGGTCGAAAAGACCATCGTCGCGGCGATCAACGCCAGAAGTACGTGTTGCTTGAACATGCCATATGTCCTGTCAAAAAAGGGGTTCAAATTCTTCAAACGCTTCCACGGTTGTTGGGGGGTACGATGAATCATGGGCTGCATACCGTTTCGCGCACACAGCGAACGAGACGATTCGTTGCGGTTGTCTCCGCTGTCCTGCATGGCCACCTCCTGAATGGGATCAAAAAAAGGTTTCATCTTCCACGACGCATCGAAGGCCGCGACGCGCGGTCTTCGTTGGATTGCTGAACGGATGATTCGCCCGGTCCCCAGGCCGTGCTCCCGGCGTGCCACTCGCCTCGAATCCGAACCGATGGACACGGCGCTTCGGGATGGCGCAATCGCTTCAACATCATTTCGGCGGCCCGCCTGCCCATGCTGAAACGATCAAACATGACGTAGCTGATGTTGGGCATCGAAATCAGAGAAGCGTACTCCACATCGCAAGCCGCCAGACCGAAATCGAAACCGGGCCGAAGCCCCATCGTCGCGGCGACATATGCCAGAAACAATCCTTCTTCACCGCTGGCCACCACGCCGCAGTCCGGCTTCAAAATCTTGCGAAACGCCGCGGGATCAGGCGGCAAGCGAACTTTCCCGCCGCGGGTCTCAATCCAACCGGGAGCATATCGCATCTCTTCCACCTCGATGCCGACCGCCTCCGCCGCCTGCCGTAATCCCGCAAGACGATCCACGAAACTGAAGTGAATCTTCGGGTCCGTGGCCTCGGAACTCATCCAGATCAACCGGCGATGCCCCAGTGCGATCAATTGCTCGCCCACCAGACGCCCGGCATGCACTTCATCCCGGCGGATGCAGTTCTCTTCCCGCCACACGTTGGTTTCCAGCCAGATGCACTGTGGTGACAAGGCCTCCACACGCTCGTACACATGGGTGGGCAAACTATCAATGACGATCACACCATCAAGCATATGTTCCTGAAACACGCGCGACGGCTGCTTGCGTGAGCCAAGCACATCGTTGATGCGCACCAGCGTCAAAACATAGCCCTCGGCTTCCAGGCGTTCGTTGATCCCCAGGATAAACTCGTAAGCGGCGGGGTAATGCAGCGGCCAATCGGGGGCGTTGCGGATCAGCACGCCAACCTGCCCGGTCTGACGTGATCGCATCATGCGAGCCGCGGCATTCGGACGATACCCCAACTGATCCGCCAATTCATGAATCTGCTTGCGCACCCGCACACTGACCCCCGGTATCCCCGCCATCGCCCGGCTCACCGTCATCGAAGAAACCCCCGCAGCGAGAGCTACGTCCTTTAACGTGCTGGTTTTATAGGTTTGACTGGCCATGCTTTCAATCATCCCGGTGGGGAACGATTCAATACACAGGATACGTTAACGCTAACGTCATCCATGAATTTACACCAAATATCCGACAAGTCAAGCGAAAAAACGACGCAATTTCCAAAAATCGCCCTGTTGTAGCGGCCCAGCAGCTTGTCGCGGAGCTTTATGCGGTTTATGAGCGATTTTTCGGAGTGAGAATCGCTGTCGATTTTGCTTGCGGCGAGCAGCGGCCGCGCCGAGTCTTTGAAAAATCCAGAGGTTTTCGCGTTCATGTGCCCGCGTCAGGCGGCGCGCGGGAGTTGGAGGTTGACGCGGACGATCGGGAAACGTGGATCGCCATGACCCATGCGCTCACGCCTCTGTTAACTGGTGGGGGTTTTGTTTCGCAACATCATACAATTTGTATCTCATGTGATTACATCACCTTGTCATTTTTCGCGGACGCAACAGCGTCGATTTTTCGGGCAAATCATCTCTGCAAGCGAGTTGATTCCTGCGCGCTAGATTTTCGATAAGGGTTGCCTTCGGGGAGGGCGCGGGTGTAGCGAAAGGCGGGTGGGACGAGGAAGAAACCTGCCGTGTGAATAATTCAACAGAAAGTTCTTGACATGGCAATTCCGGGAGGTATATTTACACGTGCTTACTTTACACGTGCTTACATATGGTTGTCGGCCGCACGGATGGATCACAGAAATGGCGTAAGTTTAGTATGCCAACAGTCTTAACAAAACCAGTATTTTCTGACCGGCACAAACAAAGGGTTCGATGACCATTTCCCAGACACAATTGGCGCAGATTTCCGGGTTCTCCCGGCTGACGGTCAGCCGCGTGTTGGCCGAGCAGGATGGGGTCTCGGATCAGACGCGGACGAAAATTCTGCATTTGGCTCAGCAGCACCGGTATCGCCCCAACGCAGCCGCCCGGGCGATCCGCAGCAATAAGACCCACCAGATCGGCCTGCTGTTGTGCAACTCGGAAGACGCACCGTTCACCAATCCCTCGGCATTTGAAATGATGATCGGGATCAACAATCGGCTGGCGCAAGAGGGTTACATGCTGGTCGTCGTTCGCATCGGCGATGTGTTGGAACGGCTCAAGCATGATTCCAGGGTTTTTCGGGAACGCTCGTTGGACGGCATCATCATCTCCGGCCTTATCCCAGCGCCGCTGATGGATTACGCCCGCCAACTCATTCCCAATTGCCTTTTTGTGGATACCAATGTTTGGCAGCCGAACGATTGCATTCGGCGCGACGAGGCGGCGGCGGGTCGCATGGCCGCCAAGGCATTGATCGAAGCCGGTTATCGTCGTCTGGCATGGTTGGGGCAATTAGTGGAAGCAGTGGACTGCCACTACAGTCTGGCGGATCGCTACCGGGGTGCCCGGGCCGTCGCCGAAGAACATGGCGTGGTGCTGGAACACATCCCCGATGGTCTGCCAATCACTTCGCAGATGTACGACGATTTTGTCCGCCGATTCAACGCCGCGCTGAGTCCTGATCTGGGCATCGTGGCTTACAACACCAACCTCGCCCTGAACTGCATGGACGCGGCGATGCTTCACGGCCGGCTTCCGGCCAGGGATTTCGGGCTGGTCTGTTGCGAAAACTCACATACCAACTTTTTTCATATGCCCAGTCTCAGCAGTGTGCTGTTTGACCGGTTTGAAATGGGCAAGCGGGCCGCGGAAATGATGCTGAACCGTTTGCGCTCTCCCGACGCACCGTGCCCATCCATTCGCATCCCATGCCAATGGCGCGCCGGCGGCACTATGCGCGGGACTGATGGATCATCCTTGTAAGAACCGGGTATCGCACGTTGCGGTATCCGATGTTTGCGAAAATCGCGATTTTTGTGTCAGGAACTCAATTTGGGAGGGCATCGCATGTCGGACAGCGGAAAACATCGCATCGAATCATCCCTTTTAACCCCTTTACCTCGGAGGAAGAACATGACTCGCAACAACTCTCGAATTCTGATCGGCATCTTTGGTTCGCTGGCCATCGTCAGTGCGGCTTCCGCCGACTCCATCTGGAGCGGCGGCTACGCAAACTGGTCGTCCAACGGCAACCCCGGCTGGAACGGCACGGGCGTACCCAACGCCGTTGACGCCGTCGCCAACACCTCCGCCATGACAAGCGCCTTGGGCGTGAACGGTTCCTACACCCTCGGAACCGTTCTGCACTACACGACCACAAACCGCCCGTTCAACAGCGGCGGCGCGGGCACCGGCCTGATATTCGATGTCGGTTCCGGCAACGCCTTGATCGACCTCGGAAGCAATCCAAACAACAGCCAAATTTGGGCCACCAACGTCACCCTCAACGATAATCTCGAACTGAAATATGCGAACCCCGGCACCAACGCCATTAGCATGACGCTGAACGGAGTGGTAGGTGGAAACGGCGGGTTCATTCTTAACGGCAGCGCCGGCGGCAATGGCAGCGATCTGCGCCTGATACTGTCCAATCCGGGCAACAGCTTCGCCGGCGGCGTCGCCATCAATCCCCAAACCAGTCTCTGGCTGAACGCTTCCGGCGCGGCCGGCACCGGAACCATCGACCAAAGCGCGGCCACCGGTCCTCAGTCGGCCATATCCAGCATCGTCTTCCAGACCAACGATCAGACCCATAGCAACAACTTCATCCTGCAACAAATCAACAGCGGCAACAACGCCGCCTTACAAGTCAATGGCGTCACCGCGACACTGAACGGCACCCTGTCATCGGCCACCGCCGGTTTCGCCGGTCGCATCAGTTTTAGCAACTCCACTTCCAAGCTGATCTTGGGCGGCCAAAACACATGGACCGGAACCCTCTATCTCGATGGGGCCAACGGCGTGATTCTTCAGGTCAACGACGCCGGTGCGTTGCCGGGCGACTTCGGCGGAAATCCCGGCTCGGTCACTCTGCGCGCCAACGGCGGCAAGGGCCAATTGCTGTTCAACGCCGCTGGAACCTACTCGCAGGAAATCCGCGACGGCGGCAATACGAACGGCGGCGGCAGCGCCACCTCCCACACCGCTCTGATCGGCACGACCGATGCCTTCACGGGGCTGGTCACGCTCGACTCCACCCAGCAACTGACCTTCAAGACCGCTTCCAACGGCCTGGAACTGTACGCCGGCAACGTCGGCGGAACACTTGAAGTCAAATCGCTGCTCACTGATGAAGACGTCACACTGCCCCTGTCCAAAACCGGTCTCGGCACGGTCAATCTTTCGCGGCTCACCGGCAACACCTACGACGGATCGACCACCGTCAGCGCCGGCACGCTGCTGGTCAACAACACCAGCGGCTCGGCCACCGGCACCGGCGCGGTCAGCGTCGCAGGCGGAGCCACTCTCGGCGGCGGCGGCTTCATCTCCGGCTCCGTCACCTTCGCCGACAACGCCATCCTCGCGCCAGGCAACAGCCCCGGAACCCTCACCGTCGGCGGCATGACACTCGCCAACGCTTCCGTCCTCAACTTCCAACTCGATGCCACGAATCACACCGTCGGCGGAGGCGCCAACGACCTGGTTCAGGTCAACGGCGATCTCACACTCGACGGCATCCTCAATATCTCCGTTCTGAACGGCGCCTCGCTGTCCGATGGCGTCTATCGCCTGTTCAACTACACCGGCAATCTGACCAACAACACGCTGGCACAGGGAACCGGCTTCACCGCTGGTTACAGCGTCCAGGTGGATACCGGCAGCAAACAGGTCAACCTCGTGGTCATCCCCGAACCGGCCACGCTCGGTCTGCTGGCCGTCGGCGGAATGATGGTGTTCGCGCCTCGCCGTCGATAATCTTGATTTTCCCTCCTCCTCCGTCGGTTCGCTTGATTGTGAATCGGCGGTTTGACTCGGATCACGCTTTGATCCGGCGCGCCACACGCCGCTTGCGGCTTCGTGAAGCCGCAAGCGGCGGGAACACACGCGGATCAATCCTGTTCGGCACGGTTTTCGCGCCTTGGACTTACGTCATTTTAAGTGTTTTGATGAACCGGCTGTTCCGCGAAATCAGGATAAAAACGCCTACCGCAAGGTGCGTGCCGAACAGGATTGCACGCGGATACATTTCACGGAGGATCACAGTGATGTGCGATGTGCGATCTGCGATGTGTCGGGAGCGACGAGCGATGAGCGATGAGCGAGGTCCGTCGATGAACGCGGCTTTTGACATCGCACATCGAACACCGCACATCCGACACGGTTTCACGCTTGTGGAACTTCTGGTGGTGATTGCGATCATCGCGGTTTTGATGGCGGTGTTGCTGCCGGCTTTGCGAAACGCGAAAAAAATCGCGCAAAGTTTGCGATGTATGTCAACCATCAAACAGATCGGATTGTGCAATGATATGTATGCGTCGGACAATAGTGATTGGTACATCCCGATCGTTCAGCCCTACGCCGCGGGTGCAAACGGCATCTGGTGGACAGCCAACAACAACTTGCGTGATATGTTCCGCTTGAAAACCACACCGGATGGTTACGCATGGCCCATCTACGATTGGCCGATCAACCTGACCTGCCCCAATGCCGATTATGCCGTGAATGTCGCAACGCTTGGCAATCGTTGTTGGTACAACTACGGCTACAATGCCGAGAAACGCCCCTGGAACTTATGGATGGGCGCCACTCCCCGCGTTGCCGCGGCTTATCGAAGATCGCAACTCATTACCCCCGGTTCCAGCATGGTGATGGCCGACTCCCTCGACATCCAGATCACATGGATCGGTTCCATACCCGGCAAATATCTCGGCGAAAGCCCTTCCGCCGGCGTGATCGCCCTGCGCCACCAGAATGGCGCCAACGCCGTCTATTTTGACGGGCATGTCGATCGTCAAGCCGGCGATGTTCTTACTTCGTTGAACCCCGATAATGCCTTCTGGGCCGCAACGGCCTCCAATGCGCCGTGACAATATCGCGACAAATCGCCGCAGCCAACGGTGCCGGTTTGTTCAGTGAACCATATGATTAATTTCCCCGAACGGATTTAACTCATGCGACATTTTATTGCCTGTCTGATCCTGTTGTCTTGTCTTTGCAGCATGGCCATGGCTCAACCCGAAGTATTACTTGACGTGGATTTTTCCCAGCCCCCTGAGAAATGGGTCGCTGTCAATCCACCCAACGACAAAATGCAGGGGCGACTGCTCGAAGGGTGGAGTGACAACTCCGAATGGGCGGAAGTCTGGGGTCGCTACGATGCGATGAGCGAGGGCGGCCAGGGCTTCATCCGAATGACGCTCACCCAATACAAAGGCGGAGCGATGATGATGTATCACGCTCCGCTTCCCCCGGTCAAAACGCCAAGTATCTATCGGCTCCAGGTCCGTGGCAGGAGCATGGAAGGCGATACTCAGGGCCGCTTGGGATTTGCTGTGAGAGAGGCTGCGGGTCCTCACAAAAATCTATGGATTGTCGAGCCGAACCTCGGACCGGAATGGCGCGATTATGAGTGGACTTTCAGTTTGAACCCCATCAATTGCGATTCGGGGTTTTGGATTAATTGGTCAGGCAAGGGAAGCGTGGATATCGCCGGCGTTCGTCTGGTTCGGCTGGATTACAACGAATACTTGCGGCAACTGGAAAAAGACATGCCGGCGAAAAGCCCTCGCAATCTGATCCGTAGTTCGCGGTTTCCTTTGGGAATGCAGAGCGGATGGAGCATGGGTCGGATGGTCAGCGATGGGGATCAAATGACCGTTGCCCCGGATGTGACCGTCGATGGCGTCAAAGGCAGCGATTGGCCGGCACTGAAGATCACCAGCAACATCGCCGGGGGGTTGTATTTTGAACCCCTGGTGCTTGTCCGTCCCACCAAGCAACAGGTGGTCAGCATTTATATCAAAGGGCGGGGAACAGGAAAATTGTCGATCGGTTGTGATGGGCGCGAATTGGCGAAGAGCGATTTTAATGTTGATTCCAGTCAGGAATGGAAACGGATCGAAGTGCCGTTTACGCCGAATATTCTCGGCCGAATCCACAGCATTCAACTGGTGCTCAATCAGCCGACGCGGGGATTGTGGGTGGATGCTCTTCAAGCTGAGGAAGGCGAACACGCCGGGCCTTATGTGTCGATGAAGACCGCCGAAGTCGCCTTGGCCTGCCCATCGGATACGGATGCGGCTGCGGCGCGAATCCAATTCGCCGATGAACCGGCCGAAGTGGAGTATTGCGTCACAGGTGCCGAGTCTGGTTCGGTGTTGAAGACGGAAGTCTTTGACCTTTATGGCCATGAACGATCACTACCGGACATACTTTTGCCCCTAAATGGAACATCGCCTGTGCGGGGACGACTTGCTTATGACCCGCCTGTGGATCGCCCGTATGGCCAGTTTCGTATCGAGTGCCGGGTGGTCAAAGAGGATACGGACATCAGTCCGGTCAACGAGTTGATCGTGACACGCATTCGACGTCCGCGGTTCTGGGGTATTGATGCGCCCCAGTCCTATTTTGGAACACACACATTCTCCAATAATCGCCATCTGCTGATGGCCAAGGCGGTGGGCATCAACTGGGTTCGTCTGCACGATGCGGGGATTGAGTATGTGCAGTGGTATTCACTTGAACCGCAACCCGGCCGCTGGACCTTTCATGATGCTTCGATCAATAAGTATCGCGGCAAGCACTTGTCCATTCTGGGCCAGCTCGTGACCGCTCCACTCTGGGCCAGCCGACATCCGCAAGACGCGACGCTTGGCTATTACGACCGCTTCTTCATGCCAAGGGATTACTCCCTGTTCGGCCAATATGTCAAAACCGTCGTCGGTCGTTATCAAGGCGTGATCGACGCATGGGACATGTGGAACGAACCCTGGGGGGCGCATTTCTGGATATACGACTACAACGCCTCCGAAAAACGGTTCATACAGAGTCCTGATGCGGCCGGGGATTATGCCCGGTTGATGGGTACATCCTACGAACAGGCGAAGCTCGCCTCGCCGAATGCGATCATCTCCGGTTTGAACACTTATGACACGGGGCGCGGTACCCAGTGGACCAATCGCCTGCTCGCGGCTGGCGCGCTCCCATCCTGTGACGTGATTAATTATCACCAATATATTTTGATGCGATGTGGATTCCCCGGCGACCGTGCTCAACAGGGCTATCACGAAGCGCTCGGGAATATGCTCGACACCCCCGACTTCAAATCTCCAAAGCCGGTTTGGATGACGGAAGGCAACCCCATTTCGGGACGATGCAAAAACGGGTTCTATCATTACACCCTTCCCAAGACCGACGAACGCGAGAACTGGATGGACAACTGCGATTGCCAGTCGCGATACATGGTGTCTCTGTTATCCTGCGGAGTTCAAAAATTTTTTCTCTATTCCATGCACGTTCATGGGTATTTCGGCATACCTCACCGCGACCGAACCATCGTCACCAGTGAAGGGTATCCCGACTCCACCGCGGTCGCATATGCAGCTCTTGCGTGGAACCTCGACGGCATGCAGCCCGTCACAACACTCACTTTGGCGCCGGATGTATATGCCTTCCTCTTCCAATCCACCGATGGCCTGCGCAGTGCCGCCGTGCTTGCAACCAAGAGAACTGACATTCCCCCCTTCACTCCGGCCACGGCACCGGATATGCAACGTCAAGATGTTTTGGGAAATCCGCTGCCTCTGAATCGCCCGCTGGGCGCGACTATTGAATATTGGGTATGGAATCATCCCGCCGATGCTCTGAGGGAATTACTGACCCAACATTCCGAATCGAACCCACGTTAATGTCCCGCCCTATGAAGCCGGGTTTGTCAAGGGGGAGTTTCGGGCGATGGGGTTCATGCTCCTATCCGGGTTGCGTCCTTCACTGATCGTCGGACGACCCATTCAACTTCCATGCGACGACGCCCATTCTTTTCAACCCGGTTCGTGACCTTGGGGGACAGCCGGGCTGTCGTCTGGTCCATCGCGTGGAATCTCCTGCCTTCGTTCATCTCACGTCCTTTGACCCGCGGTGCTCTCCGGGGGCGGGGGCGAATGCCTCCGCCGCATCACGTCGTTGTCGCCATCGTCGGTTCGCGCCACGATGTGCCATCCCGCAACTTTGCCCAACAAATCACCAGCAGTTTCCACGCCGTCGCCGTCACCGCGATCTTCCGTCGGGTCTTGCTGCCTCGACACACCTGATCAAAATGCGCACACAACCGTAAGCGTTCCATAAAACCCGTCTTTTGTGGCGAGCAAGAAAGCGGGACAGAGCAAGAAAGCGGGACATGTACGATTTTACTTGGGTCTGCAAATCCGGTTTCTCACCACCCATTCCATCCACGCGCCTCCCCCATTGCCCGCCCGCGATTCACACATTCCCACAAAACCGTACCTGTCCCGCTTTCTGTTCCTGTCCCGCTTTCTTTTCCCCGCCGAGAAATCGGCTGACCCGCCGCAGGAAGTAAGCCCCCATCGACCGCACCGCCGCGCCAAGTTCCGCCCCTATTGCCCCGTAAGCGTTTCATAAAACCCGTCTTTTGTGGCGTGTGGGCTGATGCGATGCTGTGGGGATGGAAGATATCCATCACAATGGTTCGATGACCAAGCGTATGCGTCGG
>Ga0172380_10008901_pt1 | contig 10810 bp, 8 predicted proteins | sample Leawe162metaG_FD_119747 | JGI IMG/M metagenome (GOLD analysis project Ga0172380, IMG submission 119747) | Leachate microbial communities from a municipal landfill in Southern Ontario, Canada - Leachate well 162 metaG | ecosystem: Engineered > Solid waste > Landfill > Unclassified | place...
CTTCCAGACCAAGCTGACCTATAAAGCCCAGCAGGAAGTGTTCCGGTTGATTCCGGGCATGGCCCAGGCGGAGTTCGCCCGGCTCGGCAGCATCCACCGCAACACCTTTGTCTGCGGGCCCAAGGTACTGCTCCCCAGCCTGCAGGTGAAAAACCGGCCCGATCTCTTGCTGGCCGGACAGATCAGCGGGGTGGAAGGGTATGTGGAGTCCACGGCCATGGGTTTGCTGGCCGGGATCAACGCGGTGCGTCTGGCCAATGGCCAAGCTGGCCTTAATCTGCCCGACGACACCGCCCTTGGCGCGCTGGTCGGCCATTTGACCCAGACCGACCCCAAGCATTTCCAGCCCTCCAACATCAACTTCGGCCTGTTCCCGGTCTGGGAGACGAAACTTCCTAAAAAACTGCGAGGACAACACCGTGCCCAAACAGCCCTGGCTTCCCTCAAACAGTTCTGCGACGCGGAAAAACTGGACCCGGCTCCAATATGAGCGGGCTCTTCCTTGCCTTCTCCTGCTCAGCACCCTGCTGATCCTCTCCGTGGCCCAATCCTCCGCCGCCACCCCGCGTCCGGCCCCGCCCCTGCAACAGCTCGACATCGCCTTTGACCTTGTCGGCCACCGGCTCACCGGCAACTCACGCATCACCATCCCCGCCCAGACCGCAGCCACCATCTTCCTTGACGGCCTGGAGGTCACAACCCTGCAACTGAACGGCTCTCCCCTCCAGGCCGCCGAGCAGGTGGCCATTCCGCCGGCGCCACAAGACCAGCAGGTGGCCATCGCCTTTCGGAAAACATACGCCGAGACCCGGGCGGACGGGCTCAACGGAATCATCGACCCCAGCGGCATCTCCCTCACCGGAATCTGGCATCCGCGCCTGGACACCGACTGCCTCCACGAATTGACCGCCGCCATCCCCGAGCAGTTTGAAGCGGTCTCCGAGGCCGAGGAGATCAGCAGCACGGTGGCCGGAAATGTCCGCACCGTTCGCTTCCATTTCAGCCATCCCCTGTCCGGCCTCGACTTCGTGGCCGGACTCTATGTGGTGGAACAGGAAGCCATCGGACCCGGCCAGACCCTCTACTCCTATTTTTTCCCGGAAGACCGGCAACTGGCGGCGGGATACCGCAAAAAAACGCTCAACTACCTTAAACGCTACCGGGAACTGATCGGCCCCTACCCCTACAAGCGTTTCAGCATCGTGGAAAACCGGCTCCCCACCGGCTACGCCATGCGCACCTTCACCCTGCTCGGCCAGGCCGTGGTCCGGCTGCCTTTCATCACCGAGACTTCGCTGGGTCATGAGGTGCTGCACAGCTGGTTCGGCAACGCTGTCAGCGTGGACGCCAGCCAGGGCAACTGGTGCGAGGGGCTGACCTCCTACCTGGCGGATCAGGCCTTTGCCGCCGATGCCAAAAACGATGCCGCATTCAGAAAGCAGCAGCTCCTCAGCTACCAGAGCTACGTGCCCCCGGACAACACCCTCCCCCTCAAGGATTTCAGCGGGGCGGGCAGCCATCTTCTTTCCGGAAACAAGGCAGCGCGGGCGGTGGGCTACGACAAGGCAAGCATGGTCTTCCACATGCTGCGCCGGGAGATCGGCGATGCGCCCTTTTATGCCGGGCTCCGGGACTTTTACCAGCGTTTTCGCCATCAACAGGCAAGCTGGCAGGATCTGACAGCGAGTTTTTCCAAAAGCGCGGGCAAGGATCTTGGGCCGTTTTTCGAACAATGGCTCACCCGAGCCGATCTTCCCCGCCTTGCGATCACCAGGGGCAGGGTTGCGGAAAAAGACGACCGGATCGAACTTGCCCTCACCATCAGGCAGCTCCAGAAAACCCCCTACCGCCTGACCTTGCCCCTGGACATCGTCACCGCCAAGGGCAAGGAGCGCCGCGAGATACCCATCACCGAAACCGAGACCAAACTGGCTTTAAGCCTCACGGATTATCCCTCGCTGGTGGTTGGTGACCCGGACTACGACCTGATGCGGACCCTTGAGGCAAAGGAACTGCCGGCCACCTGGTCGCGTTTCCTCGGCGCCCGTGAGAGACTGGCTATCGTGCCGGAGGCGCAAGACCAGCACCCCTTTGCCCCGCTCATTGAATTCCTTGCCTCCATGGACTGCCCGATCAAAACCGCGGGCTCGGCCACCAACGAGGATCTGGCGGGCAAGTCCGTGCTTTTCCTGGGCACGAACAGCCGGTTGGCCCGCTCCATTTTTGCCGGCCAGCCCCAACCCGCCACGGGCTTTACCCTGGAGACGCGGGAAAACCCCTTGGCGCCCGGCCAGGTCGCGGTGCTGGTCGATTCATCCGGTGCAGCGGAAACAGCGGCGGCCGCGCCCAAGCTCGCCCATTACGGCAAATACAGCGCGCTGCATTTCAACCTGGGCCGGATTGACCGGAAAACCATCGCGGAGACCGAGCAGGGGTTGCGCCTGACCGTTGATGCCCCGCCCATGGGCATCGCCCTGCCCCAGGCCCTCTCCTTTGCCGCGATCATGGAGCAGATCAGCGACAAACAGGTGGTGCACGTGGGGGAGAATCATACCCGTCTTGAAGACCATCAACTGCAGCTCCGGGTGATCCGGGCGCTCTTTGCCCAGAACCCCGACCTTGCCGTGGGCATGGAGATGTTCAGCCGCGAGGCGCAGCCCGTTCTCGACCGGTACGTGGCCGGGGAGCTGGACGAGCGTGAATTTCTGAAGCAATCAAAGTACTTTTCCAAATGGGGCTATGATTACCGCTTCTACCGGGAGATCATCAACTTTGCCCGCCGCCACAAGCTGCCCATCGTTGCCCTCAACCAGGAAAAAGAGATTGTCAGCAAGGTCTTCAAGCAAGGCGCCGCCGCCCTGACCGACGAAGAACTCGCCAAGGTTCCACCGGACCGCGATCTTGCCATCCCCGGCTATCGGGAGCGGATCACCGGAGTCTTTACCATGCACGGCCAGCACGGCACCCAGGAGCAGTTCAACGGCTTCTTCCAGGCCCAGGCTCTTTGGGACGAAACCATGGCCGAGTCCGTGGCCTCCTACCTCACCGCCCACCCGGAAAGGAGGATGGTGGTGCTGGCCGGCCAGGGGCATACCGACAAGGCGACAGCCATCCCGCCCCGGGTCGCCCGCCGTCTGCCGAAGATCCGCCAGGCAGTGATCCTGAACAGCGAACACGAGGAGCTTGAACAAACCGAGGCGGACTACCTGATTTTTTCCAAACCCGACGAACTGCCTCCGGCAGCGCTTCTCGGGGTGATGCTCGCCAACACCGCCGAAGGCCCCCTGGTGGAAGGGTTGTCGGAAAAGAGCAAGGCAGGATCGGCAGGGATTAAGAAAAAAGATGTCATCCTTGCCTTGGATGACGAACCGGTGACCACCATCGACGACCTGAAGATCTTCCTGCTCTCCAAGGAAATCGGCACCCCGGTGACGGTGCGGATCAAACGGGAAACCGGTTTCCTGTTCAAGGGGGAATCGATTCTTTCCATTCCGGTGGTGTTGTAAGCAAGGCTCGCCGGTAAATCTTCTCGTTAAGACCATACCGTTCGGGCTGAGCCTGTCGAAGACCAGCAGTTGCGCCGGAAATTGCGGTTCGACAGGCTCACCGCGAACGGGCTAATGCAATTCCCCGCCTCGCCCCATCTTTTCTTTTGGCCTTCCCCCTGCTCCGGGCTATAATGGGCAAAAATCAAGGACCACCCATGACCACGCCCGACGAAAACTACGCCACCACTCCACCGATCCCAGCCCAGGCCGCCCTGGAGTTTCTCCACGATGTCAGGCAACTTGTCGCCTTCCAGCAGGCAATCGGCATCGAGGGCTACCCCCGCACCCCGGAACTTGAACGCTTTGTTGCCGGACCGCGGCAACTGGTTGCTGCCAAACAACACCCCGCAGCCGCCTCCAGACCGAAGACGCCACCGAGCCCAACAACCCAACGGCAGACTGCGCCTGCGGTCGCCATGCCGGACACCACCCTGGCCGAGCTGTATGCCGAGATACAAGGCTGCCAACGCTGCCCGCACCACCAGAGTCGAAATAAGATTGTTGCGGGAGAGGGCACGACCGGGGTCAAGCTGCTGATTATCGCCGATGCACCCTCTGCCGAAGACGACCATTCCGGCCTGGTCATGAGCGGGGAACCGGGCCAACTCCTCGACAAGATGCTCGGGGCCATCGGCCTGAGCCGGGCAGACGTTCACCTGAGCCTGCTCACCAGATGCCATGGGCCAGAGCCGCCGGGCAAGGAGGCCATGGACGCCTGCCTGCCCTTCCTGCTCAAGGAAATCATGCTCGTTGCCCCCAAGGTCATCTGCGTCATGGGAGTGCTCACCGCCCAAAAGCTGCTCCACACCAACAAGCCCCTCAGCCAGCTGCGCGGCAGGTTCCACGATTTTCAGGGCATTCCGCTGATTCCCACCTTCTCGCCGGAGTTTCTTTTGAAAAATCCGGAGATGAAGAAGGCGACCTGGCTGGACCTACAGATGATTCAGAAGAAGATTCAGGCTGTTTAGACAGGCACCCAGGACGAGTGTTGTGACAAACACAATCGATTGTGCACCATCGTGACAATTCGGAGAAACCATGCTTGACACTCAACTATCGCCACTAGTCTGCACTTGGTACTCATCGTTTACCGCAAGCACTACTTGGGAGACCATTCAAAAATTCGCGAACTCGACATTCATCACTTCGCTCATCGGAGCACTCGCTGGCGCATTTGCTGGTGCCGTGGCCGCGCAGCGAACGGCAGAACGAGGTAAACATCGTGAAGAATTACTGCGAGAGCTCAGGAATACGAACGCAGCAATAGCTGTCGCCTTCGGGATAGTCAACTCGTTTCTTGCCCTCAAGGGGCAGCACGTCAAAGACCTGAAGTCACGATTCGAAATTCAAAAAGCTGAGCTACTGGAACACAAACGAAAGCGCCAAACAGGCGAGATCCAAAGCGGCACACCGTTCGCCCTCCAAGCAGACCTCCAGACAATTCAAGCACTACCACTGCCCACAGACACTTTGCGAGCTGTAGTTTTTGAGAAACTATCACTGGTTGGCAGACCACTGAACTTGGTGATAACGCTCATCCAAGTAACCCACAGCCTCAATGAGTCCCTGGCAAAGAGAAACTCCCTGATTGAGGGCTATAAATCTGACTTCCCAAAAGACAACCGAGATTTTGCTCCGCTATACTTCGGCCTCCCCTATGGCGATGGGCATGTAAACCTCGACTACCCAGCAACCATTGATGCCATTTACAGCCAAACGGATGACGGTATATTCTTCAGCAATCTGCTCTGCAAGGATCTACATGACCATGGGAAGCAGTTGTCAGAGGTATTCAGAAAAAAGTTCAAGAAGGATGCCCCCCGCGTCACCGAGGTTGACTTCTCCGCAGCTATATCTTCCAAGCTAATGCCAGACGAATCGAACTATGCCGACTGGGTCGCAGCCTTCGTAAAAAAGGATTAAACGTTATTTCTGTTTCGGCGAGGTAGAGGGTAGAGGGCGGCATTCTCACCGTCCGCTTCACTTATCGCGGCGGGGTGATTCGCATATTTGGCGCCGGTTACTGGCGAAAGGGAAAGACAATTTATGAGCGCGAAAATCAGATACACCGATGAACCCATTGGGGCCAAGGTCATTCAGGACTTTCTTCCTCCGCCCGAGGAACTTGCTTTCCGGGAGGAAGGGGTGAAGGTTACCATTGCTCTCAGCAAGAAGAGCGTCGAGTTCTTCAAGGCCGAGGCAACAAAACACCATACCCAGTATCAGCGCATGATCCGCAGGCTCATTGATACCTATGTGGAGACATATGACAAGCCTCCCACTTCGGGTACAACAATTCGAACTGCGCGCAGCAAGGCAAGGGCGGCAAAATAGCCTTGGCTTGCCTGCAACGAGGTAAAGCTACAACCCCTCCGGCGGAAAGGCCACCACTTGGTCGATGTTGTCCGCACCACCAAACAGCATAACCAGCCGATCCACCCCCAAGGCAATCCCCGCGGCAGACGGCATCTCGACAAGTTCAACCAAAAACGGCTCCGGCATGAGGCCAGGGTTTCGGCCCTGTCGCCTGATGGTCTCCTGCTCCGCCAGAAATCTGGCCCGCTGTTCCACGGGATCAACCAACTCGGAAAAGCCGTTGGCCAGCTCCAGCCCCGCCACATACAGCTCGAAGCGCTCCGCCACCGTTGAATCGGCAGGAGACAACCGAGCCAGCGCCCCAAGCGCCGCCGGGTAGTCGCAGAGAAAGGTCGGGATGACCATGCCCAGATGCGGCTCCACGTACTCCACCAGCATCTCATCGAATCGATCCTGGGCCAGCGCCTCCTCCACCGTGCAGGGCGCGTAACGCTGGAAGGCCTCGGCCACGGTGATCCGCTCCCATTCCGGCCCAAGCTCGATCCGACGGCCCTGCCATTCCAACACCCCGCCCTTGCCCATGGCCGCAGCCAGGTGGCGCAGCAACGCTTCGCAATCGGCCATCAAATCGCGGTAGTCGCTTTCGGCTGCGTACCATTCGAGCATGGTGAACTCGGGCAGGTGGCGGTCGCCGCGCTCGCCTTTGCGGAAACATTTGCAGATTTGAAAAATCCTGGGGATGCCTGCGGCCAGCAGCCGCTTCATGCAGAGTTCCGGGGAGGTTTGCAGAAACCAACCCTCGCTGGTGATGGGCTCGATATAGGCTTCCGGCGCTAGGGCAGGGATGCGGATGGGGGTTTCGACCTCGAGATAGCCTCGGTCGATAAAGAAGGTGCGCAGGGCTTGAATGAGAACGGCCCGCAATCGCAGGCCGTGAGTAAAAATCATCGTTGTTATGCAAGGTCCGGTTGGGATTTTACATTAACTCCCCTCCCTCGGAGTCTACGCTTACCTGACGGGAGGGGTGGGGGTGGGTGACGTTGCCAAGGGCATCACATCCGGCACCTTCCCCCTCACCCTATCCCTCTCCCGCAGGGGGGAGAGGGGACTTTTTCTCTACTCCTTGACTCGGGTCACATATACGCCGGTCCGGGTGTCGATCTGCAGCTTGTCGCCTTCTTCGATAAAGGGCGGCACCTGGACAACATACCCGGTTTCCAGGGTCACCGGCTTGGAATCGCTGCCGCTGGTATCGCCCTTGACCCACGGGTCGGACTGGGTGACCTTGAGATTGACGAAGTTGGGCAGGGTGACGCCGATGGGGCGGCCGTTGTACTGCAGCACCTCCACATCCATGTTGTCGGTGAGAAAATTGATGGCATCGCCCAGCTGCGCCTTGGATATCTCCAGCTGCTCGAAGGAGACGTTGTCCATGAAGGTATACTCCTCACCCTGGCAGTAGAGATACTGCATGGTCCGCTCCTCAAGGGCGGCCTTTTCCAGCTTGTCGTTGGAGCGGAAGGTTTTTTCAAAGGCGTTGCCGGTGATCATGTTCCGCAACCGGGCGCGGTACAGGGCCTGGCCCTTGCCGGGCTTGGAAAAGGAAAAATCCGTCATAATATACGGTTCGCCGTCGATCTGAACCTTTAAGCCTTTGCGAAAATCAGAAGCGGAATACATACTTGCTATCTCCCTGTTCAATCAATTCAAAAAAACACTGTGCGGCACCTTACTAACCGGATTCCCGCATTTTTGCAAGGGTGAAGTTGAGAGTTTCCCCTTAAACAAATCAGGCCAGCATGACTTCCTTTTTACCGATGGCCTCGGACTTAATCCGGTCGAGCAGATCGCCCAGCACCGGTTTCACATTCTCCCGGATATCGCCGGCCACGATGATGAAGAGCAGATCGTCGCCGGGCTGGAATCTGCCGCTCTTGGCCTCAACCACGATGTCGAAGATCCCCGGCTTTTTCAGGAATTCCCGGCGGATCGCCTCGACCTTTTTCTGATCCGGGGTAACCTCAAGGGCGGTGACCCCTTCCCTGGTCTTGCGCGACCAGGCCCGGACCACGCCGTTGTGGACCAGGACCATGCCGACGTTCTCGGCAAAGGCGGGGTTCTTCTTCATCTCGGCAATCGTTTTTGAAATATCCATGTACGCACCTCGTTATCTGTTGGTGTAAAAAAATCCGGCGATTCACCCCAAACTCTTGCTCACCACCTCGTACACATCCCGGGACAATGACTTGTTGGCGACAATCCGTTCAAGCTGAGCCCGCATCAGGCCCCGCCGGGTTTCGTCATAGCGCGCTCCCCGGCCAAGCCGGGCGGCAAGACGGGCGGCAACCTGCGGGTTGAGCGGATCAAGGGCAAGGATCTGCTCGGCCAAGAAGGCATAGCCCCTGCCGGACAGATCGTGAAAACAGACGGGGTTGCCTGCGGCAAAGGAGCCCAGCAGGGCGCGGACCTTGTTGGGGTTCTTCAATTGAAAGGCCGGATGCGCCATGAGCGCTTGCACCTCGCCCAGGGTTTCCGGGAGCGGGGCCGTGGCCTGCACCGCAAACCACTTGTCCAGCACCAGGGAATCCCCCTGCCATTGCTGGTAAAAATCAGCGATCACCTGTTGCCGCTCCGGACGACCGGAATGGGCCAGGGGCGAGAAAGCGGCCATCTGGTCGGTCATGTTATCGGACTTGGCGAACTGCTCAAGGGCCATCCGGATCGCGCCATCATCCTCAAGGGTCACCAGATAGGCGAGGCAGAGATTGCGCAACGCCCTTTGCCCTGCCAGCTTGGGCTCGTAGCGGTACAGGCCGGCGGCTTGGTTGGCCTGATACGTATTCTCCCACAGGGGGCGCAGGGAGCGGGCCAGGGTCTGCCGGGCAAAGGCGCGGGCAGTGTGGATTGCCTCGACATCCACCACCTCCATCTGCTCGGCCAGATACTCCTCCGAGGGCAGGGTGAGCAACAGGGCAAGGAATGCCTTATCCCCCACGGTTTTTTCTTCAAGCAACCGGCCACAGGCCTCGACAAACCTTTGATCAAGCTGCAAAGGGCGGTTGTGCCGGAAATCCTCCACCAGCCCCAGAAGCAAGCGGCTGGCCAGACACTGCCCCGCCTCCCAACGGTTGAAGGGATCCCGGTCATGACGGAAGAGAAAAAGCAGCTCCTCTGCATCACAATCGTAATCAACCTTGAGCGGCGCGGAAAAATCGCGCAGAATCGAAAGCCGCGGCTTTTCCGGCACCGCGCTGAACCGGATGGTCTCCTGGGCTTCGCGCAGCTCAAACAGACCGCAGGCCGCTTCCCCCTGCCGCTCCGGGCAGGTCAGCGGGATCTCCCTGCCCTGGCTATCCAGCAACCCAAGGGAAACCGGGATATGGAGCGGCTCCTTGTCGGGCTGGCCCGGGGTGGGTGGCGTGCTTTGCCCGAGGCGCAGGGTATAGGTCCGCGCCTGGACGTCATACTCGCCCTGCACAACAAGGCGCGGGGTGCCGGCCTGGGTGTACCAACGCTTGAACTGCGTGAGATCGCGGCCCGAGACATCAGCCATGGACTGGACAAAATCATCAGTGGTGGCGGCCTGGCCGTCATGTTGCGTGAGATAGAGGGCCAGCCCCTGCCGGAACAGCTCTTGGCCCAGCAGGGTGTGGAGCATCCGGATGATCTCGGCCCCTTTCTCGTAGATGGTGACGGTGTAGAAGTTGTTGATCTCCATGAAGGAATCGGGCCGCACCGGATGGGCCATGGGGCCGTTGTCCTCGGGGAACTGCACGTTGCGCAGGAGCCGGACATCGTGGATGCGCTTGACCGCGGGGGAGACCTGATCCCCGGTGAACTGCTGGTCGCGGAACACGGTGAGCCCTTCCTTGAGGCTCAACTGAAACCAATCCCTACAGGTGACCCGGTTGCCGGTCCAGTTGTGGAAATATTCGTGGGCGATGACCGCCTCGATCCCCTCGTAATCCGCATCCGTGGCAGTGTCCGGCCGGGCCAGCACGTACTTGGAATTGAAGACGTTGAGCCCCTTGTTTTCCATGGCACCCATGTTGAAATCGTCCACCGCCACGATCATGTACTGGTCGAGATCGTATTCCAGGCCAAAGGTTTCCTCGTCCCAAGCCATGGCCTTTTTGAGCGAATCCATGGCATGATCGCATTTGTCCCGGTTATGCGCTTCGACATAAATCTCCAGGGCAACCTGGCGGCCGGAGCGGGTGGTGAAGGTGTCCGCGATCTTGACCAGATTGCCGGCAACCATGGCGAAAAGGTACGATGGTTTGGGGTACGGATCCTGCCAGCGTGCATAATGGCGGCCTCCGTCCAGCACTCCGACGTCGAGCCGATTGCCGTTGGCCAACAACACCGGATAGCGCTCTTGCTCGGCGCTGATCGTTACCTCGTAACGGGCCAGCACATCGGGCCGGTCGAGGAAATAGGTGATCTTGCGGAACCCCTCGGCCTCGCACTGGGTACAAAAATTGCCGCTGGAGCGGTACAGGCCATCGAGGGAGGTGTTGTTCTGGGGATAGAGTTCTGTTTCGACATCGAGCACGAACCGCTCCGGCGCCGTTGGGATGGTGAGACTCTCACCATCGACCTGATATTGGTCCGGGGCAAGGGCGACACCATCGAGGGCAATACCCTTGAGCACCAGCTTCCTCCCTTGGAGCACAAGGGAGGCATCCGGCGCGGTACCGGTGTTGCGGCGGCAGACCAGCCGGGAACAGACCCGGGCTCGATCCTCGAAAAGATCCACACCGAGCGCCACCTCTTCGATCGTGTACGCAGGCGGACGGTAATCCTTGAGCAGAATGGTTTTAGGCTGGGTATCCATGGAATCAGTCCGGGCAGCGATCAACGGATCGATTCGACACGGGGCACCACCAACCGCAACCCCGGTTTCAACTGGGCGAAGTCCACGGAGGGGTTGTATTTTTTGAGCA
>Ga0172380_10008902_pt1 | contig 10810 bp, 10 predicted proteins | sample Leawe162metaG_FD_119747 | JGI IMG/M metagenome (GOLD analysis project Ga0172380, IMG submission 119747) | Leachate microbial communities from a municipal landfill in Southern Ontario, Canada - Leachate well 162 metaG | ecosystem: Engineered > Solid waste > Landfill > Unclassified | place...
GCCGCTCTCGGCCGACGAGGAGGGCGATGCGGTGGTCGACAGCATGTTCGCCGGCGACGGCCACTTCCGCCAGCAACCCGGCGAGTGGCGCGCCGATCCGGCGCGACTGATCGAGGATCGCGAGTTCTGGAAGGCGTTCACGGCATGCCGGGAGGCGTTGCCGCAGCGCCAGGCCGCCCTGTTTTCGCTCCGCGTCCTCGACGAGGTGGCCCCGGGTGAGCTGTGCCGGGAGTTCGGCCTCAGCCCCGGCAACCTCGGCGTGCTCCTGCACCGGGCCAGGATCCGCCTGCGCGCCTGCCTGGAATCGAACTGGTTCAAGCGATGAACGAATCCGACCCGCCGCTCGCCTGCCGTGAGGCTTCGCAGCTGATCAGCGTCGGCCTGGACGCGCCGCTGCCTTTCCGCCAGCGCTGCAGGCTGTGGTACCACCTGATGATCTGCAGGGCCTGCCGGCTCTACCGCGGCCAGCTCCGCCTGCTCGACCGCACCGTGCGCCGGGGACGCATCCGCATCGAGCGGGACGGCATGATCAGGCTCGATGACGAGGCGCGCCGACGCATCGTCGAGGCGATGCGCCGGCGCTGACGGCTCCGGCGCGGCCGCCTGCTAGGCCAGGATGCTCCGCGGCAGGTGGAAGGTGACCACCCAGTTGGGCCGGTTGACGATCTCGCTGATGCGGAGGTCGCCGGCGACGCTGCACAGCAGGTAGGCGTCGATGGCCGGCATGCCGGTGCGCGCTGTGAGCAGGTCGATCATGCCGCGGACCGCATCCCGCGATGCCAGCATCAGGTCAGGAGCGATGCCGGTGGTGGTGTCCCAGCCCGCGGCTCCCGGATCGGGCCGGCCGGGATCGCGGGCCGGGACGTGGAACCAGGGCTGGCGGCAGCCCGTTCCGCGGACGATGTCGAAGCGCGCGGTCAGCTGCATCGCGCCCTCCAGTGCCGTGCCGCAGACCTCGCCATCCCCCTGGGCGGCATGCGTATCGCCGATCGAGAACGGTCGGGTGCGGACCCTGAAGAAGATGCTCAACCTGGCCCGTCGGAAGAAGTGGGTGCTGCACACTTGCTGGGAGGACGTCACCGATCTGCGGGAACTTCACCCGTCGGTCCAGTGCTGGACGCCAGAGCAGGCTGCGAAGGCGTTCTCCGCAGCTGCAGCCGATGAGGAACCGGCAACGGCCACGATGATGCTGGTCCTCGGCCTGTTCCTGGGCCTGCGCAAGAACGAGGTTGTCAACGTGCGCTGGAGCGACCTCGACCTGGACCGGTTCAACCCTAGGACGGGCGAACCCAGTCCGATCTGCCGGCTCCAGCAGCGGGTTGGATTCACGACCAAGACTTACGAGAACCGCATCATCCCCATTTCCAATGAGGCCCTGCCCCTGCTGCGGGCTCACCGCCCAGCCGACGCCAAGCCCGAGGATTACGTCCTCGTGGCCCAACGCGACACGCCCAAGAGAGGGGGGACCAAGCGGGTCTATCGGTACGACCCCGTGAAGGTGTGGATCCGGGTTAGGGACGCAGCCATGGCCGCCGGTGCGCCGTACATCGAGTTCAAGGAGATGCGGCACAGCTTCGCATGCGCCTGTCTGCAGGCCGGCCACAGCACCGAGGAGGTGGCCCGCTGGCTCGGGCACTCAACGACGCAGATGGTCCATGAGCACTACGCGCACCTGCTGAACTACGAGGAGCGCCCCCGGTTCAGCCTGCTGGGACAGCCTCTGCAGCCGGGGCCGACGTAGGAAATGGGGAACCGAATGGGGAACGGCCGGATTTTCGCCGTCTCGAAAGCACGTCGCCAGAAACACCTAACCCCCGGCTTTCACCGGGGGTTAGGTCGTGGCGCACTCGCTGGGATTCGAACCTAGGACCTCTGCCTTCGGAGGGCAGCGCTCTATCCAGCTGAGCTACGAGTGCACGACGCGGGCATCATGGACCGGTCCATGGCTTGGCAAGTCACCCCCGCCGGAAGCGCTCCGGGGTCAGGCCGGTGCGCTCGCGGAAGGCGCGGGCGAAGTAGCCGGGATCGGCGAAGCCGCAGTCGCGTGCGATCGCCGCTACCGGCGCATCGGTGGTGTGCAGCAGTGACATGGCCCGGCCAAGGCGGATCGACTGCAGGAATGGTTTCGGCGCCACCCCGATCAGGCGGGCGAAGCGCCGCGTGAGTACGCTGCGATCCTCTCCTAGTTCGCCGGCGAGGCGGGCCACCGACAGCTCGGGATCGCCGGCGCGTTCGATCAGGCGGCGGCGCAGCCGCTCGACCAGCAGGTCCTCGCCGCAGGCGCTCTGGCCTCCGGCAGCGGCGTTGGAGAGCAGCTCCCAGGCGAGGGCGGCGGCAGCACGCTCGGCGGTCTGGCCCGGGTCGACGACCAGCTCGGCGAGGCGTTGGAACAGCCGCTCCGGTGGCGGGCCGGCGGGCTTCGGCCAGGGCGGGCGCAGGCCGAAGGCCACCACCGAGGCTTCGGCGAGCGGACCGTCGACGGTGAACCACCAGTAGGCGGTGTCGGGCTCGAGGGATCGCAGGCGGTGCCAGCTGTCGCTGGGATAGACGAAAATCTCGCCCGCCCGCAGTACCACCTCGCCGTCGTCGGTGCCGAAGCTGGTGCTTCCGGAGAGCCCCCAGTAGAGCTGAACGAAACCGCGCGGACGGATCTCCTCGATGCGCCCGGCGTCGGGGTGGTGATAGCGGCCGACCGAGCGCAAGCCGAAGGGCAGGGCCACCGAGGGCTGCGGGACGGGACGGAATCGGCTCCAACGTTCGCTCACGGAAGTCTCATCCTAGGAACGGAATTATGCTCATCCTCTGCCGACAGGAAGGGTATAGTATGAACCCACCCGTCACGGAGCTCGCATATGCACCTCGGCCTCTGCACGTCCGCCAGCGCCAACGCCCCGATCGTCGCCGGCTCGGCCCTCGACTACGTCGAGGAGAATGTGCAGAGCTTTCTCGCTCCGCGCGATGCCGATGCGGCCGCCTGGCAGGGCCGGTTGCAGGCTGCCCGCGCCTGTGGCAAGCCGATCCGTGCCGCCAACTGCTTCCTCCCCGGCGATCTGCCCTGCGTCGGACCCAAGGTCGACCGCGCCGCCATCCGCGCCTGGGCTTCGACCGCCTTCGTCCGCGCCAAGCAGGCCGGCATAGTCACCATCGTCTTCGGCAGCGGCGGCTCGCGCCGCATCCCCGAGGGCTTCGACCGCGCCGAGGCCCGCCGCCAGTTCGTCGACCTGCTGCGCGAGCTCGGCCCGCTCGCCGCCGCCCAGGGCGTCACCCTGGTGGTCGAACCGCTCAACAGCGGCGAGTGCAACTTCATCACCTCGGTCGACGAGGGCGCCGCGATCGTGCGCGATGCCGGTACCCCCGGCGTACGGCTGCTCGCCGACATCTACCACATGCTCAAGGATGGCGAGGGGCCGGATGCGATCACCCGTGCCGGCGACCTGCTCAAGCATGTGCACATCGCCGAGAAGGAGAAGCGCACCGCTCCTGGCGTTGCCGGTGACGATTTCGCACCCTACCTGCGCACCCTGGCCGGCATCGGCTATGACGGCAACCTGTCGATCGAGAGCGGCTGGCAGGATCTGGCCAGCCAGCTGCCCAAGGCCCTGGTCGAATTGAAGCGCCAACTGGCCTTGGCGCGACCGGCGGCTGCGGCCGGTTGAACATCGCCGGCATCGGGCAGGCTGTCGGCCATGCCCGATCCCCACGCCAAGCCCGAGCACGACAGCAGCGTGCTGACCGAGCACGGCTGGAAGGTCGTGCTGCTCAATGATGACGTCACGCCGTTCGACCTAGTCATCCTCGCCCTGCAGAAGGTCTGCGGCCTCTCCGACGAGGTCGCCGAGATGATCGCGGTCGAGGCGCACACCGAAGGCAGTGCCGTGGCCAAGCGCGGCCTCACCCAGGATGAGGCCGAGGCCCTGTGCATCCGCATGAAGGCCCTGACCCGCATCCCGCGGATGTGCCCTGGCGTCGCCTGCGCCGCCGAGCACGAGGATTGAGGCTATTGACGATCGTGCGGTGAACGCCTGGTCGGCACCGGGGTGTCGGCGAATCGGGGCAGGTAGCGGCGAAAGAGGCCACCGCGCGCGCTCTGGCCGTGGCAGCCGATGCACGAGCGGATCCGGCCGCGTTGCAGCACCTCGCCATCGCTGTGGTCGAACTCCATGAACTCCCAATCGAAGGCTTCGGGGTTATAGCCGGCCTCGCGCTTGAGCAGGGCCATGGTCAGGCCGGTGCCGAGGCGGCCGTTGAGCACCAGCGTGCCCACCGGGAGATCGGGCTGCTCGTCGCGGACGAAGGCGTCAATGCCCGGGCGGTCGATCCAGATGATCAGCAGGCGCTCGCGTCCAGCAGCGGGCTGCAGCCGGTCCGCGACCAGGGCCATGTCGCGTTCACGGTCGCGGGCCCGGGCGATCAGGACAGCCGAGGTCAGCCCGGGCGGACCATCGTCGAACGGCCCTTCGATGATAGTCGAGGGTCCGTAGCGAGGCGCGAGCACGGGAGCAGGCAGGGAGCGGATGGTGGCGCCATCGCCGATGGCGACGAGCCAGTGTGCACCGATCACACCGATGCACAGGCATGCGCCTGCGAGCACGAGCCTGCGGAGAGCGCGATGGAGGGGGTGGATGGCGGGCATATGCTGTCCGCATCATCGCCCACGCCGAGGAGCCCACCATGGCCGATCCGTCCTCCTGTCCTGCGCCTGGACGCATATCCATGCTTGAATGCGCCCTGCTGCTTGCCGTCCTGGTCCTGAGCGCGGCGATCGCCGTGCCCTGGATCCTGCACCTCCGCGAGTCCGCGGCGACAGCGCGCGTCGCCGAGCTGCTGCGGGCGGTGGTGTTCCCGGCCCAGGTCCAGTTCCAGGGCGGCGGCTATCTCGACATCGATTGCGATATGGTCGGCGAATACGGCCACATCGGCCATCTCATCGGCGGCCTGGCGACCAACAAGGTGAAGGCAGGCACGATCTCCCTGCTGCAGGGTCCGTTGGCCGAGGCGCCCGGGCCGCAGGTGGTGAAACCAGCCTCTGGCCACGGCCTGAGCGGTTGGATCTGCGATCTCACGCCGGCCGACGAGGCCACCACGGGCGGCCCGCCGCTGATCGAAGGGACGCCACTGCCGGTGATCGATGTCCGTCGCGCCAACTGGACCGCCACCGCCAACAACGGCGAACGGTTCTGGATGGTCGCAGCGGTGCCCCTGGCGGAACGCTTCGGTGCGCGCGTCATGGTGATCCGCGAGGATGGCAAGGTGCGCAGTCCGCCGGAAACGGCCTCGGCGCTGCCCTGGACGGTGGATGGGAAGGCCAGCGCCGCCGGCATGGCGGCTGGAGCACGCCACGCGCTGGTACGCCAGGGCGACCTGTCCTCAGGCCTGCAGGCAGGCTATGCCGTGATCGCGACGGCTGGCCCACGGGGGTCACCGGCCGGATTGGGGGCTTTCCGGCGCTGAGCGGCTCAGCCGTCCTTGGGGGTTTTGCCGTCCTTGCGCTGCTCTGGCCGCAGCGCCATGTACAGGCTGCTCTCGCGCTGCAAGGCGGCATAGGTGGTGCTGGAGGCCTCGTCATCATCCGTCGGCTCGGGACGCAGCAGGACCAGGAGGGTGCGTTCGAACATCGCCTTGGAGAACGGTTTGGCGAGGTAGCGGGTACGGCGGTCGAGGATACCGGTGCCGATGCGCGCCGCATCGACCATGCCGCTGATCAGCACCAGCGGCCGGTGGTCGCCGGCCTTGCGCAGCTGGTGCGCGACCTCGGTGCCGTCGAGGTCGGGCATGGCGCAGTCGAGCACGGCGGCGGCATAGGTGCGCATGGGGTCGGCGAGCAGACGCGCCGCCTCCACGCCGCCTGTGGCGACCTCGACGGTGTAGCCGAGCTGCTGCGCCATCTGCGCCACCGTCTCGCGCATCAGCTCGTCATCGTCGGCGATGAGCAGGTGCCGGCTGTCCGTGCGCGGGGCCTGCTGCGCGCGCTGCGCCTCGGCATCGGTGGCGATGGGGATCTGCACGGTGAAGGTGGTGCCATGGCCGGGGGCCGAGGTGCAGTGCAGGCGGGCGCCAGCCGAGGCGCAGATGCCCTGCACCGCCGCCAGACCGAGGCCATGCCCGGTCTTCTTGGTGGTGAAGTAGGGTTCGAACATGCGCGCCTGCGTGGCGGCGTCCATGCCGCAGCCATGGTCGATGATCTCGACCCGGACCATGCGCTCGGACTGGGCATCCCGCCCGACGCGCACCTCGACCTCGCCGGGCCGCCCGGCGTAGGACTCGGCGGCATTGATGATCAGGTTGACCAGGATCTGCTGCAGTTGGGCCGGATCGAAGAGCACGTGCGGCGGACGGCCGTCGACCCTGATGCGGATGTCGATGCCTTCGCCGACCGCATGCTTGAGCAGCTCGCCGAGCACGCGGCATTCCTCGGCCAGATCGATCGGGCGGATCTCGATCGAGCCCTTGCCGGCGTAGGCGAGGATCTGCTTGACCAGGGCGGCGGCACGATCGGCGGCCTGCAGCACGCGTTCGATGCGCGGGCGGGCCTCGTTGCCGGGCGGCAGCCGGCTCAGCGCCAGCTCGGCGTTGCCGCGCACCGCGCCGAGGAGGTTGTTGAAGTCGTGGGCGACGCCGCCGGCGAGCAGGCCGAGGCTCTCGTTGCGCTGCGCCGTCTGCAGCCGGCGCTGCACCTCGAGCAGGGCCTCGGCGGCATCGGCCTCGGCGGTCAGATCGAGGACGAGACCGTCGAACTCCGGCGGATTGCTGCCCGGCCGTGGCACGGCATGCATCAGCAGGTGCCGCGGGCGCTCGTCCCCCGGGCGCATCAGGCGGAAGCGTTGGCGCAGCGGCTGGCGGTTGGCGATGGCGGTGGTCAGGGCGAGGACGAAGGCCGCCTGGTCATCGGCGACGATCTGCGCGAGCAGGGCGTCGGGATCGCTGCGGTAGGCCCCGTGCGAGCCGCCGAGGATGCTGCTGATCGACGGGCTGGCTTCGACGATGCGCAGGCGCGAGCCGTCCTCGGCGCGGGCGTGGAAGAGGAAGAAGGCCTCGGCCAAGTCCATCAGCCGCTGGTTGCTGATGGTGCTGTGGATGAGGCGCCGTCGCGTCGCCCAGGCGATGCCGACGAGCACGGCGCAGGCGGCGGCGGCGATGCCCAGGCCGAGGGTGAGGATGCGGATCCACGAGTTGTCGGGGTCAGGGGGCTGCCAGACCAGGTCGCGTCGCACCAGGCCAGGCAGCCCGGCCCCGCGCAGGGTCGTGGCGATGCTCTCCAGGCGGGCGGTGCTCACGGAACCGAGCGGGATGACCTGCCGGTCGATCAGCGAATCGACGGTCTCCGCCTCGTCGGCCAGCACTGCCACATCAGGCGCCTGGCGGATGCTCGGGAAGCGGGTCGGGATGAGCACGATCATCTCGCTGCGGTTGTCCAGCGCCCATTCCCAGCCGCGCATCACCGCCCGGCGGAAGCGCGTGACGAGGTCGTGGCGGTCGCGCAGCAGGTCGCCACGGCAGAGCAGTGCATCGCCGAAGAATTGCGAGCGGCCATCGACCGAGAAGCGCAGGCTGCGCGTCTCGATGCCGAGGCGGCGCAGGCGGTGCGGTTCGCTGGAGAGGTAGCCGGGCAGCAGGTCGAGTTCACGCTGGGCGAAGAGCTGCAGGTCCTCGGCCTGCTTCCGGCGTGGGAATACCGCCGAGGCGTCCCTGCCCAGGGCGGTCAAGGCCAGGCGCAACTCGGGATCCATCACCCCGCCCGGTCCGACCATGCGGGCCTTGGGGTCGGCGATCACCTCGCCGAGGGTCAGCCAAGGGCTGTCGGCGTGCACCAGGAGGATGGAGGCGTTGCGCTGGAAGATGACTGCGACCAGGCCGAGATCGCGGCCCTGGGCCCATTCGAGGATGATCTTGCTGTCGTAGACCGCGAACTGGCAGCGGCCGGCGGAGAGCTCGGCGGCCGGATCGAGACCCGGCTGGGTCTCGGCGATCTCCACCGCCAGGCCCTCGTCGGCGAAGTAACCGCGCAGATCGGCAGCGTAGATGCCGGCGAACTGGAACTGGTGGTACCAGTTGAGCTGGACGCGGACGTGCTCGGCATCACCGCCATGCACGACGGCGGACATGAGCAGCAGCAGCCACCACCTGGACATGAAGCCCAGTATGCCGGTTCCTGACGCCACCGCCATGGCTTCCCCGCCAACGGACGCCGAGCGGCGGTGGCGGCATATAATCGGCGAAGCCGATGCCGCCACGGTTTCGGAGCCTGCGACGAAATCGAACTGCGACAAAGCCCCGGGGGGTAGGGGCGAAGCCCCTGATGCGAGAGGGGTCCAGGGCGCAGCCCTGGCCGCAGCGCAGCGAGGATCGGGCGCCGAACAGTGGTGGGCGGATACGATGGCGAAGCCATCCGCCCACGATTTCGGAGCCTGCGACGAAATCGAACTGCGACAAAGCCCGGGGGGTAGGCCGCAGGCCGTAGGGGCGAAGCCCCTGATGCTAGCGGGGGCATATGGCGGGCGTATGGAGGGCTTGCCGCCTTTGCATTGCCGCCGGCCAGCCCTGTGTAGACCCTGCCGCCCATGACCACGACCACCCTGCCCGAAGCCGTCGAGCGCGAGCTCGTCAAGTACACCTCGACCGTCGCCGCGCTGCATGCCGGTGCCATCGACCCGGACAAGGAGTTCAAGCCTTTCCGCCTGGTGCACGGCGTCTACGGCCAGCGCCAGGGTGGCGAGAACCAGATGGTGCGCATCAAGCTGAAGTACGGCAAGGTGACGCCGCAGCAGATGCGCGTCCTCGCCGGGACCAGTGAGCGCTACAGCAACGGCATCTCGCACATCACCACCCGGCAGGCCATCCAGTACCACTACGTCAAGCTCGACGACACCCCGGCCCTGCTGCGCGAACTCGAGGAATGCGGCCTGACCACCCGCGAGGCCTGCGGCAACGCCGTGCGCGCGGTCTGCGGCAGCCCCAACGCCGGCACCAGGACCGACGAGCCCTTCGCCATCGAGCCCTACGCCGAGGCGGTGTTCCAGCACTTCCTGCGTGGACCCCTCAGCAGCAGCCTGCCACGCAAGTTCAAGATCGCCCTGTCCGGTTCCGATGCCGACCCGCTGCAGCAGGTCAACATCCAGGACGTCGGCATCACCGCCGTGGTCAAGGATGGCAAGCAAGGCTTCCGCGTCGTCGTCGGCGCCGGCCTCGGCACCATCCCGGTGGCGCCATGCCTGATCGCCGAGTTCCTGGCCAAGGAGGACCTCATCCCGCTGTGCGAAGCGGCGGTGCGCGTGCACCACAAGCACGGCGATCGCCAGAATCGCGCCAAGGCGCGCCTCAAGTTCGTACTCAAGGCCAAGGGCGAGGAGGGTTTCCGCGCGCTCATCGCCGAAGAGCTGGCCAACGCCCGCAATGACGGCATCGCCGGTCGCGTCCTGCCTGACGCCCTGCCTGCAGCCAACCCGACGCCGGTTCCTGCCGCCGACGGTGCGGAGGGGGTCTGGCGCCGGCTCAACGTCCGTCCGCACCGCGAAGCCGGTTTGGCGGTGGCCAGCGTCTGCGTGCCGCGCGGCGACATACCGGCGGCGATGATGCGCGCCCTGGCCGGGCTGGCCGAGCGCTACAGCGAAGGCGACGTCCGCTCGACCAATGACCAGAACCTGGTCTTCCGCCGCGTCGCCCACCGCCACCTGACGGCATTGTTCACCGGCCTCGACGAGCTCGGCCTGACCCACGCCGCGCACGGCTTGACCGACGTGGTCAGCTGCCCTGGCGCCAGCACCTGCCAGCTCGGCATCACCCTGTCGAAGAACCTCGCCCGCGATCTCGAGACCCGCCTCGCCGGGCTCGGCCTCAACGCGACCGAGGTCGGCGGCCGCATCAACATCAGCGGCTGCCCCAACTCATGCGGCCAGCATCACATCGGCACCATCGGCCTGCATGGCGCCGCCTCGAAGATCGGTGACAAGCTGGTGCCGCACTACGCCCTGCTGATCGGTGGTGGCGACGAGGGCGCCAAGGTCCACTTCGCTTCGCTGGTCTGCCGCATTCCGGCGCGCAAGGTCGCCGAAGTGGTCGCCGCCCTGGCCGGCTGGTATCTCGCCGAGCGCAGCTCTGCCGAGCAGTCCTTCGCGCAATGGCTGCGCGTGCAGGCCGGCGCCGGCCTGGAGAAGGATGTTTCGCGCAAGGCCCGCGAGGCGCTGAAGGCGCGCATCGAGCCGCTGTGCGCGATCAAGCCCGAGCAGCTGCAGGAGTCGGATCTCAGGGACCTGGGCGCAGACAAGCTGTTCAGCCTCGACGAACTCGGCGCCGGCGAGTGCATGGCGTGAGCGGGACCTGAGTCGACTGCGTCCTCAGGGAGCGCGGCGTCCGGTCAGGCGGAGCAGCCACTGCACCGCATCGTCGACCCACAGGAAGGCCACCGGCACCACCAGCAGCGACAGCACCGTCGAGGTGAGCAGGCCGCCGATCACGGTGATCGCCATCGGCCCGCGGAAGCTGGTGTCGAATCCCAGGCCGAGCGCGATCGGCAGCATGCCCAGGACCATCGCCAGGGTGGTCATGATGATCGGCCGGGCGCGCTTGCGGCAGGCATCGAGCAGCGCGGCGCCGCGCTCCAGGCCCTGGCGGCGGGCCATCACCGCGTAGTCGACCAGCAGGATCGAGTTCTTGGTGACGATGCCCATGAGCATGAGCAGGCCGATCACCGAGGGCATCGAGAAGCTGCGCCCAGTGAACAGCAGCGCGAGCACCGCGCCGCCGATCGACAGCGGCAGCGCTGAGAGGATGGTGGTCGGCTGCAGGAAGTCATGGAACAGCAGCACCAGCACGA
>Ga0172380_10008903_pt1 | contig 10808 bp, 12 predicted proteins | sample Leawe162metaG_FD_119747 | JGI IMG/M metagenome (GOLD analysis project Ga0172380, IMG submission 119747) | Leachate microbial communities from a municipal landfill in Southern Ontario, Canada - Leachate well 162 metaG | ecosystem: Engineered > Solid waste > Landfill > Unclassified | place...
ACTTGCTCCAGCAGTCAGTGTAGATGTCTGATCGCCGCGATTGTAATACATACAGCGGAACGTATCGCCCGTAGCCACCCCTGCGACACCGGCGGATATTTCTGTACCTGTGGGAGTAGTGGCAGTGCTCGCCCCTGTCTTAGAGTTCTGGGTTACAATTCCACCCAACAGCCCGGCGATAGTGAGTGTGGCTTCCTGGGCATCAAAGTCTGTTACCGCACCTGCGATAATAGGAACTTTCTTGGCGGTTCGGCTTAAAGTAACCTGGCCTGCGGCTGTCAGTGCATCACTAAACGTATTAGCAGCACTGAATGTATTTGCTAGACCCAAACCAGGAAGTGTGCAGGTTGCCGAAGGCAGCGTAATCACCTTTGCACTACCGCCTGCCTGATTTTGAATGGTAGTAGCATTTGTCCCTGCGGCTATAGGAGTGATCGCAATACTTCCACTTGTGGTTCCTGTAGCTACCAATGAACCAGCCGAACCAGCTTTGCCCGATGTGACGGTACTGTCAAAAAGTGCCGTGCTCGCGCCTGTGACAGCGCCAGTAGCCGCAATAGTCAGACCGGTAGAAGCATAACCACCGCCCACGTCTATCGAGTTGGCTACTAAATCGCCGTTTTCGTTTAGGGAATAAGCAGCAGTAGGCGTGCCGTTTATATCGTCTGAATCAATCGGATATATCGCAAGCACAGTGTCGCCGTCTGCATCGCCGTGATGAGAGTTCGGTATAATAACCAAGCTCTCAAGATGCGTTTTTGTTCTTGACTCTCTAGCCATTGTGTCTTCCTTTCATAATAGGTGGGCCACTACAGCCCACCTATCGCGGGTGTCACGTTATGCCGCGCCTGTGCTACCGTCAACGCCTCTGGCGTCCGGGTAACCAAAGCCGACTCTCATTCTGCCCTTGTACTTGCGGTCGCCAGTCTCGAAGTCGTTGTCCCTGTCGAACTGAGGGGCAACTCTCATGACGCACTTGAGCTGATGTCCTTTGTCACTCTTGTTCTTTGCCTTGCGTGCCAGCAAGAACCAACTGTCAGCATCGGTCAGGTGCGACCAAACAATTCCGGTCAAACCTTCGCGAACGGTATTCGGGGTGTCGGTCTTTGCCACGTAGGGCAATGTGGGACTGCCGAGAATCTCCTCCATAATCCAGCGGCTATCAGTCGGGACAACCAATGTTTTGGCGTCCATCTTATACTGGAAACCGCGTGCATTCTGGATTTTTTCCATCCTTGTTCGTGCCGCCTGAAGTGCAGCTACAGACAAGTCAACGTGAGACGATGGGGTGTTTGCCCACACGCCGCCCGAAAGAACCGGGTGGCTGGTGGAAAGCATAGCCACACCGTCACCGCCAGACATCCACGGAGCGAATGCAGTCGTAGAGGTCGGGTTGTTGAACGGAACGGCAGCCAGATACTCAAGGGTTTCCCTGCCGGTCTGCGCAAGACTTGTAGCTAGATCGCTTGTGAGCAAACCTCGGGGGTCGTCCTCAACGGTCGCCTGTTCCACCTGGAAGCCGAGTGTGTATTCATATGGAGTAATTGTTGTGTCGTACGATTTTTGTTACTGCGCACTAACTAGGCTTGTGTGGTCTGGCAACTCCAATGCCAGGAGGATTGTGGTGTCTCACATGTTCGGACTTGGACGAAAACAAAACCAAGTTCTCTGGCCTGTTGTCCTGCTTGTCCTCGTTGACATGATGCACCACTTCGCCTTTTTTGAGTGGTCTTCCAAGTTTTTCTTCCATTACAAGAACGTGCTCCATGACGTATCCTCGGTTGTTCGCCAGGTGATGACCAGGAACCATCCTGCCTGCGTAACCGCCGTTGAGGTTCTTTGTCTTTCCACCTTTCCAACTATGGTTGCGTTCCCTGATGCCAGCACCATGGTTTCTACGCGATATTCCCCAACGAACGAACAATCGATAAACGGCTGTATAGCTTACACCGAATCGATCAGCTATCGCCGAAATGCTCATTGTTCCATACAACACTGCTAGGGCATTCGGGTCTATACCCTCTCGCGTATACCATGCTGTCTCGGATTGCTTACGTGCCGATATCTCGAACTTTTCCATAGCCTTCTGGATCGTCGACACTGAAACCCCGCATTGTTTTGCTATGTCGGAATAAGACCGACCATTAGTAACGTATGCGGTTTCGAGCCATTCCTTGTTTTGGTAGTGTTTCATAATACGCCTCCACCATTGGTGTATTACGTATTATACCACTCTTTATGCCTAGTTGTCAATGTGCGTGGCCTGGTCATTTCTGCCAGGCTCTGCATGTTTCCATGCAGATCGGACTGTCACTTCCGCTTTACGCGGTCATTGGATTCAGTCTCTGCAGCTGCACGGCTTTCGCCTGCTTGCTGAGGGTTACCATGCGCATATAGCGTTTAGGCGTTCCCCGTTGATTACCAATGATTTAGCCAGGGCCACGATTTTCACCAAACCCTGATAGATACCGTCATAACTGACCAGCCCGCCAAACTCCTTCTCCTGCCAGCGGCCAAGGCCAGACATGTAAGACCATCGCTCGTCTTCGGTCGATATACTCATCTCGGAGTAAATCTGTTCATACTCGTGGTCGGGTTCGCCGTAACCCTGTATCCAGAAGTTTTTTATATTACGATCATACGCATCGCGTATCTGTGTTTTTAGAATCCTGTTTGCTGAAGGCATTTATGCCACCCCCTTTAGGCGTCGAATTGAAGTCCCTGGTATGTCGGGTCGCCCGACACCATGCCGTAAGGCAGGAACTTGACAAGCAATCGGAGATAGAAAGAACTGGAAGTCAGATCGACTGTCTTCTGCACCCCAACAACGACGACACGTGCATCGGTCTGAGCGTCAAGATTGACGACCGTGCAATACGTTGTAGAACCGTCTGTCTCGGTGACTGTGGCCTGCGCCAAGTCATAACAGTTGCCGATATACGTTTTCACATCGACGAGGTTTGTTGCTGTGGTGGGGCTGCTTGCGGTGCAGGCGTTCATGGCGTAGACGTTGCCAGTCACGACTGGCATTATGCGTATTGCAGCGTTGCCGCTGGTTACGTTAGTGGCGTCTGTAAGAGCAAAGCCGCATATAGGCCCGTTGCCTCCAGTGAGCCGCTGTGTAACTGCGCCTGCGTTCAGATAAACCATGTCTCCAGCTTTGAATTCCTGTGAATCAGCTTCGAGATATGGGTTCCTGGTACCGATGTCGATTAGTTCTGCGGGTTCCGATGCTTGTGCGCCGCGCTGCACGAGTTCGCAAGGAGCGAATCGCACACCGTTGGCTGCATTTGTGATTGTGTAAGTAACTGTGCGGGACATATCCTGAGTTACCTCCTTGGTAGTTTGAATTGCCTCACTTAGCAGAAGCCGCTATCAAACCACTAAAGCGATCCCAGGAGTATGTTGACTTACACAACCGGCTTGCCTAAAAGGGGTCTTGTGTGTAGTGCATTACTTAGCTGTTAGCTTTGTGGGCGAAGTCGAGTTGTTGGCCTTACAGGGACAACCCGACTTCGGTTTAATTGTTTTTTACTTGCCGCAAGGGTGCGGGGTACTATTCAGATGACAACACGACCGAGTCGTTCTCGGCAGGCTCAAATGTCTGAGTGACACCAGACACACCATGCATAGCTGCCCTTAAATCTTCAGACGCTTGCTCGCTGGTTTCTTCAAGTCTGCGCTTCGGGTCGTTGTATATCTTCATTCCGTTTACAATGCCTTTGTGGTAATCCAGTTCGCGCTTGCATAAAATCTGATCGCCCATATGGAATAACCCATCGGTTTCGTCACCGAATGCAAACGGGCATGCAACCTCGTTATCTTTGCGCTTTACAGGTTCCCATCGCTGCCCTCTCACCGAAGACATTCGGCGCTGGTGCTCATTGAACCAACTGTAAGCGTATTGTGTTGCGATTCCGGGCTTAAGGCTCTTCCGCGTCTTCTCGTCAATCATATTCTCTGCGCGGTTAATGCTTATCGTGTTAACGACTTTGCGCCCATTGATTGTCAGAGCGCCGGTGTCACTGTCAATAATCACGGGTGCGCCATACGGCAGGTCACCGGCGGCATTGGCGTAAGTTCCGAGGGCAAGTTTCCCCTGGTCGAAGTATATGATTGTGCCGTCGGCCATTTTGGCAACGACGATGCTTTCGTCCACCGGCCTTGTTCTAACTCGCGCCGATACAACTTCGGGCGTGTCTTTTGCTATCTTCAATCTCGGTCGAGCCATTATTTCTTCCTCCTAATCGTTGCCGGGCCTGCAATATGATCCAAATACTGTTGTTCGGTCATACCGTTTTCTTTCATCCATTGGCGCTCTTCGCTCGAATAATCCATCGAGCCAAGCGACCTGGATGAAGAATTGTCCCCGTCTCCAACAGAGGAAGCCGCGAGGATAGCTTCCTGCCTTGTAGTATCTGTCTTAGGCTGCGCAGTCGGTGCGGGTGCTCCGTTTCTTAGGCGCTTGCCTCTCGCGGCGTCAACCGCAAACTCTAGCGCCTGCGGGTTTAACTTCTTCGCGTGAGTGACGCCCGCATAGCCCAACTGCCTGAGTGAAGTTGTTACGTCATTGCCGATGTCTGCCCAATCTTCGTACTCGGGCGTCTTCACCTCGTCGAACATACTGACCAATTCAGGCACGAGCTGCGACACAATCGACATCGCTTCCTGTCTTGCGAGAGTCTTGATGTAGTTCGGCGCTTTTGTTTCATCATACAAATCATCAACTACATATTCCGACTGCGCGGGCTGCTGGACTGCGGCAGGCTGTTGGTATTGCTGCTGCTGAAGCGGGGCGATATTACCGGCAGAGTCCAGGCAATAACCACCCTGCCGCAATTGAGCATCAATGCGCTCGCGTTCGGCTTTACGGTCTTCCTGCTCCTTGATAAGACGGCCCTTCCAAGCCTTGTCTTCCTGCGTTTCGGCGGGTATGATCTCCTCGCCTACAATTTCCTCGGCTAGCTCTTGACCTTGCTCCAGGACATCTTCTGTTGGCTGGAGGGGTTCCATTATTTCAGACATTTTGTTCTCCCTCTAATGATTCTAGTGCGATTCTTGGTATTGCTTTTACGTTCTGGCATGCTGCTATAAACTGCTGAAGCTGTGATATCCTCATAGCAAATTGCTCCAGCGTTTCACCAGGTCGCCAGCGGTCATGAACTAAACTATTAGCGGCAATTATTGCCTGCTCCTCAACGTCGCGTTCATACCTAGACCATCCCGGCCTGTTGAGCAAGTCCCGGTATTGCTCCGCCTCCACCTGGGTTTCCCGCTCCTGCTCCAACTGCTCCAGGAACATTTCCTTGTCCGATTGCTCCCGGTTGCGGTGGAATACCAGGTGGAACCATCCCGGCTGCAAGCATCTGCTGCTGTTGCTGGGCTTGCGCCTGCTGCTGTAACCTTGCCATAATTTGCATAGCCACTTGTGGGTTAATTGCGGCGGCAATTCTCATGCCCTCCTCTGGTGTTGTAGGCTCTGCGCCTATATATTGCTCTACGTGCTTGTGTCCCATCGCTTGGTAATATTCGCGCTGGGCCTTATACAAACGCTGGATTTTGTCCAATACCTGCGGCGGATCGTCCATCGGGCTTAACTGTGTAAACGGTGATTGCATGGCTTCCCGCATAGTTTGCCCGGCAAGCTGGAACCTTGTCTGTGGGTTTGATGTGGCGGACGACCCACGAGGGACAAACTTGTATTTCCCCTCGTGCCATTCAGGGCGCACAACCCGCCACGGCTCATTACCACCGGCGCTGCTCTTGTATTGGATGGGTTCGTTAGGCAGAAATCTGCGGATAATCTCCATCGTGTTGACGGCGTGCGCCTCAAGCCCCTGGTCTTCCTCGATGCCCATCTGCACAACAGAAACCGTGTAGTCAAACTTATCATTGCCCGCGCTTATGACAGCGTTGATCTCAAATGCAGTCTTCTTCTCATCGCTAGGAGCGCCTTGCGAGGGCGCGGACACGCCTGTAACCTTTTCAGCCATACCATTGACCATGTTGAGGCCATTGTAAGATTGGCTGATAGCCGTAAGCGCCGATTGACTGCCGTTGAGCATTTGCACGTCAGTTGCTGGGTTTGAAACAATCCATCGCTCCATCGGCCCCCACTTCAGGTTCTTACGGGCTACATCGGAACCGGGCTTAACCGCAACCGGAGGCAGGATGTTAATGGTGATGGCGTCTGTTATCTGATTGAAAGTGGCGTTTATCCACGTCTGAAGTCCGCGAATATCCTCGCACATCGACCCGCCCCACATGGAGTTTGGCTTCGGGTCACAAATTATCGGGGTAAAGAACCAATTGTCACCGAATAGGGGCTTATATTCAATGCACTTCAAGATTTTTGCCGTGCCGCGTGTGTCCGAATTGTAGTAAGCGAGTATCAGGTATTCTTTTTCGCGCTTGTCTCCAGGCTTGACCCATCTGTAGATACCTTCCCAACACTCGAACTTAGCCGACCAAATGTTTTTAGCGGTCACTTCCTCTATGCCCTGCAAAGCCTGCGTCTGGGTTGTGGGATTGTCTACATTCCAGCGGTTTTCCAGATACTCTACCGCGTCCGTGTATACAGTTTTGGCCTCGACCATGCCCTGTATGTCGTCCCAGCGTAGCCACCTACGCCCAAACGCGCCCTTGGATGACTTAAAGTTTGGCGCAGTGAACGGCAAAAGCATTATATCTTCGGTGACAATATACTCAGTCGTAGGTTCTGCATCTATCTCGTGGACTTTTAGCGGTTGCCCTGGCTCCATATACTCGGGTAACTGGTTGCCTGTGCCTGCGACACCAGCCTTAAGCCAACACTGACCGGTTATCATAGCTTCACGGACGGCGATACCGACCTTCCCGGCAAGCCGCATTTCCTCATTCCAGAACTGCAGCCAGTTCTCTTCATTCTGGGCGACATCATCATACTCGGGGTCAACCGCCTCGACCTCGAAAATAGGACTGGAGCCAGTAGCAGCGCGGGCAACTTTGATTGACGCAGTGTTGACCATGGACTTGGTTGTCGGGATGTTCACATTAGACATCCACTCCATTGGCTTGGCCTTGAGCAATCCCTCGTACTGATCGCGATAGCCCGCAACATTGTCACGGAACGTTGCACTGGCGTCCTGTGAATCGTCCATCGCCATTCCAAGTTCGTTGGCAAGGGCAAGCCGTGCATCCTCGTCAATATTCAAAAGTTTTCCGACAGCATTAGCCATGTATAGCTACTCCAGTATTCCGAGAATATCTTCGATTCCTATGAACAAATAGCGGACATCTTTCATCACAACAACGATCCCAGAGTCATCTTTGCATACAACCTTGTCGCCCGGCGAAACGTCACGCACCTTGCTTCCGACCGACACGACCACGCCTTCCGTTTGGGGCTTCTGTGTGCTGCAAGAGTGTGCCGAGCCGTTATCGTCCTCGTAAATCGCATAATTCGCAAGCTCGATGCCACCCTCGGTTATAACTGGCTGATCTTCATTGAGCTTTATGCACACATATGAGGACACCGCGACAGGTTCGGCCTCCAGCACAGCGAGGACGTGCTTTGTCCTGGTTAAGCAGCACCCGTCGATTTCTTTCGACCGTCGCCTGTCGAATAGAACCCAATCACCCTCCGCGAACCCAAGCGGCTCATCTGATTCACCTATGTTGACCACGACGCCATACATTGAGCGCATATCGACTTTGCCGGGTATAACCAGCGCGGTTGTAGGCGTTTCGTCCTTTGGCTCAATAGCGCAAAAGCCGGGCATAACCCGGCTAGTTTCAAAAGCGTTTTCCATTGTCTCCCCTAATAGTAAAGTCCCGACCTATTGACATCGCGCTCGATCTTCGCCTCGTGGTCTTCAATCCATGCCTGGTCGGTGCGCGCCAGGTCGGTAAAGAACTCTGGCGTCGATTGCTGCGCCACCTGTATACCTGCATAGCTGGCTGTGTCTACCTGATCGTCATGTTTGCCAGTCGGGAACCGTAACAGTTCACCTTCGTATTCGTCCAGATAGTCGGCTCCAAGCAAGTGGTAAACCTTGCCAGTCTCATACCTCGCCGCTATTGAACGTGAGCGACTGATCTTGTCTCTGTCTGCCTTTAGTGGCATAATCGGAAGGCCTTCGTTGGCGCAATCCTGAATAATGTTCAAACCGTAGCTGACATTCTCGACGCCTTGGAACGCTGGAGCCCAACGCTGGTATTGGTCGCGCATGATTTTCTTATGCTTGGTCGTGTCCGCGTGCTCTCTAAACACATTCAGCAGCAACAAATCACGCTGCGGGGTAACCGCCCAAGTGGAGCATACAAACCAATCGTTCTGGTCTTTCTCGGTCGCTGCCGGGTCAACAGTCTGGAACTTCCAACAATCCTCGATGCAGACCGTCGTGTCCTGACCGTCTACACTTAGCACGTAGTAGTCACCCATACGCCGGAAGTAACGGAACCAAGAACGCTTGAAGATCGCGCCACCCTCTGGCTGTGGTCGCTGCTGATACAGCGCGCTCCAGAAATAAACTGACTGGTTGCCCCTGATTGCCGCTAGCGCATCCACGTCGTAACGCTCGGGCCATAGAGCCTCACCTGCCGACCTGCCGAGTATGTCAGACTCCTCTGCAATCGCAGGAAAGTCAACGCATTCCCAGGCATCTCCACCATGCGCTGTGTGAGCTAACAACTTACCCGCTAGGTCGTCCTCGTGCCATCGCGTCATAATTACCACAACGCCGCCGCCAGGCTCTAAACGACTGTAGGCTGTAGAAAGATACCAGTCCCATATCTTGGAGCGAATGGTCTCAGATGCCGCTTCCTCGGCGTTTTTTACAGGGTCGTCAATGATGAGTATGTCTGCGCCACGGCCTGTGATCGGGCCACCTGCGCCTGCTGTCACCATCCCGCCTAGCTTGCCTGCTATATCCCAGCGGTTAGAGGCCGATGATTCACGCGACACCCGAATCCCAAACACATCGTGACCATACTCTTCAAGCAAGTTCTTGACCTTGCGTCCCCACGACGCCGCATAATCTGCCTCATACGACGTGAGAATGACGCGTTTGTCTGGATTAACGCCCAAGAACCACGCCGGGAAGTATTGCGAGCACAACCAGGATTTGCCGTGTCTTGGCGGCATAGTGACCATAAGGCGGCTGATCTTGCCTGCTGCCAGGTCGGCGAGCTTGCTATTAAGCAGCTGTATGTGCGGTGGATCTAGGTATGCCCCGTCGGTCACGCGCTTGGCAAACTCCACGGGCGATTCAGGCTTTTTGAGGCAGTCTGCAGTGATCCCCTTTGCAATGCTCTGCGTGAGATAGTCCAGCGGGTTGGAATAACCCGCCAGGTCAGATGGTTTTATCATAGCTCTTGACAACCTGACATAATCATGCTAAACTGAGGTGTGAAATATTTAATGCTAATCACAATTGCATTAACACTCGTTGGCTGTGGTGGCGGTGGCGGGAACATGTCCGCCCAGACTGCGCCCAAAACAGGCGAGGTGTCAACTCCTATCGTCGTGCCGCTGCCGCCTGCGCCGCCTGATATGCCCGTGGTTAACTATCCACCCGAGCCGCCCGCGCCGCCGAGCTTCTAGGCAACAGGGTAGAGCACGCGTTGTGTCATTCGGCAAGTCGCTTCATGGCGCCTGCAAGCACCTGCCCGCACACCACTCGAGGGTCAATCGCATCTTCGAACAATTCTCTTGCAATTGATATGTTCACTTGTCGCCCACCGTAACAAACTCGAACATCAAACAGGTCGAGTGCAATTTTGGCCTGCTTTGCCCGGATAGCAGATTTAATCGCAGCCTCGGCGCGTAGCAGGTGATCCAGGTCGCAAATCGCGTATTTTTCCCCGCATACACACACATCCTCGCCGCATTTGTTGCATTCGTTGAAAATACTCACAGCCTATCTCCCCGACGCCGATATGCGCTCGCCTCTGATTCCTCAAGCATCCACTTCAAAAACTTGATTCTGTGGTCGTTAATAGGGCAATCCGCAGGCTCGGCATAATAGTATGCGTCCACCGCACCCTGATAGAGCGCATGCATTTTGTCTCTTTCGCAGTGTGAGGGTATCATACCGTCTGGAGCATGCATAATCGCGAGACACTTCTGCCCATCGTAGCTAAACGGACAATAATCGGGCGCATAGTTACTACCGTCATGGCATTTCATTTCTGATACCCCAACCTATACTCACGCTCATAACCTCAGAATCAATTCTAAGGCGTCTAGCGTTCGATTCTGAGCGTCTCGAACGCATGTGCTATCACTTGGCTTTAATTGCCGCAATCCGCTCTGCAATTCGCGCCCGTGTTGGCTCGTCTGATACCTCGTCGCCGATGACTGCGATAATCTGGTTAATGACGCCCTGCAGGTCATTGATGGTAATAGTCAGGCGGTCGCCAAACATGCCCAGGTGTTTACCCAGGTTCTCGACGGCGCGTGTGGCGTTGGCTGCATCAAACGTCCAAACCCCTAATCCTGTATCCTCGTCCTCGACCTGCCGCATGCACTTGTCAACACGATCAAAGGCCATAACGGGTTTTCGCTGTAGGCATCTATCACGAATCTCGCACAAATCAGCCACTACAGAGTCAACAGTGATTGCGTTACGCTCAGACACAATTGCCTGCTCTGTTCTGATCGCCTCTGCTACCCTAGTTTTGCCTAGCAACTCTGAGCCGATTTTGTCAGCGTTTTTGGCACTATAGCCTGATCGAATAGCCGCCTGCGTTGCGTTGAGGTCAACTAAGTATTCCTCGACGAATCTCTGTTGTTTGGCTGTTAGTGGTCTCATTTCGCTATCCTCACC
>Ga0172380_10008904_pt1 | contig 10807 bp, 14 predicted proteins | sample Leawe162metaG_FD_119747 | JGI IMG/M metagenome (GOLD analysis project Ga0172380, IMG submission 119747) | Leachate microbial communities from a municipal landfill in Southern Ontario, Canada - Leachate well 162 metaG | ecosystem: Engineered > Solid waste > Landfill > Unclassified | place...
CGAGTGGGAACGTATTGCTGCCGCTGAAGGTGCCCCGCTTGACCCTGAAGCTGCTCCAGGTGGCGGTGGAGGGGGCGGGAAGAAGAAGAGCAAACCAAAGCCCAAGCCAAAGCAACAAGGCCCAGCGGTTGGGCGTGGAAGGAAAGCTCGGTGAGACGACGCAACCGTGACAAGCCGATCAACGCCAATGCTCCCCGACAAGGAAAAGAGCCTCGCCCAACCCGCCAGGGACGGGGAGGTCAAAGGCGAGACGCGACAGGGCGAAGCTCTCGCGAACGAGAATACCTGAAACCGCCAACCGATCAAAGCATTCGCAAAGAGACTCGCGCTTCCACCCAGCTTAAATTCCGCCCGCTCGAACGTGCCGTGGGGGCCGATATCCGGGCCTCTCAGCGCCGTGGTAAGGAAGTGGGCGGCTGGTTTGACAACTACCTCGCGCAGGTCAACGAGGGTCGCGCCGAGACCCAGGCTGCCTATGGCCAGGCTGGGCAGGAAATCCAGGGCCAGGTCGGTGCTGCAAGCGCGGCGGATGCAGCGAGCACTCAGGTGCTCAATGCCGAAGCTGCGAAATCCGCTGAGCTGCGAGGTGCGCCTATGGATAACTCGGCGGCTCAGCGAGAGGCCGCGGCGGGAGCACAGCGCAACTACCTCGCCGCCGCTTTTGGTGGAGCGACCGCCCGCGAAGGGGCCAACCAGTTCGGCTACCTGACCGACCAGAAGCGCATCGGAGCGGGCCAGCGCATAGCTTCAGGTAAAGAAGAGCAGCGGCGCGAACGCTCACTGCGCAAAGATCGCCAGGCCGTGCGGCGCGAGCGTGGGGACTACGCGACGGCCAAACGAGGAGAACTCCAATCGCAAGGCCGGGACTACCTGATTCAGCGCAAAGCCTTCGGGCTGGAGCGCAAAGAAGCGGCTGATGATGCTAGACAGGCGGCGCGTGAAGCCAAAGAAAAGGCGATGGACCGTGGCTATGACCGCGAACAGGACGCGATTGGCAACCGTCAGGCGCAGGAACGTATTGGCATTTCGAAGCAAGGGGACAAAGCGGGCGGTCGCACGCCAGCCGAACGTAACGATGCGCGAGAAGGCCAGAGCAATGCCAATGCCACGGCCGCTCGCTTGGTCAAATCCATCGGTCGCCCGGAATCACCCAAAGAATGGGCTGAACTCGAAGAAGCCGTGGCCAAGGAATCTGAAGTCAGCCCGTCTGAGGCCCGAAAAGCCGTTGCGCGTTTGAAGGGTCGAACGGCCAACAGGCCCAAGAAGAAGAAACCTTCAATAGTCGGGACCGTGATCCCCGGCTCGCAGATTACGGAGTAACTGATGCCCTACAGGGCGCCAGAGGCCGGTGTCACCTACGATCCCGGCAAAGGTGGTACGAAGCCCAAGAGGCGCAAGGCGAGGCGTAAGAAGCCCGTCCAGGTTTCGGTTCCCTATGCGCCTACCCGCAAGGGGAAGGCAGCGGAACGCAAAGCCCGTGGCAAGGTCAAAGTGCCCTACGCTCCGACGCCTACCGGGAAGGCTGCCGAACGACAGGGTGCTCGAAGGGCCGCAAAGGCAGATCAGCGCCAAGCTAAACGCAAAGCCAAGCGAGCCGAAGACAAGGCGCTGGACGTCCTGCGCAAGGCCCCTCCCACGCCCGCCGCAGTTGTGCAAGAGGCCAAGCGAGGGGTCAAACCAGAACTGAGCAAGGGATACCGCAAAGCCTTCCCGAGGGCTTCTAAGCGTGCCGACAAGGAGTTCATCAAGAGCATTGCGCGCAAAGAGGGCGTAAAGGAAGACCCGCTTGCCGAATTCGTAATCTCCACTGTTGCAACTGCCGGTCTAGGGGCTGCTGCCAAGGGTGCAGCGACGCTGGGCAAGAGTGCCCTCGCTGCACGTGCTGGTTCCAAGCTGGCCTCTACTGGTGTCACGGCTGCTGAGAAAGCAGCGGAAACCGGCGTCAAAGCTGTGGCACGAAAGGCGGCGGGCGGCGTCAAGGCCAGGGCTGGAGCCAAAGCCAAACGCATCAAGACCACGCCCGAGCGCGTGAAAACTGCCCCCAAGCGAGCCAAGAAAGCGGCGAGTACGAAACAAGGCCGAAGGAAAGCGGCTAAAGGCGCGGCACAGAAGGCCAAACGGCATCCTGTTCGCACGAGCTACGGAGCTGCCGCCGCATCCCCGGTACCGCTGCCAGGTGAAGCGGATAAGCGTGCTAGGGCATTTGCTGAGGGTCACGCCAAGGCGTTGATTGAGAATCCCGGTAAGACGCTGGCCACTACGGGTCGGGCTATTCCGGGCATTGTCACCGCTCCCGCTGCCCTTCTCGGCTCAGCCGGGTCCTCGATTATTCACGGCACGCCTGAGCCGCTGAAGCAGGAGGCATCCAAACAGGCCGAGGGCCTAGCGGAAATTGGCGAGAAACTATTCTCCGGCGATACCGAGAAAGTCCAGAAAACCGTTGAAGACGAGGTTGGCCTTTCCTTTGTTGCCCCCTTACCTGCTGCCTCCAGGCTGAAGAAGACGAAGGGCTATCAACGAACGCGGGGGCGGGTGAGGGGCCGGGTTGCCGAGAAGCGTGGCAAGACTCGCGCCAAGCGCCAGCAGGAACTCCGTGCCTACAAGCGCGGCTCACAGACCAAACGGCCTCGCAAGATTCGCCATGCGGTTCTAGACACCGCGACAGGCGAGGAAAGGGTTCTGAGGCGTACTGGGAAGCGCCTAGAGGGCCGCAAGGCACGAAAGGCAGTCGCTACGTCGATGGGGCGCTATAAAGCGCAGGGACAGCGCGAGGGGCTTCTGGCCTCCAAGGACGTCGTTCGTGCCCTACGCCGCTCCAAGCTGACCAGCGGGAAACTCAGGCGGCGTGATATGCGCGGGCACGACGTAGGCGATGTTGTCGCGACCGTGGCTCAGAACGGGATCAGCCGTAGAACGGACCGTGCTACTACTCAGCTCAACAATCTTGAGCGTGCTATTGGCAAGGTTGACCCCGATGAGATTCCGCTCGACATGGTCAACGATCTGGCCAACATCAAATGGCTGCGCGATCACCCGGAGGCATTCAAAGATCGTGGCTTCTGGGAGGCGGTAGATGCCTACAAGCGCCAGGCGAAGGAAATCGAGTTCTCAGGTCGCAAGAAGGTTCTGGCCATTGGCGATACCTACGGGCTGAAACGACCCGAGGAGCTACTTGAAGAGGGCGTGCAGGTAGGCAACCGCGCGATCAAGACGCCCTTCTACAAAGATGAGGCCACGCTTCAGCGCAAGCAGGCGGAACTCTCAGACCTACGCCTGGCAGCGAAGCAGAACCGCGAGCGCTCTCTGGGTGCCCCCCAGCAACGCGCCCAGCGCCAGCAGATTGCCGATGAGCTTGGAGGCAAAGCTAAGAAACTGGAGCGCGAACTGAAGGACTATCGCGCTGGTTTCAAGCAGGCGCAGAAGAACTACGTACGCGAGGCTCAAGGCGTAATCCAGCGTGAGGGCTTAGAGCAACCGGCCTACGTGAAAGACGTGAAACCGCGTCAGGGCTTGGACCCCGCACAACCTTGGCCTGGCGCGCGGCCCTCGCGCAAGCAGTGGATGGCACGAGCAGAGCAGGCTAGGCGTGGCACGGTCATGGCCCGCGACTTCGAGACGTTGGTCAATCAGTCCATCGCTGAGCCTCGCATGCGCAGGGCTATGCACCGGGCAACCACGGAGTTCGCGGAGACCAATGCAATCGAGGTGGGCGGTACGCGCTATCCGACCTCCGAGCAGGTAGCACGGGCAATCAACCGAGGCGATCTTGATCCCGAGCAATACGTCAGCCTTGACGCGCAGTTCGTCAAACAGGCGATCCTCGACCCGAACAAGAGTGGCCAGAAATTCCTTGACGAGATTCGGGAGATGGCCGACAGGCCGCTGACCGCGGACATTCTCGGGCAGGCCAACGTCAAAGGTCGCAAACAGATTGTGGTTCCCAAAGAGGCTGGGCTTGAGTTCATCCATCAGATGGACAGCCCAAAGGGCGTGGATCGTATCTTCGGCAGCGCAAATCGCCTGCTCTCACGCGTAATTTTGGGCTACTCGCCGGCCTGGGCCATCGCGCAGCTCGTAGCTGAAGGCATCCCTGCTGCACTCTCTATCGGCACCAATCCGGCTCGCATCGCCCGCGTGGCGAAATACATGCTCAAAGAGGATCGCAAGCTCTCGCGCAAAGACCGGGCTGTGCTTGACGGAACCATTGGCGAGTCCACGGGCGTGACTCCTCACCCGCAGGTTCAGTTCAAACCAGACACGAACCTCAATGCCTCGCACTTCTTCCGGCTCTCAGAACGCAATCCGATTGGACGAGCGCTGCTGAAAGGCGCAAGCGGTGAGGCGCTGGGCGTCTTCAACCGCTACACGGGCGGCAAGTGGCGCAAGGCGGTAGCGGCAGCCAAGGCAGATCGGGAGCTGAACACCTTCGTGAAATCGCTTGGCGAGCTGATGCGGGGCCAGCGCAACATCGCCGAGGCGATCAAGGGCAAACCGCTGAAAGCCCAGATGGAGTACATCGCCCAGCACCCGAAAGCGGCAGCGAAGCTGGAGGAGTATCTCGACGGGGTGATGGGCAATTGGCGTGCGCTCACGCGCCACGAGGCCAAACTGGCGCCACTGATCGTCTTCTACCCCTTCGTGCGCTACTCGCTGCGCTGGACCTTCTGGAGCTTCCCGAAGAATCACCCGGTCAAGGCGCAGATGCTCTACTTCCTGAGCCAGCAAAACGCGGAGGAGCTTGAAAAGCTCGCGGGTGGTCCGTTACAAAGCCCGCTGGAGTACACGTTCCCGGCCTACACGACCTCGACCGGCGACACAGCGGTACTTCCTGGAGGCTCAAGGGTCGCGCCGGGCATGAACGCGATCACGACTGCGATTGGCAAAGGGCAGATTGAGGGCTTGGCCTCTGCGCTTAATCCAGCCCTTGGAATGGGAATCAGTCTCGTTACCGGAGTTGACCCGTTTACTGGCGAAAAGGAGGCCGAGTCGCCGCTAGAGCATGGCCTGCTTGCGCTGAATCAGTTGCTCTCCCTGCCCGCTCCTGCCCGTGTGAGCGTTCCAGGGTTGGGCAACAGCCTGCGGGACCGCCTGCTTGCATTGGCCGGCGATGAACCCTCGATTGCCTCCAAGGCTTTTAAAGCCACGGACCCGAATCGGGATATCCGCTCGGTCGGCTTCCCATTCCTGCCCCAGAGCGGTGAGAAATTCAAAGCCGGGCAGCAACTCAGCAAAGCCTTCGAGACCAAGTACGGCGAGGGTGATATTCCGGGGCCATTTGACTCCGAGCTTGTGCAGGAGTTGCTCTATGGCGGACCCGGAGGTACCCCGAAGCCCGCGATGCTCCCCGAGGTGCTGCGTAAGGTTCACGCTTCAGAACGCGCCAGCGACCGCGTGAAAGCCGCTGAGGCTCGCTTCCTGCCACCGAGCAAGGACTTCAGCCCGGTTCAGCAGCAGCTACTCCAGGCGGTCGAGGAAGCCTACAAAACGGGGCCAAACGCTGAAGCTGAAGGCGGCTCGAAATACAGTGGCTCCAGCAAATACTCCAGCGACAACAAATACCTTGAAGGCAATAAATACCTCTCGGGGAACAAATACGCCGAATAGCTCAGGAGTAGATCAGGACGAAGACGCCGATCACGGCTCCCGTAGCGATGAAGGCGAATAGACCAATCATCGTCTGCTTGGCTTCAGCCTTGAACTCATCCTTGTTCATCGTTTGATCCCCATCATGCCTCCTAAGCTTAAGCCCGAAGCGGTGGGAGGTCCGCTCCGGGCTGTACCTCATCGTGTCGGGTTTGTTTGCGGAGCGTAGCACAAGGTGATATCATTGTCACTACATGAACGAGAGCCGCAACAAAGAGATGACGGTCAAGGAGCTTCGCAAAGCCCTTGGCGAGTACCACGATGACATGCGGGTACTGGTCGATGGATACGAGGACGATGAGTTCGGTGATCAGCCCGAGAGCGTCGAGTGTGTGGTGCTAGAGCGATGACCGCTTATTGGAGAACCCCAGCGCTAGCCCACACCCGCTGCCACCGCTGCTCAGGCACCATCCCCAAAGGAGAGCCGATGGCCTTTCGCAGCGCCAAGTACGAGCGAGACCGGCGCATCTACTGCGAGGACTGCGCAGCGGAACTCGGGATCGACGCGGTAGACTCGAAGCGGATGCTGGCAAGTAGGCAACTAACGCTGGGTGGCGTATGAGGGAGCTAGATCGCGCTGAGTGGACCAAGCTCTGCGAGGACATTTGCGGCAAAGAAGTAGACGCGCGATGCGAGGCTACGATCAAGTCTGACCGCGCCGCCCTTGAGTTCGTTTGGGACTACGGTAATAGCGATATTTCAGCCCACGTAGCCAAGAATGCCACCGATGTGCGTGTTGGCGAGGTCCAACTGCTCGTTGGCCAAAGGGGCGCGCGGGCAGCACTCATTATCTCCCACCCGCCTTACCCGGTCGAACGTTGGACGGTCCTCTGGGAAGGCAGGCTACCGTGATGCTGACGGCGAGACAACTGCAACTGAGCACGTAGGAACATGGCTGAGCGGCGATGCCCCAAATGCGGAAACGACATGACGGCTGTCAAGGGACGACGCAAAGGCTCAGTTCAATGGTGGTGCTGGAAGTGCGAGTGGTTCTGGAAAGCTGGCCTGCGTAAATCGTAGCTAGCCCTAGTCGCCGCACCATCCGGGATGATCTATGCCAGCCCGTGGATGAAGACGCCCGATCCCGAGAAGAACTCACCGCGCGATTGGCCGACGTTAGTCCTCGGACTGGCCATCCTCTACCTAGTTTTGTTCTTTCCGGTAGCGCTATTCCTCGAAACCAAACCGGAGGTCTTGGCTGGAGCCATCGGAGTCCTGGTGACGACCTTCGGCGGAATAGTCGGCTTGAAGGCGACCCGCAAATGAATTTCCGCCAGCGCTTCACGTGGGAGCTACAGAAGCTCTACGAGGAACTGAAAGCCACGCCGCCCCTGATCCTGCTCTTGCTCTCCTGCCTGGCCCTCTTGCTCGTGGGGGCCATACTCGTAGGGGCTAGCCGGTGAACATGACGTGGACCATATGGGTGTGCGAGATTTGCCATAAGGCGACTGAGGGACCGATAGAGCCGCGTTGTACCTGCAATGAGGAAGTAGAGGGCTTGTCCTCACCGGGTCACTCGATTGAGGTTCAGGCTGTAGAGGAGACTGAGCTGTGAGGCGTCCCCCGGTAGTGCTCGGCATGGCGGTGATCACGGCCCTGGCGCTGATAGTCGCTGTGGGCCTGATCGTCTTCCAAGTGAACCCGCAGCAGGATGAGACCCAGACTGGCCTTGACCGCCAGCAACGGGAGCTGACTCAGCAGGTGGAGGAAATCAACATGATCATCTGCTCTCAAGCTCAGACGACTGCCAACGCCTACCGTTTTCGCAGCTTGACTCCGAGTGGCAACGTAGAGCCGATCAGGCATTTCCTTACCCGCATGCAGGCTCAGCGCCAGACGCTTGAACTCTCGCAGGACCGTGATTGCCCAGTGGCTCCCGGATTCCCGCCGTTCGAGTTCCAGCTTAAGCGAGCGCTGGCTGAAATTGAGGCCATCTTGAACCACTTCAGCGCCAAGCAGCGGGAGCCTGTATCGGAGAGCTTGGAATCAAAACATGGCGAATTGCAGGGATATCCAAGTGACCTCCAAGTTTCTCCAGAATTTGGAGTTCCGGACTTGATTCCTGGTCCCAGCGGACAGCAAGGCGCGGGCGTAGGCGAGGACGGCGTTCCCTACGTGCCGCCTAGGGGCAAAGGTAAGCCACCGAGTGCCAAGCCGCCTGCGATGGAAGCCCAGCCTGTAGAACGCCAGCCTCGCGCGGCTGCGGAGCCTACGCCCGTAGAGACCGAGCCTGATGAAGACCCGCAGAGCGCTTCTACGCTTGGAGAAGATGTAGGCGAAGTGATCGATGAGGCTACGAAGGAATTGTGCACCGCTATTCGCGAGGTGCATAACTTATGCTAGGCCCATGACTTCAATTCGTAAAGCATTAGATGCCCTAGCCAAGGCCTTCGGGGTTCAGAAGCCGCTTCTCGCACGTGCCCAACGGCGGTACGCAGCTAATCGCAAGCGAGCCTTTAAGGCCAATGAGCAAAAGAAGGCTGCGCAGAAGAAGGCCGATCAGCTACGTGCTGAAGGACACCCAGAGCGGGCAACACGCAAGGACAAAAAGGCTCTTCGGCTGGAGGTCGTGGCGACCAAAAACCATCAGCGGGCGCAGTTTTGGCTTGGGCGCGTCAAGGTTCTTACGCAGCGGATTCACAAACTTGAGACTGACCAAGCGAAGCTCCAGAAAGAACTTGCTGAGCTCGGTCCAAACATCGTAGGCAACAAAGCCACGGGCGGGACCAAACAAGAGCGCCTGAAGGCCGTAGCGCTTAAGTCTGCCTCAGAGTGCTCAGCGGGACGCAGGCATAACTTCTACTCGCAGGCGGGTTCTTGGGACGTAGACCACTGCATCACGGGCGAGAGCTACGGAGAGCGCTCAGACTGCTCTAGCTGGGTGACCAGCGTCTACAAGAGCTGTGGACTGCCCGACCCCAACGGGGCGGATTACAGCGGCGGTTACACGGGCACCTTGATCACCAACGGCAAGCGCATTAATCGCTCGCAATTGGAGCCTGGCGATCTCGTCCTCTACGGTGGCGGCACGGGTCACCACGTAGAGCTTTTTGTAGGCCCTGGCGATAGGACGACTGGGCATGGCAGCGCGCCTGTGGATGCGGGCGTAATCGACTTATTTGGCGATGGCGATTATCGGTTCTACACGTATGACTGAACCCACCCCTCAGTGGTATGTAGCTGAGGTCGGACCCTATGAAAAAGATCAGGGTCCCGGCGTCTGGATCAAAGTTCAGTCGATGACCTACGCAGAAAACGTTGACGTTCCTAAGCAAGGAACGGTCTTGACCTACGCTGAGAAAGAGGATTCATGAAACTCGCTTTCCTAGACGAACTGCCTCTTGCCACGATTATGACCCTAGGCGGCGGCATCGTAGCCCTCATTGCCTACTTGCAGGGTGATCTCTCAGTCCTTGAGGCACTCGCTGCTTGGGGAGTCGTAGGCGTTGGCGGTGGTCAGGTTGGTGTAGCGAGGAATCAGGCAGGCAGAGGCCTACGATGAGCCTTGTAGGCGTCCTGATCGCAGTGCTGATCATCTTTGTGGCGAACCGGCTCTGACGCCTAGCTCTGCCTAGTTCCTGCACTTTGCGCTGAATCTGTAGTGACAAGGTGCAGGCAACCTGTTAGGGTGCAGGCATGGAGATTCCGGAGGCGGCACTTAAGGCGATAGCGGTTCTTCGTGTGCAGCAGGCACGTGAGCCGTATGGCCCGGATACTCGCGAAGAACTCCAAGCCGCCCTCCCCGCGCTACGAGAGCAGTGGGAGCGCGAATACGATGAGGCTACGCAGGAGCTAGCGACAGAACTAGCCCAAGAGAGGCACGCCTACGGCGAACTGCGACGGGTGACGGCAGAGGCTGAGACGGCCTTGGAAGGGCTCCCCGCCCCCGCTGCCGTCGCTCGCTTGCGCTTGACTAAAGAGCGGGATCGTATCCACCAGGAGCTGACCGCATGACGCGCTTCGCCGCCGCCCTCAAGCGCGAGAACCTCTCGCAAAGCGACGTAGCCCGAGCACTGGGCATCACGCATCAGAGCGTGAACCAATGGGCTACGGGGAAGCGGCCGGTGCCTGGGGTCCGCAAAGTAGAGCTGATGCTTGCGCCAGGCTGGGCGTTCAGGCGCGACGACTTCGAGTGGGAGGAAGACCGATGACCCTCAAGCGCATCAATGCTCTGCGAGGCCTTGACCACGAACAGCTCTGCAAGCTCGCTGTTCAGCAGGGCATCTTGTTACCCGAGAACCCCCGCGAGTGGAGCCCCGACCGCCTACGCCTGCGCCTCATAGATTCGATCTGCGACGAGGAACTACGCGAGCAAGGCATGGATGATGCTCTGGGGCAAGGCCGTAGATGACGCCCCGACCCGTCCCAGAGGAGAGCGTGGAGGAAGCACGTCGTGTCATGCGTGATTCCTCCACCTGGGGAGAGGGCCACGTTGAGGCTGTTGTGAACGCCGCCGCGCCAGCCATACGCGAGCAAGAGTGGGTGCGGGTGCGGGAGGCGCTGATCGACATCCTGGAGGGCTCCGATGACGAAAAGCGCCGCCCCAAATTCCTGGAAGGGGTGACCGTCAGGTGTGCACCCGGTCCCTGGAACAAGGTCGTCGCCTCCGGCTACCACCGCGGGAAGGGTGAATGGCTCTACGAGCTGAAAGGTCCGCACAACCACGCGCATAACGTGCCAGAGAGGGAGCTGGAGTCCAAAGCTCCGATGGCTGATCAGGGGGAGCGGGATGCCTAGCGTCGAGGTGCAGTGCCCAAATCCCGCGTGCCCCGGCAGAATCGTGGAGGGCGATTCGGTGACCCGCGAAAGCTGGGAGGCGACGTGGCACGCACCATACGTGTTCGCTAAGCAACCTGGGGAGTTTGGCCCCGATATCGCATGCCCCTCCTGTGGCACCGAAGGCATAGACCCCGAGTCAGGCCAGCTCGACAGCGCGGAAGAGGAACTAGGCGAACGGTGTGATAAGCACGGCATAGTCGGATGTACAGCCGACTTGTGCAACCGCATCGCTAAGGCACGAGGGGCAAGAGAGTGCTGGGGACCATGACCCGCCTAAGCGACTGGCTCCGCGATGTTCTCCTGGCCCCCGCCGAGACCAAACCACGCCCAGCCCACGAGATCGCCTTAGACGCCCGTAGAGCGGAGCGCAGGGCAGAGGACGAGC
>Ga0172380_10008905_pt1 | contig 10807 bp, 11 predicted proteins | sample Leawe162metaG_FD_119747 | JGI IMG/M metagenome (GOLD analysis project Ga0172380, IMG submission 119747) | Leachate microbial communities from a municipal landfill in Southern Ontario, Canada - Leachate well 162 metaG | ecosystem: Engineered > Solid waste > Landfill > Unclassified | place...
TCCCTTAAAAGTTCCCTCAGTTCGGATTGAGGTCTGCAATTCGACCTCATGAAGCCGGAATCGCTAGTAATCGTGGATCAGCTATGCCACGGTGAATACGTTCTCGGGTCTTGTACTCACCGCCCGTCAAGTCAAGGGAGTCGGCAGTACCCAAAAGCCCTGCATAAGTAGGGACTAAGGTAAGGCTGGTAACAAGGACTAAGTCGTAACAAGGCATCCGTAGCGGAAGCTGTGGATGGATCACCTCCTTTCTAGGGAGTAATAAAGGATTTATGTCTATAAATTCTTTTGTCGAGATTTTAGGTTCATCGCAAGATAAATCTGAAATTGCGGAATTAGCGCCTGCTAGCTTTGAAATTTAAACTTCAACTATAACAAAAAACCCACTCATCTTGAGAGGGTTTTTTGTTTGTGTTTGTATTTAGACTCGCCTATTCGGCTACTTCAGGCGCAACCAGTTCGACTTGATTTTGAACTCTATTTCTTCCCTGCATTTGATTGTTGATAGCTTCAACGGCTTGGCTTCTGAGCTCATGCAACTTTCTTAACTCCTTCAGGGCTTGTGCTGGACCCTGAACTGTTCCGGTTTGCACTTTATTAATTAATTCTTGAGTTTTTTCTTTAAACTCATTTCTTATTTCCTCTCTTTTTTTGGCCTGCTCCTCGCGCTGAGCCTGAAGTTCAGCTTTAGCGCTCTCGTCTCCAGCTAAAGCCTTGTCTAGTAATTCTTTGTTTTCTGCTCGCATCTCGGCTCTTTCTGTCTGTCTTTCCGCAATCGCCTCTTTTCTCGCGGTAATCCTCGCTTTAACCTCGGCCGGGATATTTTCGTTGCTAGCAATTTTCTCTAAAAAAATATTGGTTTTTTCCTGGATAGTCGCTTTGATTTTCTCTAACTCCGGCAAATTTTCTAAAGACGATTTATCTTCTAACCTATTTAAGACTTTTTCTTTATTTAGCTCATGCCGAGCGGTGTTAGCCAAAAGCTTTTGCTTGCGCTCATCAAGGTTGGCTAAAAAATCTCCGCTTTTTGCCTCAATTTTTTGCATTAAAGCATCAGCTTTAGCCACGATTTTGGCCGCTTTTTCTTGAACAACTGGATCCGAACTGTTTTCAGCAATATAATTAGCTAACTTAACCCTTTCTTCGGCAAATTTCAACTGCATCTCCGCCTTTTTTACCGGATCGCGGGTAACGGCTAAAGAAATAGTTTCTTTTACCCCTTGCCACCAAAGGCCGAAAGAAGTTGGCATATTTGTGGGTTCAACCGTCTCAACTCCATCTAAATCTTCTAACTCATCAGATGTGACAACCTGAGCGTCTTCGGCTGAAGTTGTTACCGCCTCGACTAAAACCGCCTCAGAACTAATATCCGTTGCCTCATCGGCCAAAACAACTTTATTAGACCACAGGACTGAAGACGCAATCACTAGACCTATAATTAAAAATTTTTTCATAATGGCTTAAAAACAAAAAAAATAAAAATTTAAAAATAGAATTCGTATTTTATTAGTTGCACCTGCCTGCCGGCAGGCAGGTTCGCATTCATTCGTGCATTAGTATCAAATTACCCCTATTCCCTCTTTTACTTTTTTTAAAGTTTCGTTCGCGACTACCTCGGCCTGACGTGCGCCCTCGTCTAAAATTTCTCTTACTTCTTCGTCGCTTATTTTATTAAATCTTTCCTGAAAGTCAGTTAAAAAGTTTTTAACCACTTCAGCCAAGTCTTTTTTGAAGTCGCCATAACCTCCGCCTTCGTATTTCGCTTCCAGTTTTTTTATCGGTTCTTTCGCCAACAAAGAATAGATAGTCAGTAAATTCGAAATCGCGGGCTTATTTTTTAAGTCATATTTAACCTCCGAACCCGAATCAGTCACGGCTTTCATAATTTTTTTTGCCGCTTTTTTCGGATCATCAATCAAAGAGATATAATTATACTCGCTGTCCGCGCTTTTACTCATCTTTTTGGCCGGATTGTCTAGCCCCATAATTCGCGCACCCTCTTTCTTAACCACAACTTCGGGAATCTTAAAAACTTTTCCGTATTGAGTGTTAAAACGGTTGCCCAGAGTTCGGCAAAGTTCAACGTGCTGGGTTTGGTCCTCGCCCACCGGCACGGCGTCGGTGTTATAAAGTAAAATATCCGAAGCCATTAAAACCGGATAATCAAAAAGTCCGACACCCACTCCTTCCTGATCTTTTCCGGATTTATCCTTAAACTGCGTCATCTTATTTAAATCAGAAATTCTGGTTAAACAATTTAAAATCCAGCCTAACTCGGTATGAGCACTGATATTAGATTGCTGAAAAATAATGGATTTTTTCGGATCAATGCCGAAAGCTAAATAAATTTTTGCCACTTCAATAATTTTTTTCTTTAAAATCTCCGGATCTTGCTTAACCGTAATCGCATGATAATCAACCACGCAAAAAATACAGTTATATTTTTCCTGCATTTCTACCCATTGAGAGATAGCGCCTAAATAATTGCCGAGATGTAAATTACCGCTTGGCTGAACGCCCGAAAAAACTCTTGGTTTATTCATATTGTTGTCAATTTTTGAGTGCGTTTATACTACTATTGTAATTTAACTAAGACTTTTTAGCAAGAAAAGGTTATTCAAAAAAAAGTAGAGGCGAATAGTTATCCGCCTCTACGAGGTTGCCTTCTTCATTGGCTAAACATTCCTTCTGAAGAAGATAGTGGCGGTGGAGTGGTTGATCCGCCCCAGCCGTTACCCGTATTTGGCAAGCCAAGATTTTTAGCCTGATCCCTAACTTGCGGTTCTCTTTGCCTTTTGCACTTTCGACAGTATCCGTTTTCCAACAAACTTCCACAGTCTGGACAAATACCGGCCTCCTCCATATCTCCCTCCTTTTTTACAATGAGCTAAATTCTAAGACAAAACTCTCTGGTTCCAATATAATCTATTCGAAAAATAAAAGCTATTACTCAGAAAAATGTTGATGCTACCCCAATAATATGCTAATCTTATGCCAACTTTCCGCGCGGACCGTTAGCTTAGCCGTAAAGCGCCTGTCCGCCAGCCAGGAGATTGGTGGTTTCGAGCCCACCGACGGTCCGCGAAAGTTATCTTGACATATTTTTCCGCTATTGTTAGTATCTTTACTAGTTTCTTTGCTCGGAGAGGTCGTCTAAATCTAAACAAGACTCTCGCTCCCCTTTTTACAAGGCCTTAAGCGAGGCAATCGAGGTAGCCAATCCTCGTCTCTCCGCCAATTTGTTCATTACGTTAAAAGGGAGCGCTACTTGATAGAAGTAACGGACCGGCGTCCGAGACGGAATGAAATAATTTCCGCGGCGCTCCCCCTTTTTCCAGATTTCCTTGTTCATTTTAAAAAAATTGAGCGTTATGCAACCGCCTCACAAGGGTTGATTGCTTGTGGAATTTTGGCCTCTCCTCCTCCACAGCGCTCCATTTTCTCATTTGCAATTAGCGCAAAAGAACGCTCTTTTTTCAAAAAATGGAGCGTCACGCAATCCGCTTTCCAGGAGCCGGATTGCTTGTGGGTTTTTTGTGCGTCTCCTCCCACAGCGCTCCATTTTTCTTTTTCCCAAAGAGCGCCAGACCTTACGAGATCCCGCCAATCGCGTGGGGCAAATGGAAATTCCATTGGCGCTCTCATTTTCCACGGCGGCTCTAGCTTAAACGCCAAGAGCATCTGCTTGCCAGCAGAGGGTCGAGGTAAAATCCTCGGGGTCGCACCAAACCAGGCCATCTTCTTCGGAAGATGGCTTTTTTCTTTACTCGAACAAATTGACAATTACCCCCAATTTACCTATAATCTAGATATTAATTTTTATATTATTTTATTATTTTATTTTTATACATATGCCATTAATTCCAACCGTAATTGAAAAAGAAGGCCACATTGAGCGGGCCTATGATATCTATTCTCGCTTATTGAAAGACCGAATAATTTTTTTGGGCGAACAAATAAATGATCATGTCGCCAACATTATTATCGCCCAATTCTTATTCCTCGATGCCGAAAACAAAGACCGCGATATTAAATTTTATATTAATTCTCCGGGCGGTTCCGTTACCGCTGGCATGGCCATCTACGACACCATGCAATACGTCAAATCTGATGTTTCCACGATTTGCGTCGGCATGGCCGCTTCCATGGCTGCCACCTTGCTTGCTTCCGGCGCCAAAGGCAAAAGGTTCACCCTGCCCAATAGCGAGATCATGATTCACCAGGTTATGGGCGGAGCCGAGGGCCAAGCCACTGATATTAAAATTCGCGCTGAGCATATCCTTAAAATCCGCGATCGGATGAACAAGATTTTGGCTTTTCATACCGGGCAGAAAATCGCCACTATTGAAAAGGATACTGACCGCGATCGCTTTATGGATCCGGAAGAGGCGAAAAAATACGGTATCGTTGACAAAATTATCTCCAAATAAAACCAACAAAATAGACGGCTTAATTAGGCCGTCTTTTTTTTGTTTTCGAGAGGTTTACAAATTTAAAATCTTATGTTAAGATAAGCGTATAAATTTAAATTAATAAATGTTTAAAGTTGTTAGAAAAAAGGGTAATTTTATCAGAAATTTTGCGAAAACAAAAGAAAATCTACAATAAAATCAATGGAAAAAAATAATAATTTCGAGTTCAACACTAAATTTCCAGGTAACCTAAGAAAGAGAGCTTAGGATTTGTTTTGTCGCGCAAAAATAAAGTTAAACCTCCTAACAACAGAAGAATAATTCTATGGATTATGTAATTTTCCTTATTCTGGCTGTAGGCGGTTTTTTTGTTGGCTATTGGGCACGCAAAAAAAGAGCGCTTTCAGAGATTAATAGTGCTGAAAACAAAGCCGAAAAAATTTTAAATGAAACCAAAGTCAAGCAAAAAGAACTCATGCTTGAGGCTCAAGACAAGGCCCTAAAAATCATTGAAGAAGCCAAGGGCGAGGAGGCTAATAGACGAAAAGAAATAAACGGCCTGCAGATTAGATTGGAACAAAGAGAAACCGCTTTCTCGCAAAAATTATTAGAGTTGCAAGAAAAACAGCAAGAACTCTATGACAAGGTAAACAAGGTTGAGGAGATGAAGGAAAAGATCCGTAAGATTAAAGAAGAGCAAATGGCGAAACTGGAAAAAATTGCCAACTTAACCGAACCAGAGGCAAAAGAAATTTTGCTCAAAAACATCGAAGAAAAAATGAAGGAAGATTTAATGGTGCGCGTTAATAAACTCGAAAAAGAATCAACTGACATTATTGAAGAAAAATCTCGTGACTTAATGGCCTCGGCTATGCAACGCCTAGTGTCTACCTATACTCCGGAAATAACTACCACCACCGTTGACTTACCGAGCGATGAAATGAAGGGAAGAATTATCGGACGCGAAGGCCGAAATATTAAAGCCATCGAGCAAATCACTGGCGTGGAAATTATCGTTGACGATACGCCTAATGCCATTACAATTTCTGGATTCTCCCCCATCAGAAGACACATTGCTAAAAGAGCTTTGGACTATCTAATCAAGGATGGCCGAATTCATCCGACTAAAATCGAAGAGGCAATTGAAGAAGCTAAAAAAGAATTGGCGCTTGATATTAAGAAAGCCGGCGAAGAAGCGATGTATGAAATTGGTGTGACTGGTTTCGATCCAAAATTAGTGCAAATTATTGGTCGTCTAAAATATCGCTCGAGCTATGGCCAAAACGCTCTGGGGCATTCGATTGAAGTTGCCCATTTAGCTGCCTTATTAGCGGAAGAACTAAAAGCCGACGTTACGCTAGCGAAAAAATCTGGTTTGCTTCACGATATCGGCAAAGCCGTTGATCACGAAGTTCAAGGCACTCACCCGGAAATCGGTCGCGATATCGCCAGAAAATTCAACTTGCCCCAAGAAGTTATTGATCCAATCGAAACTCATCACGACGATCACCCTCGCGGTTTAACCGCGGTTATTGTAAAAGTGGCGGATGCAATTTCCGCTGCTCGACCGGGCGCTCGTTATGATACTTACGAACGATACATCCAACGCCTCGAAGAATTAGAAAAAATCGCTGTTTCTTTTAAAGGCGTAGAAAGATCCTACGCTATCCAAGCTGGTCGTGAAGTTCGAGTTTTTGTCATGCCTGAAGAAATAAGCGACTTAAATGCCCACGAACTCGCTCGAGATATCGCCAAGAAAATTGAAGCGGAACTAAAATATCCAGGCGAAATTAAAGTTAACGTTATTCGAGAAATGCGCGTAACCGAATACGCTAGGTAATTAAGTCAAAAGTCCGCAAGTCCGAAAAGTCAAAAGTCTGACTTTACGACTTTCAACTTTATGACTTTAAGACTAACATGAAAATTCTCTTCATCGGCGATATTAGCGGTAAAATTGGCCGGCAAATGGTGGCGAAAATTTTACCGAAATTAAAAAGAGCTGAAAAAATTGACCTGGTTTTTGCTAATGCGGAAAATGCCGCTCACGGCAATGGCGTAACCGAAGATACTTTAAAAGAATTAATGGAAGCCGGGGTAGATTATTTTACCACCGGCGACCATGCCTTCGATAAGATCAATCAGCTAGAGTGCTACGAAAGCATGCCGATCATTAGACCAGCTAATTTTTCCGAAGACGTCCCAGGCCAAGGATATTTTTTACTTGAACGCGATGGCTATAAAATCCTCCTCATCAATCTTATTGGACGGGTTTTTATGTCTGGCAATTATGACAATCCTTTCAAAAAAATAGACGAAATTCTGCCTACATTTGCCAAAAAAGATTTATCTGCTATAATTATTGATATACACGCCGAAGCGACATCAGAAAAAATTTCTTTGAAACATTATATTGACGGCAGGGCAAGCGCGATTCTCGGAACCCACACCCACATCATGACCGCTGATACAGAAATTTCTAAATCCGGAACGGCCTACATTACTGACGTGGGCATGACGGGCGCCGCTGACCAATGCTTGGGCGTTGAAAAAGAAGGTATTATAAAAACCTTCTTGACGCAGATAAAATATCCTCACGATATACCAGAGGAAGGCCGGGCAATTTTTAACGCCGTCTTACTAACAATTGACCCTAAAACCGCCAAAACCAAATCGATAAAGCCAATAATTAAGTCGGCTTATATAAAATAAAGCGGTTGGCTGTTCTACTTAATAAACAGCTAACCACTAACTCTTATGAACAAAGCAGGGCTTATAGAAAAAATTGCCGCTGAGGTAGCGGTAACAAAGAAACAAGCCGAAGACATGATCGAGACGATGACCAGTGTGATTATTGAGGAGCTAAAGAACGGTCGGGAAGTAACGATTACCGGCTTCGGCACGTTTCTATCAAAAACTCGGCATGCTCGCGGAGGAGTTAACCCGCAAAAACCGAACGAACGGATCAACATCCCGGAAGTAAAGGTGGCTAAATTTAAAACCGGCAAAACTCTCAAGGACGCTTTAAAAGGAAAAATTTAATTCTTTGGAATAAATTTCAAAAAAACAATCCTTTAGTTTTTAGGGTTGTTTTTTATTTTAAAACGTGTTACCATAATTTTGAACTCCTAGCGGAGTTTTTTAGTTAGCACCCGTAGCTTCCGCCTACACTCAAACTACCGTTTGAGCTTCGGCGGACAAGCAACTGGATAGCACAAAGCACCCGTAGCTCAACTGGATAGAGTGTGTGGCTTCGGACCACAAGGTTGCAGGTTCGATTCCTGCCGGGTGCACATTATCGGGGCTGGGTAGCTTCCTCCTTCGCTCAAACTAGCGTTTGAGCTTCGGCGGACAAGCAGTTGGCAGTCCAAAATTTATTATAAAGCTTTCTAGGGCTTGCCCTACGAAGCTTTAGCGTAGTAGGGCTGGGTAGCTCAGTTGGTTAGAGCGTAGCACTCATAACGCTAAGGTCGAGAGTTCGAGCCTCTCCCCAGCCACTCGCGATGTTATATTAAAAGTGAATAGTTGCAGGAAGAAGGCAGAGTTTGACTTGCGTGCGAGCAAGTCATCCGCCGACAAGCGCAGCTGAGATGGCGGACGAGCCCCTGCCTGCCGGCAGGCAGGTCTCCCCAGCCACAGAGAATTTAAGATTTTAGAATGAAGATTTTAGAATTTTTTAATTCTTAAATCTGAAATCTTAATTCTAAAATTAGTAGGGCCTCGTTAGCTCAGTTGGCCCGCCTCGCCGAGCTGAGGCTCGGCTTCAGCGAGGCGGGTAGAGCAACACCCACCTAATTCTTTTAAGGAATGCGGTTTTAAAAATATCCATGCCTCGTTAGCTCAGTTGGTAGAGCAACTCCCTCTTAAGGAGATGGTCGCAGGTTCGAGTCCTGCACGGGGCACAGAAAATTAGAAGCGATTTAACGCTTCTTTTTTTATGTATAAAAATTTTTGTTTCAAAAAAATTGAAAAAAATGATAAGCTTAAGAGATAGATTACTTAAACTATGCTTGCAAATATTCTTTATTTAGCTATATCGCTTTTTTTGGTTATCAAAGGCGCAACCCTGGCGACAAAATACTCCGCTAAGCTAGCGGTCAGTTTTTCTTTGTCAAAATATATTGTTGGCTTTATGGTCGTGGCTTTTATTTCGATTCTGCCGGAAACATTTATCGCTATTAATTCTAGTTTGGAGGGAATTCCGGCTTTTGGCTTGGGCACGCTTTTCGGATCCAATGTCGCTGACCTAACTCTAGTTTTCGCGATTATTATTATTTCGGCTGGACGGGGAATAAAAATTGAAAGTAAGATTTTAAAAAAAATTAAAATTTTTCCCCTCTTCCTTATTCTACCTTTAGTTTTGGGGTTTAATGGACATTTTTCTCGTTTTGAAGGAATGTTACTGATAATCGTGGGCGCTGCCTTTTATTACTTTATCTTTAAAACACACGTAAAAAACGCTAAGAAATCCCGCGATCACGGTAGCGCCTTTAAAAATTTCTTACTGCTGATTTTCTCCCTGACGCTATTACTTGTGGGCTCTCACCTAGCAGTCGTTTCAGCCTCGGCATTGGCGCTGGCTCTTTTTGTAAATCCAATATTGATCGGCATGCTTGTGGTGGGTTTAGGAACGACCATGCCGGAATTATTTTTTTCTCTAAAATCTTTAAAAAACAAAAATGACGGCTTAGCCATCGGCGATATCCTCGGAACGGTGATGGCGGACGCGACCATTGTCGTGGGAATTCTCGCCTTGATTGCGCCCTTCGCTTTTCCAGTCAAAATTATTTACGTGACCGGAGGGTTTATGGTTGTAGCTTCGCTAATTTTAATTAAATTCATATCCTCCGGCAGACTCTTATCCAAAAAAGAAGGCTACGCGCTCTTACTTTTCTGGCTTGGCTACGTTCTTCTAGAAATCATAGCTAACAGCTACTAATTTTTTTTAACAAATAAAAACCCGCCTGAAACTCAGACGGGTTTGTTTTTTCGTAATAATTTAACTAATCACCCTCGGATATCCCGGCGGTGCGTCGATGGCGGACGGTGGCAAAATATAATTGCCAAGATAATTCCTGCCGTGAGGACTCATAAACCATGGTCGGCAAGGTCCCCAGATAGACCGTCGCCTAGAAAAAACCCTCACGGTTGTGCCTGGCATCGGATCGGAAATTCTTACCCTCGGGGGCAAAGGCGTCCCCGTGTCCTCTCTCGCCTTGGGCACCGATTTAAAACGCGGATCGGTTTTCCCCTGCCCCCTACTTCTCCTGCGCAATCTTCGCATCCTGGCCATTTTTTTCTCCTTTCGTGTTGATGTTTTCATTAGAGAAAGAGCGCCTTCTACCTCCACTCTACCTCAAAATTTAAATTTTATCAATAAAAAACCGCCGAGTTGCTTTCGGCGGTAACACTTAACTTTTACCCTTACCTTTACCCAGAAAAGGTCCGAACATAATTCTAAAAGCCAGAAACATAAACAACAGAACAATTCCATAATTGATTAATGGCTTCACCTCCTCGATCACGCCTTTTAACAAGGCCGAAATCGCCCCAGGAAAAACCCAGTGGATCAAACCGATAACGATGATCGTGACGAAAGTCGTCACTAGTCGCGTCGGTGTCCCTAGGAAAAATTTAGCCCACTTTTGCATTAGCCTTCCTCCTTGGCGTCTAGTTCTACGTCCTTTTTTCCAGTCTCAGTTTTCTTATACCCACCGCAAACTCTTTTGATGCTGAAAAAAATTATTTTCACGAAAAACCAGCTGATGGATAAAGAGAACCGAAGGCAGGACACAACAATCTTGACTGGGTTAATAGTTAAGATTGATTTTCCCAAGTTGCGAAGCGGACCAGACAAAGCCCGTAACGATCGCTTTAAATCTTCGGGATATGGCATATTTAGCCTCCTTATATGTTGAAAGGGCAGGTTTCATTTAAAGTTAGCAGTTTTTAAGCTATTTGTCAATAATAATCCAACCCCGCCCACATTGACATTAAACAACAAATATGATATAATAAACAATCATCTGTTCTTTCTGATTAAAAACCTACCTTTTTTGAGGAGGAGCCGCAATGAGGTTCACAAGGTTGTTCCGGAGATTAATTTTCGAGCAACAAATACCAGAAGAGCTCATCGAACTCGCGGACAAACTGGACTGGCTAAAGGCCGGTCTAATTAATCTTAACGAGTTCCCTGCTGAGGACGCCATCGCGCCTTTTTTCGAAACGATTGCTCTCTGGTATGATCGTAGTGGCGAGATATGCCAAGTCGCCGATATCCTCATCCAAGAAAACAGAAGGAGATTCCACCAAAGCATAGAGGATCTCAAAACGCTCTGCGGATATATCGAAGACGCGAAGCGGGAGGAATACGCTTGGTATCAGCGTAAGCCAGAAGA
>Ga0172380_10008906_pt1 | contig 10807 bp, 7 predicted proteins | sample Leawe162metaG_FD_119747 | JGI IMG/M metagenome (GOLD analysis project Ga0172380, IMG submission 119747) | Leachate microbial communities from a municipal landfill in Southern Ontario, Canada - Leachate well 162 metaG | ecosystem: Engineered > Solid waste > Landfill > Unclassified | place...
CCAACTTTCACGGTATACTAATTTCACGTCACGAGTAAAGGAGACAGGATATGAAGATTCTCGCAGTCGGCGGGGGGTCGGGCGGACACGTCACGCCGGTAGCCGCGGTTATTGAGCAGCTGGTAACCCACGATCCAGACCTCATCGTCAGATTTGTTTGCGACAAAGCGTTTGAAGCGCAGTCACGAGGGCTCATGGAACGTGTCTCGGTACCAGTCAGTGTCTCAACTATCTCGGCAGGCAAGTTTCGTCGCTACGCCCACTTATCGGTCTGGCAACACCTGACGAGTTGGCACGTCGTCAAGGGCAACGTGACCGATATTCTGAAGATTGCGCTCGGCTTTGTTCAGAGTATTGTGTTGATTGCTCGCTTTCGCCCTGACGTCGTGTTTGCCAAGGGTGGCTACGTTTGCCTGCCGCTCGGCCTGGCTGCCTGGTTGCTGCGCCGGCCCCTGGTTATCCATGACTCTGACACACGCCCAGGCTTAACAAACCGTGTCCTGGCGCGGTTTGCGACCAAGATTGCTACCGGTACACCGCTCGAGAATTACCCCTACGATAGAACTAAAAGTACGTACGTTGGGGTACCGATTGATGAGTCATTCCGACCAGCCACACTCGAGGAGCAGCGCCAGTATAAAGCTGCCGTAGGGGTTGATCCTGATAAAAAACTGGTCGTGGCTATGGGCGGGGGACTAGGGTCTATCAGTATCAACGACGCTATGGTCGAGGTCGCTGCGCAGCTAGCCAGCGACAAGGTTGTCATCTACAATATTACCGGCAAAAAAAATATTGAACGCGCCGTGCAAAAGGGAAAGGGGATGACGAACTACAAGCCAGTTCCCTTTGTGTTCGAAGATATGGCCAAGGTCCTTGGGGCGGCGGACATCGTGGTGTCACGGGCCAGCGCCACCTTCCTGCAAGAGCTTGCGAGCCTCAAAAAAGCCGTCATTGCGATCCCCGCTCGTCAGCTAGGCGACCAGCTCAAAAATGCCAAAGTCTTTGAGAAAGCGGAGGCGGTAACTGTGCTAAACGATGCAGATATGACAACACCGTCTGTCGTCACTGCTACGATTCAGGAGCTTCTTACCAATACGACCAAACGTGACACTCTCGCGGCCAATCTCCATAGATTTGCACGACCCAAGGCTGCGGCCGATACGGCACAGCTTATTCTGACGGCAGGGCGTAAATAACACTCGAATTTGCTACAATTAACATACGTATCATGCAATTACACAAAAAGAAAAAGACAGAGCTACCAGGTCGACGCCAGCCGGGCGCTACCAAGCAGGCCAGGGCCAATGATGAAGAGCTGGCCGAGCGCTACGCGTTTCGGCGCAATCGCACACTTACCGGCAGCTCATCGTCGCGCGTAGTGAGCTCTAGCGAGGGCACCGCACAGCTCAAGTCACCACGGGTTCACGCCCATCACCTCGCATTGCAACGACGCCAAGTCGGTATGATGCTGATAACCATCCTGCTCATCTGTCTCGGACTCTATATCCTCATCAGCCAGTTTACGGCGAAAGCGAGTATTTCGATAAAGAACCAGGCCACGAGCGCCCAGGTGGCCTCGCTCTATGAACCTATTATTCAAGATTACTTCGGCCAGCATCCGATCGAGCGCCTCCGGTTCATGACCAATCCCCGGACATTCCTGGCTTTTATGCAAGCCAAAGCCCCGGAAGTTGAATCCATTCGTGTCGAGTCTGGTTCTACCTTTGCTACCTCACAGTTTACAATAACCGCGCGGCGCCCTATTACCGGCTGGACAATCAATGGCTCACAGCAATACGTCGATGCCAATGGTACGGCATTTGCTCGTAATTATTATCCGGCGCCCACAGTGCAGATCGTTGATAACAGCGGCGTACCCGTAACACCGGGCCAAGCCGTCGCAAGTAACCGCTTCCTCGGCTTCGTCGGACGCTTGGTGGGCTTTTCCCAACAGCGAGGCTACGCGGTCGAGCAGGTCATTATCCCTGCTGGTACTACCCGTCAGGTAGATCTGAAGGTACAGGGTATCAGTTATCCAATAAAATGTTCCATCGACCGCTCGGCAGGGGAGCAGGCCGAGGATCTGGATCGAGCGATCAAATACTTGCAGCAGCGGGGCATGACGCCAGCAAATATTGATGTGCGCGTGAGTGGTAAAGCGTTTTACAATTAAGTAGCCACCTCCTCTTCCAAAGAGGATGTTCTAAATTTGTTCTATATTTTGTGCATATTCAAAAAATCTATATAACTATATAAAAATATAAAAAAGCAAATATGCAAATAGGTGAGGAGAGAAGGCAGGGTATGAAAGTCATGAAGGCGACCTAAAAAAACATACAAAGTTGTGGAAAACTATATAATGTCAAATAAACATGGAATTGCAAATGGGTCTCTCGGAAGAGGCCTCTAAGACTCAGGAGTATAGGACGATACTAAGTAGTATCATTACTTACGCACGTACATGAGTGTATAGGTGTTACTATACATGTCAAAGTATGAAATACCCCACTGCAGGGGTATCGGCATAAAATACAACTATTATAAGAGGTATAGTGAATCAACTAATCTAACTATAGTTAATGTCGTAAAAGATATATTGGGCGACATTAAGTCTATCAATCACTCAGCAACAATCTTACTGTCATATATCGCTCAATGCTCCCATTCCGATTGCTTCATCTTCGCTTAGCATATTGCCCTGCTTATGGTTGTACGAATTATTTATTGCCTACTATCATTCCATAATGTTTTTATACAGTTGTCTGTGTAGCCACACATCTGATCAGTATCTGCAAACAGTGGTCGGTATCTATAATAGCGGGACGTTAGAATCAATGTTCTATATTTGTTCTACCACTTCTAGACCCGTAAAGTCTGACGGCATCGTAAGGGCATTAATAGATTCAAGATGGGCCACGAATTGCAACTCATTCATGAGCTTCATTGACGGGTATTGATGTAGCATAGGCGTCGCCCGGATAACTTCCTGTATATCATCATTCGAAAACTCCGATCCCATGACGACGAAATATACAGGTACATTAGGTACGGATTTGTATCTGTGAATTTTATGCCGAATATTGGGACCGATATATTTTTTTCGAGTTGTCGTGAAGACGTCAACACCAAAATAGGTATTCTGGGCGTATACAAAGAAATCATATCGATTCTTAGTGCCCTCGGCGTATCGCTTTTGAGTATGAACAAATGGCTCACCGAACTTTGAAATAAGTATTCTTTCAAATTCTTCTTCCGCGACTAACCCATCCGTAAAGGCTTTTAATGCAATTTCTTTTCTTAAATCACCTTTTGTAAAATCTAGGTCTTCGTAGCCGAGGGTTTTTCTGAGACCCGCCATACCACCGTAGGCTCTTTGTATCTGTCGGGCTGAGGGAAGATAGTCAACTGAGTCAAAGTCAACGGCAGTAGGGATCTTGGCCTCTTCAGTTACAAAACGTTCTATCCCTGCTTTGATAATCTCAAGATTCCATTTGCTATTTGTCATGATGCTTTACCGAAGATTAAGTTGGTGCTCTGAGTCTTCGCGGTGCGGCTGAGGGGTGGCGTTGACATTCTGTGAGCCGGGTTCATGGTTTTGTTCATGGTGTTCACCACCGCCAGCTGGTTTTCGCTTACGGGTGCGGGAGCGTTTCTTTTTGGGTGCGTCTGACGGGTCACTACTGCCCTGCTCTGGTTGCGGCTGGGCTGACCCTACGGCATCAGGTGTAATTGTCTGCGTCTGGGCATTGATCGGCCACTGAGCTGCCTGTGTTTGGCTCAGAGGAGCTGAAGTCTGCAGAGGTTTTGGAGGCTGGATGGCTTCAGAAATCTCCTTTTCAACCTCTTCCCTACTCCGGCTATAGAGGTGGCGGGTATTTTCGATAATCCGACCGGTGTTATCGGTCTGTGGCGGCGGCAGGTTGAGCGTGCGGGCGCTAAAAGCTGGCGACTTCTCGCCGTTAATCACCATATTTATCACGAAGTTACGGTTGTGCATTTGCAAGAGGTCATTTGGTTCAAACTGGGGCTCAAACTGTTTCGAGAGAATCGGCGCATCATCGGCCGAGACACGGAAGCTTATCATCGTCCCGACGTTACCAAATACGGCGTCGCGCACGGTGTCGCTCATCTGGGAAATGTACTGGTTGGCAACCGTCAGGTTGAGGCCGTACTTTCGGGCTTCAGACAGAATGGTCGCAAACGAATCGGTGGCGAAGTTTTGAAACTCGTCGACGTACAGGTAGAATGGCCGACGGTCTTCGATGTTTGGAATATCAGACCTACTCATGGCGGCCAGCTGAATCTTAGTCACAATGAAAGCGCCGAGGATTGAGGCGTTGTCTTCACCGATCAAGCCCTTCGACAGGTTGACGATCAGGATCTTGCCCTCGTCCATAATCTCTCGGATATTAAAGGTGCTCTTGGGCTGGCCGATGATATTTCGGATGATCGGGTTGGCGGTAAAGGCGCCGACCTTGTTTAAAACCGGGGCGATGGCTTCGGCCTGGAACTTCTCGGTCCAGCTGGCAAATTCAATATTCCAAAACTGCAACACAACTGTGTCGGTACAATACGTCAGGGTTTCTTTACGGAATTTTTTGTCGGTCAGCATGCGGGTAATATCGAGCATGGTCGTATCGGGGCGATCCAGGAGGGCAAGAATGGTGTAACGCAGAATGTACTCGAGCCGTGGTCCCCAGCTTTCACCAAACATGCGCTTCAGAACGCCGATGACCTCTGAGGAGATATTGGTTTTATGAGCCGGATCGGTGACTTCTAGCGGGTTGAAGCCCAGCGGGAAAGCCGTATCGGCCGGGTTGAAATAGACCACGTCTTGCAGGCGCGAGCCGGGAATAAAGCGCATGTTATCGACGGCAAAGTCGCCGTGCGGGTCGATGATGGCGTAGCCATGGCCATGGAAAATATCTGAGAGCGCAAAGAGTTCCAGCGTACCAGACTTACCAGCTCCGGTCTGTCCGATGATGTAGACATGGCGCGAACGGTCGTAGCGCAGCATACCAAACTGGTGGTTGATGCCGCGGAAGTTGGTGAGGCCAAAGGCGCTAATATTTTCATCGATCGCGTCGTTACCGGTAAGTACTGGTAGTTTGGCGGGCGGTTCGGCGGTTTTGTTGCTGGCCCAGACGATGTTTGGTGTTTCCACATTGGTGTGCGGCAGGTGGAAGACCGAAGCGACTTCTTCGATATTGAGGATGAATCCCCTATCGGTAAAGAGACGGGCTTTGTACTGCTTGAGGTCGTCTTTATTAAAGCTGTTTTTGACCATCTTGAAGCCGTTGAGGTTGGTGCTGTTGTACTGCTTGAAGGTTCCCACGATAGCCTGCATACGGAGCTTGGCGTTGGTTTGGCTCTCGCCGAGGTAGGCTAGACGAATCTTTACCTGGTAGCCCAGCTTGGTGGCCTTTTTCTCGGCTTCGCTAATGCGGGTTTTGTCGCGTTCGGATATTTCAGGGGCTGACGAGGTGCCGCTGCCCTGTTCTGGTGGTTTCCAGAGGGCTTCAAGGAACTGGCCGATCCATTTAAAACTAAAGCCTTCGCCGGACAAAAAGGCCATCGGGTTGCCGCTGCGAATACTCTTAACCCATTTTTCGGCGGATTTATGCCAGTCATCAGCGATTGGTCGTACCACCACCTGGACCCAGAGTTCTTCACCGGTCTGTTCGAGTTTGGCGAGCGTGCCGGTGATGCCGGCCAGCGGGTCAACTTCAAAACTCTGGAACGTCTTGATCGGCAGGAACTCACTGCCGGTCAGGGCGATTTCAGAGGTGTAGACGACGCTGTGGTTGCGTTCGTGGGTGACGTAATCTTCGTCGGCTTCGTGGATCTGGACGGTCGGATACTGCGAGTAGATCTGACCTTCGACGAAGCTCTGCAGGGTCTTCGGTACCCAGGCATAGAAGCGGATCTGGCCATTGACCGAGGCAATCTCAAAGCTCAAGTGCTCTTGGATGCCCTTGGTGTAGTGTAGCTCCCGCTTGTCGCGCAGAATACCATGCAGGCTGGCAAACAACTGCTCGGCGGCGAGTTCGGACTTATCGTTCGCCTTTGGGATTTCCAGAATAAGTAGCGTGCTCTCAATCGATTGGATAGCATCGATGTGGCGGTAATTACGCCACGTCAGATATCCCAAGACGAGGACCAACGGGATCCATACCAGTGGGTGCAAAAAGAACGCAATAAGTGAGGATAGAATATCCATATTCACCTCTTATTATTCCACCCCACTACTCTGTTTGCAAGTTTCGACTCTACGAGTCGGCCTTGTCCAGGGCATAGGTCGCCTTTGCGACGCGTTTAAACTGCGATTTACTCTGTAGGTTGAGCAAAATCGTGGTTTCTTTGACTTGGCGGCTTTTTAAGACGCGTTTGACGATTTCGTCGCGGTGGAGTGGTTCGCCGGCTTTTTTCAGCACATCGGTGATGATGTCCGAGACGGTTCCCTTGCTAAATCCCCAGCTGTCGAGTGCGTAGATGCCCCGGCCGATGAGGACGAAGCGCTTGTCTTTGATGAGTTCGTTGTGAATCGCCTGAGTGGTGACGTCTTTTCGTTTGAAGTCACTGTCTTTGATAGCCTTGGCAATATCTGAAAAGTGCATTGGTTTGCCATTTTCGGCTAGGATGACATATATCTTGTCGCGAATGTTCTTGGGGTTCACAGTTGGCCATTTAGTCAGGCCCCAGTGGTCGTTCAGGTGAGCGAGGTGCTTGCTGACGCTCGCCAGAGCCTTGACGTGGCTTGGGTGCTCAAAGTTGAGCTTGTCGTGCAGGGCTTCAATCTGGAGCGGTTCGCCGTGTTCTTTGATCGTCTTCACGATGGTGTCGACACCGGTCTTAACCTTCTTTTCATCACCATGTTCTTTAATACCAATCGCGTGGAAGTAGTGGTCGTTCTCCCCAACAACCGTCAGGTGTGGTGAAAGCTCGGAGACAAACGCAATATGAGCACGGTGGCGGTCGTCGCTGGCGCTGCCAACCAGGCTATCTGCCACGTCTTTGACGCGACCAACCCGACCGTTTTCCGACAGGTGGCGGATCAGGGTGCGCTCCACGTCGTGGATAGCAGGCACTTTACCATCTTCGGCGGCGATCTTCAGGCGGATCAGGATGGCTTTTTCAAGCTGGCGGACGCGTTCGCGGGTGATGCCAAGTAGTTCACCAATCTGTTCCAGAGTCTCTTTACGGTCAAACAGGCCAAAGCGACGAGTAATGATTTCCTTCTCTCGGTCTTGTTCAATGACGCCAAGAATATCGGTGACAGCCTCTTTGAGGGTTGCTGTCGTGTCTTTGGTCGCTGTTTCTTCCATGATGGGGTATGTCCTCTCTGTTCCACCGTTTGAGTTAATGTTTTAATGTCTCAATCTGTTTTGATTATAAAACAATGTTTTTTATATGTCAAGTATTCTACCTGTATAAAGTTATTATAGCATGAAGATGACACACTTTGTAAATAGTGTCATGAGGCTTTCTTAGTATCCCAGATGTGGTGTGATGCTAGCTTTTTCGGCGAACGATGCGCTTGCGTGCTTTTTTAGTGGGAGCCTTGGCGAGCAGCTCTTTGGCCTGCTCATGAGTGATGCTGGCGGGTTCGGTGTCTTTGGGGATTTTAGCATTCTTTTTGCCATCGGTAATGTAGGCGCCCCAGCGGCCGTTTAAAATCTTGATGCCATCGCCAAAGTCGGCAATATTCTTCTCGGCTTCACTTTTCACCTTGGCGGCGTAGAGTTCTTTGGCCTCTTCGAGCGTAATAGTGTGCGGATCGAGCGGTTTAATACTGACAAACAGTTTATCAATCACGATATAGGGGCCAAAACGGCCAATATTAGCTTTGATATCTTTGCCGTCATCAGTCTGCCCGACCAGGCGTGGCAGTTTGAACATCTCGAGAGCTTGCTCGAGCGTAACGGTTTCAATCTTTGCCCCTGTTGGTAGCGGCGCGAATTCGGGCTTGGGGTCGTCAGACTGCTCGCCTTTTTGCAGCATTGGCCCAAAGCGGCCGAAGCGACTGTAGATCGGCAGCCCAGATTTTGGATCATGACCGACCAGGCGGGCTTGGCTGGCCTCTGCGCGGGTAATATCGGCGCTCTTCTCCACGAGGCTGTGGAATGGTCCGTAAAAATCACTCAGGACTTTAATGCGGTCTTTAGCCCCCAGGGCGATTTCATCGAGTTCTTCCTCGATGGACTTGGTAAAGTCGTAGTCCATGACGTCTTTAAAGTGTTTGACCAAAAAGTCGGTTACAACTTTACCGGTATCAGTGGGAAACAGTTTATTGCTGTCTTTACCGTATTCCACCGTCTCATCCAGCTCGGTCACGGTGCCGTTCTGTAGCGTCAGGTGCTTGATCGCCTTTTCGACACCCTCAAGATCACCGCGCTCCACGTAGTTACGGCTCTGGATGGTATTGATAGTACTGGCGTAGGTACTCGGACGGCCAATACCCATTTCTTCGAGCTTCTTGACCAGGCTGGCTTCGGTATAACGAGCCGGGCCACGGCTAAGTTGCTCCAGGGCGTCGGCAGATTTGAGTGTCAGGGCGTCGCCTTTGTTGACGGCAGGTAGCAACACGTCGTCGCCGCTGCGGCCATAGACCCTCAGGAAACCATCAAAGATGACGATCTCGCCCTTGGCCTCCATCACTTCACTGCTCTGGCTGGCGGCCACGCTAATGGTGGTTTTTTCTAAGCTAGCCGGAGCCATCTGGCTGGCGAGCGTGCGACGCCAAATCAGGTTGTATAATTTCTTTTGTTGTTCATCGGCACCGGCAAAATCCCGCCGTACATCAGTGGGACGGATAGCTTCATGGGCTTCTTGAGCATTAGCAGACTTGCTTTTAAACGTACGGAATTGGTGGTAGTTGTCGCCGTAGCTTTGCTTGATAAACTCTGTCATGGCGCCGAGGGCCTGAGTCGACAAGTTGACCGAGTCGGTACGCATATAGGTAATATGACCGGCTTCATAGAGGCGCTGCGCCAGCTGCATGGTACTACGGGGGCTAAAGCCCAGCTTGCTGCTGGCTTCTTGCTGAAGCGTACTGGTGGTGAACGGCGCCGACGGGTTACGAGTGCCTGGCTTCTTCTCGATGCTTGCCACACTAAAGTCACTCTTTGCGAAGTCAGTAAGGATGGTACGGACTTCGTCGATCGTCTGGTGTTTCTTGCTGCTCGAGGCTGGGAGTTCGGTACCGTCGGCGAGGATAAATGTGGCGGTGAGTTTAAAAGTCGATTCCGGCTGGTGGGCGTCGATCTCGGCTTCGCGCTCGACGATGAGGCGCACGGCGACCGACTGGACGCGGCCAGCGCTGAGACTGGGGGCGACCTTACGCCACAACACTGGTGAAAGTTCAAAACCGACCAAATAATCAAGTGATTGGCGGGCTTGTTGGGCTTCAACCAGCGGCATATTAATAGTGCGCGGATTTTTGACGGCTTCATCGAGGGCATTTTTGGTAATTTCGTGAAAAACAATACGCTTGGTAGTCTTGGGATCGAGCTTTAAGACCTCGGCCAGGTGCCAGGCAATCGCCTCCCCTTCGCGGTCTTCATCGGAGGCCAGCCAGACGGTATCGGCGGCTTTTACCTCTTTTTTTAGGTCGGCAATCACTTTTCGTTTGCCGCTGTCGACTTCATAGGTAGGTGCAAAACTATTTTTTACATCAATACTGCCACTTTTGCTGGGTAGTCCGCGGATATGGCCGATGCTACTTTTGACTACAAAATCCTTACCGAGATACTTCTCGATAGTCTTGGCTTTGGCTGGTGACTCGACGATGACTAGGTTTTTACTCATAAATCCTTATGGTTAGGTTGATGATTCAACACAATGGGTTACTATAAGCAACTTTTGGTAATTTGTAAAATCGAAATGTCACCAATTCAGAAAATTGTATAGTAATTGTTAACGCAGCGTCCATTGATTGGCGCCGAGTGATCGGATGGTGCCAGCGAGCTCGAGCATGGTAAGCGCCGTGGCAAACTCGCTGGCCTCGATGCCAGATTGTCGCTGTAATTCTTCACCGTCGCGGATACCAGATTGAAGCAGCGTAATAATAGTAGTTTCAGCTGCTGAGTCACCGAGCGCCAGCGAGGCTTGCGGCTGCAAAAGGTCCGGCGCAATGACCGCCAGGACGTCCTCGAAGCTGGTAATTGGTGTGGCGCCTTGCTTGAGGAGTGCATTGCAGCCACTACTCATCGGGCTGGTAATATTGCCAGGTACCACGAAGACTTCCTTGCCCTGCTCGAGGGCGTGCATGGCGGTATTTAAGGTGCCGCTCTTGCTGGCAGCTTCGGTAATAATAACCGCGTCGGCGAGGCCACTGACGAGCCGGTTGCGTTCCAGGAACTGGTACGAGCGGGCGGGTGTTTCTGGTTCGTACTCACTCATAATCGCTCCGCCACTGGCGACAATCTTTTCAGCTAAGGATTTATGAGTCGCTGGAGAGATATCTGGGAGGCCATTTGCTAGCACTGCGATGGTGGTACCTCTGGCTTCAAGAGCGGCCTGGTGCGCTAAGCCATCCACCCCGAGCGCGAGGCCGCTAATAATGACGACGCCGCGGCGAGCGAGTTCATACGCCAGCTGGTGCGTCACCTCTTTGCCATATGCCGTTGGCTTGCGCGTCCCGACAATCGCCACACTGGGCAGCCGCGTCGTGGGTAATTTTCCGATAAAATGTAATTTTTCTGGCACTTTAGCAATATGAGTCACTATCTGAAGGTATTCGCTAGTATCTGGTGAGATTCTATTGATTTTCATATACAAAAGTGTCGAAAACTATTGACGTAAAGTC
>Ga0172380_10008907_pt1 | contig 10806 bp, 7 predicted proteins | sample Leawe162metaG_FD_119747 | JGI IMG/M metagenome (GOLD analysis project Ga0172380, IMG submission 119747) | Leachate microbial communities from a municipal landfill in Southern Ontario, Canada - Leachate well 162 metaG | ecosystem: Engineered > Solid waste > Landfill > Unclassified | place...
CCAAGGAAAAATGAGGTTGCCATGGCATCAAAGGAAATGCCGAATGACGCGCAACGCTCCAGTGCATTGGGGATATCGGGCTCGTCCTTGAAGCCGTAGTGGACAACGATGCGATAAAAGCCGTTGGCAAGAGACTCGGCCTCGATCTGTTCGGTTGGCGGGACATGAGGCACACCCTCCATGCGCACGGTCACCACCGCCACGCGCTGGTGCAGCACCATGTTGTGCTTGAGGTTGTGCAGCAGGGCGTGAGGCACTGCGTCGGGGTTGCCGGAGAGGAACACCGCCGTGCCCGGCACGCGCGTCACCGACTCGGAATCCAGCCCCTGGATGAAAAGATCGAGCGCGATGGCCTCGCTCGCCATGCGCTTATGCAGCAATTCGCGGCCACGCTTCCAGGTGCTCATCAGCATGAACACGCAAAGGCCGAATACCAGCGGGAACCAGCCGCCGTCTTCGATCTTGATGGCGTTGGCGGCAAAGAAGACGAGATCGATGGCGAGGAAAAACGCGATCAGCAGCGTGCTCTTGAGCCATCCCCAACCCCAGATGCGGCGCACCACGATGAAGGCCAGGCTAGTGGTAACCACCATGGTTCCGGTCACGGCGATGCCGTAAGCCGCCGCCAGGCTGGTGGAACTGCGGAAACCCAGCACCAGCGCGACCACCGCCGCAAACAGCGCCCAATTGATGGCGGGCATGTAGATCTGGCCGATCCGCTGCTCGGAGGTGTGCTGTACCTCCATGCGCGGCGCATAACCAAGCTGGATCGCCTCGCGCGTAATGGAGAAGGCGCCGGAAATCACAGCCTGAGAGGCGATCACCGTGGCCGCCGTGGCGAGACCCACCAGGGGATACAGCGCCCACTCAGGCGCCAGAAGATAGAAAGGATTGCGGATCGCAGCCGGATCATGGATCAGCAGCGCGCCCTGGCCGAAGTAGTTGAGCAGCAATGCCGGCAAGACCAGGGCAAACCAGGCAAGCTGGACCGGCTTGCGCCCGAAATGCCCCATGTCGGCATACAGCGCCTCACCCCCGGTCACCACCAAAAAAACCCCACCCAGGGCGAGGAAGCCCAGTTTGAAATCTGCCGCGAAAAACCCCAGCGCATAGACCGGACTCAAGGCCTTGAGCACGCTTGGGTCATGCATAATGTTGACCATGCCGAGCAGAGCCAGGACACCGAACCAGACGCACACCACCGGCCCGAACAGACTGCCAATGCTGGCCGTGCCCTTGCGCTGAAAGAAGAACAGCCCGGCCAGCACCCCGAGAGTGATCGGGATGACATAGGGCTTGAGCGCCGGGGTTGCCACTTCCAGCCCCTCTACCGCAGACAGCACCGAAATCGCTGGCGTGATCACGCCATCGCCGTAAAAAAGCGCCGCTCCGGCGATACCCGCCAGCATGATCGCCGCAGGCCCGTGACGCCCCTCCGCCTTGCGCAGGGCCAGTGCCATCAGCGCCATGATGCCGCCCTCGCCCTTGTTGTCGGCGCGCATGACGAAGACCACATATTTGATCGAAACCACGATCACCAGCGACCACACCACCAGGGAAAGAATGCCGAGAATGTTGCCGGGCGTAATCGGCACCGCATGCACGCCGGCGAAGACTTCCTTGAGTGCGTACAACGGGCTCGTGCCGATGTCGCCGTACACCACGCCCAGCGCGGCCAGGGCGAGGGGCGCAAGACGTTTGGATTCGTGTGGATTGTTCATGATTGCTCCGTTGTTTATATCTGGAACCGGTAACCCACCCCGGTTTCGGTCAGGATATGGCGCGGCTGCGCCGGGTCCGCTTCCAGCTTCTGGCGTAGGTGGCCGACATAGATGCGCAGGTAATGGTTGCTCTCGACATAGGATGGACCCCACACCTCGCGCAGCAGGTGGCGATGGGTCAGGACCTTGCCGGTGTTGGCGATGAGCAGGGCGAGCAGGCGATATTCGATTTGCGTCAGGCGCACCGCTTCGCCATGGCGCGTCACCGTGCGCCGGACAAGGTCGACCTCGATACCGTCGAAGCAAATCGCCGGGCCGGCCTCGCCGCCCATGCCCTGGCGCCGCAGCAGGGCGCGCACCCGCGCCAGCATCTCGCCGACGCCGAAGGGCTTGGTCAGGTAATCATCCGCCCCGGCGTCGAGGGCGAGGATCTTGTCATTCTCGGTGGAGCGCGCCGACAGGATCAGCACCGGCACCGCCGACCAGACGCGCAGTTCGCGGATGAATTCGACGCCATCGAAGTCGGGCAGGCCGAGATCAAGAATAAGCAGATCGGGCTTGCGCGTACCGGCCTCGACCAGGCCCTGCTTGCCGTTTTCCGCCTCGAACACGCGGCAGCCTTCGTTTTCCAGGGCGGCACGCACGAAGCGGCGGATCTGCTTCTCGTCCTCGACGACGACAACGGCGGGAGAAAGCTCATTCATGCGACGCTCTCCTCCTCGATCACGGGCGGCACGCCGCTGGGCAGGATAAAGCTGATACAGGCGCCGCCCTGCGGCCGGTTCGCGGCGCGGATAGCTCCGCCGTGGGCCTCGACGATGGTGCGGCAGATCGCCAGGCCGAGGCCCACGCCGGGCGTGGCCGATTCGGGCATGCCGCGCGCGAACATCTCGAACAGCGCGTCGTATTTTTCCGGGGGAAAGCCCGGGCCGTGATCACACACCGAGACTTCGGCCCCACCCTCCACCATGCGCGCCGAAATTTCGATCGGCGTGCCGCCAGGCGCGTACTTGGCGGCATTTTCCAGCAGGTTGCAGAACACCCGTTCCATCAACACTGAGTCGAACTCGACCAAGGGCATATCCGGGGGCAGCACGACCGTGACCGGGTGCTGCGCCAGGCTGTGCCGCAGCAACTGGATGCTGGCGCCGATCACCTCCTCGATCAGTTGCCATTCCTTGCGCAAAGTCACGCGGCCGGCATGGAGACGTGCCATGTCGAGCAGATTACCGACCAGACCGGAAAGTCGCAGCGCCTGTTCCCGGATCGCCTCGGCCGACTCCAGGGCATCGGCAGGCAGCGGTGTGCGGCTCATAACCAGCCCATCGGCCAGCCCCACCAGGGCGGTGAGCGGAGTGCGCAGATCGTGTGAGAGAGCCGACAGGATAGAGCTGCGCAGACGCTCGGAAACGATCTGGACTTGGGTGGCATGGGCCGCCTCGGCATAATGCAGGCGCTCCACGGCAATAGCGACGAGCGACGAAACTGTCGCCAGCAACGGTTTCTGCTCACGTACCGCTTCGGGGTTGCGCTCGCCCGGGGCAAACACAACCACACCGCGCACCTTCATCGCCGCCTTGAGGGGAAAGTAGCCCGCTCCATAGCCGTAGCCGGAAAGCGTGTAATCCTCAACAGGCTCCCCCCGGTCAAAGGCGATCTTGGCGAACTGCCGTTCAATCCTGAGTCCGGCAGCTGGAGACGCCGCCGGATTGAGATTTTCTTCCGCGTCGGGCAGGAGCAAAACCGTGTCGAGACCGAAGTTCACGTCCAGAAAGCCATGCACGCTATCGGAAACCTGGCCAACGGTCAGCGCTCCGGCGAGGTCGCGTGCCATTTCGTACAGTGCCCGGGTTTGCTGCTCCCTGAGCGAGGCGGCGCTGACCTCACGCCGCAAGCCCGCGGCAAGCTGGCCGGTTATCAGGGCGACAGTGAGCATGACAGCAAAAGTCACCAGATACTGGGCATCGTGCACGGTAAAAGAAAGCTGTGGCGGAACGAAGAAAAAGTCAAACAGCGCCACGCTGAGAAATGACGCCAGCACTGCCGGCCCGCGTCCGAAGCGCGCCGCCACCAGCAATACAGTGAGCAGGAACAGCATGACGATGTTGGAAAGTTCGAGGTACCCAAGCAGCGGCGTGGCCAACAAAGTCGTCAATATGCAAACAGCCAGCGCCCATCCATAACCGTGCTGCACGGAAGGAGCACCCGCAGTAGAAAATATATTCATCCTTGCCGTGCCTTGTAAATCTGACATGAAAACGATTCTCCCCTTCTGGAAATAAAAAATGCATAAAAATCCATTCATCCCATATTCGAATAGATTTTGTACAATACCTGATCGGGAAAAACTCCCCCTCATCGACCCCCCCTCCCGGCACACCCTGGAAAGGAAACCCACATGCACACCACGATCATGACTGAACAGGAACTCGACCAGCTGGAAGAACTGCTGGACTCGGACATTTTCAAGGACGAGGCCATGTCGCTCGATGCGCTGCAAGGCTTTCTGTGCGCGGTGGCCAGCGGACCGGAGCTGGTTCCGCCCAGCGTGTGGATGCACGAAGCGCTGGGCGAGTCGCCCGCCTACAAATCGCTGGAGCAGGCGCAGCAGGTTGCCAATCTGGTCATGCAGTTCTACAACAGCATTGCCACCGCCCTGAGCAACGGCGACGATTTCGACCTAATTCTCTATGCCTTTGAAGAAAATCATGAACAACTGGACTATGTACCGTGGTGCGACGCCTATGTTTACGGCACGCAGATCGGGGAAAGCAACTGGTTCGATGCGGCGGGCGAATTCGCCGAGGACCTGAGCGAAAAGATGGAAGTCTTCTTCCTGCTCAGCGGCCTGCTCAAGGAAGATGCCGAGAAGCACAACGAACCCTGGCTCTCCGCGAAAGAGGAAAAAAAGGCCATGACCCAAGCTCAGGAAGCCTTCCCCTCGACCATCGGCGAAATCCACCAGTTCTGGGTGGCGCGACGCAGCACGCCCGAGACGATCCGCCGCGAAGCCCCCAAGGTCGGCCGCAACGACCCCTGCCCCTGCGGCAGCGGGAAAAAATTCAAGCAGTGCTGCGGGAAGGAACCGACGGTGCATTGAGGCCATAAAGAAGCATTTGAACCACGGAGTTCACGGAGAACACGGAGAAAGAACGACAAGGGAGGGGAGTGCCATAAAATTTTCAAAATCGCTTTTCTCCGTGCCCTCCGTGTTCTTCGTGGTTAACTGAATTTCCCGCAGTAAAATTTTTTGTAGCGCCCAACAGGACACACCATGCACACAGAAAGCTTCATCGCGGGCAAGGATGCCTCGCTCGAATCCTCCATCAACACCATGCAGGCGCGGCTTCAAGGGCTGGGCTTTCACGTCGAGGAACGCTCCTGGCTCAACCCGGTGGATGGCGTGTGGTCGGTGCATGTGCGCGACCGCGACTGCCCGCTGCTGTTCACCAACGGCAAGGGGGCATCGAAGCTGGCGGCGCTGGCAAGCGCGCTGGGCGAGTTTTTCGAGCGCCTGTCGTGCAACTACTTCTGGACGCACTATTATCTCGGCGCCGAAATCGCCCAGCGCGGCTTCGTGCACTACCCGCAGGAGCAGTGGTTCCAGCCCGGCGAAGAGGGTGCATGGCCGGAGCAGTTGCTGACGCCGGAGCTGCGCCAGTTCTACGATCCAGAAGACAGTATCGATGCGGAATCCCTGGTCGAGCACAACTCCGGCAACGTCGGGCGCGGCATCTGCGCCCTGCCCTACGAGCGCCAGCGCGACCAGGCGAATATCTGGTTCCCGGTCAACATCATCGGCAATCTCTACGTCAGCAACGGCATGTCGGCCGGCAATACTCCGGCGGAGGCTCGCACCCAGGCGCTGTCGGAGATTTTCGAGCGCCACGTCAAGTTCCGCATAATCAGCGAGGGCCTGTGCCTGCCGGATGTGCCGGAGGAGGTCATCGCCCGCTATCCGCGCATCGAGGCCGGCATCCGCGCCCTGCGTGCGGCCGGTTTCGGCATCCTGGTCAAGGACGCCTCGCTCGGCGGCGAATTCCCGGTGATGAACGTGACCCTGCTGCACCCCGGGGACCAGGGCTGCTTCTCCAGCTTCGGCGCCCACCCGCGCTTCGAGATCGCGCTTGAACGCGCGCTCACCGAGCTCCTGCAGGGCCGCGCGCTGGACGCGCTGGGCGGCTTCCCCGAGCCGGGCTTCGACCTGGATGAAATCGCCAGCTCACCCAACATCGAAATCCACTTCGTCGATTCGAGCGGCATCATCAGCTGGAACTTCCTCGGCGAGGAGCCGGATTTCGAATTCTGCGACTGGAATTTCAGCTCCACCACCGCCGGGGACTACGCCTGGCTGGTCGAGCGCATCCACGCCATGGGCCACGACATCTACATCGCCGACTTCACCCACCTCGGCGTCTATGCCTGCCGCATCATCGTGCCGGGCATGTCGGAAATCTACCCGGTGGACGATCTGGAATGGGAGAACAACAGCGTCGGCAACCACATCCGCGAAGCTATCCTGCACCTGCCGGAGCTGGAAGAAGAGGAATGCGCCGACCTGCTGGAGACACTGAACGAGCTCGGCCTGGCCGACCAGCGCCCGGTCGCCGCCCTGATCGGCCTGGCAGCCGACGCCGGCTCCTTCTGGAGCGACCTGCGCGTGGGCGAGCTGAAGACCCTGCTGGCACTGGCCAGCGGCGACGAGGATGCGATCAGGGAAGGCTGCGACTGGGTGCGCCACTTCGAGCAGCTCGATCCCAAGCGCCGCCGTGTTTACGCCTGCATCGAAACCCTGCTCAAGCTCGACGACCCCGCGCCCTATCGCCAGGCGCTGCAACAGCTCTACGGCAGCGCGGCGCTGCAACAGGCGGAAGCCCTGCTAGGGCGGGAAGAACGCTTCTTCGGCGTGCAGGCGCCAGGCATGATGCTGGCCGGTTGCGACATGCACCAGCGCTTGCTGGCGGCCTATGACAAGCTGCATGCACGCGCGGGGTAAATTACGAATGCACTTCGAGATTGCTTCGCTACGCTCGCAATGACAGGTCTAGGAGCCTGTCGGACTTGAAGAATCGAAGCGAAAATTCGGCTGGGTGAGGACAGATTTTGCCGGTTTTGCAGGTCAATAGTCGTTCTATTGACCAAAAAAGTGGCGAAATATGGACCGCCCAGGCGGATTTGCAGCCGATTTCCTTTAAGTCCGACAGGCTCCTAACTCATTTCCTCGGAACCTGCACGCCTTGAATGAACTCTTCAGCCAGTGCGCCCAGCCCCGCATCAAGGAGAGTTCCACGATGCAAGAAACCGATGGAGAATCCCACTTCCTGATGCCTGGGGTGGCGGCAATAAAGTGAATAGACTTGCAGTTTCAGGCTCTCCTGGCCAAAAGATGATGTTTTGGCTTTGGTGTCTACGGTCACCCCTTTGAATCTTACGCAGGGATAGCCGCGCTGCCCGGTGTATTCGTAGCCGGACTCAAGTGATTTGAAGCGCTCGGCTGGCGTGTCGTTCTCGACGCCGCGTTTGATCAGGGCGACAAACTCATCAGGATTTTTCGTCTCCGGCAGCGCAAACAGGGAAACCTGGGCGACATAATTTTCGTTGGTATATGCACCGCGATGGGCAAAAGCCATTCCGGCCTCGGAGGAACTCACTATCTCCCAGCCTTCGGCGTTTGGGGCACGCACGTTGAGCAACCCGCCTGGAAACAATTGTCTGGGAACGACAATATCGGCACTCGCAATTGAGGCCAGGAAACAGAAAAATGTGATTACCAGAGCGGTGGGTATGCGTTTCATGTGAGAGCCTGTAGGTTTAACCCAGATTATCCGTTAGAGATTTGACATAAAGGAAATCAACAGTTTGTAGGTCGGGCTTCAGCCCGAGATTTCGGGCTGAAGCCCGACCTACAATTTAATAAATTATTTGGGTTTAATTCACTGGTCTGCGCGGGTTTTTGCGCGCCTTCAGGACAAATCCCGCTTCTTGAAGGTGTTGCACTGCTTTGGATCGCCGCTCTCCATGCCGCGTTTGAACCACTGCACGCGCTGCTGCGAGGAGCCATGGGTGAAGGTTTCCGGCACGGCGTAGCCCTGGGTCTGCTTCTGCAGGCGATCGTCGCCGATTGCCGAAGCAGCCGTCAGGGCCTGCTCGATTTCGCCGGGTTCGAGCATGTTTCTCATACTGTCCGCCCGGTTGCCCCACACGCCGGCAAAGCAGTCTGCCTGCAATTCCAGCCGTACCGACAGGGCGTTTACCTGCGCCTTGCTGCCCGCCCGCTGCTGGGCAGCGCGCACCTTGTCCGCGATGCCTAGCAGATGCTGCACATGGTGGCCGACCTCGTGGGCGATGACGTAAGCCTCGGCAAATTCGCCGGGGGCATGGAAGCGTTCCTTGAGGTCGCGGTAGAAAGCGAGGTCGATATAGACCTTGCGGTCCAGCGGGCAGTAAAACGGGCCCATGGCCGCATCGCCGGTACCGCAGGCGGTGGGTGTTGAAGCGGTGAACAGCACCAGTTTTGGTTCCTGGTATTCCTTGCCCATCGCCCTGAATTCGGCATGCCAGGTGACCTCGGTATCGGCCAGGATTTTCGACACGAATTGCGCCATTGCATCGTCCGCCGGAGGGCGAGGGGCTGGCGCGGATGGCCCGGTCTGAAGCGGGGATTGCGAGACAAAACCCAGCAATGTTGAAGGGTCGATTCCGAGAAAGTAGCTCGCGACCATTACCAGCACGATGGTGCCGATACCGAGCCGCCCTCCTCCAATCCCGCCACGCCCTCCGCGGCGGTCTTCCACATTGTCACTTTCGCGATTGTTACCCAGACGCATGCTTGTTCCTCATCGGCTTCAGGAGATTGTTTTACCGGCTTACCGGAACGGGATGGGGAAAGGGGTCAGGTAAGGGGATGGGTAGCGCGTTGGATTACGGGCCGGGTAACGCAGCGGGTAGCGGAAATCCCAGAACGGATCGTAAATCAGCACCGGCGGGCTGGCAGGCAGCGCAAGGGGCCAGAGATGCAGCGCTTCGATTTTAACCATGGGAAAGCGATATTCATGCTCGCCGACCTTTCCCGTCACGATGGGCGCCAGCTCGCCGACCACGGTGAGTTTCCTAGCGACAGCGTAGACAGAAGGCTCGTAATACCCCTTGGCGCAAGCCATGAAGCGGCCAAAAGTCTCATCGGTTAGCAGCGGCTCTCCTTCCCTGTCCAGTGGCCGGCTGGAAATCTCGTAACAGGTTTGTACCGGGCCGGGTGTGGTTTGAATAATCAAGCCCCCCCAGCGCACCCTTGTCCCGGCTTGCGCGCTTCTCTGTGCCTCATCCGGATTCAGCGGCGCAACAACGCCTTCCGTTCTGGGCAAAGGCGTGATGGCGCAACCGGCAAGGAATATGGCCGCCAGGAGGCAGGAAAGAGTTAATCTGTTTTTCATCGATGTGCTTCCTTAATTTGACGGCGTGGCACGGCGAATGGTCGGGCGTTCAAGCGTTCCGCCCAGTATGTAGTTGCCGCGAACCACCTTTTTCCTGGTCTCCACCTTGAGCTTTAGCGCGCCGGACATCGCCCCCCTGGTGGAAACTTCGGCCCGCCCCTCGACTTGCAAATCCGGCCCGGTCATGCGCACCGCCTTGTATGCCTGCTTGTCGCCCAGCGGTTCAAGCTTGAATGTCCAGCTATCGAAATCCGTGTGCGCGCTATAAATCGCTTCGACATCGTAGTGGATGGCCGCAGGCAGGTCGAACCCGGCCACCCTGCCCGTCCGCAGCGATGCGGAACCGGTCAGTAACGCAGGCCTGAAAAGGTTTTCCGGAATTTCCGCCTTTTGTGCGAAGGAAAGCGCCGCATCAAGCTTGCCGGAGACAGCGAGTTTGTCGGATGCCGTGGAAGACGGCACGATGTTCGCCCCCACGATACGCACGTCCCCCGCTACCGACCAGCCCTGATCCCAGGACAGAACCATCGATCCGCTCACTTTCCCGCCGTGGCTGCTGCCGTCAAGTTCAGCAAAGCGGATTTGCCTGCCATTCACCGTTCCCGCAGCCTGCAGCGAATCAATCCGGACAGGAAGGAAAGTCAGGGGGATAACATCGCGCGCGCTGACAGTCACGGCAAGGCCATCGGATGCAGGCGCAAAATCCGCTCTCAGCGCACCATCCTCGCTCCCCACCCATGCCTTTTCAATCCGCCCCGAGTTCGAAAACCCGAATTCGCCCCTGAATGAGGGCACGGTGCCCTCGCTGGTCTCGATGTTCGCCCGCTGGAACGTGATCTGTCCGATCTGGTAGGCGGGCTGCTGCTGCACGCTCTTTGCGGGCCAGCTGGCAATGTTCTCCAGCACACCCGCGGCCAGATCGATCTTTTCCAGCTCGATGCGCTCGACCCGGCGGCCATCGCCAAACAGGGTTCCCCATCCCGCATGGATGCGGGCATCCGCAATACGAATGCCGCCCTGGGAGCCGATTTCAATCTGCCTGAGCTTGAGATAGGGCGAAGGGAAAAGGGCGATATGCAGGGATTGCATCTTCACCGGCTCGCCCAGCCTGGCGCTAATAAGCGTTTCAAGACGTTTCTGGGTGGAAGAAAGCGCGACGAAATGAACCGCCGTCAAGCCGACGGCCAGCAGCGCCAGAACGCCCGCCGCTCCCCATTTGAGCATGCGCAACGCCTTGGCGGCCCGCTCTCCGGGCTCGGCCTCCTCAGGCACATGGATTTCCCTTTCTTCCTTAACCTGTAAAGGCTCAGGAGCCAGCATGAGGGCTTCATGCTCCGCTTCCGCCCGCTCTGCCTCTTCCCTGGCCTTGCGCTCGGCTTCTACTTTTGCCTTGCGTTCGGCTTCTTCCCGCTCCTTGCGCGCCGCTTCTTCCCGGGCCAGACGTGCTTCCTCTTCCCGGGCTTGACGTTCCGCCTCTTCCCTGGCGGCACGCTCGGCTTCTTTTTTCGCGAGTCGTTCCTCTTCTTCACGAACCTTGCGCTCGGCCTCTTCCTTGGCCTTGCGCTCGGCCTCTTCGCGAGCCGCGCGTTCAGCTTCTTCCCGTGCCTTGCGCTCAGCTTCTTCCCGGGCCAAGCGTGCTTCCTCTTCCCGTGCCA
>Ga0172380_10008908_pt1 | contig 10805 bp, 12 predicted proteins | sample Leawe162metaG_FD_119747 | JGI IMG/M metagenome (GOLD analysis project Ga0172380, IMG submission 119747) | Leachate microbial communities from a municipal landfill in Southern Ontario, Canada - Leachate well 162 metaG | ecosystem: Engineered > Solid waste > Landfill > Unclassified | place...
GGTCGGCATGGATGTGGTGAATTTGCAGGGGGAGCGGTTGGGTCAGGTGACCAGCTTGCTAACCACTGGTGCACACGATGTGTTGTGTGTGCATGAAGGTGCGGAAGGAGCAAGGCAGGAACGCCTGCTGCCCTTCGTCGCACAGGTTGTGAAAAGTGTCGATACGGCAAGCCGTGTGATCCGCGTCGAATGGGGAGGCGATTGGTGAGTGCCCTCGAATTCGATGTCATCACGCTGTTTCCCGAAATGTTTGAGGCAGTGACGCAGTCGGGGATCAGCCGGCGTGCGCTGGAACAAGGTTTGTGGCAGTTGAATTGCTGGAATCCGCGTGATTTTGCCGAGGATCATTACCGCAGTGTCGATGATCGACCCTACGGCGGTGGTCCGGGGATGGTGATGTTGCCGGGGCCGCTGGAGAAATCGATTGCTGCGGCGCAGATCAGGCGCAGCCAGGCAGGACAGGCAGAGGCGAAAGTGATTTATCTTTCGCCGCAGGGCAAGCCCCTGACGCACGAGCGTGTGATGGAACTGGTTCAGAGTAGCGGTGCGATATTGCTGTGCGGACGCTATGAAGGCGTCGATCAGCGGCTCATCGAGCGCTGCGTGGATGAAGAGATATCGCTGGGCGATTTCGTGCTGTCCGGCGGCGAAATTGCCGCGCTGGCGGTGATTGATGCGACGGTCAGGCAGTTGCCGGGTGCGGTGAATGATGCGGCATCGGTGGCGGAAGAGTCGTTTGCGCAAGGGTTGTTTGACTGTCCGCATTACACGCGGCCAGAGGATTATGCGGGGATGAGTGTGCCGGAAGTGCTGCTTTCGGGCAATCATGAGAAAATTCGCCGCTGGCGCCTGAAGCAGGCGCTGGGGCGAACCTGGCGGCGACGGCCTGAACTCATCGAGCACAGGTCGCTGACGCGGGAAGAAGCTGTGTTGCTGGAGGAGTATCGCGAGGAGGAGCAGGTGTAACACCCCATAGACGGCGGATCACGCCGCGGCGGGCATCCCGGAAACGGAGAATCCGCAAATAACAACGGCGCGCATCAGTGGATTCACTGCTCTGCGCGAAAGGCCAACGGCCATGACATTTTGGAGCAAGCAAATGAATCTGATCGCACAACTCGAACAAGAAGAAATTACCCGCCTGGGCAGAACCGTTCCCGATTTTTCACCGGGCGACACCGTGGTGGTCCAGGTGAAAGTCAAGGAAGGTGCGCGCGAGCGTACCCAGGCCTACGAAGGCGTGGTGATCGCCAAGCGCAATCGCGGCCTCAATTCCAGCTTCATCGTCCGCAAGATTTCCGCGGGTGAAGGCGTGGAGCGTACGTTCCAGACCTATTCGCCGCTGATTGCCAGCATCGAGGTCAAGCGCCGCGGTGCGGTGCGGCGTGCCAAACTCTACTATTTGCGCGATCGTTCCGGCAAGTCGGCGCGCATCAAGGAAAAGCTTACCCGCCGGCAGGCGTAATCAGGCGTGACCCATCCCCGTTCTTGCGGGGATGGTGCTTCTTGAAACTCGCTGCACAGTTCCACAGCAGGACTTCTTAGCCGCGCTTGTCTTTCTGGATCAGCGCGTAAGCCGAGTGGTTGTGGATCGACTCGAAATTCTCGGCTTCCACCGTGTAGGCATCAATGCGCGAGTCGGCGTTGAGCACGCCGGCCACATCGCGCACCATGTCTTCGACGAACTTCGGGTTGTCGTAGGCGCGTTCGGTGACGTACTTCTCGTCGGGACGCTTGAGCAGGCCGTATAGTTCGCAGGATGCCTGGGTCTCGACCATCTGCACCAGATCCTCTATCCAGATGAAACTGTTGGTGGTCGCAGTGACCGTGATATGCGAGCGCTGGTTATGCGCGCCGCGTTCGGAAATTTTCTTGGAGCAGGGGCAGAGGCTGGTCGCAGGCACCAGGACCTTGGTGGTCTGGCGATAGACGCCTCCCGCGAGAATCTCGCCGATGAAACAGACTTCGTAGTCCATCAGGCTCTTGACCTTGGAGACCGGCGCCTGCTTGTTGATGAAGTAGGGAAAACTCATCTCGACATGACCGGTTTCGGCTTCGAGTCTTGTCACCATATCGCGCAGCATGGATTCAAAATTCTCCACCGACACTTCGGTCTCGTTGGTATTGAGAATCTCGACGAAACGCGACATGTGGGTGCCCTTGAAATTGTGCGGCAGCCCCACGTACATGTTGAACATGGCAATGGTGTGCTGCACGCCGTCGCTTTTGTCGAGCACTCTGACCGGGTGGCGAATGCTCTTGATGCCGACCTGGTTGATCGGCAATTGCCGCGAATCGGTGCTGCCTTGTACGTCCGGTATGGCCATGGTATCCCTGCTGTTCATGGGCTGCTCTCTTGGGTTGGGCGGAGGCAAGCACCCTCCAGCGTCAATCCGATTCTAGCAATCCCGACAAAATTGATCAACTAATGCTCTTGAGCGTACTGCTTGAGTTTCTCCTTCACGTTCCGGGTAATGCCGGTCGCGTCGAGTCCGAGTTGTGCCAGCAACTTGCTGGTGTCGCCGTGGTCGATGAAGTGGTCGGGCAAGCCAAGGCGCAGCAGTGGCACGGTCTTGTCCATCTGCTCCAGGCAATTTGCGATTGCTGCTCCGGCGCCGCCGATCAGGGTGTTCTCCTCGAGGCTGACGAGCAGATCGTGGTTATCCGCGAGCGTGTTGATCAACTCGCGGTCAAGCGGTTTGACAAAGCGCATATTGGCCACTGTTGCGTCCAGTTCCTCGGCGGCGGCGAGCGCTGGCGCCAGCATGCTGCCGAAGGCAAGCAGTGCAACGCGCTGCGGTTTGGCGCCTTGGGTTTGGCGACGGATTTCCCCTTTGCCAATCTGCAGGTCGTCAAGCGTCGTGTCGAGCGCTACGCCCGGACCGGTACCGCGCGGATAGCGCACGGCGCTTGGGCCGTTGTGGTGGAAGGCCGTCGTGAGCATCTTGCGGCATTCGTTCTCGTCGCTCGGGGTCATGACCAGCATGTTCGGAATGCAGGTCAGGAAGCTCAAATCGAAGGCGCCATTGTGCGTCGCGCCGTCAGCGCCAACCAGTCCGCCACGGTCGATCGCGAGCATCACCGGCAGGTTTTGCAGTGCAACGTCGTGGATCAATTGATCGTAGGCGCGCTGCAGGAAAGTTGAATAGATCGCGACGACGGGCCGCATGCCTTCGCAGGCAAGACCCGCAGCGAAAGTCAGCGCATGCTGCTCGGCAATGCCGACGTCGTGATAGCGTGCGGGGAACTCCTGGGCGAAGCGCACCAGGCCGGAGCCTTCGCGCATCGCTGGCGTGATGCCGATCAGGCGTTCATCTGCGGCGGCCATGTCGCAGAGCCAGTCACCGAAGACCTGGGTGTAGGTCGGCCGTGTCGATACATTTGTCTGGATGCCTCCCGCGGTGTCGAATTTGGAAACGCCGTGATAAAGCACCGGATCGGCTTCGGCCAGCTTGTAGCCTTGCCCCTTGCGCGTGATGACATGGAGGAATTGCGGACCATCCAGTTGCTTGAGGTTCTCCAGGGTCGGGATCAGCGATTCCAGATCGTGCCCATTGATCGGCCCGATGTAATTGAAGCCGAATTCCTCGAACAGGGTTCCCGGCACGATCATGCCCTTGACATGTTCCTCGGCGCGTTTGGCGAATTCGAGCATCGAGGGTACGACTGAGAGCACCTTCTCACCCGCACGACGCGCGGCGTTGAAGGTGCGACCAGACAAGAGTCGCGCCAGATACTTGTTGAGCCCACCCACCGGGGGGGAGATGGACATGTCATTATCATTGAGAATGACCAGCAGATTGGCGTCGACCACGCCGGCATTGTTGAGTGCCTCGAAAGCCTGTCCGGCAGACATGGCGCCATCGCCGATGATGGCGACGATGCGGCGCCCTTCACCCTTGTTGCGCGCTGCTACGGCCATGCCCAGTGCGGCGGAGATTGAGGTCGAGGAATGACCGACGCCAAACACGTCGTATTCGCTCTCACTGCGACGCGGAAAGCCGGACACGCCATCCAGCATGCGCAGCCTGGCCATACCGGCGCGGCGTCCGGTAAGAATCTTGTGGGCGTAGGTTTGGTGACCGACATCCCAGATCAGCCGGTCATGAGGAGTATCGAAAACGTAATGCAAGGCAATGGTGAGCTCGATGGTGCCCAGATTCGACGATAGGTGCCCGCCGGTCTCCGCCACCGACTTGATCAGAAATGCGCGCAACTCATCTGCAAGCTGAGCCAAATCCTCCCGCTCCAACTGGCGCAAATCGGCAGGCAGGTTGATGGTGTCGAGGAGCGGTGTCTCGGACATTGTGCTTTTCGTGTCCATTAGAACCGTCGATCAACGATGTAGCTGGTCAACTCGTCAAGACGCTGCGCGGATTTGCCGAAAGGCTCCAGTGCAGCGTGGGCAATAGTGCGCAGCTCGGCAGCTTTTTCCTTGGCTTGGGTGATGCCGAGCAGATTGACATAAGTGGGCTTGTTTTGTGCCGCGTCCTTGCCTGCTGTCTTGCCCAGCGTCGCTGTGTCGGCTTCGCTGTCGAGGATGTCGTCGACAACCTGAAAAAGCAGGCCGGCCGTTTTCGCAAAATGATCGAGCCGTTTCAAAGCTGCCGGTGAAAGCGGCTCGCCGCAATGTGCACCGAGCAGAACGGCAGCGCGGATCAGTGCGCCGGTTTTATGGATATGCATGAATTCAAGTTCGCTCAGCGACAAGGACTGGCCAACGGCAGCCAGATCGATTGCCTGGCCGCCTGCCATGCCACGTGATCCACTGGCTTGCGCCAGCATGCGCAGCATCTCGATTTGTCGCTGCGCATCGGTATCCGGCAAGGCTTCGGCAAGCACCTGGAAAGACAGTGACTGCAAAGCATCGCCAACCAATAGCGCGGTTGCTTCATCGAATTCGACGTGGCAAGTGGGCTTGCCGCGGCGTAGAACATCGTCATCCATGCAGGGCAGGTCGTCATGCACCAGGGAATAGACATGAATCAGCTCAACTGCAACCGCAGCGCTGTCGAGGCGGGCCGGATCCGCGGCGGTGAGATCGCCGGCCGCGAAACAGAGCAAGGGGCGGATGCGCTTGCCGCCGCCCAGGGTGGCATAGCGCATGGCTTGATGCAGACGCTGTGGCGCTATATCGGCAGAGGGCAGCCGCTGCTCGAGATTTTCCTCGGCGCGATGCTGCATGGTTTCCATCCAGGCAAAGAAATCCATCGAAAAGTTACGCTTCCTGGACGTCGTTGTCGGGTTGACCGGGGAGAGGCTCGAATTCGCGCAAGCCCGAGCTTTCAAGTATCTGCAACTTCTGTTCGGCAGCGCCGAGCGTTTCCTGGCAGTGTCTCAACAACTGCGTGCCACGCTCATAGGCGGACAGAGATTGTTCCAGCGGCAGTTGTCCTGCTTCCAGGTCGCGGACGATGGTTTCAAGTTCGGCAAGCGCGGCCTCGAATGAAGCAGGGGGATGATTGCTGGTGGGCTTGGCCATAAATGAAACTTCTGCGGGTTAAGGAAAGTAATTAGGCCTGCTGTGCCATCCGGCCAACTTGGCCTTGTTCTTTCGCCACACAGCCTCGGCTATAATTATACCTTCCAGAGTCTGGAATCCGACGTCTTGTAGGTTGGGAGATATATCATCGAATTGACCAATGCTGCAGAACATCTAGCGCCCGCCACTTCACAATTACCCGTATCCTGGTATTTCGACGAGAAGCTGTTCGAATTGGAGCGGCGTCTGTTTTTCGAGGCTGGCCCGGGTTATGTCGGGCATGAAATCATGGTGCCCGAGCTGCATGACTACCGCAGCCTCGAATGGATCGATCATGCCAAGCTCCTGGTGCGTCAGCAGAGCGGTATCGAGTTGCTTTCAAATGTCTGCCGCCATCGCCAGGCAATCATGTTGCAGGGCTCAGGCAAAGCGAGAAACATTGTCTGTCCGATCCATCGCTGGACCTACGACATGCAGGGCGAACTGCTGGGTGCGCCACACTTCCCGGCCAATCCCTGTTTGCACCTCAACAAGCAGCAGCTTGAGAACTGGAACGGCTTGCTCTTCAAGGGGCCACGCACGGCCGGGGCTGACCTGGCCGGCATGAAAGTGGCGGGAGATTTCGATTTCAGCGGCTACAAGCTTGACCGCGTCGAGATGCACCAGTGCAATTACAACTGGAAAACTTTCATCGAGGTCTATCTTGAGGACTACCATGTCGTGCCCTACCATCCGGGCCTGGGCAATTTCGTTACCTGCGACGATCTGAGCTGGCAATTCGGCGAATGGTACTCGGTGCAGCGGGTCGGCATCACTTCGCTGCAGAAATCGGGGTCTGCGGCTTACCAGCGCTGGCAGAAAGCAGTACTTGAGTATTACCGAGAGGATAAACCCAAGCAGGGCGCGGTCTGGCTGACCTACTATCCGAATGTCATGGTCGAGTGGTATCCCCATGTGCTGGTCGTGTCTTCGGTGATTCCGCAGGACGTCAACAAGACGCTGAATGTTGTCGAGTTCTACTATCCCGAGGAGATCGCCCTGTTCGAACGAGAGTTCATCGAGGCCGAGCAAGCTGCCTACATGGAAACTGCAATCGAGGACGACGATATTGGCGAGCGCATGGATCGGGGTCGCCATGCCCTGCTCAAACAGGGTCGCAGTGAGGCCGGGCCTTATCAGTCACCCATGGAAGACGGCATGCAGCACTTCCATGAATTCTATCGGCGCATCATTGAACCTCATTTCTGAAGTGTGGCGCTGGCGGCAGTTTCTCAGCCGGCGATAAATGCAATCCCTCTGGATGATCGCGGCGAGCCTGCTGTTCGCCTGCATGGGTGTTTGCGTCAAGCTCGGCAGCGTGCAATTTTCCGCTGCCGAACTGGTGTTCTACCGCGGCTTGGTCGCCCTGCCGTTTCTCTATGCTTATGTCAGGATTGCCGGGCTGTCGTTGGCAACTCCTTACTGGCGGATTCATGTCTGGCGCGGCCTGGCCGGATTCTTCTCGATCGTTCTGTACTTCCAGGCGATTGCAATGATTCCGCTGGCCATGGCGGTTACCCTCAACTACACTTCGCCACTCTTCCTCGCCGCGATACTCGTGTATTGGCAGCGTGAAAGGATCAGTGCCCGGTTGCTGCTGGCACTGGCTGCAGGCTTCCTCGGTGTGGTTTTTCTATTGCAGCCGAGCTGGCATTCCGAACAGATGGCCGGCGACCTGCTCGCGCTTGTTTCTGCTGTCACCGCAAGCTTCGCCTACCTCAACGTGCGCAAGCTGGGCGAACTGGGCGAGCCGGAATGGCGCACGGTGTTTTATTTCTCCCTGATCGCAACACTTGGGGGATTGCCCTGGATCCTGGTCGGCAACTGGAATGATCAGCCCCTGCATGCCATCGATGGCCGTGGCTGGCTGCTGCTATTGGGTGTCGGGGGCTTTGGCTCGCTGGCGCAGCTCTGCATGACCCGCGCCTACAAGAACGGCAAGACCATGGTCAGCGCCAGTCTGACCTATAGCACGGTGGTGTTTGCGAGCCTGTTCGGTATCTGGTTGTGGGATGAACGGCTGCCGTTGGTTGCGCAACTCGGCGTTGCCTTGATCCTGATCAGCGGCATCCTTGCCACGGCCTACTCGCGGGCCGCCCCGGCAGAGCAGGATTGATATACTGCGTTCATTGACCACAGAGGAAAACCATCATGATTACCACCGATCAGCAGGGCAGTCTGATTTCATTGTCCGTCTTCGGCGAATTCACGCTTGCTGATTTCAAGGAGTTCGAGTCCGTGGTGGGCAGCTATACCCGGACCTCAGGCCAGGTCAGCCTGTTCGTGGATCTGCGCCAGATGGCCGATTTCACCCTTGATGTGGCCTGGGAGGAAATCCAGTTCTCGCGCCAGCACCCACACGATTTCAGACGCATTGCAGTGCTCACCGAAAGCCAGTGGATCGCCTGGAGTGCCTGGTTGTCGCAAGCCTTCGTCGATACCGACTTGCGTGTTTTCGGCGATGAAGCCGAAGCACGCGCCTGGTTGTCCGCAGGTGGTGATGCCGGTGAGTGATTTGCTGATCAGCGTTGCCGAACTTTCGGCGCACATCACCGACCCCGCCTGGCGCGTTTTCGATTGCCGCCATGATCTGAAGCAGGTCGACTATGGCGTGGAAGCTTACGCCAAGGGACACTTGCCCGGCGCTCAGCACCTGCATCTTGATCGCGATCTGTCAGGCAAGACCACGGGACGCAACGGGCGCCATCCTCTGCCCGATCCGCAGACCTTTGCGGCGAAGATGGGCGCTTGCGGCGTAGACGCAGACACTCAGGTGGTGGCCTATGATAATGAAGGTGGCATTTTCGCGGCGCGCCTGTGGTGGCTGCTGCGCTGGCTCGGGCATCTGCGCGTGGCCGTGTTGGACGGTGGCCTCGCGGCTTGGAATAGCGCCCAACTGCCATTAGAAGACTCCGTGCCATCGATACGAGCGAAGCAATTTGTCGCGCGACCGGGAACGACGGGCCATGCCTCTGTTGATACCGATTTTGTGCGGGCACATCTTGGAGCAAAGGATATGGCAGTGATCGATGCTCGCAATGCAGAACGCTTTCGCGGTGAAAACGAAACGCTCGATCCTGTCGGTGGACACATCCCCGGTGCAATCAATCGCTTCTATGCCAGGAATCTCGCAGACGGGGGGCTCTTCAAGCCTGCCGGTGACTTGCGGCGCGAGTTTGATGAGCTGCTGGCAGGGCGTGATCCGCGCAGCGTGGTGCAGCAATGCGGTTCGGGTGTCACTGCCTGCCATAACTTGCTGGCCATGGAAATCGTTGGCCTCACCGGTTCTCGGTTGTATCCTGGTTCGTGGAGCGAGTGGTGCAGCGATCCGGCGCGGCCGGTTGCTAAAGGTTCCTAGCCTCTGTGTCTATCCAGTGCCCAGGTGACATGTTCACGCACCAGCGCTGAAGTGTCTTCGCGACGTAAATTCAGTGCCGCTAAAACTTCCGGACTGGTTGTTGCGTTTCCCAGTCCAACCGCGATGTTGCGCAGCCAGCGCTCATGGCCGATGCGATAGATGGCTGATCCTGCCATTTTTTGCTTGAACGCCGCCTCGTCCCAAATGAACAATTGGACCAGGCTGGCCTGATCGAGGCCGTGGCGCACGGAGAAGTCCTGCTCTCGCGTCAGCGGCGCCTGCCGGTTCCAGGGGCAGCACAACTGGCAATCGTCGCAGCCATAGACGCGGTTGCCGATCAACGGACGCAATTCGAGTGGTATCGAAGTCTTGAGTTCTATGGTCAGATAGGAAATGCAGCGCCGGGCATCGAGACGGTAGGGTGCGACGATGGCGCCGGTGGGACAGGCGCTGATGCAGGCGGTACAGGTGCCACAGTGCTCTGCGAGCGGTGGATCGGGTGGCAACGGCAAGTCACAATAAATTTCACCGAGAAAGAAGTACGATCCCGCCTCACGCTCTAGCAGCAGCGTGTGCTTGCCACGCCAGCCCAGGCCGCTGCGCGACGCCAGTTCGACTTCCAGCACCGGCGCAGAATCAGTGAATACACGTGAAGAGAAAATGCCAGTCTCGCTTTGGATTCGATCGACAAGCTTTTGCAGGCGGGTCCTCATCAGCTTGTGGTAGTCGCGACCCAGCGCATAGCGTGAAACGTAGGCGCGCCGGCGGTCGGCCAGGTTGGCTTGCGCGTCGGCGGCCTCGGGCCAGTAGCCGATGCGTGCCGTGATGACCGAGACCGTGCCGGGCAGCAGTTGCTCGGGATGGGCTCGTTTGCTGTCATGGCGTGCCATATAATCCAATTGACCCTGGTAACCGGCCGCAAGCCAGGATTGCAATCCGGTTTCCGCGCTGTCAGGCAGGGCGGCGGAAGCAATGCCAATGGCATCGAAGCCGAGTTCGTGTCCCCACTGCCTGATATTTGCGACAAGCGCCGACCAATCCGGAGTACCTGTTGAATGCATGTGAGCGACGAGCCGAGCCAGTTTTCCCGCGATGATAATGCCTCGACCCTGTTTCTGCCCGATGAGGCAGCAACCCTGGCTATAGGCGGGTCATTGGCGCCTTGCCTGGCGCCTGGCATGATCATTTGGTTGGAAGGCGACCTGGGAGCGGGCAAAACGACGCTCGTTCGGGGACTGCTGCGCGCGCTCGGTTACGAGAATAAGGTCAAAAGTCCCACCTATACCTTGGTTGAACTTTATGTGATTTCTCAATTACACTTGTATCACTTTGATTTTTATCGGCTCAACGAGCCAGAGGAATACCTTGAGGCAGGTCTCGACGAATATTTCCAGGGAACGGCAATCTGTCTGGTCGAATGGCCGGACAAGGCCGGCGTATACCTGCCGGCAGCCGATCTGCGTCTGGATTTGTCGCTTGAGCGGGAGGGGCGCCTGGCCAAGTTATCCGCCCTCAGCGAAAAGGGACGGCAGTGCCTGACGACTTGGAACTCCTCCGCCGTTCGAACTCCCGGCGCGATATTCTCAAATTCACAGTCGCAACGCTGACGCTGCTTCTGACGCGCGGCGCGACTGCCGCAACGCAAAGTAACCTGCGTGCCGTGCGGGTCTGGCCCGCCAAGGATTACACCCGCATCACCCTCGAAAACAGCGAGCCACTCAAATATACGCACCTGATGGTCAAGGATCCGGAGCGGCTGGTGCTTGATCTGGAAGATGTCGAATTCAATTCGGTTCTGCAAAACCTGCCGAGCAAGATTTCCGAAAGCGATCCTTATATCAAGCTGATCCGCGCCGGCCGCAACAAACCCGGCGTAGTGCGGCTGGTGATCGAACTCAAGGGTGAACACGGCTCGGTCAGGCCGCA
>Ga0172380_10008909_pt1 | contig 10805 bp, 11 predicted proteins | sample Leawe162metaG_FD_119747 | JGI IMG/M metagenome (GOLD analysis project Ga0172380, IMG submission 119747) | Leachate microbial communities from a municipal landfill in Southern Ontario, Canada - Leachate well 162 metaG | ecosystem: Engineered > Solid waste > Landfill > Unclassified | place...
CAGGCGATTATATTTTTTGCCAAAAGCATTCCCCCGATTTAAAAATCCAGCCAAGCAGTCAAGCCCTTCGATAGATTCGATAAACTCACTACAAGTAAACTCAGGACAAATTAAAAAATAAAGATTATGGCAAGATTTCCAAAAAAGAAAATATTTCCGATTGCCGTAATTTTATCAGTGGTTTTACTGGGAATTATTTATTTAGCTGACGGCAAAAAACAGGAAGACCTATCGCAAAAAGAAGCGATGGTTACCACTACTTTGCAAAAACCTTTAGAGGTTTTGGTTTCTAACAATCAGTTAGAACAGGGAGATACTTTGGTGGTAATAATAGAAAATTTATCGCCTGAGGAACAAATTACAGGCGAATTTGACAGGCAATTATTTGATTTTTTCCCGATAGGAACCGACGGGAAACAGATAGGCATTGTAGGGATTGATGCCGGGAAAACGCCCGGAGATTATTCTCTATCCGTTTCTATTCCCAATGAAGAGAACACAATAAAGACAATTACCGTAAAAAAAAAGAGATTTTCCAATAACAGAACTCGCTCTTACTGAAGAGCTTGAAGAAAAAGGATATACTCCTTCTAATATCGTGGAGAATATCTCTACAAATGAAGGAGTTCTTATCTGGCAGGTTCTTGAAAAATATACTCCGAAATCATATTTTGATAAACCTTTTTTGTATCCGTTAGATTCGGTTATTAATGTTGGAGCTTTCGGGAATATCAGAAAAAAAGGAGATGTTTCCCTTCGGCATTTGGGAGTGGATTTGGATGCCGCCGTTGGCACACCGGTTTATGCCGTCAACGATGGTGTAGTCAGCTTTGTCGAAGAATTAACGGTTTACGGAAAGATGATAATCATTGACCATGGCCTTGGAATTTATTCTCTTTACCTGCATCTTAATGAATTTAAAGTTGCCAAGGGGGATAAAGTAACAAGAGGTGAAGTAATCGGTCTTTCAGGGAGTACCGGTTATTCTTTAGGACCTCATCTTCACTTTTCTATAAAAGTAAAAGGAGCAAACATTGACCCGCTGAGATTTATAAATACTCTAAATAGTGCTTTTTAATAATGAAAATCAAAGAAATTCAGGCAAAAAATATTCTTTCAAAATCTAAAGTTTATGATTGGACGATCAATCCTTATGTGGGATGTACGCACTCGTGTGTTTACTGTTACGCTCGGTTTATGAAAAGATTTAGCGGCCATAAAGAGAACTGGGGTGAGTTCGTTGACGTAAAGATTAATGCGCCAGAACTGCTCAGTCGGGAAATAAACCCCCACACCAAAAGTTTTGGTGTGGGGGTAAAGAAAAAGAAAAAAGGAAGAGTTTGGTTAAGTGGAGTATGCGATCCCTATCAACCAGTTGAGAAAAAATATGAATTAACAAAGAAATGCCTGGAAATTCTCCAAAGAAATAATTGGCCAGTGACAATTCAAACAAAATCGCCATTGGTTCTGCGAGATTTAGAGCTATTAAAGAAATTTCGGGAAATAGAGATTGGATTTACCATTACAACCGGCGATGAAGAAATTAGAAAGATTTTTGAGCCCCGGACTTCTTTAATTGAAGAAAGAATTCAAGCTTTAGAGAAATTACATCAAGAGGGCATCAAAACCTATGCGATGATAGCCCCTCTTTTGCCAAAGGCAGAAAGCTTAGTGACTAAGTTAAAAGGTAAAGTAGATTATGTTATAATTGATAAGATGAACTACCATTATGCTGATTGGGTTTATAAAAAATATCAATTGAAAAAAATACAAAATGGAAACGAGTTAGCTAATCTTTTTAAAGAAGAAAATATTCCTTGTCAGGTTGTATGTTAAAAATTAATCCGCCAGCTGGCGGAAAAAAATAACTTATGAAAATAAAACTCATTTTGAGCTCTGCCCCGCCTGCGCAGGCAGGGAGAAAAAAGGTTCTACCGAGCTTGTTCCGCCACAGGCGGGGCAGAGCGGGGCGGGTTCTTATTATTACAATAAGCATTCTTGCAGTTATTGGAGGTTTGATAGCGTTCAGTTATTATTTTGGTTTTAAGAATACAGAAAAGCCTGTAGCCTGTACTCAAGAAGCAAGATTGTGTTCCGATGGCTCATACATTGGTCGTACTGGTCCAAATTGCGAGTTTGCTCTTTGTCCTCACGAAGATTTAATTCGCGTTTTTTCTCCTCAGGCAAATGAGAAAATTTCCAGCCCACTTTTAATTAAAGGCGAGGCGAGGGGGTTTTGGTTTTTTGAGGCAACTTTTCCAGTAAAATTATTAGATGATAAAGGTAATACTATTGCTCAAGATTATGCTCAAGCCAAAGGGGATTGGATGACAGAAGATTTTGTGCCATTTGAAGCAGAGCTGGTTTTTGAAGCGCCAACAACTCAAAAAGGCTGGCTTGTTTTAGAAAAAGATAATCCTTCTGATTTATCAGAAAATGATGATGAATTAAGAATTCCGGTTATCTTTTCTGATTAAAAAACTGTCAAGTTGTATTATTACAATCCAGAAAAAGACAAAGATAAATCAGGTGATATTCAATGTTCTCGCGATGGTCGCAATTACGGCAGCATTTTTTGGGCGGGTTTCGAGTAAAAAAGTAATTGACGAGCTTAGAAGGCGTACTGGCCGAGAAATTGATTATCCGGACAAAATCTCGCGCGCCAACCAGTATGCTCGCATTTGGTTTGCCGCGATTATGCTTTTAACTCTTGTCGTTATGGCTATTTTAATGAAAAGTAAAATATAGTATGCAAAATGATATCCCGCAAGAAATGAATTTAAAGTTGCCAAGGGGGATAAGGTAACAAGAGGTGAAGTAATCGGTCTTTCAGGGAGTACTGGTTATTCTTTAGGACCTCATCTTCACTTTTCTATAAAAGTAAAAGGAGCAAACATTGACCCGTTGAGATTTATAAATACTCTAAAGGAGAACCTGTCTCGTTAACGCTCGACAGAACCTTGTTTCTCGCGGAGTTTACATTGAGCGAAGCGAGGGTTTTCGCAATAGCGCTTTAAGTAAATTTACAACATATGGAAACTCTTGCTTTTGCCGATGCTTTAAATTTTAATTTATATTATGGTTATTATTCCTCTCAATCATAAAAAAATCAGAGCAGAAGTTATAAAAAAATATTTAGTCAATAAACCGGCTTTTTGTTTTTCCTGCGGCAACGCTTTTTATGCTTTGAAAAAAGCCAAAGTAAATTTAGTCAATGACGGTTATTACGATCCCCGGCATTATATTTCTCCTTTTGCCGCTTGGAAAAAATATCAAGCGTTTAATGCCACCAGCGGCCATTTGCCTTTATTTTTAATGAAGGAAATCTCGGAGAAAATCAGAAAAGAAACAAAAAAATTCAAAATTAAAAAAAATACCCGTTTTTTTATACCTTTTGGCAGCGGCGAGCTTATTTTGGCTTTTTCTTTTTTTCTGTCTTTAAAACGAGTTGTCGCTTTAACTTCAAAAGACTATAGTCCGATTGAGCTTGATTGGATAAGCAAACCTCTGAAAAATTTTGTTTTTGCCAATTGCACTGAAATTTTGGAAATCAGAGGAATAAGAAAAATAAAAGATTTAAAAAACTTTGTGGAAAAAATAGCAGAAAAAGATGATGTTTTTATAGACACTTCGCCCGCCGAAAGAAAACATAATTAAAATGAAACTTTCCGATTTTGATTATCATTTGCCTAAAGAATTGATTGCCCAAAAACCAATAAGCCCCAGAGATTCGTCTCGGCTTTTAGTAGTGGACAGGAAAACAAAAGAAATAAAACATAAAAAATTTAGAGATATTTTTGACTATCTTTTTCCCGGCGACGCTTTAGTTTTAAATGACAGCAAGGTGGTGCCAGCCCGGCTTTTAGGAGAGAGGTCTTTTTTTTCCAGCGCTAAAAAAGCGGAAATTTTGCTTCTAAAACCAAAAGGGAAAGAAATTTTTGATTTTTCTTTTTGGCCAAAAACTTGGCTGGCAATTGGCGGGCCGAATTTGAAAGAAAAAGAGGAAATTTATTTTAAAGAAAATTTTTTTGCCAAAATAGAAAAAAAATCGGGTTATGAGCTGGAAATATCTTTTAATCTCGGGGGAGAGGAATTGAAAAAAGAAATTATTTCCCTTAGCCGGACACCTCTGCCTCCCTATATTAAAACTATCCCAAAAGGCGCAAAAGAAAAATATCAGACAGTTTATGCCAAACATTTTGGTTCTATAGCCGCCCCGACTGCCGGTTTTCATTTTACTTCAGAGCTTTTAGAAAAAATAAAAAACAAGGGCGTAAAAATTCAATATCTGACTCTTCATATCGGTTTAGGCACTTTTTTGCCTGTAAAAACAAATGAAATTGAAAAGTATAAAATTCATCGGGAATATTTTGTTTTAGACAAAAAAACAGCCGATGCTTTAAATGAAGTAAAAAATCAGGGGAAAAAAATTGTTGCCGTGGGGACAACTACCAGCCGTGTTCTTGAATTTTGCGCCGGCAAAGACGGTTTAGTTTATCCAAAAGAAGGTTGGACAGATTTATTTATTTATCCGGGTTATAAATTCAAGTTTATTGATGCCTTGATTACTAATTTTCATTTGCCGAAATCAACCTTGCTTATGCTTGTTTGCGCTTTTGGCGGGAAAGAGTTAATTTTTAAATGCTATGAAGAAGCGGTAAAAAATAAATACCGATTTTATTCTTTTGGCGACGCGATGGTCATTATATAGTAAAAATTTAAAATTACTTCTTGGTATGTTTAAAATTATTAAAAATTCGGAAAAATCAGATGGCCGGATAGGAGAATTAGAGACAAATCATGGAAAATTTAATACCCCTGTTTTTATGCCTCCGGGAACGAGAGCGGCGGTTAAAGCTATGGGCCCGGAAGATTTAGAAGATATTGGCATAGAAATTTTATTAGTAAACGCCCTTCATCTTTATCTCCAGCCGTCAGAATCCGTTATAAGTGGTATAGGAGGTATTCATAAGTTTATGGCTTGGCAGAAGCCAATTTTAAGCGATTCAGGGGGATTCCAGGCATGGAGTTTTGGTAAGAAAGAAGGGAAAAAGCTTAGCGTTATTGCTGACGAAGGGATAAAATTTTATTCTCCTCTTGATGGCTCCAGCCATTTTATTACACCGGAAAAATCAATAGAAATTCAATATAAGTTAGGCGCGGATATCATTATGGCTTTTGACGAATGTTCGCCGGACACCAATGACCGCGAATATGCGGAAAAATCAATGGCAAGGACGCACCGTTGGGCGGTAAGATCGTTAAAAAAGCATCAAGAGCTCTCAAAGAAGCGGGAAGACAAAGGGAAAACACCTCCTTTGATTTTTGGGATTATTCAGGGCGGAATTTTTAAAGATTTAAGGGAAGAATCAGCTAAATTTATTACCAGCTTGCCTTTTGACGGCTTTGCTTTGGGCGGCGAGACAATCGGCTATAATATCCCCAGAACTTTGGAAATTTTAGCTTGGATTAAAAATTATTTGCCAAAAGACAGCCCCCGTTATACTATGGGGTTAGGTGCATCTTTATATGATATAATAGAAGTGGTAAAAAGAGGGGTGGATATGTTTGATTGCGTCGCGCCGGCGCGATTAGCCCGTCATGGTTCGCTTTATAACGGAAAAATCAGATTAGAAAAAGGCGAAGTGGCAATAGAATCGGAGTTTCCTGATAAAATCTTGAAAATTAATAATAGTTGTTTTAGAAATGACCCTTTGCCAATAGACGAAGAATGCGATTGCTCAACTTGTAGGAATTTTTCCCGGGCTTATTTAAGACATCTTTATGCCTCCAAAGAATCGCTTTATTTAAAATTAGCCACTATCCATAATTTAAGATTTGTAAGGAGATTAATAGAGGCCTTAAGAGAAAATGTCTAGAAAGGCATTGAAGTACAATAGAGATGCGTAGAGATGCATTGAGATGTGTTGAAATAGCTATATTTCTATGAATCTCCAAGTATCTTAACGACGAAAATTTATAATGTATTGTTATGCTTTTGCTTCATCTTTGCTGCGCTCCTTGCGCCCTACCCATTGTTGAATATCTTACAAAAGAAAAAGGAAGAAAAGATTTGATTTTATATTTCTTCAATCCCAATATTTATCCGAAGGAAGAATACGAAAAACGCTTAAAGGAAACAGAAAAATTAGCCCGGATGCACAATTTAAAAGTTTTGACCGAGAATTATAATCATAAAGAATGGATAAATTATCTCAAAAAATCCTTAAAGGAAAAATTGGAATTTTATCCGGAAAACAGCGAAAGGTGCTTGGTTTGTTTTAGCTTTCGTTTGGAAAAAACCGCTGAGCTGGCAAGGCGTTTAGGCTTTGAAGAATTTGCCACTACCTTGAGTGTTAACCGATTCAAAAATACGGAATTTATCAATAAATATTGCCAAGATTTGACGGATAAAAATAAAGTTAGATATTTAATTTTTGAAGGCAAGCCCGAAATTTTTTATCGAAAAGGTTTTGAACTTTCAAAAAAATATAATCTTTACCGCCAGAAATACTGCGGTTGCGAATTTAGTTTAAAATAATTTCTATGGGTTTTAAAATTATGAAAGAAAATAAAGGAGAAAAATTTTATTTTATTATCATTTTTTTCTTGTCCCTATCAGTTTTAATTTTGTCTTATTTTACTTATTTTATCGCGCCCGAACTAAAAAAGAAGCAGAAAAAAGACGATTTTTTCCTTCAGGAAATAAAGCTCGGCAGGATTCCGGCTCCGGAAGAAGAAAAATATCTCTTGGGCAAAATTAATTCTCAGAATATCCAATACGGAAACGAGTTTTTGGGGGGAGATTATTTTTTGCTGTCCTTTGATAATTTTTCTGAGGGGACGTTTTTAAATCTGATTTTAGAAGATAAATACAGAAACCAAAGTTTGGTTTGGCTTTTTTTAGAAAGTCTTAAACAAGGAAAAAATGAAATCTGTTGCTTTGAAGTGCCTAAAGCAACCGGGGATTATAAATTAAAGTTTGTTAAAGGCGGAGAAAGCATTGAATATTCATTTTTCGTAAAAGATAAATTAGTCCAGTATAAAACTTTTGAAATCCTTTTTATGATAAAAATTCCTTATCCGAATTGGCAGCTTTTGGATAATGAAATTTTAACAAGATTAATCTCAAATATTTATTCTTATAACTTAAAAAATTCAGAGAAAGGATTAAGCGTCCTTTTGGCTGCCCGCGACAATAGAGGAGCCCAATTTGTTATTTTTCAAAGGGAATTGTCCGGCAAGGATTTTGATGACCGGACGCCTTTGTCTGAAATTTTAGCTAAAATAGAAAAAGAAGAAAATCAGGCCCTTTTGAATTTTAACGTGGTTGACGACTACAAAATTATAAAAAAAGAAATAAAAGACAAAGAGGCGTATCAGGAAATAAGGAATATTTCCCAAGGAATCAGCTATCTTACTTTGAGTAAGACCTTTTTGATAAAAAATTTTTTAAATAAAAATTATTTAATCAGTGTTAATTTAACTTGTCCGGAGAGATTGAGTTTTTATTATCGCCCTATAGCCCAAACTGTCTTTTCCGGGATTAAAATAAACAGTCCGCCGAGATTTTAAATATTTCTTTTTAAAACAATCTTCTTCATTTTTTTCGTTTTCAAAGTTTCGCTTACCAATTTGGCTACGAGTTTTTCATCGAAGTCTTTGCAGGAAAAAAGGTCAAAAGCAAAATAATTATCTTCTGGCCAAGTATGGATTGACAGGTGGGATTCGGAAACAATGCAAAAAGCGGTCAATCCTCCTAAAGTATTTTTGTCAAGAGCGGGGAATTTGTAAATTTCAATGGGAGAGATCGCTGTAAGCTTAACCGCTTTAATTATTTTTCTGAAAAGTTTTTTTATAAGAACCGTCTTTGATAAATCTTTTTGATTTTCAGCAATTGCCTCAATCAAAATGTGTTCGCCGTGCTTCATAAAATTAATTAATTTTTTAATTAAAAATATTATTACAATTCTATCGGGTTTCGTCAATGTTTTTTTTCTTTTTAAAAATCTATATAATTAATTATGGAATAAAAAATGAAAAAGGCAATACTTTATCAAAAATTTTCTGACGGTAAATTGCGTTGCGACGCTTGTTTTCATAAATGTTTAATTGTTGAAGGGAAAACGGGGATTTGCGGGGTAAGAAAGAATATTAAAGGCGAACTTTATCTTTTAGTTTACGGTAAAGCAGCGGCTTTTAATATTGACCCCGTAGAAAAAAAACCTTTATTTCATTTTTATCCGGGTTCCGAAGTTTTTTCTTTTGGCACTTTCGGTTGTAATTTTGCTTGTGATTTTTGCCAGAATTGGGACATTTCTCAAGAACCAAAAAATCGAAGCCGAGGCGGAGGATTGCCTATAGAAGATAATTATTGGGGAGAGAGCTTGCCGCCAAGCAAAATTATTGAATTTTGTCAGGACAAAAATATTTCCCAGATTGCTTATACTTACAACGAACCGACTATTTGGGAAGAATACGCCGAGGAAACTATGAAGTTGGCAAAAAAAACAGGAATGAAAAATATTTGGGTCTCCAATGGGTATATGAGCGAACGAACCTTGGAATTTATCAGCCCTTATCTTGACGCTATTAATGTTGACCTTAAAAGTTTTTCAGAAGAGTTTTACAAAGAAATAGTGAAAGCTAAATTAGAGCCAGTAAAAGAAAATATCAAAAATATCTGGCAAAAAGGCATTTGGGAAGAAGTTACGACTTTGGTCATTCCGGGATTAAACGACAGCAGCCAAGAATTAAGCAAAATCGCTGAATTTTTAGTTAATATTTCTTCTGACTTGCCTTGGCACCTTTCAGCTTTTTACCCTAACTATAAAATGAGAAATAAAATGCCGACTTCTCAAGAAATTTTGATGAAAGCTTATGAAATCGGCAAAACTGCAGGTTTAAAGTATGTTTATACGGGAAATATCCCCAATGTTTCATTAGAAAGCACCTATTGCCCGAAGTGCAACGAACTGTTAATTAAGAGGCAGGGGATAGAAATGATAGAAAATAATTTAAAAGGCAGTCATTGCCCGAAATGCTATGAAAAAATAGCGGGCCGGTGGGGATAAAATAATTTGACAAATACAAAAAAAAGAGTTATAATTATATCAAAAAAGGACCTATTAATCTGTAGGCAGGCAAGCAAAAGTGGATAGCTTGTTGGGATTTCCTTAAGATGGGTATGCTGGCTTCGGCTGGGATATGCCTCAGTGAAATCCTTCCTCTCTTTATTTTAAAGAGAACTTTGCCTACAGATTAATGGGCCCTTTTGTTTTTTAAATTTTTATTGGTGAAAAACTCTTTTTACTTCTTCCCATGAGGTGATGCCTTTGAGTGATTTGATGATTGCGTCGTCTGTCATTTTCGGAAATTTTATTTTTTCAAAATTGATTTTTGTCGGGTCGGGAATTAAAATCTCAAAAACCCCGATTTGGCCGATAAAGCCGGTGAAGTTGCATTTGGAGCAACCTTTGGCCCCGAAGAAGGAATATGGTTTTTGAAATTCTTTTTTATAAGTCGGGAAAAAATCAAGGGCAGAATTAATGAAAGATAAAGCTTCTTTTGGCGCAGGGACTTTTTCTTTGCAATCGGGGCATAGACGCCTGACCAAGCGCTGGGCAATAATGGCGTTTATGGCGGGGATAAGCTCTTCTCCCGGAATTTCCAAACTTTGAAGACGAGACAAGACGGTTAACGCGTCATTGGTGTGGATAGTTGATAAAACTAAATGGCCGGTCATTGAAGCTTGCCAGACCAATTGAGCGGTTTCTTTGTCTCTGATTTCGCCAATTAAGAAAATATCGGGATTTTGTCTTAAAAGACTGCGAAGCGCCTTGGAAAAAGTATAACCTTTTTCTTCATTGACTTGGGTTTGGATGGCGCCTTCTAAGCGGTATTCTATGGGGTCTTCAACGGTAATAACTTTGACGCCGGGTTTAGCGATTTTTTTGAGTAAAGAAAATAAAGTTGTGGTTTTCCCCGAGGAGGTTGGTCCGGCTGAGAGGATTAAGCCAACTCTTTTTTCTAAAACTTTTTCTATTTTTTCTTGTTCTTCTTCTAAGAAGCCCAATTTTTCTAAATCAAGAATAGAGGTTTCTCCGCCCAAAATTCTGATAGAGGCGCTTTCTCCGTAACCGCCGGGAATAATGGAAAAACGAAGGTCATAAGACCTGTCTTCAAAAATTAACCGTGAACGGCCCTCTTGAACTTCCTGAGTTTTTTCAGTTTTCATTCCCCCTAAAGTTTTTAGAGCGTTTATAATTTTCGGGGATTCACTAATATCAAGCTCAATCATTTTATGAAGAATGCCGTCAATCCTTTGTCTTATTTGCGTTGTTTTTTCTTCTGGTTCAATATGGATGTCGGTAGCTCTTGATTTTAAAGCCGAAGCAATAATTATCCCGATTTGTTTTTCTGTTGTTTTGTCGCCAAGCAAAGGCAGGATTTTTTGATTTCTTTCCAAAAACTTCTCTATTTCTTTTTCTTCTTCTTTTGTTATTTTTACTCCTCTGATTAAAGATTGGGAAAATAATTCTTTGTATAATTCTTTAACATAAGATATATCTCCAGCCACTCTTATTATTTCTTCCATTGAAGTAATGCCTTCAATCACTTTTATCAAACCTTCGTGAAATAAAGGCACCATCCCTTCGTCAATAGCAATCGCTCTTATGTGGTCTTGGTCAGCGCCTTGTTCTATGGCTTGGATAATTCTCGGAGTAAGGCTAAAAAATTCAAAAATGCCGATTTGTTCTTTGTAGCCTAACCAGTGGCATTTTTCGCATCCTTTAGCTTTGAAA
>Ga0172380_10008910_pt1 | contig 10804 bp, 15 predicted proteins | sample Leawe162metaG_FD_119747 | JGI IMG/M metagenome (GOLD analysis project Ga0172380, IMG submission 119747) | Leachate microbial communities from a municipal landfill in Southern Ontario, Canada - Leachate well 162 metaG | ecosystem: Engineered > Solid waste > Landfill > Unclassified | place...
ATGGCTACCAAGACAGTTGAGAAGACCGAGACGGCTCCGACCACGACGGTCGAGAAGAAGAAGGGCTGGCGCATCAAGGCTTACTGGGTTGATCCCAAGGCTTACGCGGCTGCTAAGGCAGAGATCGATAAGTCGCCAAACCAGGTTCGTATCATGATGGCGCATTTCGCAGACAAATTCAGCAAGGAGGCTGATGCCGCGCAAGGCAAGATCATGTGTCAGTCGGCAATCGACAACGGCGGACTCAAGACGGTCATCGATCCCGCTGTGTTGTTCGCGTACTACCGTCGCAAGATGGAGACGCTCGGTCTGAAACTCCGCGGTTAAATTCAGTTGCCGCGGTAAACTGGAGCGGGGAAACCCGCTCCCTTTTTTCAACAAGTGAGGTTATCATGAAATGGTTACTGTGCGCGTTACTGATCTCGGTCCCCGCCCATGCTGGAGGTTCAATGGCTCACGATGTGAAAGTCATTGTGGTTCATCCTTCTGCGGTTTCCAAATCTATCAGCCGTCAACGGCAGATGGAAAAGAGCAGGGTGGCCGATCGCAAAGCGGCTATCAAGGAAGGCAAGGCAGCCGCGAAAGCGGATATGAAGGCGCGGCAAGCTGCCGACAAAGCCTATGCGAAGAAACTGGCGAAACAGAGGAAAGATCAGAAATAACCTCGGATTTCCAACCGTTTTTCCGTGGTTTTTTTCCCGTTTTTCTTTCTTTTCTTCGGAGGTTTCTATGAATATTCACGGCGGGTTACTGGAGGCTTACCTCGGTTATTACGAGGAAGAATGGCAAAATGAATTCGCGGATAGTCCAGCCGGTGCAGGAGATTTTTCTGTGACATTCAAAGAATGGTTGAACCGGCGTGCCACCACACAGATCACTGAAGATAGTCCAAAACAAAGGCTGGATATCTACCTTGAATGGAATGGTATCCTTGGTTACACTGAAACCATATGGGACATATCGCAAGGACAGTTCACTGTCTAACTCAGAAGGCTGGTTCGCCAGCCTTTCTTTTATTCAAGACAGCCGACGTGGGTTGACTTTCGCGGAACAGCCCGCCAGCCCGTTTTTCTACGCCAATGAGGAAATTTGCAGGCCATTAAAGGTTTACCTATATACTTTTTGGTAACGTTAACAATTAACGTTAATAGAATAAATTTTCTTAAAAGTTTAACTATTCCAGATTGAATAAAACTTTAACTATTCCACATTGTATAAAGCTTTAACATTAACGCTTTATTAACCATATCTAAAATCTTCCCACTACCGCCGTTCCCATCCCACTGGATTAAGAAAATTCTAACACGAAAAGATTAGAGAAACGTTAACAAAATCAGTAAAGAATTATTTTCAAAAAAAGTGAGATGGTTAAACTTTTACTGGAAAAATTAACGTTTCTCTAACACTTCTATCTTATAATCATATTATCAAATCAATCATGGTTTGATTTCAACATGGAGAAATTAAATGTCTAAGAAAATTGTAACTGATACAGTTGTAACCACTGTTGAAAAGAAAGGTTACAGAATTAAGAAATATTATCTAAACTTGTCTGTATACAAAAAATCTGATATATCAAAATGTCCAAATCAAGTAAAGATAATTTTACTTGAAATGTCAGAAAGATTTAATAAAAAGGAAACTGCCTCACAAGGTAAAATTGTAATCAATTCCGCGATTGAGAACAGTTCACTTAAAACTGTAATTGATCCAGCTGTACTATTTGCATATTATAGAAAATATATGGAAAATTTTGGACTAACTTTAGTCTAAAATAATTAAAATTGGAGGGATTTATTTCCCTCCATTTTTTTACACGTTTGATTAAAACTTGACTAAAAGTTTAACAGTCCCAGAATATACAATTTGATTAAAAGTTTAACTAAACCAGAAAAAATTATCCAGACAGATTGATTAAACCTGTCTGGATATTTAATTCAATCTTTAAGAAAATTCAATTCTAACATGATGATCAATTCAGTCAATCTGTCATCATCCAGATATTCATTCATTAAAGATTTAAATTCATTGTCATCAATCTTTTCAGATAAATCTCTGACAAGATTGATTAAAGAGATAACATATAAAATTTTATGATCTTTTGTCATGATTGATCTCCATTTGGTTACAATTTTAATCTATCATAGAAAGATTAAATTTGCGTAGACTCACATGTTCTATATTGATTAAATTTTTATGTAAACCACACAGTAGCACTCTGCTAACTATGCTGTACTCTTTCATTCTCACTAACACTTTATTAATACGTGGCATGTTATAATCTTAATATCAACATAGGAGATTATCATGTCCATCATTCAATATCTGATCAATATGATTAAACCTGTTCCTACAATCAACAAGGACAGATTGAACAAGATCATTAACCGACCGGTAACGGTGGAAGATCGGTTGGCAGATCGTTGGTGTAATCACAGTGAACCACATGAAGATTGATTAAACCTGTATTCAATCTTTACTGAGTGAAGTGACCAGGCACTGACCATGAAGGTCCTGGTGCCTGGGCACGAACTCGTTAACAAATCGTTAACAAATTAGGAATTATTGTAACTGAATTTTGTTTGCCCGCCGCGGAGCTCCATGAATTCCTTTGCATTTTCGAAGTGTGCTTGCAAGTAATAACTGCGCCCAGGTCCCTCGACCATAATACGCGAACCATCACACACAAATCAAGACCCCAGACCCAAGGTAAAATAATCACCAAAAGAACTGTTTACTTCAATAACCAAGTGTGATATACCTGGATCATAGGATCAATTTACGATCTTCCAAGCCTAAATCCAGAGGGACCAGCACCATGACACTCGTTCGGTAAGTCAGTGGCCTCGATCCTGACTCCATACAGGTCGTCAGACGGCAACAATCCGTATACGGAAGAACAGCTGAAGCGACTTTGGAAGGACCTTGAGCCAAAGGCCAGGGAGCCAGGGAAGTATACTCCACAAGAGAAGCTGTATCTTCAGCGTGAATTCCTCAGTTACATCCAGGCGGGCTACACACCCACAAGGGCGTGCACGAGGATCAAAGACCGCGCCGCTGCAAATCCTTCAATCATGCCTTACGCCGACTATGGAACGTTTATGGCATGGAAATCATTTGACAAGGACTTTGCTGAGGCCTACGAAGTTGCCTATGCAATGGGCACCGACAACCTTGAAGATAAGGGTGTCGAGATGGCCTACAGTGGCAATGCATCAATGCTCCAGTTCTTGTTAAAAGCCCGTTCGCCACGTTATGGCAACAAGGACTCGTCTGGTGGACCTGGAGGCAGTCTCCAAATCGAAACGGTAACACGTATTGAGATAGTGGCCGCGACTGCAAAGCCATTGGAGATTGAGCATGATGAGCATGAGGGAAGGGCGTCGGGGCCGGTAGGAGAGATTGAAGACGCGGAGGTCATTGAAGATGGCAACCGCTAAGATTGTATTGCCTGAGAAATTGGTTCCGATTTTTACACCTCCACGTGGAGAAGTTCAGTACCGCGGTGCACACGGCGGACGAGGCAGTGGCAAGTCCTTCAACTTCGCAAAAATGGCCGCGATATGGGGATACACGGAACCACTACGCATTCTCGCTACTCGCGAGTATCAAGGCTCAATCAAGGAGTCCTTCTACGCAGAGTTGAAATCTGCGATTATGTCGGAGACCTGGCTTTCGAATGCATATATTATCGGGTCCGATTTCATAAAGGGAAAAAATGGAACAGAGTTCCTGTTCATGGGCCTTCGCCGGTCCATCAACTCGATAAGGTCCCTGGCTCAAATCGATCTCACCATCGTTGAAGAAGCTGAAGACGTTCCCGACAATTCCTGGTTGATGTTGGAAGCAACAGTTTTCCGGCGCCCTAAGAGCGAGTTGTGGCCAATCTGGAACCCACGCATCCGGCGCTCGCCTGTTGATATGCGCTTCCGTGTTCATCCTCCAAAGAACGGTATCTTCGCTGAGATGAACTACATGGACAACCCGTTCTTCCCGCCAGGTCTGGAGATACTCCGGGCTCGTGAGGAGGAGCGGCTTGATCCCGATACATACTCCCATGTGTGGGAGGGTGCATACCTCGAGAACTCAAATGCACAGGTCATGCACGGCAAGTGGCGTGTCATGGACTTCGAACCAGGAGCGGACTGGGATGGTCCTTATCAAGGCGGAGACTTTGGCTTTTCTCAAGACCCTCTGGCCGCTGTTCGTTGCTGGATACACGACGAAATCCTATTCGTGGAGTACGAAGCGGGACAAGTCGAACTCGAGCTTGACGACTCTCCTACGTTCCTGAGCTACCACATACCAGGCTGGGAACGTTACGTCAGTCGCTGGGACAACGCACGTCCAGAGTCGATTTCGCTATTTACACGTATTGGAATGCCCTATGCAGAAGCGGCGGACAAATGGCCTGGATCGGTGGAAGATGGAATTCAGTTCCTCCGCTCATTCAAGTGGATCGTCATTCATCCCCGGTGCAAGGAGACTATCAGAGAAGCGAAGCTTTATTCCTACAAGGTCGATCGTTACACTGCTGATATTCTTCCTGATGTTGTTGATGCTCACAACCACTATTGGGATGCAATTCGCTACGCTCTTGCTCCGATTATCAGAAATCCAGTAACGGTCCAGATGTTTGTATCGAGCAAGTATCGTCAACGGTTCCTGGAGCTTAGAGCACAATGAACGCTATAGCTCCAGTTGACATGAAGACCAAGCTCTACAATGCTCTTACCCGGCAGGTACAGTCGTATTTCCCTGGCTACTTCCCAGGTATCAAGCACAATCACTACAAAGACTTTGGTTTTCCTGACAACATCGATTTCAACCTTCTTTACGAGATGTATTCTCGCAACAGTTTGGCGAAAGCTGCTGTAGACAAGACCGTTCGTAAGTCGTGGCAGGACCCACCTTGGTTGCTGGAGAAACCTCGTGACGGATCGGAAGGTACTACTAAGAAGGAAACTCGCCTTGAGAAGGCCATCAGGCAGCACTTCTCGAAAATTCGCTTCTGGACGAAAGTCATGGAAGCAGATCGTCGGGGGCTGGTTGGTCGTTTCTCTGCGGTTATCCTGCGCGTCGCTGACAACAAACCAACAAATGAGCCTCTTGATGCTGTACAGGGAGGTCTTGATGCGTTAGTTGACATCATACCTGCGTGGGAAGGCCAGCTCAGAATTACAAAGTGGGATACCGATCCCATGTCCCTGACTTATGGCGACCCACTCATGTTTGAATATGACGAAGGAACGCTTGGTCCGGTTGGTTCACATTCCGCCCAGCAAGGTCGTGCCCGCAAGCTGACAATACACCCATCACGTATTGTTATCTGGTCGTTCGATGGTTCGATGGACAACGACTCCGCACTCAAAGCAGGGTTCAACGACCTTCTGACAATCGAGAAGATCGTCGGCGCCGGCGGTGAGGGTTTCTGGAAGAATGCAAAGCAGGCTCCCATCCTTGAAATGGACAAGGAAGCCGACTTCACAAAGATGGCTCGTGCCATGGGCGTCAAGGCTGAAGACCTCGTCGACATCATGAATGAACAAGCTGCAAACTGGCAGAAAGGCTTCGATGAATTATTGATGCTTCAGGGCATGACTGCGAAGCTCCCGAAGATTGAGCTTCCCGACCCTGAATACTTCTTCATGAATGCGCTGCAGTCATTTTGTGCTTCATTCGACATTCCTTTGAAGGTGCTTGTCGGTACCCAGACTGGTGAGCGTGCGTCGACTGAAGACGCTGCTCAGTGGGCACAGACTTGCAATTTCCGCCGCAAGAATACTATTATACCGAACATTCTTCAAATCGTCAATCGACTCGAGTCATGTGGCATTCTTCGTGAGAACCCAGAATGGTTTGTCGATTGGACCGATCTGACCGAAAGCACTATGCTCGAAAAGATTGAGCGTGCTGGCAAGATGGCCAAGGTCAACAAGGATGCAGCCGATATCGTTTTCACCCCGACGGAAATGCGTGCTACCGTTGGATATGAACCCGCAGCTGAAGCTGAGCTTGACAAGTTGAGGAAAGCCAAGCTTCCTGATCCCGCTGAGCCTAGCAAGCCTGGTGAAGAAGACGACCCAGAGGATGATCCAGATGCCCAAAAGCCTTAAAGCAACACGGGTCAACGTTACCCGAGTTCTCAACACCAAAGCCGCGAAGAAAGAGAAGCGGAATGGCCGCGACGTGATCGTTGTTCCGTCGGCAACAATGCCTGACAACATCATCATGAACCGCGTGAAGTACCCGGCCGACGAGATCAAGAAGTCTTACCTTTCTCTGAACCGCACGCCAGCGCCGTTCAACCACCCGACTGTGAACGGGAAGTTCGTTTCAGCACGTGACCCCGAAGGTATCAACGTCGGATGGATCGGTGCCTGGAACGAGAATGTCCGATATGAGAAGGGAAAAGTCTACCTGGACAAGGTTATTGATATTGAGCGGGCAAACCAGTCCGAAGATGGAAAGCGAGTTCTCGAGGCGATTGAAAAGGGCAAACCTGTCCACACGTCGACCGGCCTCCTCGCTCACATGGAAGAAGTCAAGGACAATGACGACTATGACGTTATTGCTCACGACATCGAATTCGACCACGATGCAATTCTGCTTGACTTCACCGGGGCGGCAACGCCTGAGGATGGAGTTGGACTTTTCGTCAATGCGAAAGGCGAGCAGGAGGAAGTCGAAGTAATTAACTCGATCTGGGATGATGCAGATCGAGAGATGGATTGGGCAGTAGAGAGTATCGCCCGAGCTCTGGAGAAGAAAGCGAAAATTCCGATCTATGAGCGAATTAAGGCCGCAATTACCGAAGCCTTCAACGGCGTAGGGGCGGAAACCACAGCAAACGAAGAGGAAGCAGAGATGTCGAAAGAACTCGACGAAGTCTCCGCTAAGGTTGATGCCCTTACGGAGACTATCGGAAAGATCGGTGAGACCATCGCGAATGGTGTCTCCACTGCTCTGACCGAAGCGATGAAGCCTTTCACGGACGCGCAGAACGCACTTCTCGCGAACGCGAAGGCTGCAGAAGAAGCTGAGAAAGGAACGCTGATCGACAAGATCGTGAAGGCGAACCTGCTGGATGAAGCAACGGCGAAGGAAACTCCGCTGGCGACTCTGAAGGTCCTGGCTTCCAACATCAAGGCGCCCGAAACTTCGGCACCCATCCGTCCTGGCCTGGTTCAGGTCAACAAGGATGTTGTGGCGAAGTTCAAGGCTCCTGCGGCGGAAAAGGAGGCTTCGTAACATGGCCCGCTACAACAAGATTTTCCTGGGGCCCGTCCAGAAGACGTTGCCCCAGGTCAGGGAGGCAATCGGCGACGTCGCGCTTACGCCAGGCACGCTGGTTGTTCTCTCGTCCGGCAAGTGGGTGCTCGCGGGTGCTGCAACTGTCGGTAAGGTGTGGATCGTCCAGGACAACTATCTTCAGCTGAAGAATGTTGACGTCGCCTGGGCTGACGAAGACAGTGTCATTGCCATGGAGCTCCTTCCGGAGTGCATCTATGCTGTTGGCATCGCGAACGGCGTCAACATCGCCGCCGTTGGCACCGCTCTCACTCCGGCCGCTAACGGTCTTGTCGGCATCGCGTCGACTTCCGACCTCGTTATCGGCTATAGCGAGGAAATCTACAACAACACGTCAGGCGCGGTAGCGTTGATCAAGTTCCGTCCGAGCTTGAGCTACCTGGCCGCGGCCACGTAAAGGGAGCGATCATGCGCTACTTTGACGAACAGCTGATCGGAAACTCCCGCCATCACGCCGAATGGTGGGGTCTCCAGTGTGCGAACCGTGAATGGTTCCACCACACTGAGGATACTCTTGCTGGTTTCCACAATGCGGCGGCTATCCTTCCACGTGATGCGTGGATGGAACTCGATGGCATCACGCGCCGTGTCATGCGTGATGACGAGGGCTCTGTCTTTATGAACGATCTGATGCCTCTGGCAAAGACCGTGAATATCGGCAAGCTCGTGAACCTCTACCGCGTGTCTTCGGATGCCGGCAGCGTTATCCGTTCTCTGTCTGGGCAGGTTCCTGTCACGATGGACAAGGTGGTCTACGACTATCGTGGAACTCCTGTGCCGATCTTTGCGACTGCCTACGGTCGTGAATGGCGCGAATGGAATACCCTGCAGTCCGAGAACTTCGACGCGCTTGCAGACGACCAGGAAGCCCATACGGCGAAAATCCGTCGTAACATGGCGCAGTACGTTCTCAATGGCGACTCGACTATCGTCGTCAGCGGTTACACTGCTCTGGGCATCCTGAACCACACCTACTCCAAGCCGGTGAACCTGGGCTCTGCTGTCGGCGGCGCCAACATCGACTTGACTGACGTTTCTACCACGGCCGATGACATTGCTGAATTCTTCGGGGTTTATCTCGGGGAAATCTTCGATGACAACAAGGTTCCTGGTCGCGTCAACCTGTATGTTTCGCCTGAAATCGGTCGGCGCCTCGACCTGCCCTACTCCGGCTCGGCCGGCTTCAAGGGTGGCAGCATGCGGGAATACCTCCTAACCACCCGTCGTATCGCCAAGATCGCGGTGACTTTCGAACTTACTGGCAACGCATTCTTCGCGTTCGTCCCGAGTTCGGAATACATCCGCCCTCTCATCGGCATGGCGGTTGGCACGACTCCGATGGCCCGCACAAACCCGACCGACAACTACCAGTTCCTCATCATGGGAGCTATGGGTCTGGAAATCAAGGCGGACTACAACGGTAACTCCGGGGTATTCTACTCCGTGGTCCAGAACTAACCGAGGTCCGCTGAGGCAGACTTAAGGTTGGTGAAGTGGAGGCCGCACTCCTGAGTGGCCTCCACTTTCAATCAGGAGAAACAAGGAAACAACAAATGCCTAAGTTTCGTGCACTACAGGACTACAGCAAGGACGTCAAGAAGGGTGACGTGGTCACATTCGAAGCACCACTCGTCGAAGGTATGAAGCGTTGGTTTGAACCGGTCGGCGCCAAGTCTGACGATGACGACAAGGAGCGTATTGGCAATCCCGATCGTGATGAGCTGAAGCTTCGTGCCACTGAACTTGGCATTCAGTTCGCCAACAACACTCCGACCCCGAAGCTGATGGAAATGATCAGCGAGAAGGAAGCCGAATTGAAGGAAGCTGCCGAACGCGAAGCAGCCGGCGGAGACGAGTAACATGGCTCGGGAGGTTGAACTCATTGTAGAAGATGGTACCATAGTAGCGAATGCCAACTCGTTCGTTACTGAGGCAAACATCGTTCTGCACGCCAAGATGCGTGGGATCACCCTCCCGTTCACTTCAGACCCGGAGAAGGATGCTGTCGCTATTCTCGGCATTCAAGCTGCCGACTATCTTCGTATCATGCCTTGGCGTGGTGAGGTTGTCGATACCGAACAGACGATGCCTTTCCCTCGCAAGAACATGTATACCAATCCGACATTCCCAGAAGACCAGGTTCCCGCAGCCGTCATTGAAGCGCAGTATCAACTCGCTCTGATTGCTTATGGTGGAACTATACTCATTCCTGTTTCTCTCGGAACTGGACTTCTCATTAAGGAGAAGATCGGACCGATCGAGAATGTATACTCCGAGAAAGTTGGCTTCAATGCAAATGGGCTTCCTATACTCCCAGGCGTAACAGCACTATTGTATCCATGGCTGCTCGGCGATTTCGACGGCTTCACACCTGTCGGTATCACTTCCGTCGGGAGTGGTTTCTATGGCAGTTGATTGGACCCGATCCCGTTCTCTCGTCAACAAGATGGTCAATCTGTATGGTCGGCCTGTCACGTTTGTTGATGACGCGGGTCCGGCAGACTCTACTGATCCATTAGGTCCCCCAGCCGCACGCACAGAACTTCTAAACATCATGGCAGTGTTCGTGCGACCATCGGGTTACATCAAACTTGGCGAGTCCGACCAGATGGACCCAGGAATGTGGCCTGAAGCCGATAAGATCATGCTCGTGTTGCCGAGTCTTACAGTTGACTACGGCGACTTTACACGAGTTATTGATACTGATGGCAAAGGCTACAAGATATACAAGACTGAGCTTCTGAAGCCTGGTCCAGTTCCGATCCTGATCTATGTGGGGTTGAAGCTGTGATCACCAACATGTCAGACGCAGACAAGGAAATGGCGGAATTGTTTCGCCAAGCTTGGGAAGTAACTGCTGGTTATACTTGCGACTGGCCCAACATGAAGGTGCCAGAACACGAGGAAGATGAAATATGGGCCCGATGGGCTCTTGATTATGTTGCTGGCAGACAGTCAAGTCTTGTCACACCGGACCGAACCCGAAAGTTTACCAAGACCGGATTGATATACATGACAGTATTCAGTCCACTTGGTGCAGGCCTTGCAAGTGCAAGAGACGCTTCCCAGGTTGCGCTATTCGCGTATGAGGGAAAACGAACACCAAGTGACGTTTGGTTTCGGAACGTGCGTATTGATAGTGAGGGCCACGGCCGAGGCAGTGGTATGAACAAGAGCTGGTGGACCACTGTCGTGGTGGCAGAGTTCATCTACGAGCACCTGAGGTAGGGAAAATGGCACTTCGAAATAAGATCGACAGTAATGAAACAGGGCTTGCCTACGCCAAGGAAGTCGTAGGTACTCCCGGCATTCTTCCAGGCTCACCCGAATGGATTGAACTGGAGCCCAACGAATACGACGACTTCGGCGGCAATCCGACGCTGCTCGCACGTCGTCCCATCAACGCTTCTCGCCAGCGCAAGAAAGGTTCCATTGTGGACCTCGAGGCATCGGCGGGTTTCAACCAGGACTTCACGAACGACAACTCGCAGGA
>Ga0172380_10008911_pt1 | contig 10803 bp, 7 predicted proteins | sample Leawe162metaG_FD_119747 | JGI IMG/M metagenome (GOLD analysis project Ga0172380, IMG submission 119747) | Leachate microbial communities from a municipal landfill in Southern Ontario, Canada - Leachate well 162 metaG | ecosystem: Engineered > Solid waste > Landfill > Unclassified | place...
AACCAATGAGTTACAACAATTTTCCGCTTCACCAAATGGGTAGTGTCGCACGACACCATAACTCATTGTTTTTTCTCAGCGCCTCTGCGTCTCTGCGGTTCAACTGAGTATTTTAGGATGAAAAGGGCAAAACCATTCAATCCTACAATCCATTGTTTTTCCTCTGCGCCTCTGCGGTAAATATTTTTGGTTCCGGCAATAGTCCGGCTTAGGATGAAGAGTGTGTTTGTCGATTCATCGGGGATTCCGCCTTACTATCAGTTGGCCCCAATTATCGGGAAGGAAAACAAAAACGCCCCGGCAGGGGCGTCTTGATGGGTGTATTCCTGGAATACGATTGGTGGGTGCTAACGGGATCGAACCGCTGACATTCGCCTTGTAAGGGCGACGCTCTACCAGCTGAGCTAAGCACCCGGTTAAAGAAGCTAGTTTACCGCATCCTTGAGCGCTTTTCCAGCCCTGAATTTCGGCGTTTGCGCGGCCTTGATTTTGATGGCGGCGCCGGTGCGCGGGTTGCGGCCATTGCGGGCGGCGCGCTTACCTACATAGAAAGTGCCGAAGCCTACTAAAGTCACCATATCGCCATTTTTCAGCGCGGACTTGATTGCACCGACCGTAGCGTCCAGGGCGCGGCTGGCGGCAGCTTTGGAAATCTCGGCGGACTTGGCGATTTGATCAATCAACTCGGATTTATTCATGTGCTGCCCCCTTTCAGTAGATAAAATAACACCTGAAGTTATGCATCCGCTTTATATCAAGCTGCAAAACACCATGTCAAGCGGTTTGCACAAATACAGCGTTTTCAACTCAGGCCAATGTAAAGAACAGCATAAAAGCCGACTCACGCGAAGACGCGAAGGCGCGAAGAGAGAAGAGAATCGAACCCGTATCTTACTCGCTCCCACTTCTTTGCGGCTTCGCGTCTTCGCGTGAAAAATTCTTATCAGAAATGGCGACCTTCATCTGAAATCGCAACTTCACAAGCGACAATTTGTTGCGGTTTTCCGCAAAAAATAATGACAGGATGAACAGGATTGACAGGATGGGTTTTCTATCCTGTTCATCCTGTAAATCCTGTCTGAACGTCTGTTTGGTTCCGACTCGTCCGTAGGATAATGTTGTCGCTATTTGCGCGCTGCTGTACTAGAGGCTAGTAAAAACCGGCGCGTAGCGACTACGCCCCCAGCCCCAAAAATCAGTGCTTGGTGACGACGATTGCTTCGGCTTTGCTCTCGACGAGAGGCAGCGGCATGACCAGGCCCCCCGGCAAGACTTCCGGCAAGGCTTCGGGTTTGCGCTCCAAGGCCAGGCCCAGCACTTCGTCTATCCACTTCACCGGGTGGATTTCCAGGCGGTTTTTGATGTTGTCGGGTATCTCGACCAAGTCCTTGACGTTTTCCTGGGGGATCAGCACCAGTTTGATGCCGCCGCGATGCGCCGCGAGCAGTTTTTCCTTCAAGCCGCCGATAGGCAGCACTTCGCCGCGCAATGTGATTTCTCCGGTCATTGCCACGTTCGCCTGCACCGGTATGCCGGTCAGCACCGATACCAGCGCGGTGCATATTGCTACGCCGGCGCTGGGGCCGTCTTTCGGTGTGGCGCCTTCCGGCAGATGGATGTGGATGTCTTTTTTCTCGTAAAAATCGTCGGCTATCCCTAGCCCCCTGGCGCGCGAACGCACTACGCTGAGCGCCGCCTGGATGGATTCCTGCATGACTTCGCCGAGCTTGCCGGTGGTGATCATTTTGCCCTTGCCCGGCACCACCACGCTCTCGATGGTCAGCAGTTCGCCGCCGACTTCGGTCCACGCGAGGCCGGTGACTTGCCCGATCTGGTTGTCTTTTTCCGCCATGCCGTAAGAATAACGGCGCACTCCCAGGTATTTGTCGAGGCTGCGCGTGGTGACCGTCACTTTGCCTTTGCTCTTTTTGAGCAGCAAGGCTTTCACCACTTTGCGGCAAATTTTGGCGACTTCCCGCTCCAGGCTGCGCACCCCGGCTTCGCGGGTGTAGTAGCGCACGATGTCGCGCACTACACTTTCCCCGACGGCGATTTCGCTGACTTCCAGCCCATGCACTTTCAATTGCTTGGGCAGCAGGTAGCGCATCGCAATCGCGATTTTCTCGTCCTCGGTGTAACCGGACAGGCGGATGACTTCCATGCGGTCCAGCAGCGGCGCGGGGATGTTCATGGTGTTGGAAGTCGCGACGAACATCACGTCGGACAGGTCGTACTCGACCTCGACATAATGATCGACGAAGGTGTGGTTCTGTTCCGGGTCCAGCACTTCGAGCAGCGCCGATGACGGGTCGCCGCGGAAGTCCATCCCCATTTTGTCTACTTCATCCAGCAGGAACAATGGGTTGCGCACCGCCACCTTGGTCATGCTTTGCAATATCTTGCCCGGCATGGAGCCGATGTAGGTGCGCCGGTGGCCGCGAATCTCGGCCTCGTCGCGCACGCCGCCCAGCGCCATGCGCACGAATTTGCGATTGGTGGCGCGCGCGATGGATTGCCCCAGCGAGGTTTTGCCCACGCCCGGCGGACCGACCAGGCACAGGATGGGCGCTTTCAGCTTGTCCACGCGCTGTTGCACCGCGAGATATTCGACGATGCGCTCCTTGACTTTATCCAGGCCGTAATGATCTTCTTCCAGCACGGCTTCGGCGGCCTTGAGGTCATTGCTGATCTTGGTTTTCTTTTTCCACGGCAGGTTGACCAGAATGTCGATGTAGTTGCGCACCACGGTGGCTTCCGCCGACATCGGCGCCATCAGGCGCAGTTTTTTCAGTTCGGCATCGACCTTGGCGCGCGCTTCCTTGGGCATTTGCGCCGCCTTGATCTTTTTATCCAGTTCGTCCAGATCGGCGCCTTCCTCCAGGTCGCCTAGTTCCTTCTGGATCGCTTTGACCTGTTCGTTCAGGTAATACTCGCGCTGGCTTTTTTCCATTTGGCGCTTGACGCGCCCCCGGATGCGCTTTTCCACCTGGAGTATGTCGATTTCCCCATCGAGGATGCCGAGCATGTGCTCCAGGCGACCGCGCACCGGCAGCATTTCGAGGATTTCCTGCTTTTGCTCAATCTTGAGCGGCAGGTGCGCCGCGATGGTGTCCGCCAGGCGACCGGCCTCGTCGATGCTGGCCAGCGAAGTCAGGATTTCCGGCGGGATTTTTTTGTTGAGTTTGACATACTGGTCGAATTGGGCGAACAAGCCGCGCCGCAGTCCTTCCACCTCGTGGTCTTCCAAATCTTCGCCGCTCGGGCTGGGGGTCGCCACGGCGGAGTAATGCGTGTATTCGTCGTGGAAGCCGCTGATGACTGCGCGCTGGTTGCCTTCCACCAGCACTTTCACCGTGCCGTCCGGCAGTTTCAGCATTTGCAGGATGGTGGCGATGCAGCCCACCAGATACACATCCTCCGGCGTGGGGTCGTCCTTGGCCGCCGATTTCTGCGCCGCCAGCATGATGCGCTTGCCCGTTTCCATCGCGGTTTCGAGCGCTTTGATGGATTTCGGACGCCCGACGAAGAGCGGAATCACCATATTGGGAAATACGACAACATCGCGCAAAGGCAAAAGCGGCAATAACATTTGTTCATCCAGAAAATCGGGATGCGAGGTCATGTAGGGTCACCTAGAAGCAAATTATATACTGCGCAGTTGGGGGTGAACTGCCGCAAATCAAGGCTGGTTACAGCGTTTTCAACATCTGATAGTTACAGCCTTTGTATCTCTCAGCGAGCTTGCTCCCTTCTCCCGCAGGCGGGAGAAGGGCCGGGGATGAGGGTGTTTGCGTACAGGCAAGCGTTGCCTATGCGCAAACACCCTCACCCCAACCCCTCTCCCGCCTGCGGGGAGAGCGAAGCGAGGGGGGCGGCATGTCACCATCCATGGGCATAAAGCGCAACAGGCAAGGCTCTGTTGCCAGGGTAAATTTGTTCTCAGAAATTCATGATGAAAATCAATGATGCCTAGCATTCATGAATCTCGGGCAAGCCGTAGGGTGGATAAGCGCGAGCCGCATCCACCGAATCGGCGTAGAAAGGTGGATGCGGCTCGCGCTTATCCACCCTACATTTTTCCGAGAACAAATTTACCCTGCTCTGTTGCGCTTCGTTCCTCAACACGACGAAACCCTGGGATAGGCGCGCGGCGTATCAGGCGGAGCCGACCAGGCGCGCCGGGTCGGAATATATCAGCAGGGGTTTGCCGTCGCCGTTGACCACACCCTCGTCAACCACGGCTTTGGTCACGTTGTCCAGCGAGGGCAGATCGAACATGGTGTCCAGCAATGCGTGTTCCATGATGGAGCGCAGCCCGCGCGCGCCGGTCTTGCGCGCCAATGCCTTCTTGGCGATGGCCGCCAGCGCCGGCTCGCGGAATTCGAGATCGACGCCTTCCATGGAAAACAGCTTTTGGTATTGCTTGGTCAGCGCATTTTTCGGTTCGGTCAGGATGCGCACCAGCGCCCCTTCGTCCAAATCCTCCAGGGTCGCCACTATCGGCAGGCGTCCGACGAATTCGGGGATCAGTCCGTATTTGATCAGGTCTTCCGGCTCGACATCGCGCAGCACCACGCCGAGCGCCTTGCGGTCGTCCTTGCTTTTCACGTCGGCGGAAAAACCGATGCCGCCTTTTTCCGAGCGGCTGCGGATGACTTTTTCCAGGCCGCTGAACGCGCCGCCGCAGATGAACAGGATGTTGGTGGTGTCCACCTGGACGAAATCCTGGTTGGGATGCTTGCGCCCGCCCTGCGGCGGCACCGACGCTATCGTGCCCTCGATCAGTTTGAGCAAGGCCTGCTGCACGCCTTCGCCGGAAACGTCGCGGGTGATCGAGGGGTTGTCCGATTTGCGCGAAATCTTGTCGATTTCATCGACGTAAACGATGCCGTGCTGCGCCTTGTCGATATCGTAGTCGCATTTTTGCAACAGCTTCTGGATGATGTTCTCGACATCTTCGCCGACGTAACCGGCCTCGGTCAGCGTGGTGGCGTCGGCCATCACGAAAGGCACGTTGAGCATGCGCGCCAATGTCTGCGCCAGCAACGTCTTGCCGGAGCCGGTCGGGCCAATCAGCAGGATGTTGCTCTTGGACAGTTCGACATCGTCCTTGTCCTTGGAAACGTTGTGCAAGCGTTTGTAGTGGTTGTACACCGCGACCGACAAGGCTCTCTTGGCGAGCGGCTGGCCGATTACATATTCGTCCAGCAGGCCGCATATTTCATGCGGAACCGGCAAATCGGCAGTCGGCGCTTTGGTGTTGTCGGAGCGGATTTCGTCGCGAATGATGTCGTTGCACAAGCCGACGCATTCATCGCAAATGAACACCGACGGACCCGCTATCAGCTTGCGCACTTCGTGCTGGCTCTTGCCGCAAAACGAGCAATAAAGCAATTTATCGGCTCCCGGTTTATCTGCCATTGTATTTCTTTCCCATTGTTATTTCGCAGCATCGGCGCGGTTGCCGAGCACCTTGTCCACCAGGCCGTATTTCACCGCTTCGTCCGCGCTCATGAAATTGTCGCGGTCGCTGTCCCGCTCTATCGTTTCAACCGTCTGGCCGGTATGCCCGGCCAGCATTTTGTTGAGACGTTCGCGCAAGTAGAGGATTTCCTTGGCGTGGATTTCTATGTCCGACGCCTGCCCCTGAAAACCGCCCGACGGCTGGTGGATCATGACGCGGGAATTGGGCAGGCAAATCCGCTTGCCGGCTGCGCCCGACGCCAGCAAAAACGCCCCCATGCTCGCCGCCTGACCGATGCACAGCGTGCTCACGTCGGGTTTGATGAACTGCATGGTGTCGTAGATCGCCATGCCCGCCGTCACCGAGCCGCCCGGCGAATTGATGTAGAGAAAAACATCTTTGTCCGGGTTTTCCGATTCGAGAAAGAGCAGTTGCGCCACCACCAGATTGGCGCTGTCGTCGTTGACCGGACCCACCAGAAAAATCACGCGATCCTTGAGCAGGCGCGAGAAAATGTCATAGGCGCGTTCGCCGCGCCCGCTCTGCTCCACCACCATGGGCACCAGGCCGAGGCTTTGCGGCTCCCGGACGCTATCGTTTCTCATTGTCTTAGACATTCCCCATCAATTCATCGAAACTGACCACCTTGTCGATAACCCTGGCGCGTCCCAGCACCCAGTTTACCACACTCTCTTCCAAGGCTATGGATTCCACCTCCGACAAACGTTCCGGCGAAGCGTAATACCACGCCACGATTGCTTCCGGCTGTTCGTAGCTTTCCGCATATTCGTTGATCAACATGCGCACATGCTCGGGGTCCGGCGTCAACCGGTTGGCTTGCACCACTGCGGCCAGCAGCAAACCGAGCCGCACCCGCTGTTGCGCCTGATCCACGTACATCGACGGGGGAAAGGACGATTCCGGCATTTTCATGCCGCGCGATTTCATATCCTCAATGGCAATGCGCCGCAAACGTTCGATTTCCATCTCGATCAACGCGCGCGGCAAATCGAACGAGGCCGCGCCCACCAGCACCTGCATCGCCGTTTCCTTGAGCTGCGCCTGAATGCGCCGCTTCACCTCGCGCTCGACGTTTTTTCTGATCTCGGCGCGCATTTTGTCCAAATCGCCGTCTTCTATCCCCAGGCTCTTGGCGAAATCCGCATCCAACGTCGGCAATACCGCTTCCGCCACGCGATTCAGCTTGATATCGAAATTAACCAGCTTACCGGCCAGGTCCTTGGAATGATAATCCTCGGGGAAAGTCATGCCGAACGTTTTGCTCTCCCCTGCGGTCATGCCGACGATGGCCGTCTCGAAATCCTTCAGCGCGTGGCCTTCGCCCACCACCAGCGTGTAACCCTTGGCTTGGCCGCCCTTGAATTCCACGCCGTCCAATGTGCCGTGATAATCGATGTTCACCTGGTCGCCCTCTGCCGCGGCGCGTTCCACAGGCGTATAGATCACCCGCTGCTTGCGCAGGATTTCGATGGTTTTATCGACATTTTCATCGGATACGACTACTTCCGGGCGCTCCAGCGTCACCTCGGTGATGTCATCCATCACCACCTCGGGATACACTTCAAAAACCGCGCTGAACACCATGTCCGAACCGCCTTCTTCAGCCGGCTTCGGTTCGATCCGGGGATAACCCGCCACATTCAGTTCCAACTCCTTGATCGCCTGGGCGAAGCGCTGCGATATGGCTTCGCTTAGCACTTCCTGACGCACTTCCTGACCATGTTGCTGTTCCACCACCCTTACCGGCACCTTGCCGGGGCGGAAACCGGCCATTTTCACCTTGCGCGCCATCCCTTGAATGCGCTTCGCCACCTCCGCCTCGAATTGCGCCAGTGGCACAGCCAAATCCAAACGCCGCTCCAGCGAACTCACATTTTCAGTTTGCATTTCACATTCCTTGAAGTTACTAAAAGATTACTATGCCTTCTCGCGGGAGAAAATTGTCCGGATTGGATTGTTCCTTCGCGGGATGCAATGCAAGGTGCAAATTGCCCCGCGCGGGTTTTCTCACGCAAGCAATTTGCAACGCGGCAGTGCGCCCACGAAGGGGCAATCCAACCAAATATACTTTGCGCGACCACGATTTGCGCATTTATCCATCGTCTCGCGGGCGCGGCTTCCGCGTTGCAAATTGCTTGTGTGGTAATGCCACGCAAGCAATTTGCGCAGCAATCGCACCCCGCGAGACGCGGCTAAATCCGCAAATTGTGGCCGCGCAAAGTATAATTCCTCCCGCGAGAAGGTATTAATTTGGTGCCCAAGAAGGGACTCGAACCCCCACGCCTCGCGGCGCCAGAACCTAAATCTGGTGTGTCTACCAATTCCACCACTTGGGCATTTGTTGCGCAAAACCGGGTGCGCACAGAACCTGAAATTCGACGCCACATGTCAACTTCAAAGCCATCCCATTGAAAAAAATGGGATTTTTAAATTGGCGCACACGACGCAAGTTAACCTTAAGGTCAGCATTTCTGGATTTCGGCGCGAAACCCCACGGCCTCCCGCCTACGGGAAAACAGCATTATAGTGGAAAGAACGCATGGCTTCCATTCTCTCGACCGCATCGGCTGTAATCTGAGGTGTTGGGAACCTTGGTTCAAGTGGCGAATCTATCCTTGGTTATGCCTTGTCAACGCGCTTACAGCGGTTTCACCGTGTTATTGGTTGATGTATTGTGCTTATCCACCACCATTGGCTTGAGGCTTATTGCAACTATTATTGAAAACGCTGTATTTAACGATGCAAACCCAAACATTGCACGAGCCGACACAGACAGCCTGATGAAATAAAATCCGTTCGTCCTGAGCCTCGCCTGTCCTGAGCTTCGCCGAAGGATCGAAGGATGAACGGATTTTATTTCATCAGTTTTGCCTACGGCGGGCTTGCCATCTTGCTCCGTTCATCCTTCGACCCTTCGACGAAGCTCAGGGCAGGCCAAGCTCAGGACGAACGGAGCAAGATGGCAAGCCCGGGTGGTTTTACCCACGCAATTCCACATTGAGCTACAGCGGTTTCACCGAGTGTTGGTTGTTGATGTATTGCGCATATCAACCGCCATTGGCTTGAGGTTTTTTGTGGCTATTCTTGATTGAAAGCGCTGTATATACTGGCAGGCAACGAAACGGTGTGCAGCGTCGCCGTATCGCGGGCGCGGCACTATTGAAACGGGCATTACACCCCCTCACGGAGGAGACGCACATGGTTTACAATCGATCCTTTCAAGTCTTATTTTTGGGTTTTATCATGAGTTTCTTATCCGGCGCTTGCGCCCAGGACAACCCTGCTGCCCAGGCTGCAAAAACCGCCGTCGGTAGCGGTGTGCAACATGATTCCATCGTGCTGGGCATGGGCTGTTTCTGGGGCGCGGAAAAGCGCATGTCCGAGATACCGGGCGTGGTGGATGTCGAAAGCGGTTATTCGAACGGTGAAATCGAGGCGCGCTACGAATCAATTCTGGCGCACGAGCAAGCCTTGCGTTCGGGGAAATCGACTAAGCGCAACCACGCCGAGGTGGTGAAGGTGACTTTCGAACCGCAGAAAGTCGATCTGGAAACCTTATTAATCAAATTTTGGGAAAGCCATGACCCGACCCAGGGCGACCGCCAGGGCAACGATGTCGGCACCAATTACCGCAGCGCCATCTATACGCACAACGAAGCGCAAAGACAAGTTGCGTTGAAAACCCAGGCGATATACCAGCAAGCCCTTGCGCAACACGGGTTAGGGAAAATCACGACCGAGATCGCCGCGCTGAATAATTACCATTCGGCGGAAGATTACCATCAGGACTATCTCAAGAAACACCCCAACGGCTATTGCGGCCTGGGCGGTGTGGGCGTGGCGTATCTCAGGGCAAATCAGGCTAGCCAGCCAGCCCCGGCTGCACGGCAACTGGATGGCAAGGCGCTCGATTTCAACCGCCAACTGGTCGTGTTCGAAGCCGGGGACTGCGCGTTTTGCAGGAAATTTAAGGCCGATGTGCTCGACCACTGGCAATCGGAAATTGCCGTGGCAAGAACGCTAAACACCAATGCCCCAAGCGGTTGGCAACTGGAAAAAGCCTTGTTCGCCACCCCCACCATCGTGCTGTTTGAGAAAGGCAGGGAAGTGTCGCGCTACACCGGCTACAACGGCGAAAAATCGCGTTTCTGGCAATGGCTGGGGTTTCGCCTGCTCACGCCGGAACAGCAGAAAATCGCCTTCGAGCAAGGCACCGAGCGCGCTTACAGCGGCTCGCACCTGGATGAAAAGCGTCCGGGGAATTTCGTCGATCCGATTACGGGCGTGGCGCTTTTTCGCAGCGACCGCAAATATGAAAGCGGCTCCGGCTGGCCAAGTTTCTTCAGCCCGCTGGAAGGCGCGGTTACGCTGCATGAAGACGTAAGCCACGGCATGAAACGCACCGAAGTGCGCAGCGCCAGTTCCGGCATCCACCTCGGCCACGTATTCGACGACGGCCCCGCGCCGACCTTCAAACGCTATTGCATCAACGGCAACGTGCTGAAGTTTGTACCCGACGCGGAGCCGCGTTAATCCTGAAAATGATCCGCGTTGTTTTATTTGATCGGCTTGCCCATGGCGATTATTCGCTTCTTGGCGTAATATTCGGCATGTTGTTTTGAAAATACTTGGAAGAACATATTATGATCATTCGTGAAATTCTGGCATCGAAAAAAAGCGGCAAAATCTACAGCATCGCTCCCGAACGTTACATCCACGAGGCCGTCGCCCTGATGACCGAGCACGATATCGGTTCGCTGGTGGTGATGGACGGCGACAAAATGGTCGGCCTGCTCACCGACCGTTGCGTGGTGCGCGGTTTGAGCAAATCCGGCTGCGACGTGTGCGGCACACGGGTGAGCGATGTCATGTCCGACAATCCGGTGGTTGGTCACCCCGATGATCCGGTCGATCTGGCACGGCGCAAGATGATCGACAGCCACACCAACCACCTGCCGGTGGCGGATGAAAAAGGCCTGGTCGGCATCATCTCGTTTTTCGACGTGGCGAGAACCGCGTTGAGCGAGGCCGAGTTCGAGAACAAGTTGCTGAAAGGCTACATCAAGAACTGGCCGGAAGCGTAGTTTTAGCCCGGATAGCGGATTTCGGGCGAAACGCCTTGACCGCTTCCTCGTTGGTTTCCAGATAAGGTCCGCCGATCAGGTCGATGCAGTAGGGCACGGCGGCAAAAACGCCGTCCAGCGTTTCCTTGATCGCCTTGGGCTGACCCGGCAAATTCAAGATCAAGCATGTTCCGCGCACCACTCCGACCTGGCGCGAAAGCATCGCCGTCGGCACGTATTTCAAACTCACCGCCC
>Ga0172380_10008913_pt1 | contig 10802 bp, 11 predicted proteins | sample Leawe162metaG_FD_119747 | JGI IMG/M metagenome (GOLD analysis project Ga0172380, IMG submission 119747) | Leachate microbial communities from a municipal landfill in Southern Ontario, Canada - Leachate well 162 metaG | ecosystem: Engineered > Solid waste > Landfill > Unclassified | place...
AGGATATGAAGGCGAAGCTGCCGCCTGAGTATCGCGGCATGTTTCCGAAGGTGATTTATCTTTCTAACCCGCTTGGCCCGTCAAAGCCTTACCTACGCAAGACCTTTGTAAAAGCGCGGCCTAAGTTCGAGATTGAGCAGAAAGGCGCATGGAAGCTGCAATACATTCCGTTTCGAGTCGAGGATAACCCTAGCGAGGATGCTGCAACTACGCGCCTACGGGTAGCTGATGCGGTAGACGAGGCCACAGCAAAGGCTTTGCTCAATGAGGATTGGGATGCGCAGACAGGCAACTACTTCAACACCTGGGATTCAGATCGGCATGTAGTGCGTGATTTCGTCATCCCTGACTTCTGGCTTCGCTTTAGAACCTTCGATTATGGCTCATACGAGCCTTGGGCGTGTCTTTGGTGGGCTGTGAGTCCTGGGGTGACGATCCATGAGAAAACCACGCATGAGCGATATCTGCCCCGCGGATGCCTAGTCTGTTATCGAGAGTGGTACGGCTGCAAGGCTGAGTACCCGACAACCGATAATGACACGAAGGTGACAAACCTAGCGCCGGAAGGCTGGTCAAACACCGATATAGCAAAAGGCGTTCTTGACTACACAGAAAAGGACCACAGGAATCAACCGACATTCACTGACGGATTCCCATTCATCAAGCTAGGCGGCAGGGCGATAGAACATGATTTCAAAGATGCTGGCCTAATCCTTACTAAAGGCGAAACTGATCGCGAGAATCGCGGGGCGCAAACTACCTCGAAGCTGAACGGCATTAAGCTAATCGCTGGCTCAAATGAACATTGGCCTATGATGGTGTTCTTCGAGGCTTGCAAATACTGCCAAGACTACATACCGATGATTGAACGGCATCCGAATGAAGGACGGCTCTGGGATTATCAGGAAAAGGGCGAACCTACCCACATCGTTGACTGCGTAACTCTAGCCTCAATGGCCCACAACAAAGTCTACGACGCGCCAACTACCAGCGAAGAATCAATCAACAAAGCTTTGAATCATCGTAAGAATACAAAGAAAACAATCAGGGATTTAGCGCCGGAGGTGCAATTTGGCTAACGAGACATACGATAAAGTTAAGTTTTTAATCAACGAGGAATTCGTGCTCTTAAAGCCGAGCGAGTTGGCCCCGCACCTAGCTACAGAGAAGGATAAAGAGCTTTATTTTATGAGAAGGCTCAAGCGATTCACCGAGCCATTTGAGGCACTTGCGGTAATCAGCGAACGAGAGATGTTAGCTAACTCGATTGAGCAACTAAAGGTATTAACAGCCACTAGGATCGAACAGGCTCTAGGAGAACTTTGGGATAATAAAAACAAGGATTTAAAACAAAATGGCTAAGAAAACAGCTCTCGATAAACAGGTCGAGAATAATGAAACTATAACGACGGCTCAGGTTAAGCAGTTTATTACGGACTGTAAGAAAAAGAAGTCCGATTATATCAACATCGCTAACCGCTCCTGGGCAGAGATTAAGAAGCGAAACAACAGGGGCGGCTTGTACGGCGGGAACGACCTATTCCGCAAACGAAACACGCGCTTTCCGCTTTGGTGGTCATGCTGGAAGATTCGTCAGCCTATCACGCTTGCAAGGCTTGCGATTCCAGTGGTCAAAGATACCCAAGGCGATGACCCGTATGGCCGTACTGCCTGCGTAATTGGCGAGCGATTAACACGCAGCATCCTAAAGACTTTCGACGCCTTCCCAGAGTTCTCAGCAGCTAACGATGACTTCCTAGTGACTAACTTCGGATGGGGCAGGGCGTTTTATCGCACCTGTGAATCAGTTGAGGATGAGAAGCTTAGGCTGCAAATGGTGCAGCAACCGGCGCCGGAGCCGCAAATTGGGCCCGATGGTCAGCCGATGGAATCGCCACCACTGCCGCCAATCTTCATCGATCCAAAAGGGCAGCAAGTCACGGAAGGGATTTTAGAGGACGATCTAGGCCCTTACGTTCTAACGGGGCAGAAGATCACAATTGATAACGAAGAAGTCTACTTTGAAGCTGGCCTATTCTCGAATCTGCTAGTCGATCCCGACGCTGTTCGCTGGTCCAAGGTGAATCGCCTAGCGTTTGAATATCAATACTCCTACCGCGATTTTACTGAGAAGTTCGGAGAGGCAGCACTTGCAGCTATAGCGCAGACGGATATCGAAGAACACCGAACAGGCAGACCGATTGTAGTTTACGAGTATTGGGATAAGTTTCTGCGCGAATGCCGGTACGTTGCCGAGAATTCAGAGGATTTCTTCCAGCCGCTTGATATGCAGGCCGTAAGTGACCAGGCGCTAAAGCCGGTTAAGCCAAAGAAAGGCGAGCAGCCAGCAAAGCCAGCTTACGATAACTCGGACCTTTACGGCCTATCAGGATTCTTCCCTTGCTCAGAGCCGCTAATAATGAACGCATCAACAGATGAATTCTGGCCAACGCCTGAGTATTTCCAGGTGTGCGACATCATCGACGATATCCATCTGATAGTTCGTCGCATGGTGCTTTTGACCAAAGCTATCCGCGTTCGCTTCCTCTTTGATAGCTCGATTAAAGAACTTGAAGGGCTGATCCAAGATGCAGGCGAAGCCGACGGTATGGGCGTTCCTAACCTTGCCCAAGCTCTTATGGGCGGCAAGGGAACGCTAGCAACGCTTGTAGCTTACTTTCCTACAGACGAAATGATTCAAGGCTTGCAGAACATGTATACAGCGTTCGAGCAGCGCCTAAACATGTTTTACCAAATCACGGGGCTTTCTGATCTGCTACGCGGGCAAACGTCTGATGTTGAGAAAACCTATGGCGAGCGTCAGCTAGAAGGTAAGTTCGCGCTAAACCGGATCGAGCCGTTCCAGCGAAAACTGCAAGAGTGGATGAAGGATAACTATCAGCTCTTAATGGAAATGGCGCTTAAGATGTTCTCTGATAAAACGCTTGACGAATACATTACGCCGCAGACGTTAGACCAAGAGGATAAGCAGCGATATGTCGGCGCTCTCGACTTGCTCAAGGCTAATAAGCGCGGGCGTTTCCGCATGGATTTTGAGACTGACTCGACTGTGCAGATAAACGAACAGTGGAAGAAAAAGCAGGCGGTAGAGCTAGCCAATACGCTCACTAAGGCGATGGAATCGACCGCGAAGGTTGCAGAAACGCAGCCAGAGCTAGCCGCTACAGAGCTGAAAGTATTGAAGCATCTGATCGGCGAATTCTCTGATGGGAAGCTATTTGTTGATGAGATTCAAGATTCAATTCAGCAAGTGATTGATCGTGTTGCGCAGCCGAAGCCGCCTGAGCCGAACTATGACCTTGAGAAATTGAAGCTAGAAGGGCAGCGGCTAGGGGCTGAAAACCAGTTCAAGCAGCTACAACTGCAAACCATGATTAGCCTTGACTACGCGAAGCTCCAACAGAAGGCGCAGCAAGATAATATCACAAACCAGTTGAAGCAATTGCAGATGAGCATCGACAACGGGGAAAGCCAAGCCAATATGCAGCTAGCCGTCACGAAGCTTCAAACTGACATCGCGCAAGGATGGGAGAACCTGAATATCTCTAAGCAGAAGCTCATGTCTGACGTTCAAAAAGAAGTCGGGAAGCGAGAGATGGAACAGATGGAAATTATCCTAAATGCTCGCGTAAAAGCTCAGGAGATGAGCTTAGCAGAAGCGCAATTGTCCCTAGCCGCCTTTGCCGCTCAGCTTGAACAGCAGGAAAGCAAATCAAGCCTTGATGAGCGATGGGCCACTGAAAAGCGCTTACAGGAAGAGCATGGTGTAAACATCGAAGCGAAGCAGATCGATGCGGTTGCAACCCTGATAGACGCAACGAAGCAGGAACCAGCGAAGCCCGCACCTATTTCAATTGACCTGTCAAAAACAGTTCATGTGAAACCAGCAGCGGAGAAGGCTAAGAAGAAGAAAAATGACGATAAGAAGTAAAGTTCACAGATACGGGGATGAGAAAGAATCTAGCTGGCCGTCACAGTATGGCACTAGAGACACTACCCCGATGTATGTCGATCCAAAAGAGGGCGTTAAGCCAGGCTACCCGCCGCCGCGTGAAGTGTTCGGAACATCGGCTTTCGTAATCGGCGATGAGATGCGGGAAACTTATCACGAGGGTGTCCAGCGCCATATCAGCTCACGGAAAGAGTGGAACCAGGCAGACGAGCAAAGCGGCAAGATTACATTCGGCACGATGGATGAGCCACGAAGGCATGTAGCAAAGGGCGCATCGCAGCAGAAGCGAGAGCTAGAAGCAGACCGTAAGCAAGCAGCCGAGAAAGCACTCGCAGCTTACAAAGCTAACCCTAAAGAAGTTTCAGCCAGGATAGCAAAGGCAGCAGAAAAACAGCAGAAATTGGCTGAAAAATCAGGTTTATCAACACTTATTGACAAGGCGATTAAATGACGACTGATGAAGTAGTAGAAGCAGCAGAAACCGAATTAGAAACCAAAGAAGAATCGAAAGACTTCGACGGGCTTTCAATGCAGGATGCGCTTAAAAAGGCGTATGACCAGCACAAGGATGAATTACCAGGGCAGAAAGCCGCCGAGACTAACGATGCGCCAACCACAAAAGAGGTTAAGAAAGAGCTAGCCGAGGAAGTCGAACCGCCAGCAGAATTCAGCGCAGCGGGTAAAAAAGCCTGGAAAGATAAGGATATTGCGGGGATACAAAAAGAATATCGCCGCGTTCATGATGGCCGTACTCAAGAGATTGGCAGGCTGCAAACTGAATCTCGTAAGGCTCGTGAGGAAGCAGAGCGCGAAAAGAAAGAGGCGTCGACATGGCGTGAGCTTGGGAAACGGGCAGCGCCTTATATCGAAGCACGAGGCAAGGAAGGCGTAACGGCTGACCAGGCAATTCTTGAAGCACTTCGATTAATTGACGCATTTAAAAACGCTGACCCTGCAACTGCAAAGGCTGAGCTAAAAGCAATCGGTATTGATTTAGATTCGACTGCCGGTAAGAAAGCTAGCGCGGAAATTCCAGACGAATACAAAAAAGAATTATCCGACTTGCGTAGTGAACTAAATTCCATTAAACAGAAAGAGGAAGAACAGACCTATAAGAACGTCGCTGGAGTATTTAATTCAGTGTTCGGGAAGATGGGATCTGAAAAGAATCGAGTAGGCGAAAACCTCTACCCCGATCTGCAAGATAGCAGTGAAGAAGGTATGGTCTTTGCTAAAAGATTAGGATCTTTCGCTTTTAACCCGGAATTTCAAGCAGGGGTTAAACGCAGATTCCCCGATGCTGACTTCGAAAAAGTAGTCAGAGAAGCCTATTCAGCAGCAGGCGGTCGGGTATCGGGCGAAGTAGCTAAAGTCTCCGAAAGCAATCAAGGAAAAATTGATAGATCGAGGCGTGCAGCGGCATCTACTCCTGGCCGAGTAGCTCCGCAAAAAGACACCTCATCACTGATCGGCAAGCTCTCAATCGAAGAAGCAACCCGTCAGGCTTATAGGGATCATCAGGAGCATTAAAGCTACCTGATTTTTAGGAGACTTTAACGTGGCATTTTCAGACATCGTAGCAAGTACTTGGGAATACCGAGTCAAGAAACCGGCTGACGCCGTTTCTGATAACATTCCTCTAGTTTACAAAATGAAGAAGAACGGCGGCATCAAAGTAGGTGCTTTCGGTCGATTCATTTCGGAAAACATTCGCTTAGTTCAAAACCAATATGTCCAGCTCATCGATCCAGATGAGGACATTTCTATGGGTTACAACAACACCCTTGGAAACTTCGAGTTCACGCCGAAGATTATCGTCACTCCGACAGTAATCAACGAGCTTGAAATGGCGATGAACCAAGGCGAAGCGCAGTTCTTAGACCTCATGAAAGAGCGTCAAGAGATTGCAGATGCTTCTACTTGGAACGTCATGGAAGCGATGCTTCAAGGCGACGGCACAACTTACGGCGGTAAGGCATTCTCTGGAATTCGTTCATTTATCGTTGACTCGACTGGTTCGGGTTCGATTGGTGGACTTTCAAGAGCAACTTACTCCGCAATTCGTAACGCATCAGTCAACCTTGTTTCCGTATTCGGAAGTGCAACTGATTCGAGCAACATCGAAGCCCGCACACGATACGTCAAGAACTTGATTGTACGCGGTACTGACAAGCCTGACCTGGGACTATTCGGGCAGACTTACTTTAACGCGGCATGTGACTCATTCAGCGGCAAGCAAAGAATCACCGTTGATAAGGACATGTACGAAGCGAACTTTGATAACTGCGTTATTGAAGGTGTCACTATCGTAAACTCTGGCGGGAAAATCTTCTCAGGTCTGTCGCACATCGCGGCTGACAGAGGGTATTTGCTAAACACAAAAACCTTCAACTTGAAGATGTACTCTGGTTACAACTTCCAACCATTGAACAAGCGCACTTCGTTTAACCAACTTGTCGAAGCAGCAATTCTCTTGGGGATCGGGAACTTGACGATCAACAACCCAGGCTTGAACGCTGTTATGTTTGACTCGTAATTTTTAGGAGACTTAAGAAAATGTTACAAGGAAAAGTAAATTTGACGAGTTCGGACGGCACGACAGCGCAAGCTGGACTCGGTGACGAATACGAAACAGGTGGGTGTTGGTTTAAGTACTGCAAGTGTGGGCCAAGTGTGGCACTTACAGCATACGCTATCTGCACGATCAGTGCAGCCGGACTTGCTGTTATGGCAACCACTACAACAGTCGGCACAGCGGCAAGACCAACTGGCTTCTGCATTCCACAATTCGCTGTGGCTGTAGATGAGTACTTCTGGGCACCAATTGGACCATTCGGAGCTACTACGCCTTACAACGTTAGCGGCGCTCCCGTTACGTTCAAAGTGTTGGCAGCCAACGCGGCCACTTCGGTACGGCTCTATACAACTGCTACAGATGGCGTGCTAGACGACGCTGTAACAACTGGAAACATTGCCGGACTTGCGCTAACTGAAACAGTTACGACTCAAGAAGCGGCTGACTGCGTAGCAGTTCAGCGTCTCGTTTCGTTCTGCGAACTATAATTAAATAGGGGGACTTCAAACCCCTAATTTTTTAGGAGATACATGGATTCAGCATCGGAAGTACTCGCAACCCCACTCTTTGCAGATATCGGCTTTAACGCTGACGGCTCTTTGAAACAGACCGGCAAACAGAATGTTAAGTTTCGTCATCAAAAGGTTTTATCGTTTCGCGCTAGACCTAAGCTGGATGAGAACGGAAAGCAGGTACTAAACGCGGCTGGTAAGCCAGTATTCGATATCGATCCTAAAACTGGCCTTCCGTTCAAGGATGCCTTCGAGGAAGTAAAAGAGTTCGTGCGCGTCGAGACTAAAGGCGACACGAATATCAAGGATGACGTTGCTAACGACATGGATCGTCGGCAGCACTATCGACAATACAAAGCTTTTCGTGATGGGAAGATTCCAGACGGCAACCCAATCGAGAACTTTGACTTCATTCAACCTCCTACATGCATGGAAATGCATATGCATGGAATTCACACAATCGAGCAAGTTGCTACAATGCCCGACCTAGTTTGTGAGCAGATGAAGGACCAATCTGGGTTTGAGGTACGAAGTATCGCGGCTCAGTGGATTAAGCTTAGCTCGCCTCATAGCTTAGGGCTAAGAATGACTCAAGAGCAGTCAGAGATTATCCGGCTGCGGGATCGAGTTAAGCAGCTAGAAGCTGGCGGGCGTGGCCTTGTTCAGCCTTACGGCGCAGCTCCAGAAGTTCCAGATGCACCGATTCAGACTATGGAATTAACACCTGAGCAGATGGCTAAGCCTAAGCGGGAACGTAAAGTTTAAAGGGGAATAACATGAAAAAGATTTTAATCACATTATTGCTTTGCTTGACGAGTGCGCAGACGGCGTTTGCTGATGCGTGCGCAGAGGGATTAGGAAACGTATTTACACCGGCTCAGCGCATCAAGCTTTGCTCGACGTTTACGGGAAGCGCGACTATCAGCGCGTCACTAATTCCTGGCACCGATAACCTATACGATTTAGGCGATGCGACTCACGCTATGCGCTCGATCTATGTTGCAACAAGCGTTTTGGGTACTTCGGATTTAACACTAACCGCATCAGTCGATGACGTAATTGTTACGGCGACTGATGACCTAGTGCTTCAAACTCAGGGCGCAGGGGATATCATCACTCTAGCGGCTGGCGGTACTACTGTCGGAGTTACTGTTTCATCTACTGCTGTGACGCTAGCAAGCGGAACGGGAATAGCCGGAGCTGACGATTTAGCTCTTAGTGCTACGACTGATGATGTGATTGTAACGGCGACGGATGATGTCACGATTCAGACTCAAGGAGCTGGTGACATCGTAACGATTGCCGCTGGTGGAACAACTCCAACTGTAACAGTAGACGCTGCATTAGTAACACTAGCCCCTGCTGTGACAATCACTTCGGGTGCTTTGACGCTTACAAGCGGGAACGTAGTGCTTACTTCGGGTGACATAACTTTCACAAGCGGAACGCTCAACATTGCGGCTGCGACAAACCTTGGCCTTATCGCTGAGAACGCGGCTAACACAGCTTGCGATACTACCTGCACAGCGGGATGCGTAGCTGGTTACGACGCTGGAACAAGCGCCTTCGTAGCCTGTGTTACTGCAACTGCTGATTCATGTTTGTGTGCTGCGGCTGCGAGCTAATAGAGGGGATTAAATGAAGCTTCTGATTATTTTTGCGCTCTTGTTTTCTGGATGCACGATGAGCTTTCAACCGTTCCCGTCGTTCAGTAAACAGGAACTTGTAGCAGCTTTCAAAGGGCTTCAAGAGAACGATCAGATATTGGCTAAGAAACTAGCAGAGCTTTCAGCTAAGCAGGAGCAGGTGAAATGAAAAAGCTATTAGTAGCCCTTTTACTAATTCCGAGCTTGGCTTTCGCGCAAGTTGCCACGCGCAACGACAACGCTTTTGACGGCACTGGCTATGTAGTAGGAAACGGCAATCATTCTAACTCGATGATCGCTGTTGATTCTAACGGGAGGATCGGGGCGCGTATCGTAGATCCAGGGAGCGGCGAAACGCTATCTCCTATCCCTGTTTCTGGGGCAGTCGATCTTAATGGCCTCGGTACGCTGGACGTTGTTCCTGTTTTCGTAGTTAACGATGCAGCAGAAGCAGCATCGACTACGACCGTAATCGTTGCGACTGCACACGCTGCTAGAGTCGGGGATATTGTTGAGTTTATCTCAGGCACCGCTGCAAATATCGGCGTTTGGTCATACGTTTCCGCTGTTGCGACAAACTCGATCACGCTTGGAAAGGCTTTACCTGCCACACCAGCGGCGGCTGATACTTTTGATATTAAAAGATTGAGAACGAGAAACCCTATTTACCTGGAAGATTCCGCAAGCGCATCTGGAGATCCTGGTACAGCCATCCTCGGCGTTGTGAATGCAACAGGAACGACTTTTTCATCGACAGGCGGCGACTTCACTAACATAGCTCTCAACGTTAGCGGTGGGCAGCAGGTTGTTTTAGATTCTAATTTTAGTAACGGGCTAAACACAAATCTTCTGAAAATAGAAGATACAGCGACAGCGGACGGGCAAACCGGAGCGGCTGTTTTTGCCCGCGTCAAAGGCGACTTTGCTGCATCCGCAGCAGATGGTGACTATGGGCATTTCAACGTAGACCTTGATGGCCGTTTAGCTGTTAACCCTTGGGGCGCGGATACTTCCGAAACTGGATCGTCGTGCGGGACAGCAACGGCCTCGACATCTGACGTAGCTATCAAAGCAGCAGTAGCTTCTAACAGAATCTATGTAGGGTCTATTACTTGCTCTAGCTCTGATGCTGATAATGCGACGAATATTAACTTCAAAGACGGGTCAACTGTTGTCGCTGTTGGCGGCGTAAGTCAAATGGCTACCGCTTCCGATGGTACGTTTACGGCTACGTTCAATCCTCCGCTGAGAGGCACCGTTAACACAGCCTTCAATTTTAACACAGCCGTTTCCACTAGCTCAGTTATTTGCTGTGCGAATTGGTTTACGTCGGGTAACTAATTTTTAGGAGAAAACTATGAAAGTTAAATTTTACTTACAAGACATGGAAGAATCACTGAAGGGTGATAAAAAGAGAATCGTAAAAGACGTTCTATTCTTCTCGATGGACAAGCCGTCAATCACGGGTGAGAAAAACGCTGTTGGCACTTCGTTTGATAACAAAGCAACGCACGATCATGTGGCTCAGTACCGCGATGCTTACAAAGCTTTTAAGAAGCTAAACCCTAATTATAAATGTGCATGGCCGGAGCTTGAAGTTGAAGTGGAAGCGCCGGTTGAAGCGCCGCACGAAGAAGTGAAAATTAAAGCGAAAGAAGTGAAATCGGTTAAGCATTTAGAGTAGTAGGGATGAATGACCGACACTTTAACAGTAAAACAGGTTCTTGATGAATTTGTTGACAGAATTAATCAGCCTAGAGAGGCTAGTTATGTAGGCGCGTCAACTCCGGCAGCGCGTCAATATGTTTCACTGTTTAAAGCCGTCGGCGATATGCTGCTTGATGAGCCTAACGGATGGTGGCAGCTAAAGCGAATCCATACCTTTACGTCTGTCACTGGCCAAGCTAACTATCAGCTACCTGGCGACTTCCTGCGGCTTTTAACAGGCACTCAGTGGGATGCAACTGACCAGATTCCGCTTGCAGGGCCACTATCAAACGCTCAGCTTGCATTTCAAACATACGGCGTGAACATCGCTACTCCGTTCGCTGGTTGGCAGATTAACGGCGCTCAGAGCTATATCTTTAACACTTCGC
>Ga0172380_10008914_pt1 | contig 10801 bp, 5 predicted proteins | sample Leawe162metaG_FD_119747 | JGI IMG/M metagenome (GOLD analysis project Ga0172380, IMG submission 119747) | Leachate microbial communities from a municipal landfill in Southern Ontario, Canada - Leachate well 162 metaG | ecosystem: Engineered > Solid waste > Landfill > Unclassified | place...
CAATTTTGGTGTCAAGATAGGGTTTGCCGCCTTCAGCAATGGCGAGGGCAATGAGCTGTTCAGCACGTTCCCGCATCAATGCCGCCGCGCGCTCGAGAATGGCGATGCGTTCGTATGCGGGTATCCAGTGCCGGCGATCATGGAACACAGCCGCCATATTTTTTAACGCAACCTCAGCGCCACCGGCATCTATGGTTTCGACCGAGCCTATCCGCTTACCGTCATAGGGTGAGAAAACTTCAACAATGCCCGCCGTATGTGCATTGGGAACCTGGACTTGATAATGCATGATGATCTCCGTTGTTTAACCCTGATATGAATCGTGCCGGCTGACGAAGCCATTGATTTTTATTTAAGTTTACCTTTTATGGTAATAACGGCGGTATCCCCTTGATGGCCTATAAGTCCGGCATCTTCACAACTCCATGCATTTGTTTTGGACTCGGGAATTTCGACAATTTGATGAGTATTAACGTTTTTGCAGCTTACCGTAACCGATTGCATTCGGTTCATTATGCCGCTCAATATTTCCACGGGCTGGTAATCTTCCCGGTACTCCCAATAAAGGATGTCGTGGTTTTCCCAAAATCCGCCGGTTCCTGCGGTAAAACCGACATAGGCATGGGTGACATTTCCCAATATCGCAGGAATATCCAGTTCGGTTTTCAGTAGCTGGGTTTCTGGCCTGACCGCTGTTTCGCTGAGACGAACCGCTAAGGTTTTGCCGTCGTAATCAATCCAGGCATACCAAACTTGGCCGTCATTAAAACCGGGCACTATTTTTTTAACAGGCAATGACCCATCATGAATCGTGCTGCCATTCATATCAATAGCCACATGGGCAAGTTTAGGATCGTTGGAATTTGTATTTTGGTAGGTGTCAAACTCAACGCCGACACTGGCACCGGTAATTCCACCGTAACCCATATGCCCGCCCGAATCACCTAGTACACTTGATGCAGTTGCTTGAATTGTAAAGACAAAACCATCCCCGCCTGTTTCAGTTCCAGGAATATAGCCGCCTTTTTGGCTAATGCGAAATTTAAAAAAAGTGCTGAATTTCGATGTATTTAACGTTGTTTTATTAAAAGCGCTGCCGCTTTGGAAATATTGAAGTGCTGCGGAAGTCAGTCTCAGGACGGAGCGATGTTTGGAAGCGCTGCCATTGAGTTCTAAATTGGAAATATTGGCAAAACCGTTATAGGTGACTGCTGAAGCTGAGCTGGTAATGCATATCAGCAGTCCGGTTAATCCTGCTTTTTTAAGAAGTGACAGCATGTTTTGTGCCTCTATTGAATGATTGAATCTAATATTGCGGTGGGGAGGGCGACACCACAAAGGATGAGAAGGAAAATGACGGCATGGTGTTTGAAGGAGGTCATAGCTTGTCTCATTGCGCTCCGATTTAAAAGACACTGGCGCATTGTTTTTCAAACAGGACAAAACATCAAAGGGATTTATCAACTCAAGGCCAGGGACATGTTTGCGGTGTTACTGTGATCCTACGGATCAATTGATATAACGGTTTGATTAAACGCCTTATTCTTCATTTTGGCAAGCAGCAAACGCATAAGCATATAGTGGTTACCAAATTCGGACAGCATTCTAAAATAGTTTCTATCATGTAGAGGCAAGCCGTATGATAAGGATTCGTTTACTGCAGATATAAAGCATATATTTATGAGAAGCCCTATAATTTGCAGGTAAGGAAAAATAACGAAAGAACTGTCTCTCTCCAAACAATTTTATCAAAAAGGAGTGGTGTATGATGATGTTTCCCGAAGTATTTCAAGTCCTTATTATTGGGTTGTTAATTTTCCTGCCAGTAGTTTTGATCTACAAAAAAGCCGGTTTTCATCCGGCCTGGGCTGCGCTGGTATTCTTGCCCGGTTTCGGCCTGCTGCTGGTTTTCATGCAATTGGCGCTGCAGCCTTGGCCTAATCTGCGCGATAAAACGGAGCATCTGTCATGACCTTGTTTTATCTCTTGTTGCCGGTTTATGTGGCGTTTTGCCTATGGCTGGGTGTCCGCATCCTGCGAAAGGCAGGTTTCGACGCTTGGTGGGTGCTGGTGTTATTGATCCCTGTCGTCAACATCGCAATGATCTGGGTGTTTGCGTTCAGCCGCTGGCCGACGCTGCAAACAGGTATCAAACAGGATTTATAAACTGGATGTCTCATTGGCAATTTTGCATTGATCGCGGGGGCACGTTTACCGACATTGTGGCCTGTAGTCCCGATGGCCGGATCGTCACCCGCAAACTGCTCTCGGAAAACCCTGAACGCTACCGGGATGCGGCGATACAAGGCATACGCGAGATTTTGCAAGGACCCGCCGGCGCAAATATCAAAAGCGTCAAAATGGGCACCACCGTCGGCACCAATGCTTTGCTGGAACGCAAAGGTGAACCGGTCGCGCTGGCGATTACGCGCGGTTTTAAAGATTGCTTGCGTATCGGCTACCAAAATCGTCCGGCTATTTTTGCGCTTAATATCCGCCTCCCGGAACCGCTTTATCAGGCGGTTATTGAAATCGACGCACGGGTTACGGCGCAGGGTGACGTACTGGAGGCCTTAAATATCGATAAGGCGCGCAAGCAGTTACAAGAACTGCATGCACAGGGCATTCGCGCACTGGCGATAGTGTTGATGCATGCCTGGCGTTATCCCGAGCACGAGCTGCAATTGGCGCATATCGCCAGGCAAACCGGTTTTACGCAAATATCGGTTTCGCACCAGGTCAGCCCGTTGCTGAAAATCGTCAGCCGCGGCGACACCACCGTGGTCGATGCGTATTTATCGCCGCTACTGAAACGCTATGTCGCGCAGGTCGCCGAAGGTCTGGGCGGCGATGCCCGGCAACCACGCTTATTGTTCATGCAATCCAACGGCGGTTTGGTCGAAGCGCGTGCGTTTCAAGGCAAGGACTGCATGCTCTCGGGACCAGCGGGTGGCATCGTCGGCGCTGTGGCGGTGGCAGGGCGCGCAGGTTTGCGCAAAATCATCGCGTTCGATATGGGCGGAACGTCTACCGATGTCGCACATTATGCCGGGGAATTGGAGCGCAGTTTCGAAACCGAAATCGCCGGCGTCAGGATGCGCGCGCCGATGATGCATATCCACACCGTCGCGGCGGGCGGTGGATCGGTGCTGACTTTCGACGGCAGCCGTTATCGGGTTGGCCCGGAATCTGCGGGCGCGAATCCGGGACCGGCTTGTTACCGGCGCGGAGGGCCGCTGACGGTTACCGATGCCAATTTAATGCTCGGCAAGTTGCCGCTTTTTCCCGCAGTGTTCGGCCCGGACGGCGACTTGCCGCCGGACGCCGGCTGTGTCATGTCTTTGTTTAGCGACACGGCCGCGCGTATCCAGGCGCAAAGCGGTGATACCCGCAGCCCGGAACAAGTCGCCGAAGGCTTCCTGGATATTGCCGTCGAAAACATGGCGGCGGCGATCAAGAAAATTTCCGTGCAAAAGGGCTATAACGTCGCCGAATACGCGTTGTGCTGCTACGGGGCCGCAGGTGGGCAACATGCCTGTAAAATCGCTGATCGTCTGGGGATGCAAACCGTCATCCTGCATCCCTTGGCCGGCGTATTATCCGCTTACGGTATGGGCCTGGCGGATTTTCGCGTGCTTAAGGAACAGGCCGTTGAAATGCCCTGGGATACGATTAGCGAAAGTGGCTTGCGCGATTGCCTGCAATATCTGGAAGAGCAGGGCCGCTGCGCATTGCAAGAACAGGGTTTGGTGAATTTGCAGATAAAAGCCGTGTACCGCTTGCTGTTACGCTTTCAGGGAACCGACAGCAGCTTGCCGGTCGATTTTAGCGATAAAGAGACGATGCTTGCCGAATTCCGCCGACAATACCGGCACCGCTTCGGCTTTTGTTATGAAAACCGGCCGTTGCTGGTCGAAACCGCGATAGTGGAATGTATCGGTAGCGAGACGCACGCGCTTGATGCCGTGAATGCCGCTATTTGCGGCGGCACGGGGCAGCCGGAAATGTCTACCCGACTGTTTAGTAACGACGCATGGCATGACACGCCGGTTTATCGGCGCGAAAATTTGGCTGTACAAAGGCAAATCGCAGGCCCTGCGATTATCGTCGAGCCGACCTCGACCATCGTCATCGAACCCGGCTGGCAAGGCGAATTGCAGGCCAACGGCGATTTACTGCTGAAGCGGGCGCTGCCGCTGCAACGGGCGTTCGCGGCCGGAACTCGCGCCGATCCGGTGTTGCTGGAAATATTCAATAAATTATTCATGTCGATAGCTGAACAAATGGGCTTTGTGCTGCAAAACACTGCACATTCTGTCAATATTAAAGAACGCCTGGATTTTTCCTGCGCGATTTTTGATGCCGGCGGTCAACTGGTCGCTAACGCACCGCACATCCCGGTGCATTTGGGCTCGATGGGCGAAAGCGTACAGGCGATATTGCGCAGGTATTCCGCCGGCCTGCAAGCCGGCAACGTCTATCTGCTCAATTCACCCTATGCCGGCGGCACGCATTTGCCGGACATTACCGTCGTGACGCCGGTGTTTGCCGAGGACGGCAGGGAATTGCTGTTTTTTACCGCCTCTCGTGGCCATCATGCCGATGTCGGCGGCATTTCTCCCGGATCGATGCCGGCCAACAGCCGCCATATCGAAGAGGAAGGCGTGCTCAGCGAGGGTTTGAAAATCGTCGATAACGGCTGTTTCCAGGAAGCAGCCATACGCGCGTGGCTGGGTTCAGGGCCGTATCCTGCGCGCAACCCCGAACAAAATATCGCCGACCTGCAAGCACAAATCGCCGCCAACGAGAAAGGCGTACAGGAATTGAGGCACATGGTGGCAAGTTATTCCTTAGCCGTAGTGCAGGCGTATATGCGCTATGTACAGGACAACGCCGAAGCCTGTGTACGCGCGGTGCTCGCCAGGTTATCCGATGGCGCGTTCGAATATGTCATGGACAATGGCGCGAAAATCGCTGTCGCGGTCACTGTCGACCGCAAGGCGCAACGGGTCCGTATCGATTTCAGCGGCACGTCCCGGCAATTGCCGAACAATTTTAACGCCCCGGCTGCGGTCAGCAAGGCGGCGGTGCTGTATGTCTTCAGGACGCTGGTGCAGGACGACATCCCGCTCAACGCCGGCTGTATGAAGCCGTTGGACATCGTCATACCCGACGGTTCGCTGCTCAATCCCCACTACCCGGCAGCGGTGGTCGCAGGCAACGTCGAAACCTCGCAAACCATCGTCGACGCCTTGTACGGCGCATTGGGCGTGCTGGCCGCTTCGCAGGGCACGATGAACAATTTTACTTTCGGCAACGAGCGCTACCAATATTACGAAACGATTTGCGGCGGAGCCGGGGCAGGAAAGGGTTTCGATGGCTGCGATGCCGTGCATACGCATATGACCAATTCGCGCATCACCGACCCGGAAGTGCTGGAATTGCGCTTTCCGGTATTGCTGCAAGCATTTTCCATTCGGAAAGAAAGCGGCGGGGCAGGGCGCAATCGAGGCGGAAATGGCGTGGTTCGCCGCATACAATTCCTTGAGCCGATGACTGCCGGCATCCTCTCCAGCCATCGCCGCTTGCCGCCGTTTGGGTTAAACGGCGGCAAACCCGGAAAGCCCGGCGTGAATTCAGTCATCCGAAGCAATGGCCGGGTCGAAACACTCCCTGGCTGCACCGAAATTGACGTGCATGCAGGCGATGCAATCCAGATTGAAACGCCGGGCGGCGGCGGGTTTGGCTGAGGGTAGGGGCTATCGCTAATATTTACGATAGCCAAACCGTATAAATATTACGGACAAAATTATAATGTACGTACATATAGAGCAGCAGGTGTCGATACGGACTCGAACTATTTTTTCTAATTCATGCAGAATGCAATGGCGGTGCCCTTTGAGTGAAGTTACCCAGTTATTAGTTGAATTACGCTGTCTAGGCATACGCCTGTTTTTAGAGCAGGACGAATTACGTTTTAGCGCCCCTAAAGGCGTCATGACGCCGGACATCATGGCGCAGTTGAAAGCGCAAAAAGCCGGGCTGACGTTATTGCTGCAGCAGGCCTCTACCGCCGAAGACGGTTTGGCCGAGGCTTTGCGCCCGTTTGCGTCCTCTCATATCGCCCCCTTATCCTTTGCGCAGCAACGCATGTGGTTTTTGTTCCGCCTGGAAGGCGCATCGCCCAGCTACAATATTTTGCAGGCCAGCCGTTTGTATGGCGACCTGGATACCGATATCCTGAAGCGCAGTTTTAACTACCTGATCAAACGCCATGAAAGCTTGCGCACGCGTTTTTCCGAAAATGACGACGGTGTGGCGCAACAGCTCGTCGAAGACGACGTCGCTTTAGCGATTGAGATCAAGGATTTTTCTGGATTTACGCAAACCCAAAAACAACTGCGGCTGGAACAGGCCAAAGAACATTTGTCCGCCGGCACCTTCGACCTTGAAACGGCGCCCTTATCCCGCGTCGTCTTGATCCATTATGCAGCGCAAGAATGGGTGCTGCTGATGGCGATGCACCATATCATCGGTGACGGCTGGTCTATGGGCATCCTGAGCCGGGAGTTGTCGGCGGCGTATCGCAGTTATGCCGGTGGCGATGAGCCGGACCTGTCTGCTATCCCATTCAGTTACCGCGATTATGCGTTGTGGCAGCGGCGGGAGCGTCAAACCTGGATGATAGCGCAGGGCATTAAAACCTGGGAGCGCCTGCTGGAAAACAGCGAATACCGCCTCGAATTAAACAGCGCCGGGCCGCGTCCGGCGTCACGCAGCTATGCGGGAGCCGTTTGTCCCGTTGTACTGGACAGTGCGTTAAGCCGGCAATTGGACTATCTGGCCGAAGCCAATGGCGTCAGTCTTTTTGTGTTATTGCTGACGGTTTATTTTGTCTTGCTGCAGCGCTATAGCGGCCGCAATGATTTACTGGTCGGCACGCAGGCGGCTAACCGCAGCGAGTCGGGACTGGAACCGCTGGTCGGTTTTTTTATTAATACCTTGCCGTTACGCGCACGTATCGACGGCAACCCGCGTTTTACCGAACTGCTCTTCCAGGTCAGGGATTTTTGTTTGCAGGCTTTTGAACTGCAAGCGGTGCCGTTTGAGCGTCTCGTCGAAGCGTTAAACCCGGAACGGGATTTCGGTTACAACCCCTTGGTGCAGGTTATGTTCCTGTGGCAGAACGCGCCGATTGCCGATATTGCGCTACAGGGCCTGACGATAAGCCGCGAGCCCTTGCAAAGCAAAGCGGCGAAATTCGATTTGACGCTGGAATTGGGGCTGGAGCAGGGACAAATCCAGGGCGTTTTCGAATACAGTACCGATTTATTCGATGCGCTTGGGATAAGCGCTATGGCCGAACATTATAAATACCTGTTGCGCGGCATCGCGGCTGCACCGCAATCGTCGATAGCCGATATGCGCTTGGCTGAGGATGCCTTGCTTCCGGCAAAACCGGCCGAGGGACTGTTTCCTTATCGGGACATTGTTTCCGCGTTCAAGGCCCAGGTCGATATAAGCCCCGATGCCGTCGCCGTTAATGACGGGACGGGGCAGTTGACGTTCCGAGACTTGTCCCGGCAAGCCGGCATCATCGCAATGCGCATACAGGATGCCGGTATTGCAGAAGGCGCTATCGTTGCGATTAACCTGCCCAGGACGAATGCTTATATCGTTGCAATAATGGGCGTATTGACGGCCGGCTGTGCGTATCTGCCTGTGGAGCCGTCACTGCCTCAAGCCAGGATTCGCTATATCCTGGGCGATGCCGCCGTTGCTGCGGTGGTCGGCGAACATCATGACTTTACTGAATATACGCTTATATCCTGTACCGGTCTCGATGCGTGCGCAGGGGATGCTGTGCGCAGCTTTTCGGACGGACAGGGTGTGCACAGCGTACCCTGCTATCCCAACAGTCCTGCCTATCTTATTTATACATCAGGTTCCACCGGCCTTCCCAAAGGCGTCGTGATAACGCAGCAATCGGTTATGGCGCTGCTGGGTTCTTTGCGATGCGAGATTTACCAACGCTATCGGCAGCCTGTTAATGTCGCATTGATGGCGTCGTTTATTTTCGATGCGTCGGTACAGCAAATCTTTGCCGCCTTGTGCCAGGGGCATTGCCTGCACATTTGTGACGCCGAGTCGCGCCGTGACGGCCAGGCATTACTGGCCTTTTTGGCTGAACGCGCGATTGTCGTCAGCGATTGTACGCCGTCGCTGTTGCGGATTATGCAAGATGCCGGCTTGGTAGAGGCAGAGGGCTTGCCTCTCGAACAATTGATCGTCGGCGGTGAAGCGTTACCACCGGACTTGATAGCCGGCCTTGGCAACAGCCGGATAGAAGTCAGCAATGTTTACGGGCCTACCGAATGCACGGTGGATGCCAGCCTGCATCATGTTTCGTATCGGCGCCGTTACCAAAACCCGGCAGTGACCATCGGCGCGCCGCTGCCTCATGCGGCTATAAAAATAGTCGATTGTTACGGTAATACCCAGCCGGCAGGCCTGGCCGGGGAGATTTATATCGGCGGGCCAGCGGTTGGCGGCGGCTATTGGCGCAAGCCGGCATTGACCGCGGAGCGCTTTATCCCCGGCGATAACGGCTCCCGCTGGTATCGAAGCGGTGACAAGGGGCGTTATAACGATAATGCCGAAATCGAGTTTTTAGGACGCCTGGATGACCAGGTTAAAATCCGGGGTTTCCGGATTGAATTGGGTGAGGTGGAGGCGCAGTTATTAAAACAAGCCAATATCCTTAAAGCGGCAGTCAAAGTACACCTCGGCGATGTGCCGGAACTGGTTGCCTATCTGGTCGTGGCGGGACAAACCGGCGTTGCGCAATTGCGCACAGGCTTGTCCGAGCAATTACCCGATTACATGATCCCGGCGCATTTTGTCTTGCTCGATGACATGCCGCTGAACGCATCCGGGAAAATCGACAGGAAAGCCTTGCCCGACGTGACATCCGCCGGGCGGCTCAGCGATGTGTTGGGTGGTGCGCCGCAAGGCGGACGGGAGAGCCTGCTCGCGCAAATCTGGTGCGCCGTCTTGGGGATAGACACTATAGGGCGCGACGATAATTTCTTCGCATCGGGCGGCGATTCGATCAAGGCACTGCAAATCGTGTCGCGTTTGCGCCAGTCGGGTTGGCAGTTGGAAGTCAGGGACTTGTTTACCCATTCCACGATCAGTAAATTGGCGCCGAAGCTGGACGCCATCAACGATGCACGGCCTTTGCCTGTGCAGAGGCCTGAAGGCATTGTGGCGCTAAGCCCGATACAACAGCATTTTTTTGCGGTGCATGGTGGGCATTTCCATCATTTTAACCAGGCCTTTTTGCTACGCGCCGCCGAACATATCGACTTGGACCGGTTCAAGCAGGCTGTAACACGGGTTTGCGCTCATCATGACGCGTTCCGCTTGCGCTACCGGCGCGACGGGCAATCCTGGCAACAGTATTATGCGGACGAGGCAGGTTTTGAGTTTTCAGTGCTGGAGCCGGCATCGACCGAAGCCTTGACGGCGCATGCCGCCGCTATCCAGCAATCCTTCGATTTAACGGCAGGGCCGTTATTTAAAGTCGTCTGTAATGTAAGCGAAGACGGCTTGCGCGTATTGCTGGCGGCGCATCATTTAATCATCGATGGCGTGTCGTGGCGCATCCTGATGGAAGACCTGCATGAAGCCTACCAGCAAGGCGACGACTGGCAAGCGCCGGCGCCGACAAGCAACTTCCTGGCCTGGATGCAAGGGCTTGAACAACGCGCCGACGTCCTGCTTGCGCAGCAACAGGACTACTGGTCCAGGCAAGAAAGCCTGGCGCAAGGGCCGTTTATCGGGACGGAGACCCGTTGTTACCGTGACCTGGATACCGTGTGCTGCCGGTTCGATGAGCCTGATAGCGAACGTTTTTTAACCGGCGTCCATCAGGCTTACCAGACCGAAGCCAATGATTTGTTGCTGGCGGCATTATTGCTGGCATACGTCCGCTGGAGTTCCAGTCGGCAGTTGACGCTGATCCTGGAAGGTCACGGCCGCGACGTTTTGCACGGGATCGATGTCAGCCGCACGATCGGCTGGTTTACGACGCGTTATCCGGTATCGCTGGACTACCCTGCCGACAAGGATATGGCGTACCTGATTAAAAACGTTAAAGAAACCCTACGCGATATTCCCGACAAAGGCGTCGCTTACGGCCTGTTGCGGTATATGAACGCTGAACATCACGGGCTATCATTTCGCGATCCGGCGTTGAGCTTTAATTATTTAGGGCAGTTCGGCGGGCAACAGCAAGGCCTGTTTGCGATCGCCGACGAGGCCGTGGGCGACATCATGTCGCCGGATGCGACACCGCCTTACCTGATCGAATTTGTCGGCAAACATACAGCAGGCCGATTGTCGTTTGAAATAGCCTATCCCCGGCATTTATACCCCAAAGCGCGGATGGAAGCGCTTGCAGGCTACTTTAAACAGGCTTTGCTGGAACTGATGGATCACGCCGCTCATTGTGATTCAGCGTCATTGACGCCATCGGATATTGATTATGACGGTTTCGATATTGAACAGCTGGATGATTTTTTGGCGCAATTGGGATGAGGCGGCGAGACGTCCTGAAAGCCGGCTCCAATTCGTCGTGAATACAAATAGCGGGCGTTTTATCTGTAACTAATAAGGCAGACGGTATATAATCCGGCGCTTAGATTCATGTATTACCTATTTACACCATTCAATTCACACCGGAAAAAGACATGCTGGGTAAGCTAGTTAAATTTGTTGTAGGGAGCCGTAACGATAG
>Ga0172380_10008915_pt1 | contig 10801 bp, 6 predicted proteins | sample Leawe162metaG_FD_119747 | JGI IMG/M metagenome (GOLD analysis project Ga0172380, IMG submission 119747) | Leachate microbial communities from a municipal landfill in Southern Ontario, Canada - Leachate well 162 metaG | ecosystem: Engineered > Solid waste > Landfill > Unclassified | place...
ATCGTGTACCTGAATCCCGATCAACGCGTCACTGAAAAAATCACTCAAAAGGAGGAGAACAAAGGGATAAAAATACAGCTTGATTGAAACCATTTAGGCGACAACTAGCTTGACAGCTACCGAGGGACGAGGCGCATCGGTCGCGTATTGCAGCCGGGATGCGCGAACGATGCGCCTCCTAGCGTCGGCACATCCTACGGTGCTGCATCATTTTCTATATCGGGACGCGGAGCGTCCCTGGCTGCATTCCCACGCCGGAGCGTGGGAACGATCAAACCCATCACCCATCACCCTTCACCCATTACCCCTTACCCATCCCCCATCCCCCCAAAGAGCTACGCACTCCAGCCGAGTGACTAGTTCTCATCGCCAATCTCCCCCCTCCTTTTGCTTTGCCCCGGTTGTCCTTCCGATGAATGGGCGTCGCCGTAGCATCGGGGTATTCTGGCAGCGTGACTGAAGGGTTGGTCAGCCTAGGGAGAGGGCGCATGGCTACACAGAAATACAAGGCATGGTCGGTGGTGACGGCAAGCACGATTGCGTTCACGGTTTGTTTCATGATTTGGATGATGTTCGCCGTGATTGGCATCCCGATCAAGAAGACTCTGGGGCTTAACGAAACCGAATTTGGCGTGCTGGTGGCGATGCCGGTGCTCACCGGGTCGCTGATACGCGTGCCGCTGGGCATGTGGACCGATAAATTCGGCGGGCGCATTGTGTTTTTCATTCTGATGTTGTCCACCGTTTTCCCGATCTGGATGATTTCCCGCGCTACCGAATTTTGGCAATTTCTGGTGACCGGGTTGTTCGTCGGCGTCGCGGGCGGTTCCTTTACCGTGGGGATTTCCTATTGCGCGCGCTGGTTCCCCAAAAATAAGCAGGGCTTTGCGATGGGCATTTTCGGCGCGGGCAACACTGGCGCTGCGATTACCAAGCTGGTTGCGCCGAGCATCGTGGTGGCTTACGGCTGGGCGATGGTGCCGCAGATGTATGCGGTGCTGATGCTGGTCACCGCGATTCTGTTCTGGATGTTCAGTTTTTCCGATCCGAATCATGTGGTGCCCAAGAGTGTGACGCTCCGCGAGCAGCTTGCCGCGTTCAAGGACCCCAAGGTGTGGAAACTGAGCCAGTATTATTCCATCGTGTTCGGTGGCTATGTGGCGCTGGCCTTGTGGATGACCAAGTACTACGTTTCCGAATACGATTTCGACCTCAAGACGGCAGCGCTGCTGGCGGCGGCATTCAGCGTGCCCGGCGGCGTGCTGCGCGCGGTGGGCGGCTATTTCTCCGATAAGTATGGCGCCCACACCATCACTTGGTGGGTGCTGTGGGTGGCGCTGGTGTGCCTGTTCTTCCTGTCCTACCCGCAAACCGAATTCACCATCAAGACTGTGAGCGGTCCCGTTACGTTTCATGTGGGGCTACACCCGACCGTGTTCACTATCGTCATGTTCACGCTGGGCATCGCGTTCGCGATAGGCAAGGCGTCGGTGTTCAAGTACATTTCCGATGATTATCCCCACAATATTGGCGTGGTGTCCGGCGTGGTGGGCTTGGCGGGCGGGTTGGGCGGTTTCGTGATGCCCATTATGTTTGGCGCGCTGGTGGATCTGACGGGCATCCGTTCTTCCGCCTTCATGCTGATGTTCGGGGTGGTGTGGGTTTCCCTGATGTGGATGTACTGGACTGAAGTGCGTCCGCTGGATGCGAAACGGGAAGCGGGTCGCCATATCAAGCGCCCCGATCCTATGGAGTAATGGAAATGTTGTTTCGTATCTACTCAGCTCATGGCGGCAACCCATAAAGACAAAACCTTTTTCACCGCAGAGACGCAGAGTCGCTGAGAAAAAAACAATGAGTTATGCTATCGTGCGACATCACCCATTTGGTGAGGCGGAAAATTGTTGTAACTCATTTATCTCTCCGCGTCTCTGCGTCTCTGCGGTTAAGCAAATGCAGTTTTTAGGTTGAGTGGTTGCGTTGTTTCAAATAATAACCAGCAGTAAATTTCAAACGAGGAGATAGGCATGGCCAATATTGAAAAATGGGACGTGGAGGACGAGAAGTTCTGGGAATCCACCGGCAAGAAAATTGCCAACCGCAATTTGTGGATTTCGATACCAAGCCTGCTGCTGGGTTTCGCCGTCTGGATGATGTGGGGCATTATCACGGTGCAGATGTTGAACTTGGGCTTTCCCTTCAAACCCGAGCAAATGTTTACGATAACGGCGATAGCCGGTTTGGCCGGCGCGACATTGCGCATACCGGCATCTTTTTTCATCCGCATCGCCGGGGGACGCAACACGATTTTCCTGACCACCGCGCTGCTGATGATTCCGGCCATAGGCACCGGCATCGCGCTACAGGATAAAACCACGCCGCTGTGGGTGTTCCAATTGCTGGCGTTGCTTTCCGGTATCGGCGGCGGCAATTTTGCCTGTTCGATGTCCAACATCAGCACTTTCTTCCCTAAACGTCTGCAAGGCACCGCGCTCGGCCTCAATGCCGGCCTGGGCAATTTTGGCGTGACCACTATGCAAATCCTGATTCCGCTGGTGATGACAGCCGGGATATTCGGCGCGCTGGGCGGTGACCCGATGACGTTGGTGAAGGATAGCGGCTGGATTCTCGGCAAGATCAAGGCGGGCACGCCCACCTTTATCCAGAATGCCGGTTTCGTCTGGTTGCTGGCGCTTATTCCCTTGGCCTTTTTCGGCTTTTTCGGCATGAACAATCTGAAGCCGATTTCTCCCAACATCGGCTCGACGATTTCGGCCTTCATCAAGATACTGTGGCTGTATGCGCTGGCTTTTCTGACGGCTGGGTTGGGGCTGTATCTGTACCTGCCCGCGCCGACCGGGCTGGGGCTGCTCAATATGTGGGTGGCGCTGCCGCTCATCATGGTCGCCACGCTGTTCGTGATGAAGCTGGCCGCCTTCGGTGAAATGAAGGCGAATATCGCCAAGCAGTTCGCGATTTTCGGCAATAAGCACACCTGGTCGATGACGGTGCTGTATGTGCTGACCTTCGGTTCGTTCATCGGCTTCTCGGCGGCGGTGCCGCTTGCCATTACGGTGATTTTCGGCGTTAGCCATGTGCCGGATCCGGTGACCGGCTTGATGACCCACACCCTCAAGAACCCCAATGCGCCATCCGCGTTGCAATACGCTTGGATCGGCCCGTTCATCGGCGCGCTGATTCGTCCGGTGGGCGGCTGGATTTCCGACAAGGTGGGCGGTTCCATCGTCACCCAGATTATCTCCGTGGTGATGGTGGTGGCCTCGGGCGCTGCCGGTTATGTGATGATGCTGGCCTATAGCTCCGCCACGCCGGAACAGTATTTCGGCGTATTCATGCTGATTTTCGCGGTGTTGTTCGCCGCCTCCGGGGTCGGCAACGGTTCCACCTTCCGCACCGTGGGCGTGATTTTCGACCGCGTGCAGGCCGGCCCGGTGTTGGGCTGGACATCCGCCGTCGCCGCTTACGGCTCCTTTATCGCTCCGGTGGTGATCGGCGCGCAAATCAAGGCCGGCACGCCGCAAAACGCGATGTATGGCTTCGCGATTTTCTATGCGCTGTGCCTGATTCTCAACTGGTGGTTTTACCTGCGTCCCGGCGCAGAGATTAAGAATCCGTGATGGATTGGCAGTGAGGAGTGAGGAGTAAAGAGTGAGGAGCAAACCCTCCTCTGCTCCTTCGCCCCTCGACTCCTCACTCCTCACTCCTCACCCCTCACTATTTTAGGAGCTAAACCCAATGAGTCACTTTCTCGATCGTCTGAAATTTTTCGACAAGGTCAAGGAGACCTTTTCCAACGACCACGGCATCGTCACCAACGAGGATCGCCAGTGGGAAGATGTTTACCGGCACCGCTGGCAGCACGATAAGGTGGTGCGTTCCACCCATGGCGTGAACTGCACCGGCGGCTGTAGCTGGAAGATATTCGTTAAGAACGGCCTGGTGTCGTTCGAAATGCAGCAAACCGACTATCCGCGCACCCGCGAGGATATGCCCAACCACGAGCCGCGCGGCTGCCAGCGCGGGGCGTCGTTTTCCTGGTATTTGTACAGCCCGCACCGGGTGAAGCATCCGCTGATTCGCGCTCGCCTGCTCGATCTCTACCGCACTGAGCGCAAGAGCGGCAAGGACCCGGTGGAAGCCTGGCGCGCGATTCAGGCCGACGGGAAAAAACGCCAGTCGTACACCGCCGTGCGCGGCCTCGGCGGCTTCGTGCGCGCTTCCTGGGATGAGGTGAACGAGATTATCGCCGCAGCGAATGTGCATACCATCCAGAAATGGGGGCCGGACCGGATTTTCGGTTTCTCGCCCATTCCTGCGATGTCGATGATTTCCTATGCCGCCGGCTCGCGCTATATGTCGTTGATCGGCGGCGCTTGCGGCTCTTTCTACGACTGGTATTGCGACCTGCCCGCAGCTTCCCCGCAGACCTGGGGCGAGCAGACCGATGTGCCGGAAGCCGCCGACTGGTACAACTCCACCTACATCATCATCACCGGCGCCAACCTGCCGATGACCCGCACGCCGGACGCGCACTTCGCCGCCGAGGTGCGCTACAAGGGCGCCAAAATCGTGTCGATGGCGCCCGACTATGCCGAGTTCTGCAAATTTTCCGACCTGTGGATGCCGATCCGCCAGGGCACGGACGCAGCCGCCTTTCTGGCGATGGGGCATGTTGCGCTGAAAGAGTTTTACATTGACAAGCAAGACCCGTATTTCCAGACCTACGCCCGCCAGTACACCGACCTGCCGATGCAGGTGCTGCTCAGGAAGCATGGCGAGGGTTATGTTTCCGACCGCAATTTGCGCGCTTCCGATTTTAACGGGAACCTGGGCGAAACCAACAACCCGGACTGGAAGACCATCGTCTATGACGAGAAAAGCAAATCCTTCGTCGCACCCAACGGCTCCATCGGTTTCCGTTGGGGCGAGGAAGGCAAGTGGAATCTGCTGCCGAAGAACGCCGCCAACCAGCAGGAAATCCAGGCCGAGTTGACCTGCATCGCGTCCCGCGACGAAGTGGTTTCCGTCGCTTTCCCGCACTTCGAACCGGGCGAAGGCGACTTGCTCTATCGCAATGTGCCGGTGCGCAAGGTCAAGCTGGCGAGCGGCGAGGAGAGCCTGGTCGCCTCCGTATTCGACTTGCAAATCGCGCAATACGGCATAGACCGGGGCTTGGGCGGCGCGAACGTCGCGCAGAGCTACAACGACGCCAATGTCGCCTACACCCCGGCCTGGGCCGCCAAAGTAACCAACGTTAAGGCCGCCGACATCGAGCGCACCGGGCGCGAATTCGCCTACAACGCTTCCAAGACCATGGGCAAATCCATGGTCATCATGGGTGCTGCGATCAACCACTGGTATCACAACGATCTGGCCTACCGCTCCATCATGAACTTGCTGCACATGTGCGGTTGCGTCGGCCAATCGGGCGGCGGCTGGGCGCACTATGTCGGCCAGGAAAAACTCCGCCCGCAGGCCGGCTGGGCGCCGATTGCGTTCGCACTCGACTGGCACCGTCCGCCGCGCCACACCAACTCTACGTCTTACTGGTATTTCCACACCGACCAGTGGCGCTACGAAACCCTCAAGGCCGACGGCCTGCTGTCGCCTGCGGGCACGGGCAAAAACAAGGGCAATTCGCTGGCCGATTACAATGTCGCGGCGACACGCATGGGCTGGCTGCCGTCCATGCCGAACTTTAACCGCAACCCTATCGAACTGGCCGAGGAAGCGTTCAAAAGCGGCGCCACCGACGAGCCGTCCGTTTCCCAATACGTTGCCGGGCAGATGAAATCCGGCGCGCTGGATGTGGCTTACGCCGACCCGGACAACCCGGTCAACTGGCCGCGCAACCTCTTTGTGTGGCGCGCCAACTTGCTCGGTTCTTCCGCCAAGGGGCACGAATATTTCCTCAAGCACCTGCTGGGCGCGCAAAACGGCGTGTTGCAGGAAAGCGGCGCGGGGCGCGACAACCGGGAAGTCAAATGGCATGAGAACGCGCCGATAGGCAAACTGGACCTGATGGTGGACATCAATTTCCGCCTGAACTCCACCGGCGCGTATTCCGACATCGTGCTGCCAACCGCGACCTGGTATGAGAAAAACGACCTTAACACCACCGACATGCACCCCTTCATCCATCCGCTGTCGGAAGCGGTGTCGCCGGGCTGGGAATCCAAGTCCGACTGGCAGATATTCAAATCCATCGCGAAAAACTTCTCAACCCTGGCCGAAAAACACCTCGGCACTAAAAAGGAAGTCGTCGCGCTGCCAATGCAGCACGATTCAGCCGCCGAGCTGGCGCAACCCTTCGGCCAGGTTAAGGACTGGAAAAAAGGCGAATGCGACCCGATCCCCGGCAAGACCATGGCGATTATCAAGCTGGTCGAGCGCAATTACGGCGACACCTACCGCAAGTTCATCGCGCTCGGGCCATTGATGACTAAGCTGGGCAACAACATCAAGGGCGTGGACTGGAACACCGACCAGGAATACGAAGAACTGAAGAAGTGCAACTTTACCGTTAAAGAACCCGGCGTTTCCTGCGGCATGCCTTCGCTGGAAGAAGACATTTTCGTGTGCGACGCGGTGATGCGCATGGCGCCGGAAACCAACGGCGAAGTGGCGCACAAGGCATGGAATGCAATGTCCAAGAAAACCGGCATCGACCACCATCACCTGTATGCCGGACGCCATGAGGATAAGTTCACCTTCCGCGACATCCAGGTGCAGCCGCGCAAAATCATCACCGCGCCGACTTGGTCGGGGATTGAGTCGGAGAAGGTGTCCTACACCGCCGGCTACACCAACATTCACGAGTACATTCCGTTCCGCACGTTGACCGGACGCGCCCATTTTTACCAGGATCACGAGTGGATGCTGGATTTCGGCGAAGGCTTCTGCGCCTATAAACCGATGGTGGACCTGGGCGAACTGGACGCCTTGCCCGCAGCCGTGACCAAGAAGCAGCACCTCAAGCTGAACTGGATCACGCCGCATTCCAAATGGGGCATTCACTCTTCTTACCAGGACAACCTGCGCATGTTGACGCTGTTTCGCGGCGGGCCATACATCTGGGTGTCCGAAACCGATGCGAAGGCGGTCGGCATTGAAGACAACGACTGGGTGGAAGCGGTCAACCACAACGGAACGACCGTGGCGCGCGCGGTAGTCTCGCAACGGGTGCCGCGCGGCATGGCGATGATGTACCACGCCCAGGAAAAGAACGTGAACGTGCCGGGTTCGCCTTCCACCGGCAAGCGCGGCGGCATCCTGAATTCGGTGACGCGCGTGATTATCAAGCCGACCAATATGATAGGCGGCTACGCCCAGTTGTCTTACGGCTTCAATTATTACGGCACCGTGGGATGCCAGCGCGACACTATGGTGGCATTGCACAAGATCGCCGACAAGGACGTGGACTGGCTGGAGCGCCCGCTTACCCCGGAACGCGAAGCCGCGCTGAATCCGCCGGGTGTTGGCAAGCGCTAAGTATAGTGAGGAGTTAGGGGTGAGGAGTGAGGAGTAAAACCTCGATTCACCCAGCGCTGGAGCGGGGTGGTTACTCCTCACTCCTAACTCCTCACTCCTCACATTTACGGATGAGGTGGCGGATGAGGGGGTTTACTCCTCACTCCTAACTCCTCACTCCTCACATTTACGGGTGAGGTGGCGGAGGTGGCGGATGGGGGTTACTCCTCACTCCTCACTCCTCACTCCTCACAGGACAGGAGACAAACATGAAAGTAAGAGCACAATTCGCATTCGTCTTCAATCTGGACAAGTGCATCGGCTGCCATACCTGCTCGGTGACGTGCAAGAACGTGTGGACCAACCGCAAGGGCGTGGAATACGTCTGGTTCAACAACGTCGAGTCCAAGCCCGGCATCGGCTACCCCAAGCAGTGGGAAAACCAGGAGACGTGGAATGGCGGCTGGACGCTGGTTGACGGCAAGCTGGAGTTGAAATCCGGCGGGCGGGCTTCGAAGTTGTTAAACATCTTCGCCAACCCGGACATGCCGCAGATCGACGACTATTACGAACCTTTCACCTACAACTACGCGCGCCTGCAAAATGCGCCGCTGTCCGAGGCGGCGCCGACCGCGCGCCCGATTTCCCAGATCGACGGCAGCTCAATGGAAAAAATCACCTGGGGTCCGAACTGGGAGGACGACCTCGCGGGCGAATATTCCAAGCGCAGCAAGGACAAGAACATGGACAACATCCAGAAAGAGATGTACGGCCAGTTCGAGAACACCTTCCACATGTATTTGCCGCGCATCTGCAACCACTGCCTAAACCCCGCATGTGTGGCGGGCTGCCCGTCTGGCTCAATCTACAAGCGCGAAGAGGATGGCATCGTGCTGGTGGACCAGGACAAGTGCCGCGGCTGGCGCATGTGCGTTAGCGCTTGCCCGTACAAGAAAGTGTATTACAACTGGGAATCCGGCAAGGCCGAAAAATGCATAGGCTGTTATCCGCGCGTCGAATCCGGCATGCCCACGGTGTGCTCCGAATCCTGCGTCGGGCGCATTCGCTACAACGGCATCATGCTCTACGACGCCGACAAGATAGCGACGCTGGCCGGTACGCAAAACGAGAAGGATTTATACGAAGCCCAGTGCAAAATCTTCCTCGACCCCAATGATCCGGCGGTGATCGCCCAGGCGCGCAAGGACGGCATCTCCGAGGATTGGCTAATCGCCGCGCAAAAATCGCCGATCTACAAAATGGCGATCGACTGGAAAATCGCCTTCCCGATGCACCCCGAGTTCCGCACCCTGCCCATGGTGTGGTACGTGCCGCCGCTCTCCCCGGTGCAGTCGCAAATCGACCAGGGCAACCTGCCGGTCGGCCCGGACGGCGCGATACCGCTATCCGGCACAATGCGCCTGCCTATCCGCTACCTCGCCAACCTGCTTTGCGCAGGCAACGAAGCGCCGATAGAACGCGCCTTGAACCGCCTTATCGCGATGCGCAGCTACCAGCGCTCGGTGCATGTCGAAGGCGTGGCCGACACCCGCGCGCTCGAAGCCGCCGGCATCACCGAGGAGCAGGCGAAGGAAATGTACCGCTACCTGGCGATAGCCAACTACGAAGACCGTTTCGTCATCCCCACCGGCCACGAGGAAACACGGCTGGAAGACCCCTTCGGCTTCCAGGGGCAGAACGGCTTCACTTTCGGCAACGACAGTTCGCGCGGTATTTCCAAAATCACCTTGTTCCCAAGGCGTCGCAAGGATACCCACGAACCCAAGGAACTCGCGCCGTCCGCGGGCGAGCGTTAAGGAGGATGTCATGAGCGTTTATAAAATACTATCCGCGCTGTTGGATTATCCCGACCAGGATTTACTCGACAACCTGCCGGAGGTCGGGCTGGCGTTGGACGGCAGCCGGGAGATCAACCACGCGGAACGCGCGGCGCTACGGAAATTCCTGGCGCGGCTGGATAACGGGAACTTAACGGAAATCCAGGCGGAATACGTGCAGACCTTCGACCTCACGCCGCAACACAGCCTGCACCTGACGCATCACCTGTTCGGCGACGACAAGAACCGCGGCCCGGCGCTGATCGACCTGACCGAACTGTACAAGGATCATGGCGTGGAAGTGGCGACCAACGAGTTGCCGGACTACCTGCCGTTGATCCTGGAGTTCGTCGCCTATCAGGAGGAAAGCGAAGCGCAAGCCTTCCTGGCTGACGCCGTCAAGGTGTTCGCCGTGCTTGCGACCAACCTGGAAAAAGCCAACAGCCCCTATGCACCGCTGGTGCGTATTATCGAAAACCGGGCGAGCCTGACGCGGCTCGCTGCTTAATATGACATTCCGTTCATGGTGAGCCGGTGCTCACCATGAACGGAACATCCGGGAGATTATCATGAGCTTTAACAACTTCATCTTCGGCACTTATCCCTACATCGCCCTCACCGTATTCGTGCTGGGAAGCTGGCTGCGTTTCGACCGGGAGCAATACACCTGGAAGGCCGACTCCAGCCAATTGCTTTCCAAGGGCAACCTGCGCCTGTCGAGCAACCTGTTTCACATCGGCGTCATCGCCATATTCTTCGGCCATGCCGTGGGGCTGCTGACGCCGCACTCCTGGTTCGCGGCGCTGGGCGTATCCGACATGCAGCACCAGTACATGGCCATCATCGCCGGCGCCATCTTCGGCGGCATGGGGTTGCTCGGCGGCTTAATGCTGTGGCAGCGGCGCATGTTCAATCCGCGCATTTCGGCCACCAGCCGCGGCATGGACAAACCCATCCTGAGCTGGCTGGTGGTGACATTGATACTCGGCCTGTCCACCATCCCGGTATCCATCGGGCACGCCAGCCACGGCGACCCCGGCGTGATGATCGCCCTGACGGAGTGGGTGCAGAGCATCGTCTACCTGTCGCCCAATCCCGCGCTGCTGGAAAGCGTGGACGGCATCTTCAAGGTGCATCTGTTCTTCGGCATGACGGTGTTCCTGCTATTCCCCTTCACCCGCCTGGTGCATGTCTGGAGCGTGCCGCTCGGCTACCTCGGACGCTCCTACCAGATCGTCCGCAGCAAGCGCCCGGCGCTGGATTGAAAACTTTGGGGCGCGCCGTTGGCGCGCCCTTTTTCATTAAAGCCCCTCTCCCGCAGGCGGGAGAGGGGTTGGGGTGAGGGACGTTGCATATCGGTAATGGTTGTCTGAATACCCGCCCTTGCACCCATACCCGACAGCCTACGGCTTGGGCACAAGAGCCGTTAGGCTGTCGGGTATGCGGTAGATACATACTTCCCTGGATTATTC
>Ga0172380_10008916_pt1 | contig 10799 bp, 18 predicted proteins | sample Leawe162metaG_FD_119747 | JGI IMG/M metagenome (GOLD analysis project Ga0172380, IMG submission 119747) | Leachate microbial communities from a municipal landfill in Southern Ontario, Canada - Leachate well 162 metaG | ecosystem: Engineered > Solid waste > Landfill > Unclassified | place...
TCGTCCTTTACGATAATAACGCCTACACCAACTTTTGGTCGATCTGTGGTGTTCATATATCTTGTCCAGTTTTAAAATTCAAATTTGGCGGAGCAACTTTATCTGAATGATCCCCGTATTGACTCTGAAGTTTTTGTGTAACTTGATCTGTTAGCTCGGCAAACAACATCATTGCAATCGGGTCTTTGTATTTAAGTTGAACCGTAAAATTTCCAAGATTTTTTAATTCAAGTGTTACTGACTGTAGTTTTTCAAATGTTCCATCAATAACTGAGGCTGTTATATGCGTTGTAAGTCCCAAACGCGCAACTGTGCTCCTGCCATCGAGCAGTGCTAATATCTTAGGCGATGTCTGAAATAATTCGTATGTAGATCCGAGCACAAAACTTCCTGGATCCAAAAAAAAATCTTCATCAGAAATATTAACTTCCTTATATTTCAAATGAGTTGCTTTTGTTAAACTTACAATTTGACCCGGTTCTGGCACCAAAATTGTGGCTCCGAGATGAACGCGAACTCCAGCGGGTCGAATATTTTTTCTATTAAATTCAGGTTCGATTTTTATTGAACCATTGTTTAAGCATTTTTCAATTGTTTGGTGAGATAAAAACATAACAAAATATTACCTATTCCGTAGCTTTTTTAAAACAGTTACGATTTTTTCACCCAACAGAAAAATGAGGCCGTACCAAAATGCCATCACAATGGCGACTGATGTCCACTCAATCCAAACCAATGGACCACTATCAAATCCAGTTCCTCGACAAGTATTACTGCGAAATATATCACAAACCCAATGTAAGGCGTTATCGACCGGATTGATGATCTTAAAAGGAATTCCAATAATACTTAGGATCTTTTCTTGTCCTGGTGTAGGCGTAACCCCAGGTCCAAAAACTATAAACATGAATAGAATTAGGCCGCTGAGAGCCCCAAAATAAAAGCTTTTGCTAGGTTTATACATAACGATATGTTGTATTGACAATTTACTCTAAACAGGCGAATACTGTCAAAATGAGTATAAGCCTTACTTCAACTCCAAAAGATTGGTACCGTTTTTTGTCCGACGATACCTTCGAATTTTCTAACACGCAGATTTTTTTGTCCCCTATTATTTCAAATGCCGTGCAGCGACACATCAAAAAAGAACAGCACCAAAAAATACTCCAGGATTTGCTGAACTCACAAATTAAGATTGCTGCCGATCGATATTTGGAGAATTTTAATGATAAAGTTTCTTATACATTTCCGACGTATTTTACGTGGTACATGGCGGAGGCTATAAATAATTTCCATTTTAATTAAAGAAGGGGCTACAACGGTGAGTTGTAACCCCTAGGGAACAGAAACTTGCGGGATGCGACGCGCGTCACTCAATGACCGTTGTCTGACCCTTGCCAAACTTGCCGTGATTCCAGCCTGCTCCGTTGATTTCAGAAACAGAATGAAGGTGGATCGCGATAAGCCGGTTGCAACCCCCTTGTTCTCTCTGATACTCAACCCACGTAGGTTGTTTTACCGGCAGTCCATGCGTGATCACTGGATCCTTATGGTCACGACAGATTGCGAATGAGTGCTGCCTCACCAACCCATTCGGCATTTCTTCGAAGATGGTGTAGCGCCCTTGCTCGTGCATCAGAATGCGCAACTGCCCCTCTAAGCGTATGACCTCAGGAACCTGCTCATTGGCACAGTCGCCGCAGCCAGTTAGGCCCGCGAGAAGACACAAAAGTAACAGTGAATACTTCATCTGACCTCCTTACTCGTTAGATGTATTGCTCGCAAATGTCACAGTACCACGCGTCGGAGCCGCCCATTGGGAACATCTGTTTGTTCGTGTGTGGACAATGCTTGCGACCCTTCTTGAAAGCCTCCCGAAGCTCATCACGAACCTTCTCTGCTGCCTTCAAGTCAAGTAGCCACTGTGAATTCCCGCCTATAAACTCTGTGAGTGCCGTAAGCTGCTCGACTTTCTCGTTTGCATTTCTCCATGCGGCTCCGTTTCTTTTTCTCAATCTCTTGATTCTTTGCCGCGCCCCTGTCTCGCGCTTCGCAACCCCCTTTTTGGCTTTTCGATCTTTTGCCTCGTACGCCTCAACCGCCGGAGCGTCGCTCAGGAAGCAGAAGTGGAATTGCTTATTCGCGCGTGGAACTGCACGAATCATGCGAATACCATCTTCCAGTTCTGGAACAGTAAGCATTTCCGGACAAGCCTCAGCGATCAAATTTGCAAGCAAATCTGACCAAATAAAGCTCGGCGGATCCGCGCCCCAATTACCTCCTTCAGAGACGAATCTGCTGATATCCTTAGGAACGATTTTGCCCTTACTCGTCGCGGCGTAAACCATGAGCTTTCCATTCGACAGCCCAACGATTGCCTCGTCAGGCAGACGTTCGCAGACCGTTGCAAGTTTTTCCTTATAAGGCCTCACTCGATCGAATTTCCACAAAAGACCGCTGAACCATGACCGACTTTTCAGCGCCATTAGCTTAACTGCCATTTCGACCTCCGCCACTTTAAAGTGGACTGAACAAAGTACCACTATATTGAATAGTAGTCAATACAAGCCAAGGCCGGTCCCTTATTGACAAATTGGCCAATTTATGATACTTTCCGTTCACGCAAATCACTGCGTGTCGAACGAGCAAGGAGCCCCAATGGCGCGAGTCCAGCAAAACTACCGAATGGTTGGCGGCGCAACGGCTGGCCTTTTCCCTGCTGTCGAGCAACAGCTTGCAAATGGGTCGCTGGGTCAGAAAGCAATGCTGACCGTGCTGAACTACAAAGATCCGTCCAAGTACAAGTCGGTAATCGACTTTCTCCTGTGCGAGTTCTTTCCCGAGTGGAGGCCGTCCGTGCGGCAGGCATACGAGAAAAAGGGCGTTTGCTTGTCACAAACGCTCATCACGCCCGAAGAGTACCTGAAAATTGAGGGCGTCCTCAAAAAAGTGGTTGGGGTGGCGAAAGTGCTGAAGCTGAGCGGGTCCAAACATCTGCTGAGCTGGAGACGGTTTCGCGTACAAGTGTCCAAAAATCAGATGTGACAAGAGGAACAAAACATGAAGCCTCTAGAGATTCAACAAGAAACCGAGCTGATGAACCGCGCGCTGCTGGGTACGTACCTAACTCTGATGTCGCTACTCTTTCTCGAGGATCTGAGTCGAAATATGAGAACACTTTTCCGGACGGGCAAATTTGGAACGTGCTCTGAGTGCCCATGGGACGAAAACGGTGTTTATCCAGAACGCTGCGAACACACCGCGCGCTTCGACCATGCATTCTACAGCACGTATGGTGGAAAATTCTACCAGCACACTAGAGAGATTTCCCGCGAAGAACTACTGGCTGCTCTGCAATAGGGCCGTCGCGACACTTCTCACGCGAGCGCGATTCGAACGATGACACCATCGTCTGAATCACGCTCGTTTTTATTTTATGCAAAATTAACTAAGTTTTTTGCCTCAATTTCAATCTCGGCAGCAAGCCCATCTTTTCCCTCATTCCATGCAATTTCATACGCATCTTCATACGCTTGTTTTGCTTCGTCTATATATCCAGAGCTCGCATATAGTCGTGCACGTTTCAGTTCAAACTTAATTGACGCGTCAGGATCTTTCGATTGCACCACTAATTCTTCCTGAGATCTTGTCCAACGGATGAGTGCTTCCCGAGCTTCTGGATTTTCAACCCCCTTTTCTTTGAGCAGCGCTGCAAGTTTTGCTTCTTCAGTAATCTCAAAGGATGGTATTTTTTCTGGCATAAATTTGAAAATCAGGTTTTATATTTCACACCAATTCTCCCATAATTATATTGAATAGTAAACAAAAAAACACCCCCTTCCAATCACGAAATTCTGCGATCAAAGAAGGAGGTGCTACAACGAGGCCGGCTGGAGTTTAGGCCTACATTCTCTCCAGCATGAGCAGTGTCGTATTTTTTCTGACGTGGCCAAGCAAATTCTGGATCTCCTCTGCTGTCCGGCCTTCCTGAGACAGACGCTGCGCGCAGGTGTTGCGGAGCGTCTGCGCGCAGACATCCGTGGCGAAACCAGCCTTTTTTCCATGCTGACTGATCATACGAGTGATCGATCTTTCCGGCATCGGTGTCGACCGATAGCTCAGAAAAAGAGCGTACTGTCTATCCTTATCGAACGGAGTGAGCAAATAGCTATCCCGGACGCTGAGCCACTCGGTGATTGCATCGCACGTTTCGAAGCTAAGCGGAACTGCTCGGCGAACTTCTTCGTCTCTCCATATCCAAAGACACCGGTTGACCGTGTCAAACGAATCCACCGACAATTGCGCACATTCGCTCACCAAAAGGCCAGCATCACTTAAAACATGGATTATCGCTATGTCCCGCAAAAGCAGCGGCGTGTTCCCATCCGCTGCTGCTGCAAGTAGTTGCTCCAGCTCTGACTGCGAGAGCGGTGGCCGACTTTCTACCTGCTCCCTCTCCTGCGGCGCAATGATGCCTGTCAGTGGGCAAGCCGTGGTTTTGCCGGACTCTCTGAGGAATTTATACAACTCCCGTAGCACTGCGATGCGTCGCCTAATCGAGCTCGGCTTCAGGTTCTCGCTCAGAGAGTTGACGTAACCGAGCATGTCCTGTGGCGTCAGGATCAGCAGATCGAGCCTAGCTCTGTTGCAGTAGGCTGCGTAATGCTCCAGATCGATTCGGTAGGACCGCCACGTGTTGGGCGTACCCTGCTTATTGTCTATCCGATGCCGCAAAAAATATTCAACAACATCGCGATTGGATGTCTGCATGCAATCCTCCGAAAAACGAAGTGGTTGGTGACTGTCAGTTCAAAAGCAGCCTAACTCTAAAACAAGAGCGTGTCAATCGATTACTGAACAACATCAATTTTGATATTTTTTACAAAGTTGTCAGCGCTGCTTATGTGCTCGGCAACACTATTGTCTCGTAGTATTTTCGTCAGAGCCTCTTGTGACAAAAACGAATCGTCGGATTTGCTTGACGGTAACGCTGCAAAATTTCCATCAAACGCTAAATCAAGCAACCTTGCCACATCTTCTCCGCTTATAAAAAGTGTAAAGAAAAATATGTCATTGCCTGAGAACTTTTTCATGTACAACTTATTCCAAAAAACTCCAAGCGATGCATCTCCCGCACTTGGTCCAGAAACGAAAATCTCGAATTGTTCCAGATAGTTTTCACCATTTGTTTTGCAAAAGAAATTTGGACGGTCATAGCCTTTTGTTTTGTACAACGCACCATCACACACATACGAAACACCGGCGAATGTATCCTGCATAAATCCACCCGGCAAATTTGGGTCAAGTGCTACTGTTATCCCATCATAATTAAAGGTTGTGTAATCGAAATCATTTTTTCGACCCATGAGATCTCGCTCTTCTGGAATTTGCAATTTTGTAATATCCCCCTTAAATGAAAATCTAAATTTTTTATCTTTTTGTTTATTGTACAGAAACACGACAATATCCTCCCCTACCGAATAACCACTTTCATTTTTAAAAACAACTTGATCGCGCGGAATAAGCTTTCGGCTATCGTCGACAATAGATACTTTTGTCTGTGACTGTTCCTGAGTTGTCGAGGTTTGCGTTTTTGAGCATCCTGCTCCAATAAGCACAGTAGCGGCCAACAAACTTATCAATAGGTGTTTACCTTTTTTCATAGTATTTAAGCTTCTGAATTTACTGCGCAATCCTACCATGCGCTCTCGTTTATGTCACAAAGAATATTTTTAAATTCGTCACTGCTCAAATCAAGTAATTTTGAATCCCTTGAAATAATAGTATCTGTTATTTCTTTACCGTACCAATTAGGAATTTGAAAAGTCCTTGCTTCTTCTTCGGAACTAAATTCTACTTCTATTTTCTTTAGACCCTCATGTTTACCGTGATAAATTTTAATTGTAACGTCGGGATTAGAACTGATAAAATACCCGACTTTTAAGATTGCTTCCGTCCCTAATCCTTTAAGCTTTTCAAATTCAAGCTTAGAAATTTCCATCTTCATTTTTATAGCTTTCAAATCGTTGACCATTTCCTTTCTCTCAATTTCATAATGTTCACCCTTTTTCTGCACCCGAATTTCAATACTGCCGTCTCGATAAATATAGTATCGTTCAAAAATCACTGATTCATAACTGCTTAGATCAGGCATCTTTGAAACTAAAAATTTTCGTTCAATTTCGTTACTCATATTCTGAATATCACGTTTTTGGCTCGTGGTTGTCAGGACTGTATTCTGCTACAAATTCCCTAGCAATTGGAAACAAATTTTCCTTTAATGCCTCCTCTTTGGTGAAAAACCGTATATCCACGCATTCAGCAGAAGGAGTAAAATTTAAGTCCTTAACTTGTGTTTCATAAAGAACGTTTGTCTTCCATAGCCCATTTGTGTGAAGAGCTACTACGAAATATGATGGTTGTTTATTTATGTGCGTTACCTCAATACCCATCTCCTCGCGCAGCTCTCGCATTAAACAGTCATGCGGTTTTTCACCAAAATCAATGCCCCCACCCGGAAGTTCCCATCCACCATTATCTTCAAGAAGAAGTAGAAATCTTTTTTTGTCATCTAAAATTAGAGCTTTGATGCTAGTTCTATAAAAATTATTAGGGATATCGTTAGACATAGTCGCTCTCTATTTTTTAATAGGGAGGGGACGATGGCCGTACACATCGTCCCCCGTTTTTGCCATGCTCTTTCGAGCTATCCCTATGCTACGACGGGATGAGAGCGGCGAGCTTGGGTATGAGTTTAGGCGCTCGCCGTGCCGGTCGCCCTAGCTCTCGATGGCCTTACAATTGGAGTGCATAAAGCACCTCCATACACGGGTTGCGATCCGAAATTAGACCGTACCATTACGGTACTCTTTTTACGGGCTAAAATCAAGCGTTTAAAAAGCAGAAACCTTTAGATTTTGGCTTAAAAAAATTGGATTGATAAAAAATTGATTCAACAAAAGAAATGTAAAGCCAATAGCCTATAACGTCCGGTGGAGCGAAGCAGAACCGCATACACGCTGCCGTACGACCAATCAAAATTCCTACCCCCTTCTAATTTTGGTATTTTATCGTTCTAATTTTACTTCGTAGCGATCTATATTTTCTTGCGAATCCAAGGCAAAAATATTTTGTCTGCTACCTGTGTAATAGGGGTAGTATTTGCCTCTATTAACAACTATGACAAATTTGCCATCGTGCTGCTCTATTATTGCTTCTTTACAAGATGGATCATCTGTTCGGTTTGGTTGTGTATGGGGATCGCGAAATAAAATATTTTTGCCGACCAACTTATGTAAATTTTTAAAGGAGACTGACACTCCTACAATTTGCTCTACAGTTTTAGGTACTTCTCCTTTTATTGGCATTGGAGCCACCGCAGACACCTCTCTTTTCTGTGAAGTGTCAGACGGCTTTTGTTCAAGCCCATTTTCAATGGCTTCATCTACCTCTCTAAACTTTGGTTCTTTTTCTATCATAGGCGCTCTCTTTATTATTAGATATAAAAATGATTTTGATTGATGTCGTACAACTGGTTTTTATCCGAACTTCCTTCACAATTTTAGCACATTTTTGCAGATATACAAACCTATTTAGCTAAAAGACATAGACCTCCTGGTCGGTGCTTTTATTTTATATAGCATACAGTTTACGCATCGACCACGTTATGCACAAAAACTGAACAGAGATAAATCACTCCGTTGTGAAATTGAATTATAAATCAATATTGAAAAAAATAAAAAGGTAACCGTTACGATATTGCTCAAGTATTTTTCCCTTGTAAAATAAATCGATTTCCTTAGTTAGCCACTTTCCGTTAGGTAAAAAAATGTTTTCATGACAATAATCTATCGGGATACGTTGAGAAAATAGCAGACTCTCATCAGGATTTACCAGAGAAAAAAAGTCATCCGACATAATTGCGTCATCAATACTCCAACAAATATCATCCTTATCTGGATTATCAGCCAAATAATCAGCAATATTATAAGCGATTTTTTTCTCTGCCCAATTCAGAATATTTTCTTTTTGAGTTTTATCTTGGATCATTTCTCTGACTTTAGAAACAATTTCTGGCTGTAGGCCACAAATATGCAAGAAATATGTGCGCATAGTAGATTAATTTCCAGCTAGATCAAATCAGCTTGATCAATATAGAATTAGTTATCGTCTGAGTCAATCTTTTTTATAATAGTTTTAAATAATCGAGACCTAAAAATCCGATTTCAATGTCGGTATTCATTCCGCTTCGCAACAAGTTTTTGAAATCCTCCAAAGAATAAAGCGAAACTTCTGCGTACTCGGTTCGGTCTAACTTTTGTTCGGCGACTTTTTCGCAATCAGTTACTACAATACAAAAACGTTTCATCGTTGAATATGCACAATCAAAAGCTGCAGTTACTACGTGAGCATTGCCTTTATAGCCCGTTTCCTCAAGCAGCTCTCTTTCACCAGCTTGTTCAGGTGTTTCCTCGTTATCGATATAACCACCAGGCAGTTCATCTAAAATTTCATTCGGACCCGGCCGAAATTGTTTAACTAAAATTACTTCCCTATTTTTTGTTAAAGCGAGAATTCCAACAGTAGGACCTTCTTTTTTTATATAAAAATCACTCTCCTTATTGTCCGGCAAACGAAAGATGACTTTTTCTATTTTACGATTATATTTTTGAAAAACGATTTCTCGCGAAATTTCTTCCCATTTTATAATTTTGAATGATTGCCTATTCTCTGAAGTCTCTTTCATAATCAATACCAATCAAAGATGTGCATAATAAATTAATTCTTAGTCAATTCAAATAGCTTCAAACACTCATCGCGCATAAATTCTTTATGCAATTCCAATTTTGGTTCGCCTTTAGAAATTATATCTTCCGAAGCAACATCGATTTGTCGCCATGAAAATTTTGTGTCGCGCTGCTCTCGAAATATCTTTAACGCATCATCTTTGTTTGCGCCAAAAATAACTCCGGCCATCTTCGCCCAAATCGCCGCGCCCGTGCACATCGGACACGGTTCCTGCGTGGTATAAAGCCACGCGCCCTCTAAATATCGAGACCCATGCTTTTTCGCAGCCTCGCGTATCGCATTCATTTCAGCGTGCGCCGACGGATCATTGACCTCAAGCACGGTCGTATGACTGATGGCCAAAATTTCATCCCCCATAACAACGACCGCGCCCAAAGGATATTGGCCTTCGCCAAACGACTTTTTCGCTTCATTGAGCGCCAGTGTCATGATATTTTTATCGGGGTGGTTCATATTGAAGTAAGTGTAATAATTCTTTCTCTGCCTCCTCACTGTTTCGAAATGTTTTGTACCCGTACTTGTGAGCCTCTTGCTCATACATTTTGCCTTCGTGCATAAAAAACCATTCTGCTTCCAAATACTGCACCTTAATTGATTCACCCCATCGAGGTTCTTTTTTACATCTCTGAAATACTTCTTCTTGAGAAGAGCCGATAAGTGCCACGCCAGAAAAATCCAAATCCTTATGAGCTAAATGCGGCAAGATGTTAACACCTTCAAAAATTGCCGACTGACCTGATTGTTGAATATCGTGAATTTTTTTGAGAATCGTGGGCCAAAAAGCCTCTGATTGTTTTACCAGGTTATTCCAATGCTCTTCAGGAGTCACTGTTTGCCAGTATTTCTCCTCATCTTGATTAGCAAAAAAATTCACCCACGGTTCAAAACTTGGGTTTTTAGTCATAGGATCCCTCAGATCATCTATATCTACATGAATACAATTAGTTTTTTGTGCAACCTTTTTTGCAAGATGGCTTTTGCCTGCTGTGGGTATACCAGTAATAAATACGTATCTCATATCATCAAAATAACTTGCTCAAAATATTTCACCTAATTGATCTTTATCCGAACTTCCTCCACAATTCTAGCACATTCCTGCAAATATACGAATCTGCACAACAAAAAACACGGACCTCTCGGCCCGTGCTTTGATTTGTATGTGAATGCAATTAACGCTTTGATCGCTAGCCTACCAGTAAAATTTACAAATACTAGCAAAACCATTACAATTAGCAGACCTATAGATTCGATACAAATCATTTTATGTCAGAATACAAATCAGTCACCGACGACGGGGCGTGCGTTTTCTGTGAAATTGCCAAAGGCACGATACAAACTCCTGGATTTTTTTGGGAAGACCATGAATTTATGGCTTTTTTGTCGACATGGCCCAGCGTCGAGGGCTTTACTGTTGTCATTCCAAAAGACCATCACGCGAGCGATTGCTTAGCAATGCCTGATGATGTTTTGCAAAAATTTATTTTAGTTGCGAAAAAAGTGTCCACGATTTTACTCGAACATTTTGAAGATGTCGGAAGAGTTGGCTTAATTATGGAAGGGACCGGCGTTGACCACGCTCACATCAAACTCATTCCAATGCACGGAACGGGTCATATGAAAAAAGGGATTTGGAAACAATATCTGAGCAACAGATCTGACTATTTTGAAACGTACGAAGGCTATATTATTTCTACCGATGGACCTAAAGCGGATCCGGAAAAATTGAGGGAATTGGCGGCAAAATTAAAGGGTGTCCTATAAAATATAGGAACCTTCTTTTCTAGATGCTCTGTTTAAAAAAATAATAGGAGGATAAACAAGACATCCTCCCTGTTTGATGTGTGTTTCCTGCGGATCTGCTTAATGTAGTTAACTATTTTTTCATTAACCCCTCTAAACTTTTATGAAACGCTTCCTTTGAATATTCTTCTTCTCCTCGACCAGGAAACTGTACTAAAATATAATTTTTATCTTCCCTTTCATTGAAAACA
>Ga0172380_10008917_pt1 | contig 10799 bp, 8 predicted proteins | sample Leawe162metaG_FD_119747 | JGI IMG/M metagenome (GOLD analysis project Ga0172380, IMG submission 119747) | Leachate microbial communities from a municipal landfill in Southern Ontario, Canada - Leachate well 162 metaG | ecosystem: Engineered > Solid waste > Landfill > Unclassified | place...
CGGTCTGACCTGCAAGGTCTTCATGGTGCGGGTGAGCTTCGACCAGAAGCCGTTCCGCAAGGCGATGATGCAGGTGTGGGGCGGCGAGTGCGTCGCCAGCCCGAGCAGCGAGACCGCCGCCGGCCGCGCCGTCCTCGCCACCCATCCGCAGTCGCCCGGTTCGCTCGGCATCGCCATCTCCGAGGCGGTCGAGGCGGCGGTGTCCGACCGCAGCGGCCAGACCCGCTACGCCCTCGGCAGCGTGCTCAACCACGTCTGCCTGCACCAGACGGTGATCGGCCAGGAGGCGCAGGAGCAGCTCGCCCTGGCCGGGGAGAAGCAGGCCGACGTGGTCATCGGCTGCGCCGGCGGCGGCTCGAATTTCGCCGGCATCAGCTTCCCCTTCATCCGCGACAAGATCAACGGTGCGAACATCACCATCATCCCGGTCGAGCCGTCCTCGTGCCCGACCCTGACGCAGACGCCCTACGCCTACGACCACGGCGACATCGCCAAGATGACCCCGTTGATGCCGATGCACTCGCTCGGCCACACCTTCGTGCCCAGCCCGATCCACGCCGGCGGCCTGCGCTACCATGGCATGGCCCCGACGGTGAGCTGCGCCGCGGCGCAGGGCCTGCTCTCGCCCCTGGCCGTCGACCAGCTGGAATGCTACGCCGCCGCCATCACCTGGGCGCGCATCGAAGGCCACATCCCCGCCCCCGAGACCAGCCATGCCCTGGCGGCAGTCATCCGCGAGGCCAAGAAGGCCAAGGCCGAGGGCAAGGAGCGCGTCATCCTCGCCTGCTACAGCGGCCACGGCCTGATGGACCTCGTCGGTTACCAGAAATACCTCGCCGGCGAGCTGGCTGACGTCTCGATGACGAGCGCCGAAGTCGCCAAGTGCCTGGAGGCGATCAAGGACCACCCGAAGCCCGTGCTGGCATAGGCTTGCGGGTCCAGGGCAGCGCCCTGGCCGCAGCGCAGCGAGGGCGAGCAGGTGCCGCCGTCAGGCGGCAGCAGGCCCCGTGGGGGCCTGCGTGCCTGCGTAGCGCGAGCGCTGCCCCGCAGGCGAAGCCGAGGAGCAAGCGAGCCGGGGCGGGCGCCGAGTGGCGGTGGGCGGATACAATGGGCGAAGCCCATCCGCCCACGATGTGCGAGCCTGCGAGCACATCGAGCCACGACAAAGCCCGGGGGTAGGCCCGCTGGGCCGTAGGGGCGAAGCCCCTGACGCTGAAAGGGGCGAAGCCCCTGACGCTGAAAGGGGCGAAGCCCCTGACACTGAACCGTTCCAATCGTTGCGCTGGAGGGTGCGGATCGTTGCGTCCAAGGGCAATATGCATAGGTTCGCAACCGCATGTCCGGTCAGGAGATCAATCCTCTGGCGCGGGCTGGCGAACTGATCGCCGGTCGTTGGCGTTTGCATCACGAGATCGGCCACGGCACCTCCGGCCGGGTGTGGCAGGCGCACGACGAGCACCTCGAACGCGATGTGGCGGTGAAGGTCCTCGAGCTCAACACCAACGACGAGGAGCAGGTGCAGCGCTTCGAGCGCGAGATCCGCATCACCGCCCGGCTGCAGCACCCCGGCATCTGCGCCGTCTTCGAGGCCGCCGCCGACGACGCCAGCCGGCCATGCTACGTCATGACCCTGGCGCGCGGCCGCACCCTCGACCGCTTCCTCGACGAACTGCGCCAGTCCCCCGACCATTGGCGCGCCTGGCCGCTGGTCGACCGGCTGACCATGTTCCTGCATCTGCTCGACATCATGCACTACGCCCATGCCCAGGGCGTCATGCACCGCGACCTCAAGCCGGCGAACATCGTCATGGGCCATTACGGCGAGCTGTGGGTGCTCGACTGGGGTCTGGCCCGCGACCTGCGCGAGGAGCAGGCCTCGGAGAAGGCCTGGGATGCGGCCTTCTCCGGCAACGAGGAGAAGCCGGTGGCGGCCGAGCCGGCCGATCCGGTCACCCAGCGCTCGCAGCGCCTCGACGCCGCCACCGTCATCATGGACGACCCCGACTCGGCCGAGACCCGGGCGATGTCGGCCAGCGAGGCGGCGCAGAACAAGCCGTCGACGCGCATCACCACCCCGACCAACCTGGGCACCGGCCGCATCCGCAAGACCGAGAGCCACAGCCGCAAGTCGATGCGCATCTCGCGTTCGACCCACTTCGGCCAGATCCTCGGCAGCCCGGCCTACATGAGCCCCGAGCAGGCCCTCGGCCGCGCCTCGATGGTCGACCACCGCACCGACGTCTACTCGCTCGGCTCGATCCTCGTCGAGATGATGACGCTGAAGACGCCGCAGGAGATGGGCGAGCAGGAGGCGCTGATCGACTTCATCGCGCGCATCAAGCGCGGCGACCGCAAGACCCTGCGCGACCTCTGGCCGGAGGCGCCGCAGACCCTGCAGACCATCGCCGAATGGGCTTTGGCGCGCGATCCACAGGACCGCTACCCCGACTGCGAGGTCTTCGCCCAGGACCTGCGCACCCTGCTGGTGCAGGTCAGCGAAAGCTACGCCAAGCAGGAGGCCGAGCGCATGGCGCGCGAGCGCGAGGGCGCGTGGCGCAGCCTCGGCCGCTGGGACTTCGCCGCCAGCCCGGAGGCCGGACCCTTCACCCTGCCCTCGGCCAGCTGGTGCGGCGAGCAGGTCGGCCATGTCCACCATCCCGAGCTCGGCGGCATGCTCCTCGGCGGCTACGGTCTGCAGATCTACCCCCTGGCGGTCGAGGTCGGCGACGACGTGCGCGTCACCGTCGAGATCGAGCTGATCCAGGGCGAGGAGGTGTGGGTCCTCGCCCGCGGCACCGATCCCAGCCAGAGCTACCAGTTCCGCCTCGGTGCCTACGAAGGCCGTTGGATCACCATCTCGCGCGCCCGCGGCGCGGTCGATCCGATCGACGCCGAACTGCTGACCATGCGCCCGATGCGCGAGGGCGAGACGACCACGCGCATGGACCGCAAGCTGCGCTCGCACCGCCTGGTCGTCGAATGCGAAGGCCAGGTCCTGCGCCTGCACATCGATGGCCAGGAGCCGCTCGCCTTCCGCGACCTCAACCCGATCACCATCGCACCCGGCCACACCGTCGCCCTGGCGACGTGGAAGACCCAGGCGCTGGTGCGCAGCCTGGCGGTCGAGCGCCGCCACTCGCCGCTGATGGTCGCGAGCTACACCGTCGGCAACGAGCTGCTGCGCCTGGGCATGCATCAGGAGGCCGAGAACTGGTACATCCGCTTCCTCGCCGAGCATCCCGAGAGCGAGCAGGCCACCGAGGCCTCGTTCCTGCGCTGCATGGCGGTGGTCAAGCGCGATGACCTCGCCGCCGCCGCCGAGGCGCTGCGCGCCTTCCTCGACGACAACCTCGAGCACGTCCTGGCCCGCGACGCCATCTTCACCCTCGCCAAGGTGCAGTACGAGCGCCACGGCGGCAGCCTGCGCGCCGCCATCCGCGAGCTGCTCGGCTACCAGGAGTCGGGCGACGTGGTGCGCACGCGCTTCTGCCTGTGGATCATGCCGCTGATCGGCGCCCAGGTCGAGCACAGCGGCCTGACCACCGAGGTCGAGCACGACCTCGAGCACCTCGCCCGGCTGATGCGCGGCAGCCCGGACGAGACGGCGCTGATGGGCACGATGTCCCGCTGGCTGTCGAGCCACCTGCGCAGCTGGCTCAACCACCTGGTCGACCGCAACGACTCGGTCGCCATCGCCGCCTGCCGCGACGCCATGCGCCGGGCGCGGGCGCTGGGCTACACCATCACCATCCGCGAGCCGCGCATGCTCAGCGACTTCGTGCGCATCGCGCAGGAGATCGGTGCATCCGACGACCCGGCGCGCACCGTCCTGGTGATCGGCCGCGGCGAGGACCGCCCGACCACCCTGTTCGACTTCGTCCGCGACTGCCTGGTGCTGATCGGCATGGGCTCGACCCAGCCGATCCTCGACGCCCTCTCCGGCGGCGGCGAACTGCCGCCGGTTGAACGCGTGCTGCGCGCCGGCCTGCGCCGCCGCCTCGAAGACGCCAGCGGTTCGCAGGAGGACCTCGACTGGTGCTTCAAGCTGACCGATGAGCTGGAGACCTCGCGCACCTCGCTGACCAAGCTGTTCGCCGCCCGCCTCGGCGGCCTGGCCCTGGGCTACCTGCCGGCTTCGCTGATCGTCGAGGGCCTCTCGACCATCCGCGCCGACATCCTGCACTCGCCGCTGCTGGCGCTGACCGCCTTCACCTGCGAATGCCACGGCGACCGCCTCACCGCCCTGCAGCTGTGGCGCGAACTGGCGGCGGAAGGCACGGGGTTCAGCCTGGTCGGCAGGCAGGGCATCGAAAGATTGGGATAGCAGCCATCAGCGGCCAGCGGCCAATCCTATCCTATCCCTACCGCGATCACCATCGCGTCGTCGTCCAGCTTGGCCGAGCCCTGGAAATGCCGCGCCGCATCGAGGACGCGGTTGACCACCGCCTCGGCGCCGGCTGGCGCGTGCTGGGCGATCACCGTCGCCATGCGTTCGACACCCATCTCCTCACCAAGGCGGTCCTTGGCCTCGAGGATGCCGTCGGTCGCCTGCACCAGCAGGTCGCCGGGGCGCAGCGTGCGGTGCAGCTCCTCGGAGCCGGCGGCGAAGGCGGCGCTGCCGCGGATGCCCAGGGCGACGCCCTTGGGCGCCAGCAGCTCGCAGCCGCCGGTGGCGGCGTTGACCAGGACGAGCGGCGGATGGCCGGCCCGCGCTATGCGCATGGACCAGTCTGCCGGGTCGATGGTCAGATAGGTGGCGCTGACGAAGCGGCCGGCCATGGCACCGTGCAGCCAGCGGTTGGACTCGGCGAGGACGCGGCCGGGTGACGAGCCGGTGGCGGCGAGCATGCGGATGGTCTGCTTGGCCATCGCCATGACCATGCCGGCGGCGACGCCGTGGCCGCTGACGTCGCCCTGCACCACCCCGAGCCTGCCATCGGGCAGGCTGAAGAAATCGTAGAAGTCGCCACTGACCTCGTGGTGCGGCTCGAAGCGGGCGGCGCAGGTCATGCCGGGCAGGCGCGGCGGTTCCGGCAGCAGGCCGAGCTGGACATGGCGCGCGGCCTCGACCTCTTCGGAACCGTCCTTGGGCTTGGCCATCTTCGGCCGGGCCCAGCCGCCGGCGGGCCGATCGGTCTCGGCCTCGTCCATCCAGCCCAGACCGCCCGGGCCGGACGGCCCGGCCGGGGTGCCGAGCACCTCGCGCACCAGCGCCTTGACGTCGGCGGGCGGCGTCAGGTCGGGAACGTGCGGTGGACGGGGACGTTCGGCCACAACCGGCATTCTGGCCATCATCTGCACAGAGCAACCCCGGCGGCTTGCGGACCGTTTCCCGCCCCGCAGCCTGCCGCGATGCGTCTTGTCCGGGTCAACGCCGCAGGCATCGAGGGCGTCGACGGCTATCTCGTCGCGGTCGAGGTCGCGCGCAGCACGCCGAAGAGCGGCGAGGGCCATACCACCGTCGTCGGCCTGCCCGATGCGGCGGTGCGCGAGAGCGTCCAGCGCGTGACCACGGCGATCTTCGCCTCCGGCCTGCACCACCGCCCGGGCGACCACATCACCGTCAACCTGGCCCCGGCCGATCGGCGCAAGGAGGGGCCGGCCTTCGACCTCGCCTGCGCCCTCGGCCTGCTCGCCACGATCGGCGACAACGGCCTCGGCGACCTGCCGGACGGCGCCATGTTCATGGCCGAACTGGCCCTCGATGGGACCCTTCGCCCGGTGCGCGGCGTGGTCGCGGCCGCCGCCGCGGCGCGCGCCGCCGGTTGCGATACCGCCGTGGTCGCCCCGGCCAACGCCCACGAGGCGGCGGCAGTCGGCGGCCTGCGCGTCATCGCCCCGCCCGACCTGCGCGCCTGCTGCGCCTGGCTGCGCGGTGGCGAGGCCCCTGTGGCACCACTGCCACCGCCCTGCGCCGTCGCCGAGGAGCCGTGCCTCTCCGATGTGCGCGGCCAGGTCCAGGCCAAGCGCGCCCTGCTGATCAGCGCCGCCGGCGGGCACAATCTGCTCATGCTCGGCCCACCCGGCTCGGGCAAGACCATGCTGGCGCGGCGGCTCAGCGGCATCCTGCCGGCGCTGACCGCGGAGGAGGCGCTGGAGGTGACCCGGGTGCACTCGATCGCCGGGTTGCTGCCGCCCGGCTGCGGGCTGGTCTCACGGCGGCCGTTTCGAGCCCCGCACCACGGGGTCAGCGGTCCGGGCCTGGTCGGCGGCGGCAATCCGCCGCGTCCCGGCGAGCTGTCCCTGGCGCACCACGGCATCCTCTTCCTCGATGAGCTGCCGGAGTACCCGCGCACCGCCTTGGAGTCGCTGCGCCAACCGCTCGAGGACGGCCACCTCACCATCGCCCGCGCCGGGGCGCGGCTGCGCTTCCCCGCCCGCTGCTGCCTGGTCGCGGCGATGAACCCCTGCCCGTGCGGCTATCTCGGCCATCCCACCCGCCGCTGCACCTGCGGCTCCGACGAGATCCACCGCTACCGCGCCAGGATCTCCGGCCCCCTGCTCGACCGCATCGACCTCCACCTCGAGGTGCCGGCGCAGCGTCCCGAGGCGCTGCAGGGCGCCGATGACGGCGAGACCAACGCCGTGCTGCGCGAGCGCGTGGTCGCGGCGCGGGCGCGCATGCTCGCCCGCCAGGGCCGGCCCAACGCCCTGCTCGAGGCGCGCGGGTTGCGCAGCCACCACCATGCCGTCCCCGAGGCCCTGCGCCTGCTCGGCCAGGCGGTCGACGAGCTCGGCCTGTCGGCGCGGGCCCACGATCGGATCCTGAAAGTGGCCCGGACCATCGCCGACCTCGATGGGCGGGACGCGGTCGGACTCGATGATGTCAGCGAGGCGATCGGCTACCGCGTCCTCGACCGGCCGGCTTAGAGCCCGGCCACCCCTCCTGGCGGTCGAGCCGGGATTGCGAAATGCCCGGCCATGCGGTACACTGCCTACCGGAGCCGCCCGCGATGCCGTTCATGCAGTGGACCGAGATGCTGACCATCGACGGTGATGTCGTCGACGAGCAGCACCGTGGACTCTTCGACGCGGTCAACGCCTTCCACGAGGCGGTGGCGCAGGGACACGAGAGCGAGGCGGTGGCGCGCACCCTCGACTACCTGCATGCCTACGGCGAGCGCCACTTCTCCGACGAGGAGCGCCTGCTCGCCGATGCCAAGTTCCCCCGCCTCGAGCCGCATCGCCGCCAGCACGAACAGTTCCTCCAGCAGATCCTCGCCTTCCGCGGTCAGCTGCTCGAGGGTGGCAGCGGCCTGGGCCACAGCATGAGCCAGTTCCTCGGCAGCTGGCTGGTCAACCACATCATGGTCGCGGACAAGGCCTACGCCTCGTTCCTCAACGGCAGCAGCTCGCGCCTGCCGGCGCATGACCCTGGCAAGGACGCACCCTGAGCATGCCGACCATCGCCTGGAACGATGACCTCGCCATCGACGACTCGCAGATCGACTTCCAGCACCACCAGCTGCTCGATGCGATCGGCGACCTCGAGGACGCCCTCGCCGCCGGCGACCAGCGCCGGGTCGCTGAAGCGGTGCCCTTCCTGCGCCAGTATGCGCAGACGCATTTCGCCGACGAAGAGCGCGTGCTGCAGCTCATCGCCTGGCCGAAGCTGGCCGAGCACCGTGAACTGCACCGCGGCTTCAGCCAGCGCCTCGCCGAACTGGAGGGCGCCTGCAGCCGCGGCGATCTCGCCGCCGGCACCATGCTGCTCGGCTTCCTCGCCGTCTGGCTGGCCCGGCACATCCGCGGTACCGACCGCGAGTTCGCCGAACAGGTCAAGGTGCTGCGGGCGCGGAAGTAGACGGCGGGACCCCGTCGCGCAGCGATGGCCTGCTGTGGCAAAAGGCAGGGGGACAGGCCCGCAAGGGCCGCAGGGGCGAAGCCCCTGAGCAGCTGCCAGCCCCTTCCATTCCCGGGCAGCCCGCCACCCTCCCGCGCATGGCTATCTGGAGCAAGGGCGGCGACGACACCGAAGACGTTGTCCACGAATTCACCGTCGGCGACGACTGGTCCTACGACCGCGTGCTGGTTCCCTACGACCTGCTCGGGTCGATGGCGCATGCGCGCATGCTCGCCAGGGTCGGGCTGATCAGCGACGGCGAGGGCCGCGCCCTGGTCGATGGCCTGCGCGCCCTGCACCGTGAGCACCTCGCCGGGCAGTGGACGGTCGAGGCCAGCGACGAAGATGTGCACTCCAAGGTCGAGGCCCTGCTGACGGCGCGCCTCGGCGAACCGGCCAAGAAGCTGCACACCGGCCGCAGCCGCAACGACCAGGTGCTCACCGACCTGCGCCTGTGGGAGAAGGACGCCCTCGCCGATGTCGCCGCCGAGCTGCTCGCCTGCGCCGCCGCCCTGCTCGCCCAGGCCAGGGCCTTTGAATTCCACCCCCTGCCCGGCTACACCCATCTGCAGCGCGCCATGCCGAGCAGTGTCGGCATGTTCTTCGCCGCCCACGCCCAGGGTTTACTCGACGACCTCGTGCTGATCGAGGCCGCCTTCCGCTTCGTCGACGCCTGCCCGCTGGGCAGCGGCGCCAGCTACGGCGTCGGCCTGCCGCTCGACCGCGAGTTCGCCGCCCGCCAGCTCGGCTTCGCGCGCTGGGGCGGCATCGCCCTGGCCGATGCCAACAGCCGCGGCAAGGCCGAGAGCGCGGTGCTCGACGCGATCGGCGCGGCCCTCGCCGACCTCAACCGCTACGCCGCCGATCTGGTGTTCTTCACCAGCCAGGAAGCGGGATTCTTCAGCATCGGCAAGGGCTTCACCACCGGCTCGTCGATCATGCCGCAGAAGCGCAACCCCGACCTGTTCGAGCTGATCCGCGCCCGCTCGGCGCGCTTCGGTGGCCTGCGCAGCGGCCTCGCCGGCATCACCCATGCCCTGCCCAGCGGCTACTCGCGCGACCTGCAGGACACCAAGGCCCTGGTCATCGACGGCGTGCGCCTGGCGCGCGGCATGATCGTCGTCGCCACCGCCGCCACGCCGACGCTGAAGCCGGTGCGCGAGCGCATCATCGCCGCCCTGACCCCGGACATCTACGCCACCGACGAGGCCTACCGCCTGATGCGCGAGCAGGGCATCGCCTTCCGCGACGCCTACAAGAGCGTCGGCTGCTCGCTCGACCGCCTGGAGAACCCCGACCACGACGCGGTGGTGAAGGGGCGCACGCATGCCGGCTCGACCGGCAATCTCGGACTCAAGGCCCTCGGCGAACGCCTGGACCGCGAGGAGGCGGCGTGGGTGCAGCGGCGGAAGGGGTTCGAAGACGCGTGGAAACAGCTGCTGGGCTGAACAGCGGCTAGCGGCTAGCGGCCAGCGGCCAGCGGCCAGCGGCCAGCGGCCAGCGGCCAGCGGCCAGCCACCAGCGGCCAGCGACTTACTCCCCCAGGCCCGTCCTGTCTCCCATCACCAGCAGCCCCTTCATCGCCAGCGAGCGGAGGAATTGCAGGGTCAGCAGCCGCGCTTCGTTGAATTCCAGCTGCTGATCGGCAGCCAGCCAATCGACCAGGCCGGCCAGGGTGACGCGGTCGTCGATGCGCCGCCATACCAGCAGGGCGAGGCCATCGAGCTGCACCTTCTTCACCGCCTTGGCGCCGAGCAGGCGCGGCAGCGGGCCGAGCCAGCCGGGATAGACCGCGTCGACTTCGAGGATGACGCGGATCGGTGCGTTCTCGAGGATGCGTACCTTTGCGTTGCGCAAGGGCACCAGGGCGAGCTGCTCCTGTGGCGTCATCATCCTAGCCGGCATGGGCGAGATCCACACGCGGTGCCGACGGCGGTCCGACCTGCTCGAGGGCGAGGATGCGGTTGGCCGGCTCGTCATGCCACCACCACGCCTCGCCCGGCCAGCGCCGCCACGCCACCCGGTCGAAGGTGCGCTCGCCGATCATGGTGAAGGCGGCACGCACAGCTTGGCGGCCGCCCCGCACCGTCTCCTGGACCTGCTCGAGACGGGCCCGATCGGCGAACATGCTGCGCCGCAGCCACGCCTGCAGCGGGCGCTCGGCGAGCAGGCTGCGCGCCAAACCGAAGCGGCGGACGGTGATGCTGACGCCGGCGGCATCGGCCAGCTCGATGCGGATGACGCCCGGCCGCGCGTCGACCTCGACCGGGGCGAAGCGGCGCGGCAGCTGGACGCTGGCGCCGAACAACGTCCAGCGCACCGCATCGCCGGGTTCGGCGACCAGCGAGGCGAGCAGGGCGCGCCATGGCTGTTCCTTGCCGTCCTCCCAGATCGGGAAGGTCCAGTGCAGCAGGCGCTGGTCGTGGGCGATCCAGGCCAGGGCCTGGAACGGTTCGCCGCGCCCGGCCCGAGCCAGCAGCCACGGCCCGAGCCGTTCGACCGTCGCGCCGACATCCTGCCGCCCGCTCGAGCGCAGCTGACGGTCGATGATGTCGCGGGCCAGACCTTCCAGATCGGGTTTGCCGGCCATGCGCACCCAGGTCAGCTGCCCGCGGTCGACCAGGCGCTCGTGGAAGCGGAATTCGCCGCGTTTGGGGTCGAGGCGGTAGGCCGTCACCTCCCAGCCGGGGGGGAGGTCGAAGACGAAGCCGTGCCAGGCGAGGACGGTCATGAACCTGACGGCCGACAGCCAGCAGCCAGTGACCAGCGGCCAGCGACCAGCGACCAGCGGCCAGCAGCCAGCCGGCTAATGCCCACCGATGGAGCCGGTGCTGATGTTCATCTCGCTGACGCGCCGGATCTTGTCGACCTGGCCGCCCTTGATCCAGACGATGCGGTCGGACACCGCCAGCATCTTGTGGTCGTGCGTCGCCGAGATGACGGTGACGCCCAGCTC